>JABAOF010013613.1_pt1 | contig 62963 bp, 92 predicted proteins | sample 7062171 | NCBI WGS metagenome assembly JABAOF01 (sample SAMN14538628, study PRJNA623070) | marine sediment metagenome | biome: marine biome [ENVO:00000428]; feature: marine pelagic biome [ENVO:01000023]; material: deep marine sediment [ENVO:00002113] | place: India: Gulf of Khambhat ...
AACCTGGGAGTGACAGGTCACATTTTTGACCGCAACCCCTTGCAATCCTGCCGTCAAGTCGTCATACTTGGAGCCTGGGTATAGTCATATAAGGAGCGGCCAGGTGTCGAACGATAAGCCCCGATTACCAGTACCAATTCAGAAGGCGCTGACCGGCGCTCGCAGGCCATTCGAGAAGATCGCTCGTCAAGGCGGCAACCTGGTCCAGTGGGAAAAAGAATCCATGTTCGCCATGCAGGCCCTGGCGAGCAACACGCTACTTCAGAAGTGCGAGCCGCACACCATTCGAGATGCGATCATCAACGTGTCATCGATCGGGCTCTCGCTTAATCCGGCGCTCAAGCACTGCGCTCTGATCCCCAGGTTCAACGGACACACTCAGCAGTACGAGTGTCACTGCGATCCGATGTACCAGGGCCTGATCGCAATCGCGACAGACGGTGGAGCTGTTACCAACGTCTGGGCCGAAGTCGTCAGACAGGCCGACCGGGAAGACGGTAACTTCCGGTACGTCGCCGGCACGAATCCCCAGATCATTCACAATCCAGATCCATTCATGAAAGACGAGCAACGCGGCGAGATCATCGGCGCGTATGCCGTTGCCGAGATCAAGGGATCTGCACATCCGCATGTCACGTTCATGTCGATCGAGGAGATCGAGAACGTGCGCGACAAGTCAGAGCTGTGGAAGAAACACAAGAAGGGCCCATGGAAAGATTGGTTCGAGGAGATGGCAAAGAAGACTGTCATTAAACGGGCCCAGAAGACCTGGCCCAAAGGAACAGGCCGCCTGGAGAAAGCAGTTCAGCTCGCTCACATTGCCGATGGTTATGCCGACATGGAGCGCGGCGAGAGACCGATCGAGGCAGAGAGCATCGAACTAATCACGACCGAGGAAGCAAAGGAACTTCGAGCTGGAGCCAGGGCCGCTCATCTTCGAGTGGATCGGATCTACAAGGCATTCAACATCGAGAAGATGGAGGAGTTGCCGAAAAAGGATCTGGTTCTTTGTCAGAAGCGAATCAACATGGCGCTGCTGAAATGGAAACTCAAGAACGCTGAGAGCAAGGATGAAGTTTTCTCAGCGAAAGAGTGGGGCATCACCTACGACGAACTGGAAGGTTATGGCGCTGAGTTCAAGACGAAAGCGACATTGACACTATGAGTAAACGATACGAGGAGTGGGACATTTTAGGAGAGCTTGGCGAGAAGTTAATCGCCATGGCTCAGAAATTTCAAGAGCTGAAGTTGGCTCTTGTGCATAGGGAGATTCAGCGTATGGCTGACGATAAAGGAACGACGGTCACATGGACTAAGAGCAAGTTTGAGGAATTCAAAGTTGTATGGCAGAAGGCGCACGACCAGGAAGTTGAGTCGTTCATCTTCGAGGGTAACGAATACCTGGTTACTTACGGTCGCTATCTGATCGAGTACCTGGAGTATGTCTTCGGAGAAGCCGCTTGAGTCATCGCCTGCCACCAATCAAAGACTGGGGATTCGACAACAAGCAGCATGAGCATGATTGCGATGGTTGCCAGTTCTTGGGAACGTGGACAGGCTCCATGCACTACGACGACGAGCCACGAACGTATGATCTGTATGTTTGTATAGGGCCTTTCGAGAAGACAGTCATCGCTCGTTACGGTGAGCTGGGTGACTACTCGTCAGGGCTTTGTTTTGTCGCCGGTAACCGGGCCCTGACAGAAGCATTCCTTCGAGCTGAGCAGACTGGATACCTGAAGTGGACTGACTTAGATCGCACTGCCATTCAGTTGCTGGCTCAAATTGCAATAGACCAAATTGATGAAGATCCGGAACTTATCCTGGATCGAATACGTTGGAAAGATGATCGCAGCACGGTAGCCAAGCGGCAAGGTTAATCGCCTGGTGAGTGTGGGCCGAGGAACAGAAGGACCATAGGTGCGTAAGACACAACGGGAAGGAGGTGGCCTGAAGCTGATACCTTGAATCGGCGGATGAGTGTAGGCCCTGCGATCATTTCTAGGAAAGGATATGACACAAGCACTGAATTATTGCTCCCAAGCTGCTGAAAACATGCAGGCCCTGGATACGGTAATGACCTCTAACAAGGAAAATGCTAGGGCCATCGTCACTTCAGCAATGGAAAGTATTGAGCTGATAATTCATGCGGAGAAATTCATCAATCCGAACTGGGGCAAGATCTTCACGGACGATGAAATGAAAGTCCTCAAGGATATGGAGATCCCGGTACGGTTGCCTTATCCGATCATCGCGATCGAATACTACTGCCCATACGACGATCCCAGGTGCGAGCCAATGTTGTCTGGTGAACTACAGTCAACAAAGCGCATCGCTCTTTGCGTAGAAACGGAGGCGCTAAGCAAACACACTTCGTTCCTGGCACACATCAACGATGACATCAACGGTGATGTCCCAGGATTTTGGGTATTTCCGATCTGCTATTCCGATAGCATGAAAGTCTGGACTCCTCCACCTGGCGCATACTTCTTTCCGCGCACTGCCAAAATGAAAGTCGGATCGATGAAAGAGCATGGCGAATTATCGATTATGCCGCTTGGCTTCGATACATACAGCTTCTTCCCGAAGGACGAACGCCTGGTACGAGCGCAACGTGACGCTTCGGATGAAGCCTTCACGCTTATTCATCTCCTGGCAGCATTGAATGTCGATCAAGGACGGTGCGAAACGCTGCCGGCTCCAGAGAAGCTGAACAAGAAACGAGCGAAGAAAGATCGAGTTCCGCTCTTTGAATACAAGATTCTGGATATTGTGGTTGAGGTAATGCAAGCAGATAAAGCTGCAAAGAAGCCGCACCAGGGAGGCACCCATGCCAGCCCCAGGATGCACAAGCGTCGTGGTCATGTCAGACGACTACGTTCAGGACGAGCGACCTGGGTACGAGATACAATCGTCGGCAAGCCAGGCACTGGCGCGGTCGAGAAGGAATACAGTGTCCACGAATGAAAATGGAAATGTTAATGGAGATCCATGTGGCTGAGCAACGCACGTTTGAATGGTTCCAGGAACGCTGGGGCAAGATCACGATGTCGAAGCGCATCAATGCTTTGATGGATGGCACATACCATGAACTGAATCAGTTGCTCAAAACGCTGTGGTGGGAGCAGCAGGACGCGACACCGGATCAGATCCGGGCCGCTTACGAAGCGGAGACCAGGGCAGGTGACGCTAGTCCCGCCATGTCCTGGGGCAAACGACACGAAGAAGAAGCGATTACTCACTATGAGCTGACCAGGAATGTCCTGGTAATCCGTTGCGGATTCGAGGTACATCCGGCCTGGCCTCACCTGGTTGGCGACTCAACAGATTTTATTGAGTGCCATGATGGCACTCTCGATGGAAAACCGCAGTTCGCCTGCGAGGTAAAGTGCCCCTATAATTCGGACAACCATAAGAAGACCCTGCGGTACGGGATGGGCGTTTGGCATCACAACCAAACACAAGGGCACATGGAGGTACATGACTTAGACGAAGGGAAGTTCGTCAGCTACGATCCACGACACCAGATCGAAGAACAGCAGGTCTACGTGCAGACACTCGAACGAGATCTTGCCTGGCAGAAGTTGTTCCGAGAAAAGATGGAGGAGTTCGATGAACACTTCAGAAATGGGACGCTTTACGAGTCTCCCATTACCAAAGCGACCGATGGTATCCCCTCAATGTTCTAACATGAAACCGATGACCGAGGAGCAGGAAACCATCTACATGAAATACAGAATCAATCACGACGAGATAAACAAGCAGAGCCTCAAAGTGTGGCGACAGTTATACACGGAAACACAACTGGCTATCGCTATGCTGCGAGAACATTTTACAGGAGAAAAATCAGATGGCGGGACAGCCTAAAATTCAGACGCCGGCAACATTGCTGACACATTCACAACCGCTGATCGACAACGCCAACAACCTGACGGAACAGGCTGAGCGAGCTGTCGTCACAACGCCGGAGGAATTCGCCAGTGCAACCGACTTCGTGAAGATCTGCACGAGTCAGTATAACCAGGCGGAGGATGCCAGGAAGGCAATCACGAAGCCCCTGAATGATCACGTTAAGTGGATCAATGCCCAGTTCAAGCCGATCACGGATGCGCTCACAGCGGCCAAGAAGAAGGTCTCAGAGAAGGCCGCCGCCTGGAAGCGGGAGGAGGACAAGCGCATCCGGGAGGAGGAGGAAGCCGCCAGGAAGGCCGCCGAAGAACAGGCCCTGAAGGACGCTGAGGCGGCCTCAGAAGCCGGAGACGAGGAGAGAGCGGAAAAGATACTGGATGTTGCCGCTGATACGCCAGCCGGCCCTACGAAGGCTCCTGTGGCCAGGGGCGCGCTTACAGGCGCGACCGGCAGCACCAAGACAACCTGGAAGGGGGAAGTCAAGCTCGACGATATCCAGGAAGTCTGCCAGGCGATCGCAGATGGCAGGCTGCCATCGAACATGATCAAAGACTGGAACAAGACCGTGATGAACGGCATCGCCAAACAGGTCGGCGCGGAATGGCCTGAAGATCAGAACGAAGGGAAGCACCACGGACTTACTGTAAGGAGGGATGTGGGCTTGTCTGTTCGATAGCTGAGGTAAATTTGAGGATAGGCTATGAACAAAGCAATGATAATTGGCAACCTGGGCGCGGACCCAGATACCAGATACATGCCAAGCGGCGAAGCCGTAACCAGTGTATCTGTGGCAACGAATCGACGCTGGAAAGATAAAGACTCTGGCGAGAAGAAAGAGCATACCGAATGGCATCGATGTGTGGCTTTCGGCAAGCGAGCCGAAACCATGTCGAAGTACCTGCGGAAGGGCTCGAAGGTGTTCATCGAAGGACAGCTTCAGACCAGGAAGTGGGACGACAACGATGGCATTACCAGGTATACCACTGAGATTCGCATCGACAACTTCGAGTTCCTGGATCGCAGAGAAGGAAGCGATCGTCCTCCACATCCAGCAGATCGACCTGCCTATAACACTGGAGAGGGCAAGGAACCAGAATCAAGACCAGACGAAGGATCGCCGCCGCCAAGCGACGAAGATTTCGACGATGACATCCCCTTCTAATGAAGTTCTGTCCATCGAGGAAGTTGCAGCATCATTCAGCAAAGATTTGCCAGATTGGCAGGCTCAAGCAAATCTCGCCTGGTTGAAAGGTCTGCACTCGATGATGGCAGAAGGAGCGGTCTGGGGCTCGCCAGCTCTGGGTACGATCTATCACAAGCGAGGTGACGGATTCGTTCTCGCATTGGATATGAAGGAAGACCATGATGGCAACGATTGATGAATGCGTGTATGGGAAAGAGCCAGCGCAGCTCGAACTGAATCGTCTCCGCGAGACAAACAAAAACCTGAAACAGCAAATACAGGAAAAGCAGGAGATCATCGACGAGGCGACGAAGATGGTGGAGAAACTACGTGCTGATTTACGATGTTGAGATTGCAAAACTGATCCCGCCGAAAGACGAGCCCAGAGAACAGGGTTTCGAGTATTGCGAAGGCTGGCACGATCACGAGAACATGGGTGTGTCAGTCGCGGCTGCATTCGATTACAAGGAAGGTGTGCCCAGGATCTTCTTCGAGGACAACCTGGAAGAACTAATGGGCCTGATGGATCGGGCCGATAAAGTCATCGGCTTCAACAACAAGCACTTCGACGACAAACTCATGGCCGCTCATGGCTACCTGGTGGACGAGAACAAGTCCTGGGATCTCTACCTGGCCATCAAGGAGGCCGCTGGCGCTCACAAATTTGCCAAGGGATACAGCCTGGACAACTGCTGTTTCGTCAATCTGGGGCTCAGGAAATCGGGCTCAGGCGAACTGGCACCCAAGCTGTGGCAGCAGGGCAAGATTGGCCAGGTGGCAGACTACTGCCTGCGGGATATCGCCCTGACCAAGATGCTCCTGGATATGTGCATGTCCCAGCCTATCCTGGACCCAGGTAATACCAGCACCAGAATCTTTGTAAAAAGCCCACTAGATCCCTTGTAATCGGTGTAATCTTGTGGTCCAATATGGGAAGCGTTAATAGCATTAAAGGGTACAGTCATGAAAAATTTATTTGTGTCATCTGCCTTCCTGGCGATCGTCGCTTTGGCGTTCGGCCAGGAATCAGCGATGCCGCCCAAAGACTTGTCCGGTTTCAGCGGATATGCCTGGGGTACGAGCATCGACTACATCACCTCAGACATGGAGACCGAGGGTTATGAGCTGATCAGCTCTGGCCACAAGGATCTCTGGTACAAAGCCACCATCGTCGATGAGCCGATGAACATGGTCTACTACTTCGAGAACGGCATGCTGATCAGCGGCATGTGGATCTTCGATAATGTAGACCCTGATTCGTACTGGAAGGTGAATCATTTCCTGCGTAAGGCATACGATTCGTCCAGCTCACTGAAGATCCGTGGTGATGAATTCATCGAGTCAGAGATGAGACCAAAGGGCTCGCGAGCCTGGATCATTCACGAGCTGGATGTGGAGGACGACAACCATGTTGTCCACTATTATTACCAGGGTGGAGCGGAGTAATATGGAAATTGTGATTGAAAAAAACATACCCATTCCAAAGGAAAGACCGAACTTCAAAAGCCACATCGATGAGATGGATATTGGCGATTCGTTCCGTGTCGAAACGGAGTATTGGACTTCGCTCCGTAATGCGGCCAGCAACATGAACAAGCGGACGGACAAGAAGTTCGTCGTGAACAAAGTCAAAGAACCTGTCAACCCGAAGAAGCCGAAAGGCGACCAGGGAGAATTCGTCAGGATCTGGAGGAAAGAGTAATACAGGAGTGGTGACGAAGCGGCAGCCGTGCTGGTAGGGAGATTAGAATCCAGGCATGCGAGATCATCCCGAATGTTTGGATAGAGGCAGTCCCTCATACTCCCAGTGACCAGTGGACCTTGGCTGAATCGGTAACCCCGAACGTGATTTTAGGTCCACGCCCAGGTTCGACTCCTGGGACACTCCAATCGAGTGCTTTGTCTGACCTGGAGTAAACCAGGATAAATCTCAGGCAACTCTGCAAGCGATAGCAGGGAAACACAAGCAGGCAGTTCCAAAGGTGTCGTCTGCTCTATGATCAAAGTATCGCAACACCTATAACAACAATCAGGAGAAAGCCGCCATGAAGTTCGATCTGAAACGCACCACAGCCAAGTTCGGTGTATTCAATCCACGAGAAGAAAAGAACAAGGGCAACGCCTTCGACCTCCCGTTCTCAGTCACCCTGGGATCTGAAGTTCTGGCCATGCTCGCACCAACAACCGATCATGAAGGAGCCGACGAAGACCTGGCTGTGGAGTTATTCTCCTCTGATGGTCATGTTAGCCGGCCATCGATCAATCCCCTACACATCAACCGAAAGCCTGAAGGCGCAATCGTCGAGATCTGGGACAAGGAAGATTTCGACCAATCATTGAAGTTGCAACCTTGTTCTCTGAAGGATCTCAAGGCCGAACTGCAAACACCGAACCAGGTTGTTCTGACCGGGAAGATTCAATACTCGCAATACAACGACAAAGAACTTGTCCGCATCAATGCGATCATGAACAAGTCGTTCGACCTGGCGATCGAGATCGAGCAATCCGATATGTTCGAGGAGACTGAAGAAGAAAAGTCAGTCGAAGATCCAAAGGCTAAAACCAAGAAGAAGACAAAGAAGCCCAAGAAATAACTCGAAAAGAATTCTCTCCGCCATGGCAGTCTGCGATCACCCTGTCGCCAGGGCCCAGGATCTCATCGACCGGCTAAAACATCTCACCAGGCCAATCGGTGAAGCTGAGGCCAAGGATCTCAACCAACTCTGGAACGAGCTGGAAGATCTCCTGGTTATGATTGCGACAACGAAAATCTCCGTTGACGCACAGGCCAAGTCCGATACACTACATCGCATCATCGCCGCCATAGATGATTATCGGGAAACGGAGAAAAGGGATGCTGATTCTGACAAGGAACCAGGGGGAGTCACTGAACATCGGGGAAGCGGTCACGGTGACAGTGCTGGGCACGAAAGGCGGCCAGGTGAGACTGGGCATACAGGCACCGAAACAGATCAAGGTTCTGAGGACGGAGCTGCTGGATCGGACTGATTCAGTTCACCGCATCGAACCGACTGAGCCTGATAAAGACGAGTAACGACGACCAGGCTATTCGCCCAGTCCACGTAATCCTTAAACGTCAATGGGCCCTCAGCGGATAACTCCGTCTGAGGACTCACCGTATGGATCTGAAAGCACTCGTCAGGGAGAGGTGTCCGCACCGGGACTGGTACTTCCCGGATCTCCACTTCCGTTAATACTGTTGGCGCTGTCTCGCATGCTCCTAGCAAGATCAGGACAAATAGCATTGATGTCCAGATTCCCCAACTCCTCGCACGATGGTTCACGGAATATCTCCTCTGTCTCGATCCTAATTCCGAATCCTTCCTCTTGCAGATCCAGGATCTCCGCGTTTAATGACGACACCAGGGCCTCGCTCTCAGCCTCGTCTACCTGGCGTTCAGTCACGCACGTATTCAGGCGCTCCTCCAGGTCATCGATCGTCGTCAAGTTGTTCGAGTTCGTTGCGGCGGCCTGCTCGACCGCAGCTTTGGCCTTGCCAACTTCTTCATTCAGGTTGCTGTTCTGACGCCACAGTAATAAGCAGATCACAACCAGGATGCCAGTTGCGATCATCAGCGGCTTATTCAACATAGCAAAGATCCTTGTTCTCGATGTCGTCGTCCTGGAGACACGCTTTGGTCTCCTGTAAATTGTCACGCCGCTGTACTAAGTCGCCCAGCCTGGCAGTTGCAATATCGTTTGCGCCATTAGCTGCAATCCACAACTGCGTCTCAGTGATCTGTGCATTGACTTCTTCAATTTCGTGTTGGATCTCACGGATCTCGGACTTCGATATATAGCCTTTCAAATTCTCATTAAGATCTTCAATCTGTTCAGCGATTTCGCTGCCCTGAGCTTCACTTACAAAGAACTCATCGAAGTAGTCGAGCGTAAAGTCTTTGGCTTGCCAGCCAATGACAACCAGACCAATAAGCAAAGTCACCGGCACGGTGAACTTCATTTCTTTCAATGAATCTAGTTTGATTGGTTTAATGGGCATATCATCCCCCGTTCTGTTTCGTATCCCACTTCCTACCACCGGACCAATAATCCTTGGTCATGCTGGCGACAATTCCGCCCAGGATGGTAAGCAGGGATGCTGGCAAACCGACGACAGCCATAGCAATCGTCGCGTTCGTCAGTGAATTGTAGTCGTAAGCCATGGCCCATCCGACAAGCCAGAAGAATGCTACCCAGTACAAGATCCCGTATGCGAAACAAAGAATCCTGGGAATCAATCGCAAAGCATCAATGCGCTCAGCCCAGTGCAACCATTTATCATCAGGTGGCAAGCTCATGCGTAATCCTCCACGGTAATCCAAACTTCTTCATCCGCTTCGAGTGCAGTAGCAATCTTCTCGTAGACTCGTGTATAGGCTGCCACTGAGCTGCTAACCTGACCTCGCTCAATGACGTTAGATACTTGACCGTCGCCAACCAGGAGACATCCATCAGTGTCATCATCTTTGTTGCCGACATGAATATAGACAAACGTAAAGTCAGGAATATCCTGGAGCCACAACATGCCTCTATGCCAGGAGAATCGCTGCTTGTAACGCACGATCATGCCGCCCTCGTCACGGAACTTGATCTGATATCGACCAGGCGGGATTCGAGTCTCGCCTTTGATCTTCGGTTCATTGAACTGATCTTCTAGCACGTAACACATGAACGTAGGCTGATCAGTCACATCAAACATCATGCCCAGGGTGGCTTCGTCACCAGACGAAATTCGTTGTACTCGTAGTTCCATCAGGCTGAGTTCTCCCAGTAAATGTTCCGCATCCGCAGGTTCGGTTTCTTGGGCAGGCTAACCAGGAGATCCGCAGTCCGATCCAGGCCCTGCTCTGCCAGGTAATCAGGCCGATTATCCGGGGCCATGTCGATCAGCGTTTCCTGTAATGCCTCGAACTGAATGACTGCGCCAGGATTGGCTGGAGGTGAATCTTCTGACGCGCCAGGTCGTTCCATCCAGGCATCTTTAGACAGCTCCATCTTCTCCCGGTAGATCCGGTTCAACTCCTTCAGCTTCTCCTCCGGAGACATATTCTCGTCTTCCCACAGTTCTGTGGTTTCTTTGCGAAGCTGTTTGATCTGCTTGTAACTCGACTCCATGGATGCAGCAGCATCCAGGACTTCCTGGTTCGTGAATGATGGATCGTATTTCGACTTGGCCTCCATGAATTCGTCGATCTCGTCATCCATCTCCAGGCGTTCCATCTGATTGACAGCTCGCTCGATCTGCCTGGCGTTATTCCGAACCTCGTACATGATTTCTTCCCAGTTCGTTCGGGAAGGAGGATCTTCGCCACGATAGAAACGACCGATGACTGGATGCTGATTCCAGCGTAGTGCTGGCCTGGCTGGATAGTCGAACTGTTTCCGTACCAGTTCGTCACTCATGACCATTACGTATGCGCCCAGGGTGCCAAAGTATCCGCGCACCAGATGTTCCAGAAGCATTGGATTCTTCATCATGCTTGGAGCAAAGTCAGGCATTACCCTGGCAATCTCCCGCATCAATGGACTTGTCTGTGGTCTGAATGCCAGCTCAGGCGCTACCTCCGCCATGTCCATCATGTACTCAGGAACGATTGGCGACTGGAAGAAAGCATTCCAGTTGTTGCTCGCTTCATATAGCGGCTGGATGAATTGCGGCAACGGAACAAAAGTTTGTGGATTGAAGAAGTTGAATACTTCACCCAGGACGAACCACATACGATCGATCGCCACTCTGCCGGCATCAGTTTCATTCGAGTAGAAATACTCGAACATGCGCTCGACACCAACACCAAAGACCATTCCTACCTCAAATGATTTTGGCAAACGCCAGTGCTTGTCACCGATCCAGAAGTGGATATTCATATCCTTATCTTCATCTGGAAGGGCTTTGTATCGATCGTCGTCTTTATTCCTCAGCCACATCGCCAATACCGCCATCGAATACATCAGCGACTTGGCGAACGTAATACCTGGTGCTTCAGCAAATCNNAATCGCTGACCATACCTGGTCAATCCCTGAATCCTGGCATTCAGGAACATGACCGACTGCGCGAAAAACTGCATAGCAATATGGTCGCCATGTTTGGCGAAGTTCATCAGATCCTTCGATTCCCAGACTGCCTCAGCTTTTCCTACGCCGGCTTTGATCGCTGGTATGTAAGCAGAACCGATACGGTTTGCATTCTCTGATGCAGCACCAAGGTCGTTATAGAAGTGGAATAGTTTCCATGGCGCATCCAGGATACGGTTCTTGTAGCCAGTCTGACGCAACGCACGTTTCATTGCTTTTGTCGTCGAGACTGGATCGTTGGCATTGATATAGCCAGAATAAAAAGCGCCACCGGCTGCCATCATGGACACCATCTCCTCTGACCTCGTGAATGCCTTCCATGCGCCGGTAATACCGGACCACGGTTTCGGCAATTTCGCATGACGCGAATTCACGAAGGCCATGAAGACATCTCGGAACCAGTTCGCCGCCATGAAATCTGGTGCGAGTGTGATCATAGTGGTGCCGAGGCGCTTAATCTTTCGAGGTAGCCACATGAACATGCGGCCAATAACACTTGAGAATGCTCTTTCGTTGATCGCAGTCAACGATCTCAACAGTGTCTCCTCGTGTACTTTGAAGTATTTCTTTTTGCCGTTGTAAAGGACTGAGATGATGTCATCGCCAGATGGTCTCTGAAGCGTCCACATCTTCTGCATGCCGGCCAGGGCTTCATCGTCCATAGCCTGCCAATCAACGCCAGCCTGCTTCAGCTTTCGCTTTAACTCATCGAGCGGAATGAATTCCTGCTTCATCCATTCCTTGCCTGGAACTGTCGTGATCAATCCTGAGCCTTCCAGGTTTTCGATCGCGAGCTGTGCGGCTTTGTTCTTCATCGCCGTATCTGCAATGTGCATGAAGTTGACGATGATGTTTTCCAGGATATCTCCCAAAGGATGTTTCGATCCCAGCAGTCGCTTGATTGGTTGCGTGACGTTGGCAATACCAGGCCCACCGAATCCGGATTTCTTCGAGAACGAACCTCCGATCTCATCGGCCTTGACCCGGTAGAACGGCACATAGTCGGCCAGATCCCAGAGCGGCCTGGTATCCTCGTTGATGACGCCAGCCTCTGATGCCCAGTCCAGGAACTCTGTCTTCCAGGCGTGATAATCGTCAGCCACATCCTGGAACTCAGGGAATCGCTCACCCAGCTTCAGAAGCTCGTCTACACGCTCTTGGGTGAACAGGGCCTCCCTACCCTCCTTGAGCAAGCGATCGGCCCTCCTGGCGGCCATCCAGTAGCCCCAGAACTGAATTCGATCGGCTACGGGCTCCAGGATCTCCAGGAGACCTTTTGAGCCAGGCTTGATCTGGGTGATGGTGCCTTGTTCGCCTTCCTCACCTACGGTCTCCCAGTGCGGAACACCGTGGGTCAGGAAGACGTACATCTGTGAATCCAGACTGGTCGTGAAATGGGCCTGCTTGTAACCGGAGATCTCTGCCGGCAGGTCATGGCCATGAGTCTGACGGATCGCCCATTTCAAGCCGGCGAACTGATCGATCATTGCCTGTTCGATCTTGGCCTGCTTCTGCTCGATCCGCAGGATCTCGTTGACTCTCTCCTGGATTCGTTCGATTGATCTTGGTCCTTGTGGGCCAATGTTTTTCTCAGCCCAGTCGAGTGCTTCATCCAGGCCAGGGTCACCAGTACGTCGCTTGCCGCCGCGTTTATGGAACAGCGGGAATCCGGTCTTCATTGCTTCGTAGAGTTCAGGTGTGAACTCGATCTCGAAGGCTTCGTAACCCCATTCGCCCTGTCTTAAAATTTCGAGTTGCTGATCACGATAATCTTCTGCGTCTCGTCGCCATGGACGAGATGCGCCCACTTGTGGAACGATCGTTCCGTTAGCCAGGACTACTCCATAAACAGTGCCATCCCATTCACTGATGCCTGATCGCATGTTGGCGTGACTACGATTTCGCGCTTCCTGAGCTGATTGTTCAGGCAAGAATCGACCTGCGATTTCATATCTGACTGCATCGGCCCTTGACATCTGAGGATGCCGTTTAACGACCATTGGCAAGTCTTCTATTTCCTTATCAGTGAGTGGACGAACTGTTGCCTTGCTCCAGTTCTCATATTCCTTACTTGGCTCTCGTTTGACATGCAGTCCTGCGCGTTCAGGTAATGAGTCTTCACCTGGAGGAAGTCGGCCCTTACCTGGAACATAAGTTGGCACCATCCTGGCTTTGTACTGCTTCAGGAATTTGTTGATGTTGTTAGGCGCAAGTTCGTTGTAGATCTTCCTGGAACCAGTGAGACGTTTGCCGGCATACTCTGATGGAATCAGGATCGCCTTCATGTCCACATCTTCAGCCCGTACCTGGCCCTCTGCGTCTTCGGACCTGGAGATCTCCCAGGCAACACGATCACCAACAGTCTTCCTAAGCGCATTGGCAGGGATAGTCACTGAAGAATTCTTCTCAGGGAAATTCAAAAAGTAACTATGAAATATCGGCTTCTTGTCTCCAGGTTTGCTGGTACGTGAATCAATATGCTGTTCTTCCGGATCTTCTATGATGTTCTTTTTCCAATTAACGTAGGAAACGGTATCAGCGCCACTCCAGCGAACACCATGCGGCTCACCCTTGGAAATGTAGATCCGATCGTGACCACGTTGCATAGCCTCGAAGATCATTGCTTTCATTACCAGGACTTGCCAATCTTTCTCGAATGGCGGGAATATGATGCCATCTTTGTATTGACGAACTTTTGCTTCTGCTTCCTCGAAATCAAGAAGCTGATGACCCATTTTGCTTCTTAGAGGCGTATCTGGTTCTACGTCGAATTCCTCGACGAACTTGCCCATACGAGTCGTCTTATCTTTCGTCTCCGCTGCGATTGATGCCAAATGGTCATGTAAGGAATGCCAAATTTTGTATAACTGACCAAGAATATGTTCATATCTTTCTTCTTGTCCGACCAAATGATCGACCTGATTTTTGTAAGCAAGCGGCCAATGCTGCCCATCGATCACTGCGCGATATTTAGTTGCGCTTGGAGACTCATCTGATTCATCCATCAAAGCCTCGTGAGCTATTTTTTCAGCAGCAAATCTCGCGGTTTCCGCAGCTCTTATGTCACCATCCCAATCAGCTATGTCCTTTGGATGTGTGTTCCATTCAGAGGAATTGACAACCCCCTGTTCATACAAGTATTCATTCCACGGCACACCATCCACTTCCATTGGGGTTTCATAAGCAGTCTCGAAGTTTTTGATCATTCTCCTGTAATCGGTATCCCAGATTTCTGGTGCAAGATTTTCATCCTGGCTAATAGCACGTTCAATCACTCGTATCTCGAAATCGCGTCTTGCTTGCACTGTTAATGAACTGCTTGGAACATCCAGCTCGCGAACTTCAATACGGTACGCAGCGAAGACCATTTGCCTGGGCCAGTTAAGATCCCTATACATGCCGCGTTTTTCCATTTCTTGGTCAATAAAGGCATCTGTCAGATCGCCATGTCGCTGCTGACCAACTGACACCATGTTCAGCGCATCATTTCGCACCATGGAAAGCATGTGAGACGCAGCATCTGAATACTGACCTGAAACTCGTTTTAGCAATTCGTCTACGAGTTCTTCATTCATTTCCTCCATTGGTGCATAAAGATCCTTCTTCACCTTTCGTAAGGCTTTCTTAATTTCTTCGTAGAGCTTGTCAGCTTTTCTTTGTTCTTTTTGAGCTTTCTCTGGATCAGCGCCAACAGATTCCCTGGCTTCGTCGGCCATTTCTTTTTTAGGAGTGCCATCCCAATCGGGTCCACCACCGATGGTGCCATCATCATTTATGTAATTTTCATCGTAGCCATGATCACGATGGATCTCATCAAGCACTTCTTTAATGCGGTCACGTATTGACTGGGCCCAGTCAGATTGCATCTCGTCGATATAAATAACCGGATTACCATCTGTATCAGCGCGAACATCGAAACGTACATGAGCCACATAATTTTCATCTTCCGCTGACCAATGAGCTTCATAAGTAAACAGTGTGCGCTCAGGATTCGTCCATTTGAAAAGCAATTCTTCGTAGTCTTCTCCAACCGGCTCAAGCATGTATTCGGACCAGCGAGTACCAGTGCTGCCGTTCTCATGATGATCTTGTGCTATCTGTAAAGCTGAATTGAAATCCGAGTCGTAACCAAGCTCATCGCCCTCGTGGTAAACAATATAGTCACCATCATGATCGGTCCTGATGTTGTACTCACCGTAATACCATTCTTTTGAGGTGTTCTTTTTCAGCCACTCCTCACGTTCGTCGTTGTAATAGTCGCCCTCGATTTCTTCTCTTGTTCTATCACTAGCTTCTTCTTCCATGTCATTTTCTGAAGTACCATCCCAGCCAAGATCCTGATCGTCTTCATCTCGGAATTTATTCCATTTATGCTCATCGTAAACTTCGTCGAGAATATCGTTATAGAAAGAATCCCAATGCTGTTGCTCAATTTCTGTCCAATAGTCAAACCAATCATCTTCATTAGGTTCTTCAGTGTAATCCGGATAGTCTTCATCCATGTAAGGCGCATCGTCCGGATCACCACCGGCTGGATTCTCAATACTGATAGCGACACCGTTGCGCTCGATGTATGACATGACAGCATCTTTGGGAATCTTCTTGGGAGTCGTTCGACCGAACGTATCAAGCTCTTTGCTTAATTTCTCCCATAGCTCATCCTTGAGTGTGTAGTCGCGTTGCTCACCAGGAGTCAGGAACATTACTGCCGGATTTTTTGCTTCCCATTCTGACTTGGCTTGTTGAGCTTTTACTGAATCAAGACCAACTGATCCAAGCAAATCTTTTTCTGCCGGGAATTGCTGGAGATAGGCTTCATCTCTTAATTTCTTTGATTTTTCCTTCAGCTCACGAAGATCTAGTTGTAATGCTCTCTGCTCTTTCAGTTTCTCGACGATCTCGTAGGGCAAGAACTTTTCCAACTGCGGTAACTGATCTTCGATCGTGGGCCCGGTAACGCTCTTTCCAGAAGTCAGTCGATAGATATCGTTCCAGGTAACATCCTCGAACCAGGTCGTCGCTTCTTTGTCTTTCTCATCTTTGATGAATCTCAGCCACCTGGCTTCTTCTTTTTTGAATCCGCCTTTCTTGATCTGGCTCTTGATGAATTGATCCCAGGATTGAGCTGATCCAGACTTCATGTCTGATTCATTGAACGCTTTCCACAGCTTCGAGAAGAATGTCGGCGGCCTTACGTGTCGTAATCGACCACGCTGTAAATCACGTTTGTATCCGCCAGGTGTCTGAACGTAGGTGCTGGCCTCAGCGATCATCGACATGATCTGGCCATCAGTGAATAGCGTCGGTTTGCCAGTCATCCTGCGGAGGAAATTCTTGATCGCTGTGATCACCGCATCGAGAAGTGATCTCTCGGTGCGTGTGGTTTTCACGCCGGCCAGAACTTTCTGAGCTGTATGCGCGATGAATTCTTCAGCCGCTATTCGTCGCTGATCAATGTTATTCCAATCAAGCTCGTAGTCTTTCGCAATCTGCCGAACTTGTTTCTCAAACGATTCGGCAATCCGATCCATGATGTCATTGAATGCCCATGGATCGAGAATCTGATGCAGCCCGAAATGTCCGACAACCTCGTGAAGCATTGTCTCGATTGCTTCCTGGGTATCGGTGACATTGTTCGCGACGATGTAAATCGTATCGAGCCAACCACCTTGATCGTAGAATCCTGTGGTTCGCTTTCTGTCTTCTTCAGTTTCAAGCGAAAGCTGAAGATGCTTTGGAAGATCTTCAATCGCTTCTACAACACGTACCGGAGGCACAGTGCGAAACATTTGATAGATCGGACGAAGAATCGATTGGACTTTCTCGACAGGAACACCACGACCAGAATTCGTCTTCGGTCTTTTGTGCCTGTATTTATGATTTCGTCCCAGCCAGGCTTGAGTTCCTTGAAATGTTCTGAATCCATCGAGATAAGGTTCATCGGTGCGAACTAATGCTTCAATCATCCGCATGCCAATGTCTTCACCAAACGCTATCGCATTGTTGGCACCTTCTTGCGTATCGGTCACAGAAAACATGACGTTAGCATTGGTGCGATGAATGGCGGCCAGGACCGCGCCTGCGCCAGTACCGACATTCTTGGTTCTTAACTTCTCCATGTTCTGAATAGGAACCGTGCCGATAACTCGCATGCTTGGATTCATCAATACAAAATGATCACCTTCCGGCAATGTCTTAGCGAATGAAACCGCAGCATTGGGGCTAGTAACTAACGATCCGCTTCCTTCAGCAATCTTTCTAAAACGTCGCTCGACGATCGGGATTTCTCCGATCCTTCTGCCTGGAGCAATAACGATATCGACGCTATCTTCCGGCTTTTGTGCCGTTTCCGGATCTATATAAGTTGCCGTTCCACCAGGAGAAATAACCACCGACGACATAAACTCAACGCCAGTTCCTTGTAGTTCGCGCTTGATTTTCTTGACGAGTTCGATGTCCGGTTCACTATGCGTTGCTGTGCCACTTGGATGGTTGTGAACCATCCAGGCTTTACGTCCACCCTTAACGCCAAATATCGATCCAAGTAAAATTGGCAGCTCAGCAGGTGCCATATCGGTCGCGCCCTTGGAATGACGGATAATGGTTCGGACTTTATTATCCTCACCAGCGACAACCATCATCAGGCTCTCCTGGGCCTCACGACGCAATGGCCCAGTAATGTGAGCGATGGTATGTGCCTGGGCATTCATGTCACCTGAGACTGTTCTTCTGGCCGCTCTGAATGATCCAGTCTCGATGAGCTTCACGTTTGGACTTTCAAAGTCCCAGGACACTCCTGGTGCGTTGAACGCTTCTACAGTCGTTACTCCATCAGGAGCATTAGCGTTGAAGCTCGATGTTTCGACTTTATAAGTAACTTCATTCTCTGTTACTTGAAGTGGACTCAGCTCAGTTGTCGCTTCTTCCCTGGTACGTTTCAGCAACACGATTTCACTGGTCTCGAACGGCACACTTTTGTTATCGATGTTGACCGTGATGATTGCGTCGTATCCTTCGTCACGTAGAGCATTCGTCAATGCTGCACCAGTCAAACCACCGTATTGATCACTGAGTACACGCTTCCAGGAATACTGGTCGTAAATGTTTTCAACATTTGCGCCCTTGGAATTCAGCGGAATCAGTAAGGGATTATGAATGTTCGTTTCACCACGCACCCAGCCAGGCGGCAATTCAGCTAATTTGTCCTTATCATGCAGAACGTATTTGCCAACTGGCTCGATGTGCTGCTGGAATCGTTCACCAAGATCTGGCGCAGGTTCAGTATTGCGAATGTAAGTCATGCCACCTTCGAGAAATTCGTGGTAGCCAAACTCTTTCCCAGCCTCTGTCAACTCTAGTGATGGTGCTGGCAGTTGTGTGAACGGTGTTGTGATCCACTGCTTGAACTGCGGCATCGTCATTACCGAGACAGTGCCATGTCCTCTCCAGGACTTCGGATAATTAGCCCAGTATCCCTGCATTGCTTCGTCAAATGAGTCAAAGCCAAGCATGACTTTGTGTTCATCGAAGTTATCAGAGCTGAATTCTTTTTCTTGGTCTTTCTTCTGATTGATGATGAATACTTTCAGTGACTGAGGATTCGGCCCGATGAATACATCGAGCTGATCCTTGTCAACACTTTTAACGCCTTTGATGTATCCGTAATGATGAGCAAGCTGTCGCCGCCATTTGCGTTGTGACTTTGGATGCCGGCCAGTTCGCCATGACCCCCTGGGATTCTCGATCGTGATCGGGATTCCATGGAATCTAATATGTCCTTTCTCGTACTTGCCTGACTTGAGTAATTCTTCGCTTTGTTCTCGCGTATCGTATTGCGATGTTTCTGCTTCATGTGCTGCCTTATCGAGCCTGGCCTTTTGTGAAGCAACGCTATCTGTAGAATACTTATTGATAACTTCTGTGACTTTCTCAGCCGGCGCTTCAACCGCGATATCGATCGTCGGTATTCTCTTAGCCTGAGCCTGGTCAAAGATCCGATACTCGATCTCATCGAAGTTCGTTCCCATACCCTGGTGAATTGCACCGTCATAGCCTTTGCGCTTCATGCGCTTGACCATTTCTGCATCATCGAGAACCGGATAGATCGGTAAGTACAATGAATCAACACGTTCCGGTGCGCGTTGCATAACCTCAGCAGGATCAGCGAATTCCTCAGCAAAATTCTCCGCCCAGTTATTCGTGTTCATGATTTCGCCGCCAAGAGTGTTGACGACATGATTCACTGCTGAGTTGCCTAGTTTCCTTCGGATCTCAGACAGATCTATGAACGGATCATCCTTAGAGTTGATGAACGGATTGTTGATCTGGATCGTGTAACCCTGAACTCGCGGATCTCGCGCTATGCGATCCTTGGTTCGATCATTCGGTTCGTTCGCGTACTCCGTTGCTGTTCGCAAGCTACCGAATGAGAGTGAACCTACCCTGGTCTGGAATTCCTCAGTTTCAGTATCACGCAGACCATGTTCACCTCGCCATACGATAATCGGCTCACCTTGTTCATCAACGACTGTTCCTTCGTCTGGTTCGTCAGGTTCTGCTGCTTCTCGTATCGAACCAATTAGAGCTTCGAGCTGGCCTTTGATTTGATTGATTTGCTCAATATCTCCAGCCGGCACCGTCTCCAGTTGTTCAAATAGTGTGGCGAATTCTTGCAGTTGGCTTGCCGAGAAATACTCCCACTGAGTATCGAGCCTTTTTTCCAACTCTGGGCCCATCCTCGTCATTGCTGTCGGGAATCGTTCCTTCATGGCAATGTAATCGCCCAGCATTCGACGAGCTTCTTTCCTGGCCGCCTCGGTAACAACCGGCACTTCCTGGCGCACCATGTCGTATTTCTCGATCAGTGCATTAACAGCAGAAAGAACTTTATTGACCTTCAGAACTTTGGTGCCAGGAGTCGGTGTCTTTACTGCCTGACCAATACCTTCCCCTTCCAGGAACGCTGTCGTGATCGACATATCCGTGATGTCCGGATACGCCGCTTTGATGCGATCTCGCATCTCATTGAACCATCCGCTCTCAACAGTATTTTGATCGCTGATCTCTGGCAGCTCGCCAACGATATCTGCCAGTCTGTCTGGTACTTCGATCTGAGCAACAGGAAGTTTCTCGGTGGAGATTTGCTCACCAGCATGTAAGCGCCTGGCTTCGCGGCGTCGATACATCGGAACGCCTTCTCTACCTTCTTCATCCTGACTGCCCTGTTCATCGCGGAGCTGTCTGAGCAGTTTCAATCCCTTCGGATTCATAACCACTCGTTCACCATCGTTGATGAATTTGCCGTAGCCTCCTTCGGTTAAGGTGTATTGCTCATCGAGTGTAAGAGGATCGCCGGCAGCGACTCGCTCCAGGAGATCCCTGGTAACTTCTACTGTCGCCAGGCCCAGATCCTCAGCCTCGTCCTCGGTGATTGCCCCGGTTCGTTCGGATGGCAGGATCGGTTTCGCTTCTTTGAGTCTCGGTGGAGTCGGCACATCTGCTTCAGTCATGCCGCCATAGAGCGGATGCACTGCTGCGGCCAGGGCACCACCGACACCGGCTCCTACGGCTGCCGATCGCCTGAGCATGGCCCGGCCTTCTGGAGTGCTGACAATCTCCACCAGGGCCTCACCGAACGTCATTTCTTCGTCGATGATGCCCATGGTGTAGCCTTCCTGGATAAGCTGCGTAATAGGCTCCTGGATGGCCTCAGCGCCGGCAGACTTGAGAATTCTGGCCAGGAGGGTGCCACCCTCCTTGGTAAGGATTCCAAGCGGTATACGCTCTGTCAGGATCTCTGCGGCAGCAAATACAGTGCTGTCCATGACAGCCTGGCTGTGGGATCTACCTCGCTCGATCGATTCCACGTACTGGTCCGCGAAGACCTGGCCGCCCATCAAAGCAGCACCCATGGTAGGGCTCCTGGTAACCGCACTGGTTACCAGGGCTGGAGCCATATTGATCGTTCCCTCGATGACTGCGCCGGTCCACCATTTCAGACTGCCTTCGTTGACCTTTGGCGCGTAGGTCTGGAGATACCTGGTGCCTTCCCGGTGCAGCCGAATGCCTTCGTGGAAATCCTCGTTGCGCTCTAGCTCATCAAGCAATTCCTGGTAATACGCGGCTGGATCTTTGCCTCGGACGTAAGCCTCCGCCTGGAGCGCGAAGCTATCCTCCGGGGCAACCCCCTGGTCAGCCGCTGCCTCGATGATGTAGACGAGATCTCGTGGTGCGTTCAGAAACGCTTTCGCGCCACCATACTGTCGCTTGAATAGTGCTGGTGTGCTGGTGACATGATCCCAGATAACCAGGCCCCAGGGATCTTCCTCCGGTGCCGGCTCCTCCTCCTTCTTCTCCTTCAGGTACTTGTCCCACTCGTCCTCGGTCGTAGGATATTCGCCTTCTCGCCATTCAGCCCTGGCCGGCTTGATTGAATCAGACCTGGCTTTCGCCGCCTGGATCGCTTCTTCCTCACTATCGAAGTTCGGATAGATCCAGCCTTTCTTCATCTGCGATTCGGTATGCGCGATGATCTTCTCGAAGTCTTCAGGATTGCCTGGGTTATATCGTTTACCGTTGATGATGCTTGGCACGTTCCAGAAACGACCACCTGCCTCGATCGTGATCGAAACCTCGGACGAAGACGATCCGTCCTCGTTCATCAACATCGGCCTGGTTGGATCAATCAGGAAACCGTTTGGATCTTTAGGATAGGTCTTCCACTTCATCCGCTCCTTAGAGATCCTGGATTGATCAGGCGTCAGTGTCTGCTGTTGTGATGAATCCTTGAACGGGTCTTCACGCAGATACGGTAACAACGCACCTTCGGCTTTTTCTTCCGGTGGATCTTCCAGGCCAGCTCGAACGAGAGCTGATTGGTTTGGTGCCCTGGATGATCCGAACGAGAACGGACCATAGCCTTTGTTGCCCATGATCTCGCGATTGAGCTTCAGGTTCTCCAGGGTTATTTCGCGAGCTTCTTCGCGAGAGAACTTCTCTGGCTTCTCCTTGTTTCGCCACTCGTCGAAAGCATCGAAAGCCTTGGAAAAGAATCCAGGTTCCTCTGGTTCTCCGACCTTGATCGGCTCAGCAAACGTGTAGTAATCAGGCGCAGTATCACCAGTCAGGCCGATTGGCTCAGGCTTCGGTGGCCCTGAAATCTGTAACTGTTCTTCCTGTTCCTCGTCTTCCTTGACAGCTTCGACAATTTCGACTGCCATCAATCAGCCTTGGGAGGTTCTACCTCTACCAGTTTCCCATTGCGCTTAGATACCCATTTGCCATTGGTGAGTTTGTATTTCGTATTCGGTTCCATGCCGGCAACCTGGTCATCGCTGAGACCGAAGTTAGCGCCGGCTCCATCAGAACTGGTGACGCCACCCTGGACTGCCTTCATAGCCATATCGACCATCTCGGTTGCGACTCTCGTCTTCTCGTCGTAACTCATGTTCTTCCAGCGCACTTCCTTGTCACCGATCAGGAATTTCTGGCTGGCGTTCTCTGCTTTGTTCAGCTCGCGGATAATCGACTTGGCTGCATCAGCTCGTGCGAGTTCTGGGAAAGCAACCTGGCGCACACTGTTGGCGAATGCCACAGCTCGACGTTCGAGTTCGGCAGGATCTTTGATCTGATCACCGTAAGCACTCATGAAGGCTTCTTTCTTGATCTCGAATTCGAGTTTGTCTCGCTGGCCAGCAGGTACTGGCTGTCCATCCATCAGGACCGGAGTCGCTTCGCCAGTCTGTTTGTTGATGAGAACCTGCATGCCGCCCTGTTCGCCCAGCTCCATGTCAGGACGTTCCATCTTCGCGATCTGCGCTTCAGTGAGACGACGCTTCTGCTCACGCTCCTCGCGCTCGATCTCTGCTTCACGTTGCGCCTGCCTTCGGCCCATGTGTCCTTTGAATGCTGCTGCGCCGGCCTGGCCAATATCGCCGGCAGCCGTGCCGGTGCCGGTGCCAGATGCGGCCATGAGATTCAAGCCGAACTCCATCAGGATCAGACCTTTCTCTTTCCTGGTAAGCCCCTGCTTGTCGGCAACACCAGGCTGAGATTTCGTCACCTCGTCGTACTTCTGATCGATGTTGCTACCCTGAGCCTGCAACTGGTCATCCAGGACATCAATCGATTTATTGATCTGTTCATCGTCGGCCTTCTCAGCCATGCCCATGAAGCTATCTTCACCCTTCTCGAATTCGATTGATCGATCAGGTTGCTCCGGAACATCTCCAGTGGGAGGAGGCATCGTCGGCTGACCTTTCGGTGCTTGTGTTTCCGGGAATGTCGGTGAACCTCGTGCGGCCATCGTCGCCATCGGATAAAGGGCTTCGCCTTGTGGACTTAGATGCTGGCCCATGATTGGTTCCGGCTCTGCCATTGGGAAAGTCCTGGCACCTTCAGGTTGCTGAATGCCGGCTGCCCCAGGCGGAGGCATTGCCGGTTGCGGCTGTGTTGGCACCGTACCGATTTGACCAGGAGGTAATGCCGGTTGCGGTTGCTGTTGATCAGCAACAATCGACTTCAATGCCGGCAGAGTCGTCGCAATGTAATTTGAAAGTAATTGGCCCATGGCCCTCTCCTAGTCAAAAGTTGGCATGAGAAATTCTGGATTCTGTTGCATGTAATCTCCGAATCCTCCAAAGCCGGCCTGGTAACTCATGGATGGTGCGCCTCCTGAGCCAGCAATTTGACTGGCTGCACTTGCACCACCCTGGGCAGCCAGGCTTGCGCCACCAGTGAAGTAAGCACCAGCGACCGTGGCAGCCGCTCCCAGGACAGCCTGGAACTCACCACCTTTTTCGGTCGTCGTCATAGTTTCACCATGCGGCACCTGGGCCAGAGTTTTCAGCAATGGTTCGAGATTGGTCACATCCCAGTCCCTAGCCTCGATGAATTGCCCGTAATCGAAATCGAGATTCTGCTGTTCGAGTTGTCGTTGCAATCCACCTGTCACCAGGAGATTCTGCATCTCGTTCGCCAGCATGCGTTGGCCTTCAGAGCCAAGTTGTCTGAATTGATCGGATGAAGCACGAGCAGCGACACGATCCTTGTCGAACATCGACTGCGCTGACTCGAAGGCTTTCTGGTATCCCTGGGCATATAGATCGGAAAGAGCCTGCAAAGGCTTCTCCGTCGCTTCGGCCTGGAGAATTGCAGATCGCGAACCACCGAAGGCTGAAGCCATGGCAGCCTGAGACTGCATCTGCTGTTGCATCCGCAGACCTTCTTCACGCATCTCACGAGCCGCTGGCTCCAGGGCCTCCTGGATGTAAGGGCTCTGGTACGCTTCACGTTCTTCCGGCGTAAGATCTAACCAGGATCTGGCTCCCCGCTCTGCAAGTTCCCGCGATCTTTCGACATCGGTGCGATACGCCTGGGCTTCTGGGCCCATAGCCAATTCCATGGCGCGTTGTTCGCCAGGCGCAGCTTCAGCAAATCGTTGTTCTTCGTATGGCGTATATGGCCGATCGGCAATACCTCGTGCAATATCGACAGCTTGCCTGCTACCTGCCTCAAGCCACTGGGGGATCTCCCTCTTTTGCGTTTTCTCTTTCTTGGACATCTCTAGGTGCCCTCACAAAGTTGCCGCCACCATATTGGTAGCCTTTACGCTCCATCAACTTGTCTTTCAAGTCGGTGTCGCGACCAGTCATCATTCCGATAATGATTGGCAACCCCTTCCCTGTCGCCGGATTTCCTGCTGTATCCGCAAACATCTCAACTGCCATTAGCAGTTGGCTGGCAACATCCGTGTCACGCCAGGTCTTGAGAACGTATGTCCACTCGTTCTGCATCACCCAGTCTTCACTCCAATCATCGGTAGCAAAGGACATACCCATTGCTGCGACGATCTGCTTCCGATCCTGTGTCTCTGCTACGACGACATATCCCTTGTCTATGACGTTCAGGACAGAGTAGATCTTCTTGGCTGCATTCTTGCTTGGCCTCGAATACCAGATATCTTCTCTCTGTTCCTTGGCCGCCCCTTCTAGCAGGCGCGTAACTTTCACAATATCCCAGGCTGTAGCCCTACGGATCTTCACCTTCTTCATGGTGGCTGTCTCCTATGATCCTACTCCGCTGGGCCGTATTATAGACCCTCCAAAAAATTAGGTTCCTTCAGGCCAACCGATCTAATGAGACATCGATATCATTCAGTCTGAGGAAGCCATAGACGATGACATCCATCGCATCAATGCCGGTGATGTCATCTCGTATCTGCAAGACCAGTCTCTGCGTCGATCCGTTGCGAAACTCCAGGCCCCACCTGAATCCGAAAGTATCCTTGAGATCCAGGACAGGAATAATGCCTTCCGATAGAAAATCGATATTGTTGGCAATGAAAGCCGTGGTCCCATCACCAAACGATGGCAGACCTGAGCATAGCCGAACGAACTCGAAGTTCGTCGTCAATGATTCAGCAATATCCACCTCACCAAATTCATCCGTGTAAAACAATCTCACTCCGTTGGTCAGGGCCCCTATGTTGCCAAACTGATTCAAGGTCATGTTCTGATCAGAGATGATGAACGATATCCTGGTAACGTACAGATCTTCATTTTGAGGTGCGCCAACAAAAAAATCGACCGGCGTCACACTGCCATCAACGAGCATATCTGAACTACCTGTCGGCGTTCCGTCATCAGTCATGAACTGACGAAACGGACGGACATTCTGCTTCACGCCGAACGGTGGGAATGGCCGCTCGACCGTGCTTACTGCACCAGATTTTTCAATCTTGGCTTCGGTTCTTTGTGGACCAGAGCCAAGCAGTTTGACCCTGAGCAATTACAGATCCTCGTAGTAACCTCGCATACCGATGTTGGCGACATCAGTCGTACCAACCAATTTCTGGAAAGCGATTGCCGTATCTGGTGGAAGGATCGTTGCGTCGTCCAGGACGACAAGCACTCCGCCACCAGCACCATGACTCGCTATCGCGGTCTCACCTTCAGAAGTTATGCCGACTACGTTTTCCTCGTGCGTCTCAGCCTCGGCTATGATGCCTGAACCGAAATTCAGATTGACCGGCGTCGGTGATCCGCCATCAGCAGTTGCAGTACCGCTGACTTTATGGATCTTCCAGGTGGATGCTGCATCGCCTCCGAGTCGAGCAAGCTCAACTACGAAAATTCGAGTCTGCGATGTGTTCTTGAAATAGCCGACAAATTCACCGGCTACCGCAGCAACATCCTCAAAGATCGTATTGAACACTCGCTGGTCATCTCGCGACACATAAAAACTTCGTGCGCGTTGTTGCGAGTCAACGAGCGCCCTTCCCTGATCGTTGATAAGTAATTTATTGCCATCGCTGGCACTTTCAATTTCTATTCCCATTACAGTGGCTCCTCAATTTGCTGGTCATTCATAATTCCGAAATGTATGTTGGCAATCTGTAGTTCCCTCTTTAACTCCTGCTGCGTGTTGACGATGCTTCGCAAGCCTGTCTGAATAGTCTCCAGCTCGACCAGGACATCGGCATTCTCCTGTTTCTCGATGCCTTCAGATGTGAAAGTCTTCATGCCAACTCTGCTCCAGTAATCACGAAATCGACCTGGCTCGCCGTGTTCGTCTCAGCCTGAATCCTATCATTGGCAGATAGCACCCAGACTTTGTTATCGGATAACACCTCAGCGAATTCGTTTTGTTTAAGTTCTGCCCTTCCTACTTTCCTGGTTGTCGATCCATCCCGCAAGATGTAGACAATGACATCCTGCTGGGTAGGGCCATCATTGTAGACATCGAACGAACGGATGATCGTCGAGACGGATGCAGTGAATAATGTACCCACCGTAGCCGGAAGTTGACCATCTGCAAGTGACGCTCCAACATAAGGCATTTATCAGCCTGCCCATTCAAGGAAGGAATCAGACTCATCCTGACCTTCGAGTATCGTGATCCTGGTTTCGTGGTCGGCCAAGGTCGCGTTAATCGCCGCAAGCGCGGCTGTCAATCCAGTAATCGCGGAAATCGGATGACAATCTGCTGCATCCCTTCCAGGTAAATCATTGTGTTCGGTTGCCGCAATCTCAGCGAATTCGACCTGAACGCCACCAAACATCCGCTCGATATCATCGACCAGGGCTCGCATCTTGTAGACATCGTATTCGTTCTCGAATTGGACGGTAGAAAAAGGCAGAGTAGTCGCCATCAGTTGCCCCTTCGTCCCTTACGTCTAACTTGCGCTCGCCAGGTTCCCATGCGCCAGTCATCACCAAGCGCATCTGATTCGACTCGCATCGATATCTGCCGGCCTTTAATTCTGGGATTGACGAATGGAGTGGTCGGAGTAATCGTAAATGGCCCTTTGCTTACAACCTCAACACCAGTGCTGGATGGATAAGCCTTAGCTGTTAGCGATAAATCTATCGAGCCTTCCAGTTCCTTGAAATCAGGAATCATTTTGCGAACGAAGCCGTGATACGTTCCTTCGTCAATTTCAACATCGTAGCTTTCGAGAAACGAAAGCATCGGTAAAACATTGCCATCCGGGTCAGTCTCATCCACTCCAACTTCATGTCTGAAAATCTTTCCATCGATCGTGCCGTATGGCTTCTGATTGAAGTGTGACGAACTGTCATGAAATGCAGTACGCTCAATCGTGCCGAAATCCCAGACACCATCGAAGTAGTTGTACTTGACGTATCGATCGTTCTCCTGTGCGCCTTCGGATGAATAGAACCACCAGACCTCGGTAAACAATTTGTTGATAGAGGCGTAAACCTTCCGTCCCTGATCGATATTGATGTCATCAAACACAGTGTTCCTGACTTCGCATTCCATGACGCGAAGCACACCGTCATACATCAGGAAGTCGTCTTCACCCATGAACATTACAATGCCGTTCACATCGACGACAGCATTCGGCCCAATGATTGCGACTGACTGGCCCAGGTGTCTTAGCGCAAAAACGAACTCTCCACCAATGAACTGCATCGCATGTAATGATTCATCGGTATTGATGATGATATCGCCGCGAGATTCGACTGCGCTGATGATTTCTGATCCAACATCCAGACGCAGATCTCCGGCAGTATTAACGGCGCTAGGACTCCAATCAGCAAAATTCTCGGAACTGGACCATCTGATCAGCAATGGATCAGGATCTCCAGGCGCTGATGCTGATCCAGTGCCGGCACCAAACGCGACGACATGCCTGGCCTGCGGCGAGACAAGCATTCGTTCGATCGTGTTCGGTGCTTCAGGAACGAGGACTGCCCTGGTATTCGGGCCGCCTGTTCGATCCCAGTGATACAAAGGTCGGCCATTCGGTGATGCCAATAGATCCTCACCGAAATTATCCAGTGACCAGGTTCTTAGATTACCGATGATTCCCTGGCCAGGAATGAAACTACCAACACCGTAAAGACCTAAGCCATAGCCACCAGTGCCATAACCAAATAATTCTGTTTGGGCCGGCAGGCCAACCTGGATTTCATATTGGAAATCGACGGTGCCGCCGCCGCTATCAGTAAATTTCGGCGGAGGTTCCTGGCGAATGATATACATATCGTCATCGACGACTTCGACAACTTGATATTCACCATCGATGGTAATTCCACCAACCGGATCAGCATTCTGATAATGCACATAGTTGCCAACCGAAAGCCCATGAGCTGAATCTGTTACCTGAACATACGTAGGATCATCGCCACCATCCGGATCGAATGCACCAGTGATGTCGGTATCGAACGGATCGGTCAAAGTACCTTCTTGGCCGAACGGAGTGATGTCATACAAAGTGTTGTTATTGACCAGGTACAATTTCTCATTGGTGCCGATTGCCATCCATCTCTGACCATCCAGGCTAGTCCAATCCCACAAGGCCCTGGCAACTCCTTTGTAACAGATTTCAACAATGTTCTCCGTTGGCAGAATGATAAGACCGTCCGGATAAGCAGAAGGAATAGCAATGGTGAAATCAGTATCAGGAGCAATATCGAGAGATGTTGTGCTGACCTGATCACCATCACAGGCAGTCAACTGAAATGGACGGATATCTATATCGAGACCATCTGCATCTTCAGGTAGTGACTCTGTGAGCATGACTTCAGTATCAGCAACCACATTGATATTGAGTAAACGGACAACCAGGCTCTCGTTGTCATCTCTGATGAACGAGTCCTTTGCATACATGAAGATATTAGGTGTGCCAGTTTGAATGTTGTCGATCAGCGGATCTCGAAGCGTCAGAGCTGTCGCGCCTGCTGAAATGTTGCCATCCAGGAAATTGATCTGTTCACCTGAATCCGTCAGCAATCTGATAATCGTTCCATCACGCAGATAGCTCGTGACAGCGGGAGATACCTGGATGTTCTCTGAATTCGTGACACCACCAGCAGTTACACTGCCGCCACCACCGAACTCCTCCGGATATCGAATCAAGAACGCATCACCATCGGATGCCGTGACAGCCGCATCGAGATCGAAAACATATTCGTCGGCCAGAGCTGTCGGATCGTTGATCGTTCGAGTACCCAGGCCGCCAGTCAGCGAATCACCGAATAACCAGACTGGATCACCATCATCGCAAGTAACAGCACTACTGAGACTACTGATATTAAACTGACCTGCCAGCCAACCTACGGTCGCTGTGACTCGTTGACTGCTACTCTCCTCGATGCCATCAACTTCAGTGCCCAGGGAATTGAGTACCCAGCCACCGAGTTTCTGAGGCAGTCGCTTACGAAACCGGATCTTGTCACAGTCTTTGTATCTGCCTTTGGCACCACGATCCGTCTCCTCGGTCACAACGCCTGGGAGAAGTTCGAGTGGAATGTCAGGTAGTCTACTCACGGTTTCTTCGCGTTGCTTCTCACTGCTGCTGCTACCTGGCCCAGATTCAAATCAGGTAGACCAGCGTTCTGACGTACAGCATTCAACTCATCGACCATGATTTTGATCAGAGATTGAAGACCTCCATTGTTATCTACCTGCATTTTTCTGATTGCTTCATCAGCCTCGTCACTAACGAATTGATCGTAATCTGCATGCACCTGGGCCATGTTCGCCGTGTAATCGATGAGCTTCTGATCAAGGTCAGCCTGACTAATGGCGTTATCATTCACACCGAACTCATTGTTAGATGGTTCTAATTGAGCGTAGCCTTCGTGATTACCAATAAACCAGTTGAAGGCATTTTGTTGTCCACCTGCTGGCAAAATTACTGTTCTCATCCGATCACCCTCATTTCTGCCCAGATACCATTAGGCGGGATATCTCGAAAACTTGCCTGACTCAGTATGGCAATTTCAATATAGTCATCAGGATCGACAAAGATTGTTCCTGAGTACCACTGTTGCAGACCCGCTTGACCAGATTCATTGCCGCCAACTTCCTGCGTTCCAAACAAGGTATCTGTATTCCACGGTATCCATCCTGGATCAGCGCCATTATGAGTCACAACGAATAACGAATCGACGGCACCATTGACAACGCCGTTTTTACGCAAGCGAATGTGCATTCCACCTCCTTGTGGTGTGCTTGTTTCATCATCAATTCTATAGCCGATGATGAATTCGACAGCACTAACTCCTGAAGAAGGGATAGTGAACCGGCTGTTGTTGCTCACGGTGTCGTGGTAACTATTCGTATCGAAGACCTCTGCATTAAAATCAAGAATTTGCTCCCCGACTGCGTTTCCTGCGCCAGAACCATCACCTGGGCCTGGGGAAGCCTGTCCGATATCAGGTTGATTGTTTTGCGCTGCTCTGAACCCGGCAGTCTTGTAAACCTTACATCCATTCAAAACACCGACTGGTGATCCCGATAAAGTCGCTGGAGTGATGAAAGCCTCAGTCTCTGTGCCGGCATCGACCTCTGCTTGAGTCGCCCTTCGCGAAATACCCCAAAGCGTCGTTGTAGATCGTCTCGTATTCAGCTTCAATGGAGTAATGATCTTATCGTCGAGAGGCGAACTTTGATCATCGGTTTCTGCTTGAGTCGCGATCTCTGCGACACCTTCCTGAGTCTCCGTTGCTGTATTGACTGCCGGAAATGCCGCAAGTGTGGCTGGCGTAATGATGCGCTCAGTATCTGTTCCTGCATCTACTTCGGCCTGAGTAGCAAGCTCAGCAATACCTTGCACAGTTTCAGTCGCTTGAGGTGGCTGAACCTTGACCACATCATCGTTCGTCGCATCAACACGAGCAGTGATTGTTTCTCCAGGGGAAACGATAACCCCTGGATTCGATGCAGTCTTGAATGTCACATCGAAGCCACCAGTCGTCTCATTTGAGAGAATGTAGACTTTTGATGTACTGGGAACTTGGATCTCCCTGGAGCTATCTGGTGGAGCGCCAGTAGCAACCAGGATCGCAGCACGAGATGTATCAACATCACCATTTATCGCTGTCAAAGTCTGATTGGAAAGGGTGACATCGACATCTTGAAAGCCAGCAACAGCAGTATCGATCAGATCGATCATTTGTGCATTGAGGAAATCTCCCCAAACATTTTCATTACCGCCAGTCTCTTGTTTGACCAGGCGCAGTAATGCAGTAAATGTGTCAACCATTAGCCTGTACTCCTCACAATCGCCAGGGCCGGATTACTGGCATCTGGAAATTGAATTTCCACCGTTCCGTTACTGACTGCGACCGGCGATCCGAAATTGAAAATCCACAAAATCTTATCGTTTTGTGGGCCTACCGTAGTGTTGTAAATAACTGCTCCCTGGGCAGCATCATTCGTAATCCCCCAGGTTGCGTTCGGGATCACGATATCATCGAAATCCATGACCGGACGATCACTTCCGCCTGGAGTGTAAATAACGCTCTGCGTAAGCTGAAAGCCTCCTGCTGTATATCCAGATCCAACCAGTTCATCAGTCAAGCTCGACTGGAGATCCGCAGTTTCAGGATTGATATCGGCTTGCGTCGTGTACATGGCAAAGAACAGATCATCGTTTTCCGGATCATGCAATCCGTTGAATAGCTGATCCCGAAGGAATTGATACGCTGTGCCGGCGATAATCGTCATGCTACTGGTACGGTTCTGGCCGCCTCCTTAACTGGCGAATAATCGCCTCGCCACTGTCTGCGAAGTTCAAGTTTCCTGGCCGGCAGCAATTCACCGTAGCTCGTTCGCCAGGTATTGAGATCTTCAGGATCTGAAATCAAAAACTCGTCTGATGCGATCAGGCATGCGTACAGTAGAAGATCTCCGGCATTGTCACCCAGCCAGGTATTCTGGTTGCTTGGTGATAGAGCATCAGGAGTTTGGATCTGCCGTAGCTCGAAGCCGTAAGCAATATCCGGAGGAGGAACCATGAAGAATTCAGTTTCAGTGTATTCCGCATAGTATTGCGGCTGAGCAGTCGCTGTCTCATCAGGCTCGTAGTCCAAGCAGTATTCATAAGTTCTGCGCTCAAGATAAACCCTCGGACCATCGGAAGCAGAATCTGGAAAAGCAGCAGTCGGCGCTGTGAAATTAGCTGTCGTGTATCTAGCAGTACCCACTGTGATACGAATTTCATCTATGTACGCTTCTGCGTCTGAAATGTTTGGAGTCGCGCCACTTTGATTCCTTGAACCAATGTTAATTGGTATTGCGCCTCCACCTATCGTAACTCCTGTCACATCAACGGTTGCACCAGATTTCACTCCATCGATATGCGCGAATAAGTCATTTCCGTTACGAGTGATAGCAACATGCGACCACACACCATTCGCGGCCATGGAACCAAAAAACGGATTGTTTCCTAAACCTCCACCTCCATCACTTGAATAAAGAAACTGTAAACTGCCGTTTGCATTTAGGATCTGCCAATTATTTGTTCCGCTTCCGCCATCAGCATGATTGATGTAATCATGACCACCGACTTGATCCTGTGCATTGACCCAGAACTCAATCGTCCAATCGCCACTTCCAAACAGAAATGCTGGATCGTGAGCAATCTCGATGAAGTCCAAAGGATCGCCGGTATTTGCATCAAGTGATGCTGTACCGAATTTGGAGAATGAAGTCGTTAATGCTGCATTTCCCTGGAAGGAAAGCGTGTTGTCGAGTAATGATTCATCGTCTGCCGTAGTAGCGCCATCGTCACCATCTAGGCTCGTCAAAAGAACCACATCGGCAAAATCAGAATCACCACTTCCTCCAAGACCTTGTAGATGAAGTGACCTGGTGCCCTGCCAATCTGAAGGCTTGATCGCTTGAACATACTGATCAGGAGTCAATGCACCGTTTACAACTCGATCGAATATCTCAAAATTCAGATCTGTCGTTAGACGACTTTCACCATTCGAGATGATCGTGTTGATGTTGTCTGTCCACTGCTCACTGGTTTCTTCCAACCAATCACCGAGAGCAGCAACTAATTCGTCGTATGTGAATGATGTCGATGATGGCATATCAAATTCTCACGTAAAATCAATTTTCTTGGCTGCCTCTGCTGCCTCTGCTGCCGTGAAATGCTGCGGATAAAACCGAACTTCGTCAATGAAAGCCGCTCCGGAATTTGTGCTAATGCGCCAGGCACCATCATGGAATCTCGTGCCAATCTCCATGTAATCACGGAGCGTTCTTGATCCAGAAAGCAAATCGAAATTCGTAGATGGAATTCCTAGCCAACGGGTCATGTTGATCACAGGAGAAACCGATGCTTCAAAAGAACCATTGACGTATATCTCACCAGTGCCATCAGACTTCAGCGTTCCGAGAAGATGGTATGTATTACCAACGACCAGCACCGTACTGCCACGAGCTTCACCAACAAGTGTTCCTGGCCGATCATCTATCTCCTGATAATTTCCTCCCTCAAGAAGTGCAAACGAAGGAGTCAGATCGGTTCCTGCACCTGGCGCATTCCAGTTATCGAAACCTAATTCAAAGACAGACGTACCATTATTGGCATGGTTATGCACACTCGATATGATCCGTGAAACGCCACCACCTACACTTCGTTGTCCAATGACAGTTGCCTTTACTGCATACTCGATCGTGAAGCCGTTGCCATAGATTATTGGCGCAGTGGTACTTACAACTCTTGCAGCATTCTGAAAGAGAATCGAATTTCCAGACAAATCCTTTCGTAATGAAGGCTGACCAGGTGTTCCTTGTCCAGCTCCGAAAGTGTTGTAATTCAAATCAAATAACGGCATCACCCAGTCCCTGTATCTGGTTCTGGAGTAACCAGGCTATCCATATCCCACTGATGTTGAGCAGGTGGCAGAACTACTGTAGGAACTTCTGGCGCATCGACGGTGATTCTGCCGAGAGTGAATCCAGTGACAGCTTGCAGACCATCCATATCGATGATCGCATTAACCTTGTCGCGCTCAGGCGCAGGTCGATAAAGAACAGTCGGATCTTTGACTTTCGGCAGCGATTCTTGTGGGTGCTTTGGTTCGTACCATGCCGGATCAACAATCAGATTCGGATAGTATCCATCCGCTACCATGTTCCGCAGCAGCATCTTTCGGCCAGAACGGGCGCATTCTCCTACTGCCCATTTGCCTTTCGCATACGAGGCACCCAGGACCACGGTTACCTCCTATAAATTCTGCGCGAACGAGACCTCGGACTCCTGGCTCTGTTTAGCGTCGGCTCACCAACATCACTTTCCGTCCTGGTGCCACCGTGTTCACCTGTTACTTCAAGATCAGCTCGTTGATCACTCTTAGCTCGTTCAAGCCTCGTTCCACGACCACGAGGAATTCGCCCACCACTAAGATCAATCTGCTGATATCCTCCAGGTGGAGGAGGCTCAACTGCTGGCTTCAGCATCCCGCCCATGCGTCCTTGCCTGGCCGCCACTTCTTCTTGACTGGCACCCATTTGCTCAATGCCAGTTGCCATTCGCTCCCTCAAAGTAGGTCGGCGCATTTGCGGCTGAGATGGCGCTTCTTGTCCCGCTCGTCTCACTGGCGATTGTGTTGGAACTTCTGGCCTGGTTGCTCTTTCTGCTTGTCGTTGTTGTTGCTCTCTCGCTTGTCGGAAAGCTCGACCAAGCATGCCGCTCAATCCGCCGCCGCCTTCGCTTTGTGTGACATCAGGAGCGCCAGTATCTTCCATGCCCATCGGAGCTGAGATCTTTGGCCTGGGCCGGCGTTGTTGTGGGCCCTTAAATACCCTGCCCCAGACTCCACCCATTCCTGGCCTATTGGATAAATTTGCTCTGCTTACCATTAGCGTCTCCCGTAGAAACGATCGTAATTGACCGATATCACCATCGGTGCTGTATCGGCATCTTCGTCGTCTGCTTCCCTGAAAAGTAATTCTGCTTCAGTCACCAGGTCAGGGAATCGCTCTGGCGAATACTTCTGCGCGATCTTCGCTGCCAGGGCAGCAACGAACGCTTCCTGGAAACGAAATGGAATATCAATCGTGTTCTGCGCGTTGCCTGGATCTTGGATCTGCTTCCAGACATTCATAATGATCTGGTCGGTATTGTTCTCGCCGGCCAGCCAATAGAACACTCTCGGTGGATTAGAGTCGCCAGGCGTATCTCGACGACGATCGACAAAGTATCGATCCGGCCTTCCAGTCAAAGCCTTGTCGTGGATGATTAAATAGTCGGACCTGGAGATCGGATACATCTCCGTGTCCACACCATTGCGGCGTATGACCGCAGTCTGAACCTGGATCGTCCCTACTGGCAGATCGAACTCGACTTCATCGACCGTGGTCGTATGAACGACTTGCTCGAAAGTCCACTGACGATGACCTCTGTTCGACCACCTGGACAGCACGAAACCGACCGATCGTCGGATCGAGATGAGATGCTGAGTCCCGATCTCCTGGAGATCGAGACCCGCTCTCTCTACCGCTTCATCAGTGTAGTCAGCCAGAACCGGGTCAAGGATGTATGTACCCGTTGTGGCCATGACTACCCGCTCCCATGACCGGCTTGCAAGACCTCCAGATCCGGAGTACCACCAGTGATCGCAGCATTTGATGTCAGACGCAGAGCAGTCACAGGGAATGCTATGTTGCCTGACTCGTCAGCCGTGACATTGACCATGGTATCGTGATCGATCGCATTGACATCCGGATAAATCAGATCGAACTTCGAGCCGAAATGGGCATTGCGTGTCGGCTTTGGATCATTGCCCCTGGCCGACATCAAATTGGTCAAAGTCAGCTCGACAGTCAAATCGATCGTCGCACCATTGGCTGAAATCACCAGACCTACACCAAAATCCGGAATGATGTAATCGAGCGGTAACCAGGAAGTCGATACCACCGTAGCCGTACCGACTTGGATTGCGCCAGTCGAATCATCATCGATCAGGATCTCGGTGACAGTTGCGAACGCATTCACTGTAGTTGCGGTCGATGCCGTACCAGCGACAGCTTCGATGATCTGATTGCCATCGACTCTGGTGCCGGTTACCAGGAATCTCCTGGCCGACTCATTGGCTGCAAAAGTGAATACGACCTGGCGAGGTGTATCCATTGTGGCTACACCACCAGTGGCGAACGTGCCATTAAGCGTAAGTGCCTGCTCGCCTCCGGCTGCCGGTGTCTGCGAAAGTGCTACCGCATCTGCGTCTGCTGCTGCATAAGGGCCAATTCGTAAGACATTTTGTCTCATGGCGAAACCTCCCTATGCGTTAGATGGCAGAGAATTCAGTCTGTCGTGAATCGACGTAGTTGACTCCGATGCCCTCTTTGCTGAGATCTGCGAGATAAATTATTTCGAGATCTCCAGTCTGATCGACAGGCGTATATCTCGCACGTTGATCCTGATTCGTCGCAGTTTGTGTCGTGTCACTGCCTGATCCGAAACTTCCAGCGGTTTCGATACCTCCACCAGAATCGAAAGGAATGAACGCAATCGAACGAAGTTTGAAACTTTGCTCAGGGTCCATTGTTTTCCTTCTCAATCCACGAGGCAGAGTTTCGGATTCACCGACCGTGATCGCTCCGGCTGTATCAGCATCGACGATAACACGATCGATCTTGGTGAAAGTCTTGTTGCCGTTGACTGTGCCGATGTTCGGGCCAGTGATTTCTTCGGCCTGCGGTCTTCCGTTCGCATCACGACCAAGGATCGTAAATGTTCTGCCGTTGTCAGCTCCGGTTGATGTGATCGTGACCGGACTACAAACGGTCATATCAGCAACACCATCGGTGGCATTCGTGCCATTGATCACGAGATCCTGATCCGCTGTTCCAGCGGCAGGTGTTTGCGAAGCACAGATAGCCGCAGCATCAGTGTTGCCGCCCTGGAGTGATTCGTGAACCAGGCCAGCCATTCGTACTCCTCGCTGGACGTTATCAAGTTGGTCGCTCATTCCGTGAACAACATCAGCGAGATTCAAGGCGACTCCATCACCAAACATGATTCTTGGTGCATGTGAAATTGTGTGTTTACTCATGACAGCTCCGTATAGCAGCGGCGTATTACAGCCGCGTCAAATAGTAAATAAGGGTGCCCGGCTGACCCTTGCGGGGTGTCAGCCAGGCTCCCCGTTCAAGACCGGAAGACCCGCTCCGGATCTTCGGTCTTTACCTCTTACGCTCCGCCAGGAGACCCGTAAGTACCTCGCCAGTCGCTCCAGCCGAAGCTGTAACGCTCGCGAGCTTTGTAACGCAGATTGCCAGTCTCGAAGTCGCCTTCGATACCACGACTGATCTTCTTACGAACAAAGTGCTTCAGGCCATCCGGGCAGTCCGTTCTCAGGAACCACGCATCCGGATCGGTCAGACGATGGTTCACGCAGAATCCATCACCTACCGTGCCGAGTGTGTAGATAGCATTGATGTCGTTGTCGCCGGTATTCGTGCGATACGGTGACATCAGAATGCGCGTAGCCACGAACTGAAGTTCGGTCGGAACAATCAGTTTCGTGATCTGTGCTGCAATCGGGATGCCACGATCGTCGTCGAATTCCGAGATGTCGATCGCTGCCTGTTCGAGAGACGCTTCTGCCAGGTCAGCAGCAGTCGCCAGGGTATTAGCCTGGACACCACCACCGAACTGCGGATGCGCGGTCGAATATAACGGTACTCCGTCGCCGCCAAGGAAACCAGCGTCGAATCCGTTGTTGAAAATATCAGCGCCTTTAACTTCCTTGGTGTGCTGAAGTGAACGGGCCAGGGCTCGTGCGTACTTGTTGCCCAGGCTGCCATAAAGTCCGTCTTCCTCGGCTTCCTCAGTGATGGCGAATGCCAGAGCAATCGTCTCATGAGTGTAGCGAGCAACGTAACTTTCAGCGCCCTGGTCGTAAGCAACGCCTTCACCTTCGGGCTTGACTGGCGCACCAGCGAAGCCAGCGAGCAGAACGTCTTCCTCGAACGCCTTCATACTGCGCTCGATGTCGAATGCGTCCCGCCATTCCTCTGGATATCGCTTGTACTCCATTCCGAAGACCGCATTCAAACCTTCCTGCAACTGTTTGCGGAAGTCGCTTCGATTCATCGCCATGATTAGACTCCCGTAGCTGCCAGTTGGCCGTAGGAATGATTGTTGATCAGGACGCGAGCCTTCGCGAACTCACCGTAATCATTTTCAGGAATGCGAGCGAGACCAAGGATTCTGAGCTGCCTGGCAGCGCCAGTGTCCAGAGTCGTTTGGTCAAGTTCGTAGCCTGATCGGCCTGTGAATGCGTTCCCCGCTCCAGCGACGAAGTTGGCTACATTGCCAACATCGCCTTCTGCCAGGCCAGCAGCTCCGCTAACCTGTACGATGAATTCCGATCTTGGATCATCGTAAACGAGGGCCTCCGGATTATCCTCACCACGCTGGAGCCCAGTGCCAACGGTGCCGCTCACCCAGTTGGGCTTGAAGATGACATCCCCGTTCGCATCGGTGTAACGAACACCGGCAAAGATACCAACGATCTGGTTCGTATTGCCTGCGGTCGCGAGAATGACTCTCCGGCCTGTGCCGGAAAGGACAACGGGATCACCGGAAAAAATATCTTCCGCTAAGCCGTTCTCAATCTCATAAGAACCGAGTCTCTGGGGAGTACCACCTGCACCGTGGCGCGTCGGCGTAAAGCCGAACGGTCGATCCACGTTTGTCATTCGGATACCTCCGGTTAATCATCATCTGCAACCTCCACTCGTCGTGTTGGTGCAGCAGTAACACTTGAGCGTCGTTGTGTCTCGATCGGGCCGAAACCCGGATGATCCACTTGCGACACCCCCTTGAGTTGTCGTTCGATGGCCTGGTTCTGCCGGCGCTGTTTGTCCTTGTAGAACTTCATGCGCTGTTTGTGCATCTGCACAGGCATCTCACATAGGATCAAGTCCTCTACACCGATGATTTCTCCGAACTGGTCGAGGTGGATGGTCGGTAGTGAACGATCTGTCACGCTTGATGCTTTGACAGGTCGCCATCCCTCTCGCATTGCATTTCGCAGTCGGGCTGTATCGCGAACGGTTCCCAGACGTATCCGAATGAAACGGTTCACATATCCGTCCCTGGCAGGTGGCGCATCCAGATCTGAATGCCTTCGCCACTCCTGGATCTCATTATCTGCTTCCGTCAGATAGAGATCATCCACTTCTCGATCCATGTTCTCCGCTTCATGGACCTTATCTTCTCCGTGCGTTAATTGTTCGGGCTCATTACGTTTCCCGCCCTTCGCTTTCTTCCCTGATGCTGAGTCAGCTCGTCGCTTCTCAGCCTGCTTCCGTGCTTGACTTTTCGCTGTGCCTGCCATCGCTCAGTCTCCTATGGATTGTTTTCCAGGTACGCTTCGACATGCTCAGGATCTTCTGGGTCCATATTGAAGATCCGCATATTCGCGACCTGTGCTTTCGTTAGCGTCTTCCCGCGCTTCTTCCTAACCTTGCGCGTTCCTTTGTTGACGCTATCACCACCAGAAACTGGGCTCTTTCGCCGGCCTCGTTTCTTCGCCTTTCGACGACGCTTGTCCGGTATCTCCTCGAACTCGTCTTCTTCGTCCAATTCTTCTTCCAGGTCAAGATCGTCATCCAGGTCATCGTCATCAACTGTCTTCACAACGACACCTGGATACTTCTTCTCGACCAGGTTTTCCAACTGCTCGTAGAAGTCTTCGTCGGTGGGCTTGTAACCTTTGTTCTGCAACGCTAGATCAGCCTTGCGAACGTAATCACGAACATGGCCGTATTCGGCCTCGTCCCACCAATCCTGTTCTCTGATCCACTCCGCTGCCCTGGGGATGAGCTTGACTTCCTCCTGGTCGTCAAGATCTTCGGGCTCGTCATGTTCCCGTTCGAGATCGCGCTTCTTCAAGCGCATGTCGGTCGTCAGCTCAGCAAGTTCCCTGGTAAGCGAGGTAACCGTTTTGGTTTCACCCGCTTCCATTGCTTCCTCGATCTGAGCCTCCAGGGCCTCGATCTTCCCACCGAACTCATCTTCGAGTTCGTCGGTCTTCCCGGCTTTCTCAAGCTCGTCGATGCGCTTCGTGAGTTTCGATATTTCCTGGCCGGCTTCTTCCTTGGCTTCGGCTATTTCGCGACTCGCATCACGCCTGATCTTCTGAATGCGTTTCCGCATTGCAGTCGTCATCTTCGCTGGATTGTATTCTCCGTCTTCATCCAGCTCAGCGTCCTGGTCTTCCCTGTCATCCAACTCCTCGCTGTCATCCCTGGCTTTTTTGTCATCGTGACGCTCATCCTCAGTCAAATCTTCCTCGTCGAGGCCAAGCTGTTCGAGTACGTTGTCCGGTACGGGGTCTTCGTTCCTTCGCAGATCCTCAAAGTCGTACTCGATCTTGTCCCGTTGCTGCTCAGTCATCCTATCGCTCCTCTGATGCTGCAACGACTTATCGTGTCGCTGATTCTACTCTTTGTCACACCCCAGTCAAAGGGACATGCAATCGAATAGCTCTGGATTGTCCAAGACGCAGATAATCTGCGTGTCAGTCAGGATCACCCAGAGGGTGTCATCCAGAGTCCTGAACTTCTCTCCGTCATGTTTTCCGAACTGCACCCAGTCACCAATCTGGCACTTGTGCGCCTGGTCCAGGTGCAACTGCGACCTGGTAATGGCCTGGTAGCATAACGGGCCCATCGATCTGACCATACCGACATACGTGCTGAATTCCCGCAGTTCCCGATATTCTTCAGGAACATGAATGCCGCCAGGAGTCATGCTTGGCGGCTCTGGGATCTGCACTGCTATGCGCCACAGATCTATCGTCCCTGGATAATCCTTCGGCTCGAAGGTGTCCAATAATGATGCCGGCTCATCCGGCACTTCCCTTGTCGCTTCCGCTTCAGAATTCATCGTCCGCTTCCTCTCCCTCAACTTGCTGCAAATACTCCCTGGTGAGACTCATCACCCATCCCAGTTCCTGGTTCTTACCCACCAGGCGCTGATACTGGTCATTGTTCACGCCTTTATCCATCGTGGCGTGATTCTCTGCCTGTCGTTGCTTACAGCGGTTCAGGAGTAGTTCTGCCATCCGAAGTGCAGACATACTCTCCTCCTACCAGTCCGAAGCACCTCCGTCGCCAGTGTCCTGGTTCTTGCCCATCGCACCTTTGACTCCTGGTGTCACTTTCCCTGTGCCCATCGTGCTTTTCGCACGATACTTCTTGTCTTCCTTTTTCTTCATGTGCCGCTGGCCAGCCTGCTTACCAGGCACCCGTTTTACTGTCGGGTCTTTGGCCATCAGTAGCTACCTTTGCCGCCGCTTCCTTTCGCGCCTTCAGCACCTGTGCCTGTGCGCTGGTGCTTGCCCATCGCTCCGGCAATCGAATGCTGACCACCACCTTTCACTGAGCTGACCTGCTTGGCAGATCGGCCTTTGGTGACATCGGCTTTCGGCTTCGGATATGTCATATAGTCAGCCATGACTTATCTCCTAACCTGCGTCGAACATCAAAGATAGGGCACGACGCTTACCCTTTTTCTGCTTCAGCCGCAATGATCTCCATGCGGAATTGCTGCTGCGCTTGGCCACCGGAGTATAACCTGGAGATCAACCGCAGCAAGTCACGAAATCCCATGTTCAATTCCTTGGCAGCGTTCGCAAACTTCCTGGGAGGAATGTCAGCAGAGCGAATGTTCCTGGTTTGCAGGAATGCTCGTGCAGCTCTCACTTCTTTAGGACTTGCGACTGCCACGTTTCTTCCGTTTCTTGCTGGCCTTACTTGTCGGTGCGCTCACTGGCCCCTTACCGAAGGTAGCCTGAGCGCGAGCTTTCTTGTCCAGGCGGCGAACTTCAGCTCTCGATTCTTTGTCCTTTCGTTTCTGCTCAGCCTCCGACTCTTTGTCCTTGCGCTTCTGTTCCGCATCGGATTGCTCGTCCTTGCGCTGGATCTCGGCAGCGGATTCAGCCGCAGCTCGCTCGATCTTGGCAATGACTTCAGCATCACGTTCGTCTTCCTGGCGTTGACGTTCATCCTGTTCCGCCTGTTCTTCAGGAGATGGTGCCGGAGGTGGCGGAGGACGTAAGCGTTTTGCCACAGCCTGGCTAATCAGACGTTCGAGTTCTTCCGGTAGATCCTCGTTCTCGCTCAGATCATCCAGGTTGTAGAACGGCAATTCTGTACCAAGCTGAGCTTCGACCTCCTGGCGATACAGATATGCCTTGTGTTCCATGATGTGGGCCTGGATCACTGGCTCCAGGTTCGCTACCAGGTCAGGATTCTCTCCAGCCTGTTGCTGGCCGAAATTCATGTGAACAGCAATATGCGCTTGATGATCCTGGTTCGGATATACCGTCGCGGCATGGCCGACCATGAAGCCCATATTCTCGCTCACCGGATCGAGTGGCGCGTCCGAATCTGGTGGCAGGATCTGATCCGGATCTGGAATGCGTAATGACTCCAGCATGCGTCGATGCGCGACCTTTCGCTGTTTCTTTGGATACAGCTCAGGATCGCTCATGATCAGTTCCAGGATCGCCTGGTTCTGTGCAATGCGTTGTGTCGATGACCAGATGTTTGGATCGCTGACCGGGATGATATCGACGCGGCCATCGAAGTCGCTCTTGAGGATCGTGCGCTCCTCGCCCTGGACTTCGTATGGATACTCCTCGACCTCCATGAACTCGTAGTTCAGTTCGGCCATCATCTTGAATTCCTGGCGAGCTGAAACGTGCATTCGTTTATGGATGCCACTGAAGACCTTAGAGCCTTGCTCGATGAGAGCCAACGTGGTTCCAACAGGACCAGTATTCGACGCCTCACCCACCATGTTTTCGGTCGTCGTTGCGAATCGCCGGCCCTCATCGACAAGGGTCTGCACCAGGTTCGCCAGTGCGGTTGATGGTTCTTTTACAGGCAAGTTGAAGAACGCTTTCTCCAACTCATCCGATGACATATCGACATCGATCCATTCGCCAGGTGTAAAACGTATCTCCCCGGCAATCTTCGCTTCTTTAGATTTGAACCCACCTTGTAGGTTTGCCACCGAGGCACTGTCCAGCAGCGCACGTATGCCTCCACTGACTGCCTTCGCGAGTGAGCCAATGATGTGTAGAAGACCAAAGCCGTAGAAGCCAAGACCGGGGAGATACTTGTAATGCGTGAACCAGATCCGCTTCTTCATCAGCTCGTCGTCGTATCGCCAGTTGCGACGAACTGCCATGACCTCGCGGGATTCTGCTTCGACGGTGACGATGTACGGAGGCGCTATATCCTCGTCTTCGTCCCAGGGCATGCGGTAGTCGATGTGGTATTCCAGCATCGTGTAGATCGTGTCGTCGTAATGCTGCTGTGGCGATCGATCGTCCGCAACGTCCTCCATGTCATACCTGGAGAAACTGGTGTTCTTGTCTACCAGGATCTGCGGAGTCGGCAGCAACCTGGCATCCTCGATGAAAGATCCCGCTTCCTGGGCCCGGAAAACATCGTTCTCCGTCATCTCGTACTTGTGGCAATACCGAGGAGCATTCGCAAGGGTCCGCGCATGATACGGAACGATAAAGTCCTCAGCAGTCACAAACCTGGATGTCGTCATGCCAGTGATGGGATCGATGTAGACCTTCTTGAACGCTGATCCACTAAGGGGGAGGTAGAACAGCATCTGATCGGTGGACCAGTAGTATTCCTCGTCGGCTTCCGTGAGCTGATAGTTCATGTAGTCCGCGAGACGTTCACCCTGTTGCACCTTCTCGTCAGATGACTCGCCCATGATGTATGGCTTGACTGGCCCAGCAGGCGGGAAAAATTCCTCGATCGCCCTGGCCTGGAATTGCGTCGTAGCCTCAGCGATGAGTGGATGCTGCACGGTGGCAGCACCTTTGAATGGCACATCCGATGCCGGCTCCTCAGTCAGGCCCATCAGCCTGAGACCATCAGCCAGCCGCTCGAAGTGTTCTTCGCGGACCTGCTCATCGATCTCGTAGTATTCGATCAGCTCGTCCGCGATTGCGATTCGTTCCTGGGGAGAGAGTTCGTCGGCCAGGTTATCGTTCCAGCCTTCTGGTGCGACATCGGTGTGATTGACATCAGCGTACTCAGCGATCTCGCCTTTCGGTATGACAGAGATCGTTCCATCGTCGTTGTGACGAATGACGTTCTTATCAGTGACCTGTTCCGTGTCCGTAAAGGTCGGCAACGGCTTCATGGTCGATAGGAGATCTGCTCTGACTGCCATCACCTGTTCCTCACTGCGTTGGATACATCGTAGTTGGCGGAGTAAAGCTGGCCGTATATCGCCCTACTCCCTTGGTTACACGCACCGCACCGATGTTTCCATCAATCAAATCTGCAAGACTGGTTCTCGCGCCGATGCGAAGTACCGCTGTGCCGCCACCGTAATTAACAGCGTCAGCAGCCGCCGAACCTAACTGCACACCGTCAACAAATAATCGGATCTGATTGCTGTTCTTAGACGCAGCTACGTGGTACATCGTGTTAATCACAGGCGACCATGAACGAGTTATGGTCGCAGTGTCTCCGTTGGCAAATATCAAGTTTCCGCCAGCGGAATCAAATCGTAGTATCCATCCGGTACTGGGAGGATTGTACTGCCCTATGAATCCCACTGGATTAGCAACGGTGTCCATGTAGACACCAAGCTCTACGGTGAAGTCTCCCGTACCAAAATCCCAGTCATCACTGTCAGCAAGTTGAATCCGATCTCCAACACCGTCAAAGAGTACGGTGTTTTCTCCAAGGTGCTTGATGGCCGTATCTATCTGCGCGTTGCCTATGAACGCAAGCGAGAAGTCATGGTTTGTATTGGATAGATCGGTCGCATCCTGGTCGCCATCTTGGCCAGCCCAGTCAGTCAGCAGCACGACATTATTGAAGAATGGATCTGTCTCAACCGCAGATGACAAACTTTCGCCACCAAGTCCCTCACCGCTAAGACCAGTTACTCCACTATCGGAATCATNNTATCGGAATCATCAAGACCTGCGCCACCAAGTTTACCCATTGCGAGTAATGCTCCTTCGTTGGCGGCGAAGATAGGCGAATTCTAGCTGATTATTTCCTGGTAAGCACCCAGCCGATCGACAGGTAATCGAGCCCACCGTTCTTGTCTGAACTACCTCCTGTGCTGGCATGCTCCCACAGCACCTGATCTGGCAACCAGGTCCACCAGGTATCCGGAGTGTGGAAGCCAATGTGCAAGGCAAACGTCAGGTTGCTGTCCCAGGCTGGCCCCTGGTTCTTCCAGTAGGCCGCACCGAAGCCCAGCTCGAACCAGTTCACCTGGAAGACTCGCTTAGCCTGGAGCCCGATGTTCGTCGATCCTACACCTCTGCGGCAGTCCATAGGATCGCGGCACTGAAGCTCAGTGTAGAGCCCCAGGCCGACATCGTATTTGCCGGCGAATCGCTCGACAACAGATATTGCAGATCCGTTGTACTTGTCGCCACCGACGAACATCGTCTCAGGCGCTACTCTCAGGATGGTTTCTGCGGCACTCGCTGTCTCATGACAGGAGGCCCAGATCAGTGTCACGGCGAAGCCAATGATCAACCAGGTCGTCGGCTTCTTGAATTTAATGCCGCGCCATCTAGTCACCTTTCTTGCCGCGAATCAAGCCCATCACATAGTTCCAGGCTGTACCGATCGCAGTGCCCACACCTGGATAGAAATGAACCAGGATCAAGGCAAACACAAAACCTAAAATGAAATACACGATACCCATGATTTGCTCCCAGGCGGCTCAAGCACCATACAGCTTTCTCGGCTGGCTGAACAGTCGCATCTCATCATCCTTCTCGTCATCATCGAGCTGGATAATGCCCATGCGACGGATGTAGGCCAGCAGCATCACAATGCAATCCACCAGGTCGTCGTGTTCACCGACTGGGAACGTCGCGCACTGGTTGATGATCTCGTAGGCCCAATTCCTGGGGATATACCACAGCCGACCTTCTTTCAGGATCTGCGCGACCATGTGGGCCCGGAATACTTTGTCCTTGGTTCCAGGATTGACAGGCCACACCGAGACGCCGGCCTTCCGTAATTCCTGGATCAGTGAATGTCCGCTCGACTTCTTCTCGATCAGCGTCCGATCAGGGCTCCAATCTGTATTGTGAGCGACAGCTTCTACTTTGAGATCCGGAAACTCCAGGCGATCGTTCATCCGCTCCAGGATCAGTGCATGAACTTTCGTATCAACTTCGCGCCCACTCTCCGAATACTCGAACAAGCCGGCAGTGACCCTGGCTGAGAAATCTGCTTCCTCGTCCTCCTCGAATGCCGTGTCGTAGAACGAGATGATCTCGAAGAAGTCTGGATACGGCATCGGCTTGCCGGCTTCTGGATGATCGTCTGGATAGCACCACTGACGCCACCACTTTTTCTTCAGGATCAGGCCGCCGCCCGATGTTGGATCTTGGTTGAACTGAGCTGAGAAGTCCCTGGGAGACATGGCCTTCTGCTCTGCTTCCTTCTCGTCTTCACCGAAGCGGAGTGGATTCAGCAGCTCGCCTTTCTTCTGCCTGGGATCTTGGAACACAGCACCATCGCTGGTGATGTGTCCCTTACCTTTGTTGAAGAACGTAATGCAGTGCCTGGCCGGATCGTATTCCAGGGGCAAGCACAGCACTTCCCATCGCTCATCTTCGGTCGTCAGGATGTGACCAAACAGATCCGCGTCATGCGATCTCTGACCGATGAGAATCTTCTGGCCTGTCGGCGGATCGTTCAACCTGGAACGCATCGAGTTGTCCCACCAGGACAGAGCGCCGAATCGCTTCGCATCCGAATAAACGTCTGCCATGTTGTGTGGATCGTCAATGCAGATCTTGTCGCCACCTTCACCAGTCGTCTTACCACCGACCGATGTCGAGATCCGATGGCCGCCATGATTGTTGACGTATCGATGCTTACGGTTATCGGCTGGATCGAGATAGAAGATGCTCCCATAGCGTTCTCTGAACCAGGCTGACTCGATCAGCCGGCGAGACTTCACTGCGTCACGGATCGCCAGGTCTTGAGCATACGACGCGAACAGAAACTGCACTGTCGGATCGAGCAACCATTCCCACACTGGCCAGATGACACTCGCTGTCAGGCTCTTGGTCTGACGCGGCGGGATGTTGATCATGAGATTGCGAATGTCACCGAACGTGACATAGGCGAGGTGATCGCAGATTGCGTCCAGGTGCCAGTTATTTTTGAAGGGCTTTGGTTCCACTTGCGGCCATGCCGCCGCAACGAACTTCCGCAGGTCACGCCTGTAGAACTCAGCTTGGGCTTGCGTGAGCTGCTGGCTTACTGCTTCCTGAACGGAAAGAGGATCTGCGACCACCTCAGAGATCTCCGGCAGATAATCCCTTGAACTCTCCTAGCAATGATTCCCAGGCCCACCGTTCGGTGATGATCAGACCAGTCATGCCATTGGTCAGGTCTGCGAATCTGCCTGTCGTAGTGATCTCGTTGCCGTGTAGTTCAGCCTCGAAGTTAATCGAGTTGTACTTCTTCTGATCCCAGGTTGCGAACACAATTCCCAGGCAGATGATTGCTGAAGGATCTGCTATGTCTTGTTGAAGGAAGACCCAGGTATGCGGTCGCATCTTGGGCCGCACTAAGCCTTGTCGGTGCGCGAGGTTCCGAATGAATAGTGTACGTGCGGCCTGCTCTATGGCCTTTCTAGTTTTGTCATCGGCCATCACATCTCTGGTTTATTTCTGTGCCTGGCTGGCCTGGCTTTCTCAGGACAACCGTAATATGGATGACCTGGTTTCATTCCGTGCGGATTGCCGCCCTTCTTCTTTTTCTTCTTGGGCTTTTCCTCGCCACCAGTGCCCCAGAGTTCGTCCGCTTTCTTTTGGATTTCCTCCAGGCGCTCTGGCGTCAGATTCAAATTAGGCTCTCGACCAACAGGCTTACCCAGCAGCTCTGCGGCCTTCTCAGCAGCATCTTCTGGTGGATGCGGATTGTGGACACCACTGATCGTGCCCTTCTTCTCGCTCGCATAAAAGACTTGCTCGCCTTTCTTGGGCCCGTACTCCTGGACCATGGCCGATTTGATCTTCTTGCCCTTCTTTGTGAGTGGCATGACAAGTTCCTCCAGGCGGCGAGGCTATTCTACTCTGTTTCTTCGGCTGATTCCTCTGGAGCATTACATTCGATCGCTGCCTCCAGATGTTCATCTGAACAGGCATCAACCATGCCATTGTCGTCCAGGTTATATTTCCAGCCAGCCGGCCCAGTCCATCCATCTGGAGTCAGTTGACCTGGTTCCTTAGCTGTGCAGCCAGGTGCATCACAGTGATATAAAACGCTCATACGTACCTCGACGAACGATGTCCAGTAATCATTTCTTTTTCTCCTGCTCCCATACCCAGTGGGCAAAATCTCTGTCAGACATAGGCTCTCGGCCTTCCGGCTGAATCCTACCATCATCCAGGACTGTGACACGACAGCCCAGGGCCTGGCATTTCTTTAGTAGGCCCTCCAGGAACTTCGAGGCTTCCATCACGTAGTCAAGAAGTATCCGATATAGACTGTCAGGCCAACTGCCAGGACGAAGAAAAACGCTGACAGCGCCTTACCCACGTTCTTGTTCATGTTCTAACCTCTTTCTAACCTGAAATCACCTGTCACGCTTAAACGTGACCCAGATCCAGTAGACACTCATGCACCTGGGACACTCTCTGACATTCCCCCAGGCTCCTGGCCTATCATGCCATTGCAATGCACACCGACAGCACTGATTAACTACTGGTCTCATAGTACCGCTCGCACATTTCCCGGCACTCTGTTGTCATGCTTACTGGTATCGATTCCATCCCCAGGTTCAGCAACACACGTACTCTGTGCCGGCCATCTCTGAATGAGATATGCCCATCCATTCTGACTCTCACGTTAGCAGTCTCGATGACTTCATTCTCGGCCAGGAACCTCTCAAACTTCTCGATCTTGCGCGGATCTAGTTTCGATAGATCTGGTGGACGATAGTCTGCATCCATATACCATCCGGCCTCGAAGTCCATAGCCTCAATAGACACCAGTTCTTGTCCATACTGGCTACGCAATCTTGTGTTGTGATCTCTGCCTGGCCGCGATCTCACGAATACCCGCATTCCGATTGTCGGCACTTCGATTGCGATTCCTTCCTTCATCTATGTGAGATCTTCTTCCGGTAACCGACCCCAGGAAATAATATCTTTCCTTGGATTGCCGCGATTTTCGATCACCCAGTTCTCTCCGTCTTTATCTGTGAACTCTCGTTGAGCAATCGCTACCTCTCTCCGTGTTGGTAGTTGTCTCGTGACCATGACGCGACGACCGTAGGCTGGCAGACGATCGGTGACTTTGATCCAGGTTATTGCCATCTCGTTACTCCTCGGCTGATTAGAATGGCGGATTCCAGTAGGTTACGCGATCGTCTCCCTCTTTCAAATCGTGTACTACCCATTCGCTTCCACTGAATGCTGCATTGATCAACCAGGATAATCCATTCTTGATTGCCACATCCCTGGCCAGGTCGAGATCTTCGTTCAGGCTGACTTGCAACACTCGCGGCACCGTGCCGGCCTCGACCAATCGATCGCAGGCATGCTTCACTGATAACTCAGATAGATCCGCCTTGATGCTGCCCTCGATGACCGTGCCTTCTGTGGGCTTCATCAGTAGTCGTCCTCTATCCCCTGGCATCGTGGACATTGCTGCTCCACGAAATCGATAATGCCTGTCCTGCATGTAGGGCAAAAAGCGACTGGCAAGATTCCTATGCTGCCTTCTGTGCCTCCTTCCTTTTCCAGGTCGAAATTGCCTGAACAGATCGTACATTCACGCAAGTTCTCAGTCGGTGAATCCAAAGATCCAGATCTAGGTTTCTTCGGCAAACTCATGGAATAAGCCAATGTTCCTGGCGCTGAAATTCTGTTCCATGTCCCTTCGTTTGGATGTAGCCACATCCGATCTCGTACTCGATGACTGCGGCGTTATTATTCAGCCGGCGCAGATGTTCATCGAATAGATCCTTGCATTCACTTTCGCTCAGGCCATCTTCATTGAATAAGACAAACCGCTTCTGATCTCCTGGTACGCAGTTGCCATCTTCATCGCACACTAATTCCGGCACCTGGATCGCTTCATACACCATGCTCCAGTAATCATCTTGCCGGAATGTTGTCACCAAAATGACAACCGCAATGATGATCACAACTGCTATCAATGCAGCCCGTATTTGATCGCTCATGTCGTTCTCCCATCATCGGGCCTGATGCCGAATGTCTCCGTCAGATCTTTACGAAGAAATGGCATAGCCTCCACCATCGCTTCGAGCTGATGCAACCAGGACCACTTGAATGCGTTCCAGTTCAGCAGTGCCGCTGTCTTATCCGTGTGATGATTCTTCGCAAAGCGATAGGCCATGATGAAATCCAGGACACCATTCAACCAGGGAATGCCGATCACCAGGATGAACAAGACTGCGGCCAGGATGTAGACAAAGATCATGACAGATCAACTGTCAGCCCTGTCGCTGGCATCGGTGGCGTATCATCTACGAGAAAGGTCTGCTCCGCTGGCGCGGATTCCCTCCCTGCCGTATCGACGATGACGACTTGCCATACATACGTGCCATCAGCCAGGTCTGGAATCAGGTGCGTGTTACCTGGTGCCGGCACTCGATCCATCTCGGTGAAGTCTGGTGCGCCGGCTACCTTGAGAGAAATGATGCTCTCTTTGATTGCAGTCTCCGGCAACGGATTGCCGCTCTCTCGTTCTGTGGGAAGTGTCCATCCCAGCGTTGCATTCATCGTCATGTTTCGCTCCTGGTGAGCTGTACGCTCAGGTTAGTTGCAGGCTTCGGATGCTGCCTGGTATCAGGCGGCTTCTTTCGTATCCGATTCCACCATTGTTGGATCTTCTTCAGGCACATTCGGCAACAACAGCAAGTGGCTCGACATCACCATACCAAGTCACTGCTTCCCTGGGCACGACGAAATGATTCTTGACGATCTCTGTCTCAGTGCATTCCGTTCCACCAGGAACCTCACCGACTGGCAGTAACACGAATCTATTTGTCTGAGCGATCACCTGGTAGACAACCATATTGATTGCAACCAGGTTATCCGGTGGAGCCGGCACCATAATGATTATCTTAAAAGCAGGATTAGAATCAGCGGATGTCTGAGGATCAATCCCTTGTGCTGGATCTCCCTGGTTCGTATGCACACCGATGAAACACCATCGGCCAGGCGTGAAGATCGTTACCGTTGCAGTCTCGGCATTACCAGGAATCGTTGTTGGAAAAGTTGCTTCGGATAACGGCGCTGCTGGTGTGTCATCAGGATTGCATGCTCCCCATTTCAGCGTCGTCGATACCAGGGAGCCGACACCAGTCGCTACGATGTCGGTGCCATCTTCGTTCTTGGTTGCATTCGTCCATTCCAGGGTGACTTCAGCAGCAGTGCAAGTCCCTGAAAACGCTAATAAAAAAGCAAGAAGATTTCGTTTCATTCTCTCGTCCTCAAATCACCTCGCCCCAAGCCGCCAGAATTTTTCATCTGGAGTCTCCAACTCTCTCGCTTCGCCGCATTGATTGACTCGAACTCTAAAATTTCATCCTTTACGTCACCGGGACCAGTCAATTTGATAATGATGTGCTTTTTCCGCTCCCATTTTTGTTCAGCCATATTTGAATAGGCCCTCTCTGGTCGTTTCGATCTCAGGAATTTTTACTGGATCATCGGGATCAAACTCACTCATCACTTCTCCTGGCCCAAAGAATGGACCACGACCAGTCAACTGAAGTGCAGCCATACCCTGGCTCATCGCAATCGTGCCGGCAGCGAACGCTGCTTCTGAAGAATAGTTGGCCAGGTGATTCAGTGAAGACACATCCATCTGTATCCACGACTCATCGTTGTCTGGATCTCTTTTCTCAAACACGATGATTTCCCATGGCCGATCTTTATCGAGACCATAGTAATACCTGGTGCCATCAACTGATTCGTATCGCCATCGGCCAGTCTTGAATGACTCAGGCAGGAATTTGGGTGCGACACGAGTTGAGATCGCAACCGTGGCTACGGCTGCAACGAATCCCTCAATCAATGCTCTCCTGGTGAGCTGCATTGTCTTATTGTTTCGGCGGCTTGCGTCTTCTTACTGGAGTCGGTTGTCTTTCCGGTTGCGTCGGCCTGGGTGGCTCTGGCTCTCGTTCGATTCCTTCAGCTCGTTCGATCGCTGTCTCCACATCTTCAGGACGTTCCATCAGAATCTCTGCCGGCGTTCCTCCACCAGGCTTACGCACAGTTTCGTATGGTGCTGGTTTCGGTGCAGCAGTCTCTCGATCCATTTGTTCTTGTGCGAGCTTTTCCGATTCCTCCCTGGCTCGTCGTTCATGTTCCTCGATGCGTCGTCGTCGTTCTTCAGCAGTTGGTTTCTTTTTCAACCTCTCTCTACGACGACGCTCTCGCGCTTCCACCTCCTCCGGTGTCGGAGTCGGTGGACCGATCGGTGTACCGTATGCAGGAATCTCCTCGTCTGGTCGATTCTGTTTGTTAGCTCTGCTCGCCATAGTTCACCTCACTTCTGCGAGGGAAACTTGCGAACCTTGGTTCCGATACCGGCAGTTTGTCCGCTCAATCGCTTGCCGCTCAGTGTTCGACCTGGATCTTTTTCCGGCACCGAGAAGTTGTCCTTCTTCTCATGCGGAGGGTTCTCAACCGCAGGCTCCTCGTAGCCTTTGCCTCGTACATCTCCATGCTTCGACATGATCATGTCTCCTCAGTTGTCTCAGGCGGCGGCTGATCCTCGTCAGGATCTGTGACAGTGTACTCGAAAGGCTCGATCAAGGGTATCTCGTGCGGATTTCGCAGACCCAATTTTCCCTCTGACCAATCTGCTTCTTCACTGGACAGTACCAGGATGATCCGATTGTTCGCCTGGTCATCCATGTCCTGCATCACCTTGACGACTCTCACATCTTCCGGACAGTTCGTCTGTACGAAATCATTATTCTTGGCCGACAGAATTGCTTCCAGCAGACCCACATTAAATTCAAGTCTAGCCAGCTTCACCATCCGGTTCCTTCTGCTCATTGAAAATCATGTGGAACAATTCATGTAGATGTTCCATCTCGTTATTCGGGGCAGTAATGAAAGCAATACCCTGGCAAGCGATTCCATCAGGCTCGATGGAAATAACGCAAAGCGCAGATGTCTGTCCATCTTCGATTGATTTGATGACCTTCTTTAGTTCTCGAATCGTTGGCTCGACAATTTTCTCTGGCATATAACCGTGCATAACCGGCTTCTTTTCTTGAGCCAGTTCCTGAGCGATCCGTTTGATCTCCAGGTTAGAAACGCCATCTTCCTCTGGAAGAATTATGCTGTTGTTCTTGCTCTTGTCGTTCACAAATCTCGTCCTCTACTTCACTCATCAGATCTTTCCATCGTTCTCTGACTTTACGTTTCTGAGCCTCCGTAAATTGTTCTGGCGCGATTGGCGCTGACGCTTTCTCCGATAGCCATACAAGATAATCGTCAGGTAATTCAGAAACTGTTTTACCTTGATGATCACCGAACCAGATTGTCATTCCGTCATCTGAGTCTTGCACGACGCTCATGTTTTTCTTTTCTGCCTTTTTCCTCAGCTTCTCGATCAGCATCATCCTTGTCTTTCCTCTCCTGTGCTTTCTTCTTTATTGTTTCTTCATCGAGCCCTACATGATCAGCGATCTGATACAAGACTGTCTTCTCCAGGTTCGGTCTGATCTCCTCGACTTTTGGCATCATATCTGTGAAGTCTGCAATGCTTCCTCCTGGTTTGCTATGCACACCAAAAACAATTTTGCATGACAATTCAAACTCGCCGCAGTCAACTCTCAAGGCCATCTGTTATCTCCTTCTAAAGCCGATTCCCTGCCAGCCAGTGGCTTTATCAATCTGGAATCGAATAATAGTTTCTGAAACACCACGCACTAGACCCAGGAACCAGTGACCAGTCACCACCAATAAGAATACCTGGGCAATCGTATTGACATCAGAACAGGCTTTTATCCAGTGAGTCTTGTGCTGAAGTTTCGCCAGGTTGTCGTCATCCAGGCGATATGAATAAAGAGCAATTCCGAATAGCCCCCAGGTTATCCAGACGACAAGATCTTCCTGGGCTTCCGTCCCGGCCAGAGTGCCAGCCGTGTAGATCAACCAGGTGTACCAGGTCGAGAACGCAATCGCGATCCATTGTGACATCCTGTTCATTCCCTTTCCTATTTAGTGCAGTTCTCCTGTAACTTCTCATTCAGATCCTGGCAGCGTTGTCGAGACTTTCGATACTGTTCCAGTTCTTCCTGTCGTAACAACGTCAGTTCTGCAAGATCTTTTTGCAACCTGGCAATCATCTGAGCCTGGCTGACGCCTTGCATCATTCGATCCTGGCAATCAGTAATCGCTGACTCCTCGCTCTCGCCTTTGGATCTGAATCTCTTATATAGGTTTTTGTTCTGGCATTTCCAGAACCAACCGAGATCTCGTTCACCTCCAGCGAATGCGTCGTCGGCTGCCTGCTCGAAATCACATGGCGCTGAGCGCCAAGGGAATCCAATGCCGGCAGCACCATCCTGGGTACTGATACTAAGGCCGAATATCCGCAAACACTTTTCAGTGTTGTTGTTCGGCACCATCACTACATCGGGCGCTGATGCTTCGTAATGCGAATTGAATGCGACGTTTTGTTCGTTGCCTTCGTTTACTGCCTGGCCGCCAGCGGCTGCACTCTCGATATTGAGAGTTTGCGACTGCTGCATTTCCTGGCCCTGGCTTTGCTCTTGACCTTGACGTTGGTCTTGCCCCTGGGCCTGGTTGCCATCACTGTCGTCGTCGTTGTCGCCGCCCGTTGCGAATGCCATCCCTGCAAACAACAAAGCTCCGATCAGTAGTACGGTTCTCATGTTGGATGCCCCCCTTGAATGGCAGTAAGGAATCCCATGCCAATCATGTAAAGGAATGCGATCACTATGATAATGATCACTATATTGCGGATCGTTTTCATGACGATGCCCTCCAGGGAATCAATCAATCTGTTTAGACTCTCCCTCAATAGCTCTCGCTTTGGCGGCTTTCTCCTGTATTCCCTCCAGTGTCTTAATGACTCCTTCCAGTTCGTCCTGTGGCATGGCACTGAAATCCAGGGCCTTTGCCTGACTCTGACGCATGTTCAGATCGAGCATAAGTTTCTCAGAAAACATGCCCAGATGCTTGCCTAAATTCACCAGGGCATGAGCCTTGTCATGCAGCACATACTTATAATCGAAGTCCAGGCCATCGTCTGTCTCGATCGGTTCCTTCTGCCAGGAAGCCACAGCCAGGGCCTGGGGATCTGTGAGATCTGAGACAGGCTTGCCGACGAGCTGCGGCACCCCGTTCACTTTGACGACGCGGATGTAATCCTTCACGTTCTGAAGACCGATGGCCGACATCTCCCGCAAGATCCGGTCAGTCGTCACATCATAATGAGTAGACGCGACTTCGTTCTTCCGCTCCTGGAGGAATGCCATGAATGGGCGCAGCTTTTTTGCCAGCTCGTGCGATTTAATCTTCGCTGTTTTTTCCGAGAAGCCGGCATTGATCATTGCAGCATGTGGAGACATCCCATGCTGAACTACATTGATGGCGAAATTGAGTTGTCTCTTAGTGCGCGGCCAGCCCCTGGTATTTCGGGGCTCGACCTGGATCGCTTCCGCTGGGACGCTCATCAGGCACATACTCCATTGTTTCCCGGCAGCCGCAACCAGACCACCGAGGATGTGTCGGATGTCGTTTATGATACTCGCAAGGTCGGTACACTTTCACCCTTCTCATTCCGAACGCAATCGGACCTCAGTTATCTCACCCAAAGGGATTACCTGCATGGTCGCGATGCCCTCCACTTTTAGATGTAGATGATCGTCGAGGAGTTTCCTGGCCGTATCCAATCTGGTTACGCCGAAGTCCCTTTTCCTGAATTCCTCGGTCGGTACTTGGAAAGACATTGTGTCTGCAATCACAATGCCACGGATCACTTTAATGAAATTAGTCCTTGCAATCCTGTAGTCATGGGTGTATTGTCGAGACTTGGGTACAGTTAGTCAAGGAGTAAGGACATGGAAATTCTCTGTTATATAGCTGTGATTTACGTCACGGTTGACCTGGCGGCTTGCGCGTATGTTGTCGCTCGTCGTGGAGGAATCAAAAGAACAATCGCTGACATCCAGGCAGTCCTTGGAAATACAAGCGATCCAGAAGAAGAAGACGATGTTTACTATCGGTATTGATGGTCCGCAGTACGCTTCTCTCTGGCTTGCCATGATCGCCGGTAAGCAAATCAGCTTGGACATGAGACGGAGCGTCCGGATCTACCGAAACGGCGAAATCGTCAAGTTTTTGCGCTACTAATTCAGCGGTAGCGCCTCCTCCGAGGGCCCTTTCGAGGGCCCTTTTTATTTGTCACAAGAAAGTCCTTGCAATCCTGTGGTCATTCTGTTCTAATCTGTCCTGGGTACAGTTTGAACGGAGTCACAAATGGAATTCAACAAAACCGAGATATCTGCAATCGTCGCGGCTCAGAGCGAAAAGCTCGATGTCACGACTTCTGTCAAGATCTCCCTTCCCCAGGACGCGCCGATCATCGTCTGCTTTGGCGGCGGAGTTGATTCGACTGCGATGCTCGTCGCGCTGAAGCGCCAGGGTATTCGTCCTGACCTGATCACCTTCGCTGACACCGGAGCTGAGAAGCCTGACACTTACGAACACGTTCGCCTGATGGACGAGTGGCTTGAGTCGGTCGGCTTCCCCAAGGTTACCTGGTGCAAAAAGAACACAATGCCTTCCACGGCATACGACGACCTGACTGGTAACTGCGTCGATAACGAGACGCTTCCCAGCCTGGCGTTCGGCATGAAGTCCTGCTCGATCAAGTGGAAGCAGGGTCCGCAAGATTACGTTGTCATGGGCTGCAAGCGCGGCCCGAATAAGTGCGATCCGCATCCGCTCTGGATCGATGCCCAGGCTCGTGGCGTGAAGCCTGTCAAGCTGATCGGTTACGACAACGGCAAGGCCGACATCCGCCGCTCGAAGAACCTGAAGGGATCTGATGCGAACTTCCAGTACGTCTATCCGCTCCAGCAGCTTGGATGGGCCAGGGAGGAGTGCATCAAGGCGATCCTGGAAGAAGGTCTGCCGGTCCCGGTCAAGAGCGCCTGCTTCTTCTGCCCGGCTTCCCAGAAGTGGGAACTGTGGTGGCTGGCCGGCAAGCATCCGGATCTGTTTCTCCAGGCTCTCAGGCTGGAGCATGTCGCCATGATGGGCAAGCACAGTCGCTGGGGATCTGATGACTGCACCTACGACAAAGAGTGGGAGGAGTTCATCAGTAAGCCTGCCGACCAATGGCCGACCACGGACATCACCGTTGGCCTGGGACGATCGTTCGCCTGGAACCACTGGGCCAGGATCAACAAGATCGTCGATACCAGGGGCAACTTCATTGGCGATCGTGAACGCTGCTTGCGCCAGGCCGAAAGGCTCCAGGCCCAGGGAGGCAACGCCGCAGATTTTCGCACCTGTGCTGGTGCAATTTAGAGGAGACTGCCATGAAACGTATAGGAACCGTTCTGACGTTCAAACCGGAAGTCACCAGGGAAGAAGCAGCTCGCGCTTTGAAATCGATCGGCTTCCTCCTGGATACGCCGGCAGAAAGCCTGAAAGGTCGTTTTGATATCCAGGCTAGACTTGATGCCGGCGAAGCTGTGCGATACGAACCTGGTCAGTTCATTCCAGTGCCTTTTAAGCACGACGATTTGATACGGGAATACGACGACGATATGGGTGGACCAGTCTGGTACATCCCCTGATTCAAGGGCCCGAAAGGGCCCTTTTTTATTGTCAAATAAGTCCTTGCAATCCTGCGGTCAATCCGGATAATACATTCCTGGGTACAGTGAAAACGGAGTCAATGATGAAAGAGAATCTTCAAGAAGCAAACTACGACTGCACTGAGAAGTGCGACGAATGTGGCAATGAGCAGATGGGCACCATGTTCCATGCTCATGATGCCATGGGCCTGGCAATCCCCGTTCTGTGGGTATGCCACCGCTGTCAGAATCCGCCGCGCCTGGTTGGCTTGTATCGCAACGTCAAGCGGCGACTCAATCTCCGGATCAACAAAATCCGCTACTACGTGACGACGACTGCCGAGGAGCGTGAAGCTCGTCGAGTACGCATCGAGAAGCACAGGGCGCGGATCGCTGCTGTTCGAGCAGAACGGGGGCTGTCATGAGAATCACTACTGATTACATCGCAGCTCGCAACGATCCTGGTAATCGTGAGATCGCTGAAAAGCAGATCCGCCAGGAAGATCCGGAGCTTGCCGCCGAGACGAGTGCCTATCAGATGGCACAGTGGATCGACGACAAGATCACCGAATGGGTAGACGAGCTTCGTCACGAGCGAGGCATCTACTAAATGTACCTGGTAGGGCATTCTCACGAGTGCCCCTCCAGGTGCAATCCTGCACCATCAATCCAAATAGGAGGATTGTTTTATGAAAGCTGGAATGTCACTCGAAGCATTACTCACGGAAGTCCAGCGGCAAACCGCAATCAAGAGAGACTTCGTAACCTCGACTGAAGACAATGTTCGCATGGTCGAAGCTAACGAATCTCACCAGAATTTTCCTGGCAAGGTTGCCGTTGTGATGTTGAAGGATGGTGCTGCTGAGCTTGAGCGTTTCGCAATATCGGAACATGCACACAAGCAGATCGCAGCTCGACTTCAGATCCCCAGTCGCTATTACATGCGGCTGCTTGAGGATCACCGTGATCTCGTCATCCACCAGGTAAACGCTCTGTTCGAGCGGGAACCGGCAATGCGCCTGTTCCGTGTCCTGGATGGTAAGCTCCGCGCCTTCCTTTCTGATCGCTATCTGCGCCTGGACAACAACGATGTCCTGGAGCAGACCCTTCCGGCGATCGTGAAGGGTGACTTCGAGACTCAGATGCTCAGCTCTAATGTTGGTGAAAATCATATGCACCTGAAGGTGCTTTTCACTGGCGACGAGCTGGCTCACGAAGTCACGAGTCGCACCAAGGATGGCTCGCCCAGGATCATCCGTCCTGGTTTCCGTATGTCGAACTCTGAAACTGGTTGCGGCACCCTGGCTATCGAAGGTTTCTTCTACGATGGCTACTGCCTCAACGGTTGCGTGTACGGCAAGATCGAAGCCTTCTCTTTCAAGCGTACCCATCTCGGTGGACGTTTGATCGAGGGTGTGGACTTCGAGGTGCTGTCGGATAGGAGCCGTGAGCTGGAAGACAAGGCCATCATCAGCCAAGTCAGTGATGTCATGGAAGCGATGTCCAAACCTGAGTTCGCTCAGTCTATGGTCGATCGTCTCCGGACTGTCACGCAAACTGGTGACGTTGAGTCGCCGGTCGGCGCTGTTGACCTGGCAGTTAAAGAGTTGGATCTGCGAGAGGATGAGAAAGAATCCATCCTCACCACGTTCATCGAAGATCGCGACTACTCGCAGTGGGGCCTGGCATCTGCCGTGACCGCAGTTGCGAATCAGGAAGCGACTTCGTATGAGCGATCCTGCGAGCTGGAAAATGTCGGTGCCCAGATCATCGACCTGAACCAGGTTCAATGGAACAGGTTCATTAAGGCGGAGAAGATTGCCGCCTGACTCCAGGTGTACCCGCACCGGAAGGGCCCTTCGGGGCCCTTTTTTATGCGCGACCAAAATCATCAAAAAAAATTTTTTTCTGGACAATGACCCCGCATAGATAAAGGGCTCCAGCCTGCATTTTGATGTTTTGTGATCTTGTCGAGATGCAATCTTGTTGTCACTCGTGTATAATGGTCATTCGGGTACAGTAATTGGAGTTGAATATGGAACCAGGAATCTTCTTCTATATGACCGAAGACCAGACGACCAAGACGGTCCTGGTAGTTCCGACTTCTCGTCGGCTGCATGTTGTGTTCATCACCTCACATCGGGGATTGATCGAACGGACGTTGCCACTCGACGAGGAGAAATTCATGAGACCAGCGATGACCCTGAAGAAGGGAATATCAAAGTTCGGTGGCATCGCCAGGCGCAAGGGATCAACAAAGGCCGCACGGAAATGGCTGGCCAAGGCAAGGGAGGCCATCGCATGAGTCAGACAAAAGTATGGGACCGGATCAAGGCCAAGGAAGAAATCACCAGGCGCATCAATCGCGCCTGGAGAGCCACCGATCAGAAGATCGATTGGCTGGGCCTGGAAAACACGCTGAGGCTTATCTTGAGAAACGCCAGCTCGCGTACACCTGAGCTTTACCAGGTAGACGAAGCCATCGCAGCATTCACCAGGCGCGGCAACGAGTATCCAGACGATGAGTGATCACAACTTCTGCCGGTTGCTCCTCAAGACAACCAGGACCAGTCTCACCAGCGAGCAGCAAAAGCGACTCATCGGTGCCTGGTCCTACACATACGACGATAACTCTGGTGAGTTCCACGTACCGAAGGACGACTTCTACTGGTACGGCTCAGCTCACTGCGCTTACGAAGCCAGAGTGAATGGAATCAATGCCTGGCTCGCCAGGTTTTATCCGGAGGATGAAGATGAAACAACGAGCAGTGGTTAAACAGGATTACCAGATAATCCTTCGCTGTCCCGATGGCAGGGAATTCATCTGGGACATCAACGATTGTTACTTCGAGCGCAAGATGAAGCGCATCAACGACCGCATGCTTGAGTGCATCCGGCATCACGATCTGAAGACTCAATTCAGCCTGGACGAACCGAAGCGCGAAACCTGGCATGTCGTCCTGGTCCACATTGAATCCATGAAGCAGAAAGACTGGACCGGCGTATCGACCGATCGTTACGACGCAGTGCGCCAGGCTTTCTGGATGTGCCTGGGCAAATCTCAGCACGAGTGCCTGGAAGAATGGAAAGTCCTGGAAGCCAGGGCCATGCGAATCGTTGATACGGAGAAGGATCTATGAAGCCGCGCTGCCGACTCAAGCCTATCCGCAATCCGGAAGGCATCCGTACCTGGTGCGGCCCGGTCGCCATGTCAATCATCACTGGCAACCGAATCGAATGGTGCGCTCGACGAGTTGCTGCCTGGCGAAACAAGACTGGTGATTACCGCCGCAAGCAGACAGCCAAAATGGTCAAGGGTGTTTACAACATCGAGATGGAAATCGCCCTGGGCAAGATGGGCTACGAGATGATCCGAATCCGTGGTCCTCGTGGCATGACACTGCGCCAGTGGATCAACAGCTACAGCTCAGAACATCACCGGGCCATCTGCCTGGTGAACGTCACCGATCACTATGTCGTCACGCACCTGGGCCAGGTAGCCGACAACAAGAAACCGAAAGGCTGCCAGGTCGATGATCATCCGTGCCGACGCTGGAAGATTAAGCATGCCTGGATCGTCAGGCGGAGGAAGAAGTCATGAAGACGTATCGCATCAGGTCACTGTCGGTGTCTGTCTGCTACCTGGAAGTAGAGGCAAACACTGAAGCCGAAGCCTGGGTCAAAGGAGAGGAAGCCGATGGCGGAGACTTCACTGAAGAAGAATCCGAAGGCTACTGGGAGATCACTGACGTAGAGGAGGTGAAGTCATGAAGGAAATCGAACAGGTCATCACGGATCTCCAGGAGATCGAACAGAAACTTGGTGAAGCTGTCATGGATGAACAGTACAAGCAGGAGGAGCAGGGCAATTACAGCTCAGGCTTTGGAAAGATCTGCGTACCGGAAGACGCCGCACCAGAATTTGATACCGCTCGCATGCACATCCAGGAAGCACTCATTCAACTCCTGGCCTGGAAGAAGGAGAATCAATCATGATGAAGCTAACCAAAGAGCAACGCATCGCTCTCAAGAAAGTGTACGACCGTGGTCAACACTTCACTGGAACACCAAACAAAGGCCAGGCATGGCAAGGCTCTTATCGTGAGTTTCGCCGCACAGTCGTACCGGCTTTCGATGGTAGCGGCTGCATCATGGTGCCCTGGTGCGGTATGTGGCTGGGCATTGAGACTGACGGTTACACGCATAGCTGAGTAACAAAAAAAGGGCCCTCGATTGAGGGCCCTTTGAGTAGATGGCGAGCCCGGTGCATCTTTGCCAGAATTGGCTATCGGGAAAGTTGGGTACAGTCACGGAGCCAGGAAGCGTAGGTTACGCCGGGTCGCCAGAAGGTCGTCCTTATTTCATGAAGAAAACCTCGTCATCGCATCGCTAGAGTAGCACAGTCGGTTCTAATTCGACAACGACCATTCCCCCTTCTACAACATTGCTGGTGCGGTATGCGTGATGCTCCACGATCTGGTAATCGTCCAGGAAAACTCCAGCCTTCTCAAGCGCATCCTCCAGCATCTTGAATAGATTCGAGGTGTCCCGCTTGCGCCTATCAGGTGGATAAGTCCAGGCAGTCATTCGCAACGGGCCGGCCCAGTTCCTGGCAGCCCGATCCCGCATCACAAT
>JABAOF010000857.1_pt1 | contig 62507 bp, 67 predicted proteins | sample 7062171 | NCBI WGS metagenome assembly JABAOF01 (sample SAMN14538628, study PRJNA623070) | marine sediment metagenome | biome: marine biome [ENVO:00000428]; feature: marine pelagic biome [ENVO:01000023]; material: deep marine sediment [ENVO:00002113] | place: India: Gulf of Khambhat ...
AGATTGTAAATGCCATATCTGGTGGTCCGGAATTTGTAATGTGCCATGGAATAAAGATAAAGGGTCTTCCACTATGATATAAAAAAATCGTGCCCATCGCAATAACTCTTAGCCAATCAAGCCAATACCATCTTTCAGTAGTGCTGCTCATGTTTTGAATCACTAATTTTTTTAGGATAATGAATTTTTTATATTTTTTGTTTTAGTTTTAATTTAAATTAATAAGTTAAATATTAATAATTAATTAATAATTAATTAATAAATTATTAAAAAAGTATCTGAATTAAAAACAGAACCAGTTGCAATAAAATTTCATATTTCAGCTGAACTGATCATGGGATCTCTTTTCTAGGCGGAATTTTTCTTCTTACTGGGCTTTCAGAGGCGCCTTGCGTCTTTATTCTCGCAATGGGATTAGCGATTTATGCAGTTATTAATTCATCGGAGTAAATATGAACAATTTTATTATGTTTATGAACTGCCACATAATTAGCCTTCACGCCTATGATACGGTTTGTCAAGAACTAGTTGGGCCTACTTTGGAAATCCATCAATGGGAAATTTCAAAACTACAATTCTAAAATTATATCTTCGTTTCCTTGGGGGGGATTTCTCATAATTTTTCTTTTGAGTTCGCGAAAGGGTAAATTAATCCCAAGTTTCTTTTCAGTACATTTAATTATTCTCTTTAGATCTTCAGGCCTCGGATCGATTTTCACCAGTTCCCCTTTTAGAGAATATGATGATGTTATTCGAATAGTTTCATTGAGGCTCTCCTCTTCTGCTTTGATGATGATTTTATGTTTGGCAACTTTGCTTTGGCTATGAACATGTTGTGTGTCGATGACATTATATCCGGTAGATCCAAGTTCTGTCATTATTATCTCGCTGATTCTTTCCAGATTTTCCTTATCCACATCAATAAAGAAGAGGAGACCCGTTCGCCCCTTTTTTGTCACCGTCTGAGAGACATGAACATTGTTGGCTCCCTGTTCAAGCAATAAATCGATGACATACGCTACGGTTTCACCCGATATGTCATCCAAAGCTGTGATAATCAACATTGACTTCACTCAACAACAAAGATTTGTGTAAACTGATTCAGGCTATTTCATTAATTTCAGAGTAAGCTCTCCTACTTTCTTTGCTCTTGATTTTGCCCCTTTAATGGAAGCAGTAATATAGGCTGCATCTTCTGCCTCCCGTGCTGCATCTATGGGAGAAAGCGTTTTCATTGCTGAGGCAACGGCAACTGGAATTGTTATGTTCATTATCGTATGGGGAGAAACCATAAGCTCATGAACTGTTGCCGATGCTATTGGAAGGACTTCAAGGAGTTCCTTTTTCTTGTTCAAAACCGCATCAGGGATGGCTTTGTGAGAAAGTCCCTCTACTAAAACTTTCTTTCCATTAACAGTGATTTCAATATCTGCGTCAATATCGAATCCGTAGTATTTTCTCGAAAAGTCATCGGGTCTTCTCGCTCCTCCTTGAATCTTTTTCACACTAATTTCGATCTTTTTACCCATTCTCTGTCCGAAGAACTTAGCAGTACCCGCCTCAACATTCCTCACTCGGATATCCTCAAAGTGCTTCACCACGTCGGCAAGTCTTTCGCCTGCGGATATTCTTTTGAAGGCTTCTTCTGCTCTACTGGCTAGCGCTTTATGTGTCTCCTCTTCAGTTGCTTGGATCAGTGCAGTTGTAATAGGTCCTGAAAGAACTTGATCCGCTTTTCTCGCAATTGTATTTGCTGCAACCATGGCCATCTCAGGGTCGATAAATGTTGCTTTGTTATTCTTTACGGCTCTGATGNNTGCCATTCTCCACTGATTTCGTTTGAGCCAAGACCCGTAAAATAATTGCACAATCTGCCACTCCTTGGTGTACCTGTGGTCCACACCGTGGTCCACCACTTCCCCCTGTTCCTAATATTGCACTTTCTTTGAAACAGGCAAAAATCTCTTGAAATGCAATTATACCGACAACTGTTGGTGTCCCGATATCCTTAAACATCATCCCAAGATCTGCGATTAACCGGGCTGTATCAAATTCTTCATTCGTACCACGAAGATGAATTTTATCAGGGAATCCAACCGTTTTTGCTGCAACTCGACCTGCCATTAAGGATGTATCCGTTCGTGACCACACCCCCTCTTCTTCTACATCAAATTCAGCATCAGGATGAATAAGCTCCATCGCGGCTGCCGTTGCGATAATTGATGACATGAACTCATTTGGTCTCATTCCCATGCCAGAATAGGCATTTATCATGGCTTCAGTGCCAATTCGAGCGATGTTTTCGGTTAATTCTGGAAAGACGAAGTCTTCTCCCAGGGAACCATGACCGTAAAAGGGGCCACCAACTCCTCCTGGGAGCTTTGATCCCTCAACTTTTGTTAGCCGTCCTTCCATCATCGCATGATGGATTGCGTGCACCGCAGGGAACGCGGTAATCTTGTTGGTAGATTTTCCTGCCGGAATTAGCATGACTCCTCCTTTATCAGCACCTGCGATCATCCGTGCACTTGCACCTAATTTTCGATTACCCCCTGGACAGCCCACTCGTGCATTAGCTCCAGCAAGATACACCAAAGAGGCTGTCAATAAAGCTGCATTTGCAGGGATCGCACCAGCTAATTTTGCTGCCTCCACACCTTTCCTTATTACAATGTCGGCTTCAATCTCAGGTTTATTAACGGGTAGCAATTGGATATCTCTACCCTCAAGTAGTTCTTTTGCAATCGCGTTTGACGCAACCATGGCAGCAATATTCAATCCACCATGACCTTTTGCAAGAGCAGAGATATTATCAATTGTTATTAAATCAGGACTTGATAGTGCGGCTTTAACACTTACATCTGTAATCGACACCATTTACATCACCCTAAACCAAAGGATACGCAGCTAATTCAATATATATATTTCAGCCCACTCGCTGCTTATCCGAATTAGAGCACAATTAGAGATCGATTTCATTGAATGAATTGTTCTTGGATAATGCGTTCTTCCAGCGAGTGTCCTTCATCAAATAATACTTTTACAAACTGGGATTGGTCTTCTTGGACCTTTACTGAGATTGGATATTTTACTTCGTCAAAGTCAGCAGATACGGATACAATGCGATTTTCATGGTCAAGAATTTGAAAATCAAAAATAGCTGTTTGGGGGAGTAATGCACCATTCCAACGTCGAGGGCGAAAAGGATTGAGGGGTGTTAATGCTAAGACATTCGATCCAATTGGTATAATTGGACCTCGTGCAGACAAATTATATGCCGTACTGCCTGCTGGCGTCGCAACCAGAATGCCATCACAAATGAGATTCTCAAGGCGCACTTTGCCGTTAATAGAGACGCGGATATGGGCGGATTGTTGGGATTGCCGTATGATGGCGACCTCGTTGAAGCCGATAGCATTATGTATTTTCCCATCACCTGTTTGTGCTGTCATTTTCAATGGATAGATATGTTCCTCCCTAGCAGCCTGAATACGTTCTAGGAGCTCATCTTCTTGGTATTTATTTAAAAGGAAACCAATGGTTCCACGGTTCATACCATAAACTCGAACTTTTTGGTTCACGAATTTATGGAAGCACCGGAGCATGAAGCCATCGCCGCCAAGTGCCACAACGATTTCTGCCTCTTCAACAGGAACGAAATCATACTGGGTAGTTAGTGTTTCATAGGCTTTAGTGGCTCGTTCAGTATCTGAATGAACAAAAGCAATTCGAAGGGATGGCATGTTGGCTCACGTTATCCTATCTTATGTATTGGTATCTTGAAATGTTTATCCAATCTTCATTCTTGACTTCTTCATGACATAAAGGCTATCAATAAGTAATACAGATTCTAGCCCTCATTGCTTTTTCTCTAGGTGCACAGGATGGCAACTGAAGTTACTCAAGAACAAATCAATGGATTTCGCATGGATCGCCATTTCTTAACTGAGAGAGCTTCTTCAAACGACCTCGAACAAGTGGTTTCAAGAGTCTGTGGGATTCAAGCTCAAATGCCTGCAGCAGCTAATCTTCAGCTATGGGCACGAATTGACAATCTCAAACCAGAAGATATTAGAAACGCACTTTGGACCTCCAAATTAATCCTTCGCACTTGGTGTATGCGTGGCACAGCCCACTATCTCGCAACCAAGGACTTTGTAGCTTATTTGAAGGCAATAATCGAACCACGAATAGCACAACATAAGACCTGGCTCGAAAAACGTGGAATTCGAGAATTTGGTGAAGTAGCAAAATTTGATCCGTCTCAACATGATTTCGAAGCAATTCTTAATGCAATTGAGGATGTCCTTGCAGATGGACCGGCCACCAAGGATGAAGTAGCAAATCATGTCGCAAAAGAGATAGGAAATGACGCTCGTCCTTGGGTAGATACAGGATACTATATTGTAACAAAACTCCTCGCGTATGAGGGGAAAGCCTGCTTTGGTCCCTATTTGAATGGAAAAGCATCACTAGTATTGACTAATCAATGGCTCCCTATTCAACCAGAGATTGAAAAAGAAACAGCAGAAGATACGATTTTAATGAATTATCTTCAAAGCTATGGTCCTGCTACTCCCCAAGATTTCTCTACCTGGGCAGGACTTAAAATGACCATAGTCAATTCAATCTGGGAAAGAAACCTGCATAAACTAGCTGAAGTCAGACTAAATGGGAAACCTCTCTTGATTCTCCAAGACGATTTAAACAAACTCTTGGAAACTCAGATTGAACCACGACCAGTTCGCCTATTACCGAATTTTGATATCTTTCTTCTCGGACATAAAGACAAAAGTCATATTGTTGACGAATCACACTACAATTTGGTTTTCAAGAAGGCTGCATGGATTGCCCCGGTCCTTCTTCAAGAAGGCAAAGTAATCGGGACTTGGAACCAGAAACGCACTACCAAGAAAATCAACCTCATAATCGAGCCCTTTAATCCTCTTTCCAAATCTCAACTAGATGATGTTAGTCTTGATGCAATCCGGTTAGCTGATTTCTTCGAACTAACTTGTGAGGTGAAAATCGAAAAATGAAGTCATTCAATGAACTCACAGCACGAGGTCGGATTCAGCGTTTAAGGAAACAAGCCCAAGCGGCTCTGGATGCCTATAATCTATCAAACGCGAAGCTGAAATTCATTGACTATACCGGCAACGCCCATTATCAAGTGGACACCTCTAGGTGTGCTCCAAGCGAACCAGAGGATGGACGATTTTGGGAAAATCACTACATCTTACGTTTACACCAACCAAAATATCAAACAACTGATGCTATTCGATCGGAATTACTCTGGCTTCAAGCCCTCCTTCAAGATACAAACCTAATTGTGCCTGAACCTATTCAAAATAACAAAGGTGAGCTTGTAACCACTACTGATGTCCCAGGAATACCATCCCCTCAAAATGCAACACTTCTACGTTGGGTAAAAGGACGCAAAACCCCTAAAGAAATTCTTCCACATCATTATAAGATACTTGGTCGAATCGCAGCACAATTACACAATCATGCTGTTCATTGGACACCACCAAAAGGTTTCACACGGATTCACTATGATTGGGAAGGACTCTTCAGTGATGGTGGACTATTCGAATTTCCCGCAAGTAAACTCTGGGAGGCAATACCTAAAAATTATCGAGAACCCCTCGATCTTGTTACTAATCAGGTTCGTATTGTTATGAATGATTTAGGTAAAGGGTCAGATGTTTATGGCTTGATTCATGCTGATTTATGCTTGGATACTAATATTCTCTGGTATCAAGGAGATACGCGACCCATTGATTTTGACGACTCCGCCTATGGTTATTGGATTTATGATTTGGCTATTTCAGTAGCTGAACTCGAAGATATCGAGACACGCGAACCAATACTAAAGGCCCTATTAGAGGGATATACGGAGATCCGTCCGATGCCGAAATCCCAATGGAAGTATTTGGACCTATTTATTGGTGCCTGGCATGCGACTGCTATGCTATATGCGGTGAATTCTTGGTTTGCACATCCAATGTTTCGTGAAGGTGCTGAGCAATGGCTTAATCGAGAGGGAGAGTTTCTCATACAAGCTCTTGAAAGATTATAAGGGTGGTTAATTGCTGTTAGACAAATCTGAAATCATTAAATTCTACAAAAGTGTCGAAAGGAAATTCATTAAATGGGCAAAAACTCAAGACCACATTCGATTGGCCTATGTTGTGGGTTCCTATGCCCGAACGAAAACTCCAGCTGATAGATGGTCCGATCTCGATATCATAATCTTTTCGACTAAACCACGAACTCTCCTAGATTCTGGAGAGTGGGTCAGCCAGTTTGGAAATCCAGTAATTACTTTTGTTGAACCCATCGCTGTTGGATCAGGGGATAACTATGAGCGTCGTGTATTGTTTGATAATGGTTTAGACGTGGATTTTGCTGTTGAGCCTTTTCGTTTTGTTCTAGAAGCAAAGAAACAGGGTATTACTCCCGAATTTGTAAAGGAAAATGCCAATATTATTGGTCGAGGAATCCGGATATTAGTTGACAAGGACGGTGTTATGGATGCCTTTCTCAAAGAATTCAAAACGATTGAGGTTCCACCACCAGATTTTCCAACAGAACATGAATATCTTGAAAGAGTTCATGATTTTTGGTACCATGCTGTCTGGGCTGCCAAGAAACTTCGCCGCGGTGAACTTTGGGAAGGAAAGAGCTGTCTAGACTCTTTTATGAAGAGTCGGAGTCTTCTACCTATGATCGAGTGGCATGCACAAGTAAATCAAGGTCAGACTCATGACACGTGGTTTCGAGGGAGGTTCTTAGAGAGGTGGGCTGACCCCCGGATAATTGCAGATCTAAGAGGGGCGTTTGCGCATTACGATGAGGATGATGTGTGGCAAGCGCTGGCAAATACAATGCAACTGTTTCGTTGGATTGCAAAAGAGGTAGCAGAAAAGCTTGATTACACCTATCCTAAAGATATTGATCAATTTATCAGCCAGTGGGTGAATGCGGCATACTGGGATCGTGGGCTAAACGAATAGACTCAGATTTCATTGATTTTATTAACTTGTAATTCATATTGACTTCATGAAAATTCTTATCGCCTATTACAGCGAAACTAGGAACACGCAAAAGATTGCTGAAGCAATTCATAAAGCGGTTTCCGCGGACAATGAAGTGAAACTTAGTAAGATTCAAGATGTTTCATCTGATGAGCTCATTTCTTATGATGTATTATTTCTTGGGTCAAGCTGCCATGATGCAGATCTTGCACGTCCATTTATTCGGTTCTTAGACAACCTCCCTCACCATCCAAAATTTAAAATAGCTGGATTCTTCACCCACGCCACTTTTACGCCTGATCATACTGCAAGGCGAAAGGAATTATTCGCACAATGGGCTGGGAAATGTGTTCCTACTTTTGAGAGAAAATGTCAAGAAAAAAGAATACGATTTCTTGGATATTTCCATTGTATGGGGGCTCCATCAGCGCCAATTGAAGCGTTCATTCATCGTGAAATCATAGTATCCGATGATGAATGGGCGGAATACCTTTCTGAAGTTAGAACGCACCCAAACTCCAAGGATTTAGAGAATGCAGCACTATTTGCTAATAATATTATATCAAAACTATAACCAAGTAGAAGAAGGAGTCGGAAGATGAAGAATCATGGGAGTATTGCTGTTGCTTTTTTCCCCCTCCCCCTGTGTGACCCCACCCCCCTTTGGGTGTTGAGGGGGTTGGTGGGGGCGTGGTTAGAACCGTGGTGGTTTTTTGGGGTAGGGTTGGAAGGGGGTTGGGGGTTCTGTGTTGAACCAGTTAGTGTTTTGGTCTAGGTGGGTTAGGGATCGGAGGATATCGAAGGTTATCCATCGGGTGACTTCGGGGTATCGTGGGTATTCCCAGAGTCCATAGGGGCCTTGTAGTTTTTGGACAAATTTGACGTTGTCAGCGATGCGGGGGTCGTCCATGTTGGCTCCGATTCGCCAGGCTAGGTCAAGTATTTGTGCTACATCATAGCGTTTGAAATAGGTGAAGCCGCCCCGTGGGGGTTCGGCGCCGACAATCCGTGCGACCTCAAATCCCAGGGTGTGTGCTGGGCGTTGTTTTTGGGCGAGTAGTTTTTTCAGACCACGTCGTGCGGGTTCACTAGTGCGTCGTGTAGGATGTAATGCCAATGCACTGACGGCTGCTGTGGTGTTGGTGCGACAGCCGAATTTGGAATGCGGGAGGCGGCGATATCCTGCCGCAAAAATGTATTTGTCCTTGTGGCGACCTGAAGGCCAACCTCCCTCTGAGAGTTCTTCGTTAAGGAGCCATTCATAGGCTAATTCTGCTCGTGAATCCGTTGCATATCCTACCCACGCTAGTCCTATGAGGGGTAAGGCAGTTTGAACCGGTATCGCATGGTACTTCACATCTGCTGCTTGTCCTCCATCCAATACTGCTCCTTGTGCTATCATTGGAAATGACCCATCAGCTTGCTGTTGCGCGAAAAGAAATTCAGCTCCTCTTCTAATCGCGGGGTGCTTGGGGCCTAATCCGAAATAACCTAAACCCATGAGGGCTTGAGCGGTCATGCGAATTCGCCCTAGAATTGCACCTCCTCCTTCTCCACTTCTGAAGGAGCCATCCTTCTCTTGAAGTGCAAGGAATTTCTCTACAATTGGGTCACTCGGTTGGAGTTTTCGAAGCTCTTGGACTTCCTCATCAGATTCGGGGCGATTCAATAAGTCTCGTAAGACAAGTAACCGAAGGCTTGGTGACGGATCTGCAAGAAGTAACGGCGCCCAGGTCATGATTTCACCTCCAAAATCTCACTAAGATATGGTGCTGTCGGCGTGTTCTTCTTAGCAATATCTTCCGGTGTGCCTGTTGCGATTACTTTTCCTCCCTCTGGTCCTCCGCGCGGTCCAAGTTCGATAATCCAATCACACGAAGCTAGCATATGGGGATGGTGTTCGACTATCACAACTGTGTGTCCTGCATCTACAAGCTTATTGAGTACTGAGATGAGTCGTGCTACATCTTCCATGTGGAGTCCAACAGTGGGTTCATCAAGTATGTAGAGTGTTGGTTCCTTAGCCTTTTTTAGAAGTTCTTTGGCAATTTTCAACCGTTGCACTTCACCACCAGAAAGCGAATAGGTTCGTTGTTGCCAAACGAGATATCCTAATCCAACCTCTCGCACGATTCTAAGAGGTGTCGTAATGCTGGGCTCATTTCGAAAGAGTTTATGAATCTCATCGAGTGTCATTCGGTTGATATCAGGTAGAGCGACACCATGAACCTTGACTTCCCATGCTTCCGGTCGATATCCCGTTCCCCTACATGTTTCACATTCCACAAGTTCATTGGGGAGAAATCCCATGTCCAATCGCAAGTAGCCGCGGCCCCTACAGACGGAGCAACCTTGGGTGAGTTCTTTTTCTCCAAATCCTAAAGCTTGTGCATCATCACTATCTAGAAAGAGTTTGATCATAGGTCGGAACAGATTCAGAAAGCTTGCCGGGCTCTGAATTCCTCGTCTTGACTGATCTACAATGAAGGTCCGTGTCGGGTTATTGGTAATTGAATCAAATGGTCCGGGCTCAAGGGGTTCTCGGGCAAATGATGAGGAGTGTAGTTTTTTGACCAGTGCTCGTCCAACAGTGTCAATAAGGAGTGTACTTTTTCCTGAACCGGATATGCCACAAATCCCAACTAGGTTTACTAGCGGAATTCGCACCTCTTCTCCTTTCAAGTTGTTGGCACGTGCACCTTTAACGATAATCCATCCTTTGGGTGTGCGTCGATTTGTAGAATCCATCCATTGATCTAGCCCCCCTTCCATCAACGACACTTTCTTCCTTTGTTTTTCCAACCATTTCCCAGTTATTGTGTTTGCTTTAACGATATCCGTAGGCTTTCCTTCTGCAACAAGCTCACCACCCAAGGTCCCTGCCTGAGGACCTAAGTCAATGACGTGATCCGCAGCCCGAATGAACAGAAGATCGTGTTCCACAACAATAACAGTATTACCCTCTTCACGTAGTTCCTGAAGTGCTTCAATAAGCGCTTCAAGTTCTGTGGGATGCATCCCCCGTGAAGGCTCATCAACGAGAATCGTTAAAGAAGTCAATCTACTTCCGAGTAAGCTAGCAAGCTGTATTCGTTGGGCTTCACCTGCTGAGAGCGTTCCTGTTGGACGGTTTAGATGAAGATAACCGATTCCGACCTGTCGTAGAAATCGTAACCGACGTCGAATAATTTGCATACTGGTATCAATCATTGGGATGTCGGGTGGTGGGGCTGGAAGCCCTGTAACTAAATCTTCGAGTTCAGTGAGGGGCATCTCATTCAATTCAAACATGTTCTTCCCTTGAAGAGTAACTGCCAAGAATTCAGGGCGTAGCCCTGCTCCATTACACTCGGTGCAAACAATTTCTTTGGTGTAAGTCCCGTGAATGTCCCAGGTAAAAATCCAGCTATCTTCTCGATAGAATCCTCGCCAAGTCCATTTCGTTTGGCGTTCCTTTCCTTTCAACTTGCCTGTTGATTTGCTGATATATGTAAATTGATAGGTTCTATCATCTCCATACAGAAAAGCATCTTGTGCTCTCTTAGACATTTTTTTCCATGGTGTTTTGTAGGGATCAAATCCATACTGTTTTCCTAGCTCTGGGATGATCGGTTGATCTTTACATAGATAGGTTTTAGGCCAATAGCCGGGTGACCACATAGCCCCCGCACAGAGTGGTTTATCCGGTTTCACGATGAGTTTTTCCGGTTCAGGGATATGCAAGACACCTAGGCCACTGCATTTATCACACGAACTGGTCCAATGAGTTGAAGAGAAGTGTTGAGGTTTTGCAATTGGTGCTGTTGTATGACATTTTGGACAGGACCATTCTTCTTCGCGGTTCATCATAGTTCCGCAATCTAGGCATACACAATTTCCTATTGCGGCTAGCAGGTTTGCTAGATGAAAACTAATCTCGGTTAGTGCACCGACACTGTTACGGCGAGTGAACTGTGGGATGTGGCTCCATAGGTGAGCACGGTGTGGTGCTATTGTAATGGTGACGCCTAATCCAGTGATGGAATCCACCAAGGCTTCTGGACCTTCTCGGAGTCCTTGCCGCTCATACATTGAAAGGGTTTCCAGATACCGACGTCGTGCTTCGGCTTGCAGCACATCATGCAGAAGACTCGATTTTCCCGATCCAGATATACCTGTGATCACAGTAAGTGTGCCTTTTGGGATATCTACATCTATACCTTTCAGATTATTTGCTCGAGCGTTTCGAATGGATATTACCGGTTCAATGTCAACCACGGTCTTCGAAATTGGACGCGGTTTAACCCGCTTTTCTTCTTGTAGGGCTTGACTAGTAAGGGAAGATTTTACATCAAAAAGATCCTCTGGTGGACCAGCAAAGAGGACTTTGCCACCTTTTGGCCCAGCCCCTGGACCTAAGTCAATGATCCAGTCAGCGGCTCGGATGAAATCTGTATTATGTTCAACAACAAGAATGGTGGCGCCATGCCGTACTAAGCGGTCTAAAACAGTAATCAAACCATCAAGATCTTGAGGATGGAGACCCGTGGATGGTTCATCAAGGACAATTAACTGATTGGCCAATCTATTACGACCCAAGAATTTAGTTAATTTCACTCGTTGAGCTTCTCCCCCTGAAAGGGTTGGAGATGGTTGTCCAAGCTCAAGATATCCGAGTCCCACATCGTTTAGGGCTTTAAGCATTCGATGTGCAGATTGGCGGCGAGTAGAGGTTATGTATTCAGATTGTTCGAGTCGTTCTCCAACTTCAGCAATCGGGAGAGCGTAGAAATCAGCAATAGACAGCTGTTCACCATTGAAATCCACTTTAGCAGATAGAATTTCCGGACTGAAACGTTGTCCATCACAATCCGAACAGGGCAACCAAATTGAAGGCAGATATTGCATTTTGATTTCGCTAGCCCCAATGCCCTTACAAGTGGGACAGGCGCCTTCCGGGCGATTGAAGGAAAAATGTGATTTTGATAATCCTGTTGTTTCTGCAAACAAATCCCGAATGATTTCAGATAATTTCGTATATGTTGCCGGATTGGACCTTGGATTCCGACCAATGGGGCTCTGGTCAACCAAGATTGGTTTGATTGTTGGACTATCAATGCTTTTACATCCAATGGCTTCATTCTTAGTTAGCGAAGGAACCAGGACATATTCGACAAGAGTGCTTTTACCCGAGCCAGAGACGCCAGTGATTACAGTCATTCGTCCGATCGGAATTTTAACATCAATGTTTTTGAGATTATGCTGATTGGCTTTAGTGATGCTAAGAAATGACACAGGTGGTGGACGCAATTCTGGTCTCATAACTCGATCCTGAAGACTGAAATATCGACCCGTAGCTGATTTCTGTTTCCAGAGTTCTTTCGGTGACCCAGCAAATACTACTTTTCCACCATCTTTTCCCGCTCCAGGACCCAAATCGATAGCCATATCTGCCGATGCAGCAGCAACACGATCGTGCTCCACGAAAATGACTGGACCTGCAAGATCTCGAAATGCTGGGAGAAAATGGGCAACATCTGCTGGGTGTTGTCCTATCGTCGGTTCATCTAACACATGTAAAATATCTTCTAATCTACTCGAAAGAGAGATAGCTAATCGAACCCGTTGGGATTCTCCTCGAGAGAGTGTAGGCGCAGAGCGATTCAAATGAAGATATCCAAGTCCGACTCGTTCTAAAGCACTTAGTCGCCTTTGAATTTCATAACTTAATCGTGTGGCTGAAGATGGTAGGGTTACTTTTGAGAATAATAATGATGCCTCTTCTACAGAGAGTGATAGGAGTTCAGGGAGTCGCATTTCCTCCCACCGCACGGAAGCAGCTTGAGGGTGCATTCCGGTATTGTCACACCTATCACATCCTTTTCCCTTACAATATGGACACGATTGATTGAAATATGGTGACCGTAATTCACGGAAGCCTTTCCCGCATACATTACAAATTTGTGTAGTTGCCAACGTGATACTGCGTTCTTTACTATGTGCTCGAATGGATCCGGCTCCTAACGCGTTCGCCCTTTTGATGAGCTCACGCACTTGTTTAGTCGATTTCGTTGAATCAATGGTGCCCATTTTTATTACAATTGAATGAGGTTGAGATGCTTCGAGTTTTTTATCATCCCATTTTCTGTTGTCTATGATGATTTGGCTTTGTTCAAACTGGTTATTTAATAAATTTAAGAGTGTTTTGTGGCTTCCATATACGCCTTGGACCAAAGGTGCGAATACTTCCAAAGGTTCCATTTTGGCTAGTGTTGATAATTGCTCAATGATTTCATCTTCTGTCAACACAGCTAATGGTTCACCGCAATACAAGCAATGGCGCACTCCATAATTCGTATAAAGTAGCCGAAAGAACGGATGAAGCCCTGATGCCGTTGCTAAGATTGATGCTGGGTTTCGATTTAGTAAATTTTGTCCAACAGCAATCGTGGGGCCAAGCCCAGTAATTGTTTCTACTTTTGCAGGAGCTAAGCGTTGTCCACCGCGACCATACAAGAAGATATCCAAAAACCGTCGATGAGCTTCATGATATACCGTGTCAAAGACTAAGGATGTTTTACCAGAACCAGAAACACCTGTGACTACAGTGAGTCCATCACGAAATTGGACATCAATATCCTTGAGGTTATGTTCATGTGCACCCTTGACCCGGATATCCATGACTATCTCCCCTGTATAGGATGACTAAATACTTGAATTTTCCAGTGCCTAATCAATCTCTTTAGGCGTATAAAATCGAACACAGACCAGGCTAAAAGTAATATGGCACTTTTATTTAATTACGAGAACCTCAATATCTTAGAAGCTTTTCTAAAACAGGACTGACGTCTTAAATACCATCATAGAAATGTGGCGAATGGGGATATCAATATGTCCGAACATCTCTACATTCCAGTAGATCAACTAGATCCTGGATTTCAGCAACTCATCCCAGAAAGTGCGAGCGTTCTTTATACGACCCGTGCTGAAGTACTTAAGCGTGGAATGGGTGCTCACAAAAAATCCGGCTATGTTGTGGTTACTGATCAAGGTATCGCCTTTCATGCCGCTAAAACCGGAATCTTTGAAGTCAGCTTTGTTTCTATGGCTGCTGGTGCACTCGCAGGGTTCATTCCTTGGGCTAATATCGATAAATTCAACAACTACAAAGACAAAATCCAAGTCAAGCACACCCTCCCTGATAATCCAAAGAAGAAACTTGAATGGTTCTTCAAAGCCGAACGGTGCAAAGATCAGGGTGAAGAGAAAAAAGACTTTGAAGCACGAAAGAAGGGTTTTGGACCCTTTGTTGAAAGTCTTTACAAACAAAACAAGTAATCATTCACAGTCCAAGTAGAGGGCTAGAAGGTTTCCTTCTAGCCTCTAACTCTGTTTTTTTAGACACTTGATTTTTTGTTTTATCACTTTTTCAATGACTTGCCCATCATGCTTTTCTACGACAATCCTCAATATCCCTATTTGTTATGTTAATCGACGGGTTTCACCATTTTGGGTGTACTGAACGTGTTACGGGTGCAGTCAGGGGCATCCTAGACTTTTACAACATTGTCTCACCTCACAGTGGTGAACCGTACACCGAAGCTTTGCTTATGGGTATTGGAGGTGGATTAGGTGCTGAGTATGCCACCTGGGCTTTCAAAGGTATTGATGACTCTCGTCCAAGAAAATATCAGCTCTATCTACGGTATCACCATGTAAAGAACTACCTTGAAAAGAACGAAGATGCACTCTTACGAAAAATAACTACTCGGATTGCTGTTCCTCTCACCAAGAACGAAACCACGAGCCGGGAACGCGCAGACCAATTCCTCCGCGAATCACTTCAAACAGGGAAGCCTGTGATAACTCAACTTTCAATTTGGCATAGCCTTAGTTCACGCCAAGAAGTAAATGACCGGTTTCATCAAAATCCTGACTTCTATCCGCCCTTACTATACGACGAATTTGTCTCGTTTCTCCCCTACTTTTCCTTGCCCTATTCATGGATTTCAGGACATCTAGCCACTGTTTACGGAATTGATGAAGACAATAATCAGGTCTACTTAACTGATTTCAGTAATCAACCCCATACCATTACTATTCCGCAACTAACTGATTCGCGAAGTATAATCAAAGGTTGGAAAAACGCTGCCTACACCATTGGATTTCCGAAAAATGTACCAGATTTAAACAAAGCCATCCGTCTTGGAATCAATGACTGTATATCAAGTCTCCTTCACGACAAAGCTGTAGTATCTGGTGCACACCTACGCGTTGAGGCTTGGTTAGCCATGGCAAAGAGTATCGGTGATTTCCAAAGTAAGCGTGGATGGCTCACTCTCTTCAATGAACCGTGGCAACTATTTGATACTCTTTGTCGTCTCCATGCTCAAATTGCATTCTACAATAGTGATGGTGGTGCTCTTCGTTCCTCCTATGCCGATTTCCTCGAAGAGGCAAGTAATATTATAAATAAACCTGATCTTAGAACGATTGCCCAACAATTTTCTGATATTGGCATCATGTGGGATGAAATTGGCACAACTGCGCTTCATGATAATATTCCCGAATTGCTAGATGCTCGCCAAGCCGCACTTGAATGGCACAATACCTTCAAGGTTCATGGGAGTTCAGCATTAAAAACCCTTGAGGTATTAGGTAGACGGATTCAAACAAATAGAAAAGAATTCATAGAGAAACAATCGCTCTCAGATCGTGAACTGTTGGCTCTTCTTGAAGAATTGAGTGTTCGATTCCATGAAGTTTATAAGGCTGAAAAAACGGCTCTACAGGCTCTTCGAGCCGCAATGAAGTGAAAATTTCTAGCTAAGTTTCAGCTAATAGCCGCATATCGATATCAGCAAAATATCGAAATGCCGGTTTTCCATATTTTTTATCCAACGTTTTACCATAGGTTTGAAACGCCTTCAGACCAGCTATACCGCCAATTGATGACTCCCTAATCACTAGGCGGCTCTCCTATATAATCAGAGAGTCTGGTGGCAAAGTGATTCTACTATATTATTAGACATCGGAAAAAAGTACGCTTTCCACCACCCTTTGCGGACCCACTCATATCTTTCTGATAAATACGCAGCGTAAATCCCGCATGGGGCTCTTTTTGTTCGCCAACCTTCCTATAACCGAGTTTCTCATAGAAGTGATGATTTCGAGTTTGCCATTCGGGGGTATCAAGGATCCAATGGTTCGCGGGATATGTTTGGTGCACATGATTCATGACAAATGTCCCGATTCCCTGATTCTGGTACTCCGGATCAAGGAAAATTGTTCCTAGAACATTCGAGCCTTTTTGAGGATAGTCCTTGAAAACGATGAATGCTCCGATTATTTTTTCACCGAGCATTATTTTAAAGCAATCTCCAGGATCCATCCATTGTCGGAAGAAATCTCCATTGTTGTATCCATTTGGTCCCCCTTCCGGTTCTCCTCTAAATCGTTTTGAATCATCATTAAAACTTCGTGTCATCACTTCAGTCATTGCAGGAATATCGTTTTTCGTTGCTTCTGCAAATCGGATTTGTGATAGATCGACCATCAGCGTTTAACCTCCTTAATGGGTTGATATAGATCCAGAACCATTTCTTTGAAGGTTGCATTCGGGTCATGTGGTTTCTCGAGACACTGTCGAGATTCATCCATCTCATATTTTTTGCTAAGAATCACCCAGTCCACGAGCTTTTTCCACGATTCCAGATACTCGTGTTCTTTCCCGAAGTCTGAGTGCATTTCTTCCCAGATCTTGGATGTTGTGACTGCGAACAGACCACCTTCATAATCCTTGGCTTCGATTTCACTTTCACCTTTAAAGTGGGCACCCATCCGGATCCAAAACTCATATCCGTATTCCTTTTGACCTGGTGATGGATTCGGGTTATTGAATCCGAACACCGGGTGTTTAGTCAAGTCATCCAATAATCCTTGGGGCTCAGCCCATGCACGCATTTTTTCCCAGGCATCATTTTCAGGCGAGCCACTAAAGGCTCGAACGCTGGCTACGCGCATGGGTTCGAGCTCAACAACTTGTACGAACAAATCTTCGATCTCCTTCTCTTTTCGTAGCGCATAGATCTTCTCGATGTACCGCTTTGTCTGAGTCGTTTTCAATTCATCATATCGTGCTGACTCAATGTATGCAGAACTAATGACGGTAAGTATCTGTTGTCCATCAGGGGTTATTTCGTATCGACCTCGACCAGTTTGCTTGATGACATCAGCATTCAACAACAACCCCAGATGATGGGATAACGCCGTTTTTGCCAACTCTGTGAGCTCACGTAGCTCGCTAAACAATCGAGGGCGAACGAGCAATGCTGAAAGAACACGCAGCCGTTTTTCATTCGCGAGTGCGCCCAGCACAACGGCTAAGTCCTTTCCAAGTTTTCCCGCCACGTTCCAAGCAGTTTCAACAGCTAACTCGTTCATGAGAAGATCCCAGCAAGCTAGAAGAGTATGATATTCCCTTTTATTTGTTTCGTAAAAATTGAACAATAGTTCTAATATTACTGAACAAAGTAATGATAGACAGTAGGGGTTTTCATTACAGACTACTCCTGCAACAGCACTGATTCAGTTGCTATTCATTTCGAGAACTTATTGAAACTCGTGATTTTCTCAAGTGACTTCTTTCTTTTAGGTCCAGGAGTTTTTGCAGGATATCCAAATGGAATGAGAGCAACAACATTATAGTTATCAGGAATGTCAAGTAATTTTCGGACCTTTTCTTCACTAACGGCTCCAATCCAGCAGGATCCCACTCCTAATGCCCAGGCAGCTATTACCATGTTTTGCAAGGCAATTGTCGTGCTAATTATAGACCATCTTCCTGCAATCCGATCCTTATGTGCACACCCAACAATTGTCACTGGAGCATCCTTAATGAATCGGCTAAACAACCCTTTCGACAATTCTCTCTTAATTTCCTCATCCGTCACAACGATAAAGTGCCACGGCTGTTTATTGGCCGCCGAAGGAGCCAATCGACCAGCCTCAAGAATTTGATCTAACACGTCTTTGGGAATATCTTTCTTATCATAATCTCTAATGCTTCTTCGACTTAACAAAACATCAACTAATGTCAAGAATTTTCCACCAATTTATTTCAAACTACTAAAACCGGATTTTAACCGCGGGCATAAATCTAACTCATTAATCAACCAATCCTTCTTCTTGTTTTTCGTTATAGGAAAGAACAAAATAATTCTATTTTTCTAAGAAGAAGATGAAGAAGAAGGATTCTGGCTAATGATGCCTATTTTGAGGATTTGAGTAAACCTGCTTCGCGCAGTATCTCCGTCATTCGGGTTTCTCGATACCCATTAAACCATCGAATGGGATAGGGCACAATAGTGTTCTCTATTTTCAAACCAGGCATCATTCGAATACGTTTTGAAATGGGTTCTGCATCACGCACATTATCTATCACAAAATCAACCCACATCAAGTTTTGAGATGAAGAATACCATCCTCTCCAGAATTCGGTTTTATATTCTTCTTTAAGGGGATTCATGACATCTTTAGGTTTGATAATTTTTGGTTGATAAGAAATTCGAAAAGAAATCATGTTGCCATCACCTACAGAAAGATCGATATCTGTAGTGAACAATACACTCTGACTTTCATAGAGTTGCAAGAGAATATTCCGAACACGTTTTGCGGTTAATTTTGACTCCGACGCGATGCGAGAAATCGGCATCCGGGCATTCTTCGTTATTTGAGCTAAAACCTTCAGCTGTAGGTTCGACAGAGTGGTGTGTTCTCCTCGTTTCCAAGGCACCGGGTGTATTTCAAGTTCATTCACCCCTTCAATAGATTGAAGAAAATCGCTAAGTTGAAGAATATCGCTTCCATCTCGGTAGCTAGCCCTCAACACGGCTGATCCCCATGAATCAAATTGTACCCTATGAACTAGAGGATGAGAACCAATTTGCTCCATGAATTCATCGTCATCATAAGATCTGTTTGAATACACTATAATAACCAGAGGGTGCGCTCCTACCATGCTCCAGCTCAACCGAACGACATATCGATTTATAACACCTGATTTCTGTAATCGCACCACCCGTCGTTTGATCGCGTTGGCTGATATTCCCTGATTTTTTGCAATAACTTCATACGAAACTCGGCAATTCTTCTGGAGCGCATTAAGAATGCCTTTGTCAATGATGTCCACTCTAATAACACAACCTGATACATTTCTTGTTTGGCTAATTCATACAACCATTTCTCTTCAAATGCTTGCCTATATATTTGAATTCAGGGATATTTCGAGTGAATGCTGCGTAGTATACTGACTCTCATTTGAATGACGGTATTACATCTTGGGCAAAAAGTTGTATGGAATCAATGAATTTCTCGTTTCGTGGTAATGATGTGAGAAAATAGCTCGCTCCTGATTGTTTGGCTGCTTCAACGTGCTTGACAAATTCCTCAGAGTTGTATGCCCCTTTGGTCATCATTGGACCTTCCATGAAGGTAATTTTTTCTGCGCGTTTCGCTTTTTTCGCTGCGGTCACAACAATCTTTTTTCTTTCAACATAGGGCTCTCCTTCACCAAATTGAGGAATAAAGATGATATCTCCATACTTTCCAGCAAGTCGAAGCATCCGGTGTTTTCTGCCACCAAATAACAATTGAGGATAAGGCTGTTGAACAGGTTTGGGATCTAATACCGCTTTCTTAGCTTGATAGAATTGACCTTTGAAGGATACTTCGTTTTGAGTCCACAGCATAATCATTAGCTTGATCCCTTCTTCGGTTTTATCTACACGAACCCTAGGCTCATTCCATTCACTATATCCTTCAAACTCCACTTGCGACCACCCTGCGCCAACACCAAATATAACTCTACCATTAGAAATTACATCGAGGGTTGAAACCATCTTTGCCATAAGACTGGGTGGGCGAAATGGAATCGGCGTAACTAATGTTCCCAACTTAATTTGCTCAGTTTTTCCTGCAAGGTAAGATAAGGCAATCCACGTTTCTAATGTAGAATTGGCATCGGAGCGCCGCATCCATTCAGTTTGGCCCCACATATAATGATCTGGCATTAATGCTCCATCAAAGCCAAGTTTATCGGCTTCTTTAACGGCTTTCTCAATGAGTGCATAATCTTTGAACCAGTTACCTAATCCAGCTAAAAAGAATTTCAAAATAAGCCACCTCTGAAGAATTTCACCGCACTAGGTCTTAGATATGCCTATTCTCCAAACGTATGGAGAACAACAAATTATAATGTCATTTGAGATACATAGGTCTTCTCAGTGTGTCCTTCAAAACCAGGTTGATAAAGACAACATGCCTCCTTGTAACCACGAGTTCGACATATTTTGAGTGCAGCTGGATAGTAGGCGTAATATGCAATTTCAGTATAGTGCCTAGTTTTCATGAAACGTTCAAAGAATTCAAAAAACTCCTGACCGTAACCTTTGCCCCTCTTTTCTTTCCTAAGCCAAACCTCATGAAGTTCCACTAACTCGCTTTTACCTCCGAAAAGTTCTTGTAAAATCGCTTTATCCTCCGCATTTCGTGGATTGCCTTTCTGCTGCTCATCTGTTGATGATCTATGCCAGAATGCATGTGCAACAATCTCGTTATTCTAGCGCCAAACAATCAACTGCTTGGGATCTTGCTCAAATAGCATTATTTCTAAGTCGGTAAATCATTCACGGACGGATTCATAATATTCCCTAAGCTCGTTAATATCACAGCTAAACTCGAAACTAAGTGATGTCGAATCCACATCAACTCCCTCCATCAACTTGGTGCGGGATTCAATACTTATTAGTTGTTTCTTTTCCTATTCGGCGAGCTTTTTCAATTATGCTGGGTGAGTTACGTACTGCGTTTCGATTATCCGATCCAGGAGCTAATATTGTAGCTATATGATTAAGACCTAGGTACCGGAATATGTCTTCAAACATAGCTACGGTGTGACGAGCATAACTTTCTGAACCTCCTCCCATGGGAATTGCAAGAATTACAAGTTTTCCTCGAAAGATGGTCCGAGATATGCAAACCCATCTATCTAAGAATGCCTTGAATTGAGCTGATGGACCCCACCAATAGATCGGTGTTCCTAACACCCACGCTTGACTTTGCTGCAATTTTACTATCACCATATTCATATCATCATCTTGCACACATTGATGAGTTTTTGAACAAGCGAAGCATCCCTTACAAGGACGAATATCAAGTTCATCAAGGATTACTTTTCCAACTTCAGCTCGGCCTTCTTTTGCTCCATCCAAGATTTCGTCAACGAGAGTCTCTGTATTTCCTCCCCGTCGAGGGCTTCCTACAACACCCAGCACTTGCATAGTTTATTTCTCCTCAAAGGTGAATGAGCAGCAGGCTTCTCCGTTTAAGATCGTAGTGTCTCGTTTCACACGAATTCTAGGATTATAGGCTTCAACTTTCGCAAAATCAATTTCACAATATAATTTACCTAGTTCGTGTTCACCACGCTCAATCCATGGTTCTGCATAGCTACAGTAGATCACTCCTTTCTCGTCGTGTTCCCAACCTAATGTGGGCAACCAATGGAATTTGAAGAAGTTCTCAATCGATAATTCCAGCCCCTCTGCGAGAACCTTTTCACGAATCACTCGTCCACGCTCAGCGCCAAAGCTTTGAACAGATTTCCTGATGAGTTTTTTACCATTTTCAACTCCTAATTCTTCGATGAGAGTTTTTGCAAAGTGATAATAGAGTAGTCCAAAGAGATTTCCCATTCGGCGGACTTGTTTTGTACAATCCATAGCTGAAATCATTTCAGTCATAATGCGTCTCCGTCCTTTTTTTTGAGGAAATAGAGGAACTGTTTTCAACGGTTAGTTTCTCAGTCTTTTTGATTTGAACGTTCATATATTCCTTCCTTTAATGGAAAGTTTTATATCATAGTTCAAGAGTATCTTCTCGCTAACTGAGAATATTAGGTCGTTCGATGAACTCACTTTGTCTGATTCGATCCATCGAACCATCACGGGGAAACCACAACCGAAATTTGGCTAGTCACAATCGGTGACCTCGTTTAGTGAGTCTCCCTTTAATATGCTCAGGCATAGATGCCAAACTCAATACGAAAAATCGAATACCATTGGTGGAAATAATTGAGCCGGTTCAGTCGAATGCTGGGATTCACCAAACCATCACCACATGCAACACGGTTAGCCTCAGTGGTCTTGCTCTTAGGCTCCGCTTGGTCACTTGCTTTCCAGATCTCTACAACCTTTTGGATGATTTCCATCGCAACCGTCCTTGGAGGTGGGAACTATCTCGTAGGCATGGCGATGGTCGGAATGCTCGTCATTCTTCGGATTGTGGTTCAAACTCTTTTAGATTATCCCACAGGAGGGCTTGGTGACTGGATTGGCCAACGGTGGATCATAGCCTCCGCCCTTATCTGTTATAGTATTGCGTTCTGGCTTACAGCCTATGCCGTCTCTGTCGTATTCGTTCCTTTCATCATCTTTGTGATCATCTATACGCTCATGGGGCTTGGTGCCTCCCAAGAAAGTGGTGCTATGGCTGCATGGTTTGATAACAACTACCGAGTAGCCCGACCCAATGATAAAGAGCGAAAAGAATACGGCGTCTTTTGGTCGAGAGCCGGGATGGTGTTCCAACTCATCTCCACATTGATCCTCATTCCTGGCAGCTTATTCGCCTTAATTCTAGGGCGATCTTGGGTATTCCAACTCCAAGCAGTTTTCTTTATCATCCTCGCAGTTCTAGCTCTCATCTTCATTCGGGACCTTCCAGGGGCCCGAAAACAACAAGAAGAACGAACTGGTTTCCGAGAATATGGGCGATTACTAAAAGATGGGATTCAGTTTATGGGATCTTCGCGATTTGTAACTTTCACGATGGCAGGTGAGATGCTCATGTGGGCAATCGGTATTGTCTGGTGGGAAATCCTTCTTTTTCCACTCTATTTTGGATATTTGCTAAGTGATGTTGCTGTTTCAACCTTTCGAACCTCAATGTTTGCTCCAATGGTTGTTAGTCAAGAACGAAGTGGTATTGTGTCTCAGCGTTTCGACCCTGTCAAGTGGATTCCGCGATTGCGCTTTATTCAATTTGGAAGCTTTGTCTTTTTCATGGGGCTCATGGCATTTACTGCGATTTTTCCACCACCAGAAAGTGGTGCTCAATTCATAAGTGTCTTTATTCCGTTTACCACAATGCCATTCATCACATTACCCATAGCATCGATTATCCCAATAATTTTGATTTGGGTCCTTTTCGTTGGCAGTGATTCTATTGGTCGAATTACCGAAGTGCTCAATGGACGAGTAATGCTAGATGTCTTTCCTAATCGCATCCGTAATTGCATGTATAGCCTTCGTCCGACAATTGCGTTCCTCCTTTCAATCCCCCTAATCTTTCTCATAAGTCAGTTATTACCAGTTTTTGGCTTTCCCATTGTATTGGTCATTGCTGCATTGGTTGCATTAGCAGGAGCATTTCTTGTTCGCAAAGGATTTCAATATCCCATTCCTAGAGATGAATCTATTGAAGAAGTGCTAGGTGAAGTTTCCGATGATATTCCAGGGATCCCTGAGGCGGGCGTTCCAGAACTTCCGATTCCCGTGGAAATACCTGCTCAAATCAACGAAAAACTCAAGGAACCATTAACTTCAGCTGATCCAAATCAACTGAGCAAAAAATCCAGTTGATAGAATTGAACCTAATACAATCTATTGGATGAAATTTGGGAGTGGAGCTTATATGATGCTTCATTCCACCTGTTATTCGTTTGGGGTTGAATTTTGCTTCCAAGGGTGTCGGCGAGGAATCCAACGGGGTACATTTGCTTTATATTGTCGATACTTATTTCCGAACCGCTGTTCAAGCTCTGGTTCCTCCCTTAGAACAAACCAGATATGATTCATCACTCCAAAGAGCATCAACCAAATGAAAATGAGTACAGATCCAAAGATAATGGTCTCACCCAGAAGCGTCAACAACACGCCAAGAATCATGGGGTTCCTAACATATCGGTACAATCCCACCGCTACAAAATGCCGGGTCGGCGCGCATGGGGCAAGAGTGCCTTTCCCCACCCGCGCAAAATCATGGTTCGTTTTACCTAGCATGATAAGTCCAAGGATGATGAAAATACATCCAAGGATGAGGGTTAGAAAATTAACGGGATACAAGAACATCCAGGAAAATCCTGTCCAAATAGAAAGGGTGAGTAGGACGAATGGAATGAACACAATTCCAGTGAAAGGAAGCAAAAGAATCGCTAGGAGATGTTGTCTAGCGGACATAGAGGATTTCCCTTAAACTCCTTCCCATTCAAAATTTAAAAGTGTTTGAATCGTTATAGCACCTTCAGGTGATATTATGTCAAAGCTTGTAGAGTCTGAGTTCAAGAGCCGAATTGCCTTTGGTCTAGCTCGTCAATTTAGAGGAATGTGGGCGATGACTCGCCAGGCAATTGAACAGATCTCCAAAGAACATTGGGCTCATGGTGTTAAAGGTGATGAGAAATGGTTCTATTCACTCCGTATCTATCATATTATTGAAGCCGCGGAGTTTTATGCTCGTGAAACACCCAATGGAATGCAATGGGGCGCACGTCTTGGGAAGGTCAATTGGTGGAAAAGTATCTCGCACAAGGAAGCCGCAAAGATGATTGGGAAAGGGGATATGTTAGTCTTCCTTAATGACATTGCACACTACATTGAAAATTATCTCAAACGGGTTTCTGATAAAGAATTGCTAGAAAAGGATGGTTTTGATTGGCTTTCTTCGGTTCTTGAGAAATTTCAATACCTCATTAGGCACAACACCTATCATTTGGGAGAATTGACCATGCAGCTTCGTGCTTGTGACTGTAAGCGGATCGAATGGTCTTAATCTCTGGAATCAATAGATAACTAAGTATCATTATCAGCTAGGTTGTTACGGTTCTGTCCGTTGGTTTATCTTGAATCCAAATAATAAACCCAGATCTTGTGGGAATGTGCCACTGTAGATGAAGTGATTGATTGGTTTCTCACTCACACAATAGGTTCATCTATGAACTATCAGTTACACTTTGCCGATGCTACAGGTGACGCCGTTGTGGTTAGTGCTGGTGATGATGATGAAATCGCATTCACTCGAATCGGGTTTGATTCCGGTCTAGTCTCCACAAATATCAATGTAGCTGATTCAACAAGGGATGTCTATGATTGTTGGCGGTATAGCACAGCTATGTCCATGCTAACTGCCATCACTGCAGAAGATAACCTTACGGTTGACTCATGTCGCGACGTTCTCGATGCTGTACATCAAAACGGAATATATGCCACAAAGTACAGTAATGTATTTGACTGTGTAAACCGTGACATCTATCTTTGGTATGACCGTGACTACACTCAGGTAGTAATAATGAATCTTGATGAAGAGTTAGCGTTTGTGCAGCCTGGGGTTATAGGATACTTTGAGCAAAATCCCCTGTTTAGTGCGTATGGCTTTGGTGTTGACATGCACTATCGAAAAATAGCGCTATCCAATCTCTTTGAGCCATCTGCGTCTTCACCAACTATATATCAAATCTTCATCGTCATTGGTTTTGTTGTGTTGATAATGTTAATAATTGTAATAGTCATGTATCAGCGAAGGCGAAGCCTCAAATAATTTGTATTCTTTTAGGAATATTGATTGGATAAAGAATTGATGGTCTATTAGAATTTATTTAGCGGAAATGCTTTTTCTTGGGTTAATATTCAATGACCTTTGGTAACTCACTAGCTACTTTCACTGCGTTTGCCGCTTCTTTAGGGAGTGGTGCCATGCCTTCGAACCCAGTTTTTTCTACATACTCAATCAGCATTAATCGAAGTGCATCCGGATTCCATTTCGCCATTTTTTCGAGAGTGTCTACTCCTGCATCATAATATAAACGAGCACGAATTGCTTTGACCCCTGGCAAACGAGCAAGATCCGATAGTTTTACCAATTCTAAAATAGCCTCTTCAGGAATCTCGGTTTCTTTTACTAGATTAGCCCGTTGTGCATGAGTGGCTCCCTTCTCGCGCATTTGGGTGACATCCCGAATGCCAACATTCTCAAGCTTTGCTATATACTCTGGATTGACATCTCTGAAATCCTTTAGGCGAAAAGGAATCCGAGTCTTTAACGTCCGTTCCTCGCGTAACTCATTTGCACAGGTTATCATTATTCTGTTGCCTTTATATCGGTAATAGTACCGAATGCCCCACAACTGCCTTTTTGCTGACTTCGCTTCTTCTTTTTCATACCACTCAACATACGCATCTAAATCATTAGAAGTTGCGTTGTCAAGGGTCTTGCCTTCTACAAACTTTTGCAAATAAGCTTCATAGCTGCGAACGATTCTGACAACATTTTCAATAGTATGTGTTTTTCGTCCGCCAAGTTTTAGGAATTTCCGAAATTCTTCTTCATCCATCCCCCGTACACCATCCACTTGAATTCTAATAGTGATGATTTCTCTATTTAGTATTTTGGGGTTAGGAATATCTATTGTATTTCTTTAAGGGCTTGAATGTTAGCTTCAACATCTTTAGCAAGGAGTTGAAACTGTTCGCTTAATTCAGGGAGAAAACTGATTTTTTCCGACCCAGTAATCAGATAGCGTCTCATGTTCTCCTCAATTAATAACAAGGCCGATACAATTTTCTTCATATCCAATCCTTGGACTATTTCGATATCTAATTTGTAGTCCTCTCGGGTGAATCCATGGATTGGCTCAAGAATCATTTCAGTAACTAGTTCTCGTCGGAAGCGTTGTAAACGTTTATTGCGCTTAATTTGATGGTTCTGCATGACATTTAATACTTCTAGAAGTTTGGAATCGTTGCTCGCTTCCAAAACCCTCTCATAGTAGATTTGTGATTTTGTGTCTAGTTCGATTGCGAAAGTGATAACGGCACTTGTCGTTCCTAAATCCATTGGGTTCCCTCATTTGTCTCCCGTTAGAACCATCGAGTAATTACGACTTTGTTCTCAGTGAAAAAGTCCACAGCATCTTTTCCTTGTCCATGCAAATCGCCAAAGAAGGAATCCTTCATTCCTGAAAATGGAAATGACGCAATCGGGGCAACGACACCAATGTTTATCCCGATATTACCCGCACGGACACGATATTGATACTCACGGGCCCACTTTCCACTCGATGTGAAAATCGACGAAGCGTTTCCATGAGGATTACGGTGGATGATTTCAATTGCTTCGTCCAAATCCTTCACATGGATAATCGACATTACTGGTCCAAAGATTTCTTCTTTTGCAATTGTCATTTCAGGAGTGACTTTGTCAAAAATCGAGGGGCCAATAAAGTAGCCTTTCGGATGTTCAGGAACCTTCACACTCCGGCCGTCAAGGAGAAGTTTTGCTCCTTCTTTAATTCCAAGTTCAATGTACTTTCTCACACGTTCCAATGCGGCTTCGGTGGCTAAAGGTCCCATATGGACACCTTCATCCAACCCATTTCCGACAATCAAGCGCTTCGCTGCGTCAAGGACAGCCTCTTTTAGAGGATCGTATGCATCACCAACAGCAAGCAGCACTGCTCCACTTAGACACCGCTGACCGGAATTACCAAAGAACGAACCCATAAGATTTGGAACCGTCCGTTCAATATTTGCGTCTGGCATGACAGTTAGGAAATTCTTAGCACCCGCTTGAGCTTGAGCTCGTTTGGCGTGTTCTCCACATTTTTTGTATAACAATCTACCAATTTTTGTAGACCCAACAAAGGACATGCCAACAGTATCTGGGCTTTCAATTAACGTATTGACTACGGTGGGTCCACCATGTACAAGGTTAAGTACGCCTTTTGGAAAACCAATCTCATCAATGAGTTCAAATTGCTTGGCCTGGCTAATCGGTTTTACTTCAGAGGGTTTCACAATGTAGGTGTTTCCACAGGCAATCGCGTAAGGCCAGAACCAGGCTGGAACCATGCCAGGGAAATTGAATGGTGCAACACAGAAAAACACTCCCAATGGTTGTTTGATTAATATTTCATCTATTCCGCTAGCAATATCCTCAAAGTTATAACCCATCTGAAGGTAAGGTATTGCCGCCGCCGCTTCCACATTTTCAATGGTGCGACGGAATTCCCCTCGGGCTTCATCGAGGATTTTTCCATGTTCAATTGTGATCACTTTGGACAAATCTTCAAAATTTTCTTCAACCGCATCACGGAACTGAAACAGATAACGAATCCGTGTTTGCGCGGGAGTGGATCTCCATTTCCTAAAGGCTATTTTGGCTGCAGCAATAGCCTGATTGGTTTCTTCAGCAGTGGACATCGGAACCTTCGCGAGTACATCGCCCGTAACTGGGTTGATAATATCGCGAAATTCCTTCGATTTAGAGGCGATCCAGCGTCCGTTAATGTAATTCTTTAAAACTTCACCCTTCATTTTTTGGAGCTCCTCTAGTCTTTTCTCTTAAATTCAAGCTGGATTTATAATCCTACCTTTACTTCGAAGATTTATAATCATCACGACTGGCTTTATTCGCCATTACACTTCGAAGAAGGATGTTTGAAATCTCAGACCAAGTTTTTCCGGTTTCAGAACGCTTCATGCCGAATAACTCGTAGCCTTGTAACCCATCCTGTAACGCTATGAGACCCATTGCTAAATTATGGGTGTTTACTTCCCGACGCATTATCCCTTTGTCCTTTTGATCCTCAAAGAATTTCTTCAGATATGAAAGTGCTTCGTCATACCTGAATTGAAGTGAATTCGCCAATTCAGGGTTTCTTGAAGCTTCTGAAACAATCTCAAACATTAAACTAGGTGGCCAGCTAGTCTCAGAGAAAAACAACGGAGTACTCCATAACTTATCATAAAACGTGTTCGTACTGATGTCTAGCAGGTTCCCTGATTCGAGAAGGTGAGAGAGTGGTTCTTCTTCAATTTTTTCAAACGGAATTTTAGCAACTGCCCGAAATAACTCTTCCTTACTCTTGAAATACTGATACAGTGTACCCTTACTCACTCCGACTTCCTTGGCAATATCTGTCATTTTTGTCTGGTGATACCCTTTTTTCGCAAAGACGGTAATGGCTGCTTCAACAATGCGTTTCTTAGCTCGAATTTTATAATCTTGAAGGACGCGTGGCATTTTGCTCACCAATTAGTTGTTCTAAAATAAACTCATAGTATAAAAAAGTAACTGACCAGTCAGTCAAAAAACTGACCAAAATGTATAAAGAAGCAAGGATCCTTCTTTAAAAAAACTTGAGGTCGATCTAGATGAACGGGGACCTAATCTTTCTCGTGTTCTTCTTCATAATCATTATTGGATTCTTCATTATTCGTATATACTATCAGCTAAAATCCCCTGAATTAAAAAAGCCAATGCGAGAACTGATGAAAAAATCCTTTGAACATGAGAGTCGTCTATCTCTAACAATTGGAACGTTCGCTGGAATTTTTATTGTCATCGCCTTTGTTCTTTACCTCTTTTTTCCCTTTTTATTTCCATGGCTACAGTTACCCTTTCCTGATTGGGTCCGTTGGATCGGAGTAATCCTTGGGTTCGTTTCGTTAATGGCTTTCTGGTGGGTCCATGTAACTTTGGGCCGTGAATTCTCAAAGATATTGACTATTCAAGACAAGCACACATTAATCACAGAGGGTCCGTATCGTTATATTCGACATCCCATGTATACTTCAACTCTCGTCTACTTCTTTACTTGGTTTCTGATCTCAACAAATCTCTTCTTCTTCATCGGATGGATTCTAATGACGCTCTTCATTGTTACCCGAATTCCCCAGGAAGAAGCCATGCTCATCGACCAGTTTGGGGATGAATACAAAAAGTACATTTTGCAAACTGGACGCTTGTTTCCCCGATTTCGAAAGAAGGAAGAAATAGGTGATAATAGTTAGAATTGGAGGAATACTTCAATGTCAATTACTCCTTCTAAATCCATCAACAAGTATGGAGTTAATAGTATCATCCGTGAATTTACCCTTGTTCTCTTTATTGCCGTCCTTCTCTGGGTTTCTGCGGGATTCCAACTCTGGCTCAATGCCTGGCTTTACATTACCTTCCTACTCATCTTTTCTGCAGTCTTCATGCTCGCTATGGCAAGGAAAAATCCTAGCCTTCTCAACATTCGTGGAGCTCCAGTAAAAGCCATGCGAAAAGCACCCATGCCTCCATACGATAAAATCTTCTTCGTAATGTATGTGCCATTATTCATTCTGATTCCCATCTTCGCTGGACTCGATTATCAAGAAGTCTTTGGAATTTGGTTTCTTTTTCCATTTACAGTTCCATTGTGGCTGGTCATTAGTGGGCTCGGGCTCATTATGGTTGGTGAGGGTATCTTCGGGTGGGCTATGGTTTCAAATCCCTTCTTTCAAGGGATGATGGTGATTCAAAAGGAACGCTATCATAGTGTCATCACGAAAGGTCCATATCGGTGGGTACGCCACCCAGGGTATCTTGGTCAAATCCTCTACTATCTAGGAACACCCTTGCTCCTATCCTCGTGGTGGGCTTTCTTTCTAGGAATCATAATGGTTTTCGCATTTATCTATCGAACAAACAAAGAAGATCAAGCACTAGGAAAAGAACTTGAAGGATATGACAACTATATAGAACAAACACGCTACCGGCTTTTTCCAGGCATATACTAATTTGTGTATTATCACTGAATTCTGCTAGGATTCATTTTTCGAAAATTCTTGGTCAAACACCTTTCTGAGTAAAGTTATGGGTAAATAACCATTTGCTGTGATTGTGTCGTGAAAGAATTTTTCTGAATACTTATCTCCCATCATATGTTTGATATCCTCGCGTAATTGTAAAATCAAGTGTTTTCCAAATAAATAAGATAAAGGATAGCCAGGTGACAGGGTGTACCAGCGGACTTCAGCAACAGCGCCCTCTTTTGACAGTCCTGTTTCATTCATCAGCATGTTCACAGCTTCATCGAAGGTCATTTCACCACGTGCTAGTTGCACATCTACAATAATGCGTACTGCCCGCCAGATAGCTTCAGTAAGTTGGACCATCTTAGCTTCAAGACCAGTAACGAATCCAAGTTCCATCATCAACTCTTCACAGTAATGAGCCCAGCCCTCAACAGTTTCGACTCCTAGGTCGGTAAGCGTCGTACCTAGAAGAGGGACTAACGATCCTCGATTTGAAGCTGATCCCTGTAAAAAATGACCGGGGAACGCTTCGTGAACAGCAACATTCCGAATACTAGGATTGTTCAGATTCTTACTCAGGTTAGCCATATCTTTGGGGCGTGTGACAACATAAATACCAATCTTTGGATCGTCAAACCGGGAAGGAGGTATCAACGCGGCAAACGGAATCAGGGGCGCAAGGAAGCCTGGAGTTTCTTTGACATAGAGTTTATTTTCCTCATAAACAGTAGCAAGGTCATTTTCAATAACAAACTGCTTCCCATCTTCCATAGCAGTGCGGGTTGCTAGTAATGCTTCATCGAAAGTTTCTGGACTATCTTTCGTAATATCTATCATAACCTCTTCAACGCTTTTGCTTGAATCAATTTGGCTCGCGATTCGGGATCGTTCTTCTTTAAGGGATTTGAGAGATCGAATACCAAATTGTAGGATTTCTTGTGAAGTCATTCCCAAGCCTCGGAGCTGAATAAGTTTTTCAAATCGCTTTTTCCCTAGCGCCCACTCTTCTATTGTATTCGATTGAAGTTCTTGAAGCCATTTTAGATGCTCTTTGAGAGGTTTTTCAAGGGCTGCCACAGTTTTTTCCAATTTATCTTGGAGTTTATCTGGGATTTGCCCTTTTCCTAATACTGCAAGAAATTGGAAAAGTCCTGGCATTTGTTGGGCGGTTTCGATAGCAATCTCAGTCCATAACTTCACGGGCTGGGTGTTTTCAAATCGTGTCTGGAATTCCTTGAGAAATCTGGGAATCTCTTCAAGCCTTGCAAGCACATCTTCCATCCGTTTTTGCAAGGGAGCATAGTCTCTTGAAATCATTAGAAATAAACTTGCGCCAATTAGGTTGAATCCCTCAGGATTCAATTCCGCTTGGCGTTGTTCGTGTAACTTAAATTTCCATAAGTCAAGAGTTTTTTCCAAGACTTGCCAGTCGATTTTGTTCAAATCACTTAGCGAATCAAAATCGATTGTTTCATTCATACGATGAACAGATTCTTCCAACATCTTCTCTATTTCACGGTCTGTTGTTAAATCACCTTTTGAAAATTGCTTATCAAACGGATCATGAAGTCCAAGTAGGCTAGCAATCTCTGGAAACGTTTTGTAGAACCGTTCATACATCTTATTTTTTAGAGTATCAAACTTCTGGTCCGCACTCATTGGTTGAACACCATCTTTGACGATATCAGTATGTAACGGCATTAAAATGCTTAACATTCAATCAGAATTTTGAGGAAGAATCCAAAGTGGTAAATTGGGGTTGAGGTAGATTGTTTTTTTGAAGGCAGCATTTTGATGTGCCAAAAGGCTTGGTTGACGTATGCTTCAGTGCACTCACCCATAGCAAATACTACACCTTTGGGTTTAACGATCCTGTTGGAATAACCGAGTATCAAACAATAATTTCTATTAATCTTGGGCCGCTCCCTATATCATAAACTGGGTCATTTGGCAACTATCGCATGCGTCTAAAGAACTTCAATAAGCTCTCCTAAAGTCTGTAATCCCTTCGCCTCCGCTTCTTTTACGCCTTTCAAAATATCGATACACGTTTGGGTGCGATCATTCAGTCCAATTGGGTCCATTGGGAGTTGGGGTGAGAATGGATACATCTCGGTCAATTTTGTTAGGTTTCGGGCAACAGCATCATAGTATCCAATCGCTTTCTCAAAAAGGAGGTTATGTTTGGGTCCAAGCCGTTCTTGTGCTTCTTTCAGAAATTCTACTGCCATGATTCGGCATTCAGCCCACACGGCAGCGTTGTATGCATTTCCAAATGAAACTGCGCTACCAGATTCAATTGCGCTCATCCATTGGTCAAAGCCTTTTAGCCCTGATTTGTACTTTGGATACTGAATCCACTCTTTAGGGTTCTGAGAATGTTTCAGGATTAGTTGAAACGCATGTTTAACCATTGCATTTTGATTTGTGGGTCGTATGCGGTTGACTCGGTACATTTCTAATAGTGTAACACCAGTGGTTCCAACTTTGCTCCATGCTATTGGGCCACTTCCTTCCTCGCTGGTGTACCCGTTGTAATAATACCCGTCATCATCATATCCATAGATGATGTCAAAATCATGAATATCACCGATTTGCCAGCCATAACACGGTTGATTATTGTCAATGGCTTTCCGAATGAAATTCCAAGCCTCTTTCTGTTTTTTCGAAAAATCAGCATCCGTTTTCCAGGCTATGATACCATCGATTTCTGCTCCAAGATTTTGTGCTAGCTGAAGAATCATCGATGTATTCCAAGCCGTGGGTCCACTTGGGCACATGTCTGTTGCAATGTTAATGATGAAACCGTGGCCAGTGGCTCCGAAGAGCCATGGTTTCGATATATCCAATCCATAATACTCAAAGCAGCCACCTAAACATCCAAGATGTGAAACGAAGTAGGGTTTGAAGAACAGGTTCTCAAGTTTTTTCATAAAATTCCACTCCCTATTTCGTTACTTTGTTTTTGGTTCCAATTCGCGCTCAATCCTGAGTTCACGTATAAATCGATAGAGTTCGCCTGTTTTCTTATAATAGATAATCAAGTAAAATATTCCAAAACCACTGACAAGGAAAAGTGGTGCCCAAATTCCTGTATAATTCAGCCACCAAGAAATGATTAGAAGAACCAAAAGATATCCAAAGACCACGAGAATTGGGAATCCAAAGACCCATTTCCGACGACTTTGAGTCGTTTGTAAATAACTGGTGTATTCGATTTTCAGACCCAGTTCAACCGGAGAATAACGATAGAACCCTTCGAATTTCACTCGGGCAATCACACCTCCCAAGTACCGCCCCCACGGATAAATCCCATAGACAATGAAAAGACATAACACCAAAATGATGCCATTCAGCACAATGAGTAGAATAAATGGTGGGAGGGTAACGAACAGCGAGATTATTATCTCAAAATAAAGGAGTGTCCAAAGAAAGCATACAAATGTGAGGTGGGCGATGAGGAAAAATACGATTAATCCTTTTCCAAGGCTCAAAACAACCTTCTGTTTGAATAAGTGATTTCGGATGTCTGAGGCTTTCTCAATTGTCGCCTCATCTAGCTTATCAGGATCCATGCGCTTGATTTTTCCAACTATTCTCCAGAATTCTTTTCGAACCGCTTCAGTATCACCTTCCTTCTCCAGTCGCTGTTCAATTGCCTTAAGTTCCTCACTAATTGTCACAGACATCATCCTTGTAATTATAGAGTAATTTACTTGTATAAAACTGGGAAGAAAGTGAATCGTCATTGGATTAATTACAGTTTCAAATCATTGGTATCCAAAATAAAGAACTAACAATTTTGTAAAAAAGAGAGGAGGGGGCTAAGGAATTTTTTACCCCCTTCTTTCGGAATTGGATCCATAAATGAGCTTATGGTAGGAAGCGACGTTTAGTAATTAAGTAGCCCACAAAAATACCTACAACTACCATGATGATTGCGGTTAGTACAATTGCGGCGATCATAGGCATCGAAAACGGTGGAGTCACAATACCGATATAGAATTCAACAGGACTCTCAATCATTGATCCTATGGGTCCTCCTCCCACTATAACGAGACTAACTCTACCAGTCATTCTTGCAGTGAAAGTACCAGTGTAGGTCGTACTAAATGGCAATGTGGTTGCAACTGCAATGAAAAGGTCGAAAAACCCGCTAGTTACGAAGGGTGAGTAACCAAAGGGATCAAGGAAGTAACCAACGGCCTCCTCTCCATCCGGTTTCAGTGTAAACTCGAAATAGTAAGTAGTACCAGCTGCAACGTTGAAGGTGTAGCTAGCGAACTGTTTCTCTGCGACTGTTGCTGAACCCACAGTGCCAATGAAGTATGGTGTGGATGGTGTAATTTCAAGCGACACATTACCTTCGGTCATATCACCCCCAACCATTCCAGGTCCTTGAACCCACAGATAATTCATGAAATCTTTAACAGAGACATAGGTTAAGGTTGCAGTGTCATTCGTATTCATCGAAGCTCCTGGACCCGCAGCTGGATCGCCATATGCAAGTGGACTTCCGAGGAACATTCCCATCCACTGCCAGTTTTCGTACTCTTTAGATTGCTCTAAATCTTCAAGGGCGATAGTACCGGTTGAGGTGTAATTGCTGGCAAGGGCGTTGACCTTATAGATTGCCCCACTGGCTTGAGGTACTTGAAAGATATGGTAAAAGGGTCCAATGGTGCTGTTGAAGTCAAAGGTTAATCCACTGGCGGTCAATTCAGGGAATGGGGTAATTTCGAAGTTTGCATCGATATGAAATGTCGTATTGGGAGTTCCGGTTGGGATCGCGAGGACACGGAAATAGAAGGTGTTGAATCGGCTCAATGCCCCCAATCCACCAGGTGGAATGGCGCCGACATTTGTACCATTGACATAGATCGAATAGGTGGCATCTGCCGTCCACCAATCGGTATTCCAATCACCAACGAGACCCGGTGCTGGAAATCCTCCCATACTCACCTCTGTAACCCAACCGCGTTCAAGGTTTTCTTGGTCTATATAGAAACCAGAAGGATCGGCATATGTTTGGAACATGGGACCTGAATAGGCTCCTGTCCATGCATCATATGTCATCACAGTCCAGTTTTGACCAACCGGATTGGAAAAGTAGGAACTGAAGTAGTGACCTTCTGGAATAGTAACGGCAATGTAGGTGTCATAGACGTTGGGCGTGGTGTTGAATGCAAGCTGAAGTGGTACACTGGGATAGAGGATTTGTGTTGGTATTGGGGAAATATTGAAGGTAAACTCAAGTAATGAACCATTAAGGAATTCGAAGTCTTCGGCATTGCCAAGTAGATAGTAATCACCGGCTTCCATCGGAGCTAGACTGAAATCCGGTCCCCAAGTGGAACCATTAGTGTCTGCCCCTGCTGGAATATTGTAGGATATCATATGCCAGGGATCATTATAGTAGTCATATCTGCCATGAATTAGCTCGATAAGCATGACATCATCAAATGGTCTAAAGGTTGCATCACCAACCCAGCCTCCGGTTGTTGACCAATTCATTGCGCTAAAAGCCGTTATGTTGTATAGGCCATTTTCAGGCAAATTAACCCGAAGACCCATCCAAGAATTGTCTTGAGAAAAGCTGATGGTTGAATTCTGACCCAACGGTTGGGCATAAGGCAACATCGAAAACGCCAGTTCCTGGGTAACAGTGACATTTCCACTCATCTGGTCATCAGGATCGGTATTAGTGAGTGTGAATTCGATTCGGAAGGCACCGGGCATAACAGCGACCTCTTCAAAGAAATACCCTCGTGTCTCGTTTTCATTCTGGGGCCACCAACCAGCAGATGCCATGGATTGGAATCCTGGAACCGTACCAATATGAGGATACCACATTTCCATTGAATAGAGAAAATCGACAGTGACACCGGGGCCTGGTGCTGGTAATCCAGAGTCTGTATAGCAGCTCACATTCATGCTGTATACACCAGGTTCCAAAATCGGAACATCAAAGTATTCAATTGGATCAGATGCATTGACGCTAAATGCTGTTACGCTATTCACCGGAGCTAAAATTGCAGAAACTATAGGTGCGCCTTCATTCCTCTGTACAATAGGTAGGAAAGGGCTTTGCAACCCAAAGTTAAACACTAGTAAGCTGATTATCAAAAGGCTTGCTTTCAAGGTTATCTTTTTCATTCTTAATCTCACTTTAGTTCGTATTTTGAGCAAAGTGAAACGATTCCCGCTGGATAGGAAGAATCGCTTTTTGCTTACCGCTGATTACGGAAATGGCTATAATAATTGTATCGGTGTAAAGAAACGATTGAAATTTTTTTAAATTCTTCAAGACTGCCCATTTTATAGAACGATTTCTAAAAGACAGGTTTTTTGGGATTTTTTGTTCGGTCAGTTTATATTCGCTTTTTGGACGGAATTTGCCCTGATACATGAAAAGTGGAAGCTCAGATCCGCTGTTCGCGCAGTGAGCAATGAGTGGTGTTCCACATTGTGTACACTGTTCACTGATTGGTACAGTTTTGTTTCAGTGTTGACTTTGAACTTATGGCATGGAAGGCATACTACTTGGCATCGTGGTCGGTCCAGTCACTGGCGCTGTTGATGAGGTTGTAGGTCAACTTTTTACAGGTGCAGCACAATGAGGACAATGGGTATCACCAGACGGGACATGTGTACCACAAAATGGGCATTTATTCTTAGTTTTTGCTGCTTCAATTTGAGCCTCAACGACCGCAAACATTTGCGGTTTTTTACTTTCAAACTCGATATCTTCTCCGCTAGATAGCGTAATGACGAGTTTTTTCTTCGGGCTGTCGATATTATCGATGACCATAAGTGGTATTGCTAGAGATTCTGCGACGCCTCCTTTCCCACGTGCGACCATATCGTTACTTGATAGTGTGTCAATAACTATAGCTGTCGCCGTAGCATGGGTAGCGTGGCGGATTCCTCTACTAAGAGCACCACCAACAAAACCCCCATGACGACGGGCGGCATCTGCTGCTACTGATCCAGCCACACCGACAGCTAGCGCTTTAGCAAACCCGCCGAACAAGCCTCCCCTTTTTGGTTTCTCGAGTTTATACCACACAAGTCGTATATCTGATAGTGCAAGGCGACCAGTAGTCCCCTCAAATTTTACTTCATCAATGGTTGTTCCAACTTTCTCATGCCCCAAAGGCACGAGTTGACCATTCTGGACAGACACATTTAGAAATTCTGTCATACATCAAACCATGTATTTCCCGCCTAAAACTTTTGTACCTAGAAAAGAAATCCCTTGATTTGTTTCAGATATCGCAAGCCTTTCTAGCTAGCTCTGTTATTGTCCTTCGATTACTGGTTTTTCATTAGTCTGATTAGTTTCGTCAACGGGTTTTATTTCATCCTTTTCGAGTTGTTTTTCAACCTGTGGTAGACCGGTAAACATCCATGAGATTAGCAATACGGCTAGCAAAGTTGACCCAAATATGATAAAAATTAGGGGAATCGAATATAGCTCCGCAAGGATACCTGCGACGAGGAAAGCAAAGGGTGCTGTGAACTGAGCAACTGTGGTTCGGACTGAAAAGACTCGTCCCATTTTTTCAGGGGGAACGACTTTTTGCCAGATGGTTTGGCTGGAAATATTGGCAATGGGAATAGTGAAGCCGATTAGAATGACGCCAAATGCGGCAATCCAGAAAATACCTGGTGGTGTTAAGGCAAGGATAACCATACCGAGGGCACCAAAGAAGATACCTAGAAAAACTCCGATGATGTTACGTTTGAATCCACCCCAGACCATCATAACAGCTGAGGTAATCATCATACTCCCACTTTGAAAGGACAACAAGACAGCAAGAAACACAATTGCTAACGAAACGTCTCCAATTGCAAGAATTATGGTGCTATATAGGGGAAGCAATATGAAGATAGGAGGAAGTAAAAAATTCGTAATGGCAAACAGGATCAGCATGGTGAGTAGCCCAGAACGAGTTCTGATGAAGGTTAGGCCTTCTGAAAATTCCTGTCTGAATGAAGGTTTATCTACAGGAGTTTTTATCCGAACCGCGGGAATGTAGACAAAAATAGTTGGAATAACTGCAATAATGTATGTTGTAATATCGATGAGTAGAATACGTCCCATCTCACCAAATAATAGAATAAACACTAACGCTCCGATTGCTGGACCGACCGTTTGAATCAACGCCGTCGCGAAATAATTCAAGCTATTCATACGAGTCAGGTGTTTACGGGGAACCATTATTGGAATAATGGCTTGAACTGCCATGGCATGGAAGGCTCCCACCATTCCTCCAATGAGCTGAATGATCAGTACATGGATGATATTAGCGATTCCTAGAAAGAAGAAAATGACGAGGATAAAACTCAATAGAGCCAAAAGGCTATCGGCGATAATAATGACCTTTTTTCGTGACCATCGATCCACCAAGACTCCGGCGATAGGTGTAATTAGAATGAAGCTCCCAAACGCAAAAAACGCTGAAATTCCAAGGAAAAACGCACTACCAGTTTGAATTGTGATCCACCAGGTGAGGCTGAAGGTAACGATGTTCGTTCCTGCCAAAGAAGCCAATTGGCCACCCCAGAAAATAAGATAACTTCGAAAAGTGTGTTGATCTGGTTCAGGTGGTTCCATTGTACTCATTTTCCCAATTAAGTGATTTAGTTCTCAGGGGTCTTTCTCAACGATTGAGAACATACTCTTGAACTATGATAAAAGCTTAATCCATTTTTATAAATCTAATAAAAAAAGGTCCCGACAATAGAGATGTTTTACCATATTAACGTATAATGATAGTTAGAATTATTTTGGGATTTTCAAAGTCCACTTGCTTTGAACGGGTCACAGCTTTTCTGAATCTGTTTAACCGATGATGTCACTCAGCCATTTGAGCTATTGAAGCTGAGGATTATTCAGGAAGAAAATTCGTTGGTTGCCAGTAAGCTAGATTTATGATTTGACACATTGTGCACTGAGGTCCATATGTGGCGATCCACTCAATGTTAGCTCCTTCTGCATAATGGATTGGTACGAAATACCGCGGCTGAATCACTTCTAGTGCATCAACTACTTCTTGATTAAACATTGTTTGGCATCCAGGACCCAAGGGTAGCAAGGCAACATCAATTGTTCCCTGTAACTCACTGTATTCAGGGATATTTTTTGAATCACCCGCATGGAAGAAGGTCAAACCACCAATTTCGATGATATAGCTTGTATAGTTCTCTCCGATGGGATGACTTGCGTCTCCCCCTTCAATATCAAAAGTGTACATGAAGAATGCAGTAAGGCGAACTGATGCAACCTGGAGTTCGTCTCGTGGTTGTACGCCTTGCCCGTGATGTCTAGCAATCTCTAGGGGCATGCTTGCTGGGAACACATTCACTGTTGTTTCCTTTTGGATTAAATTGATTGATGCCACATCGTAATGATCAAGGTGGGGATGAGTGACAAGGACAACATCTGCAGGAAGATTCCCGTAACTGTCAGGAAGGTTAGTGGGATCCACATATACCCGAAAGCCATTTACCTCAATCATCACCCCAGCATTTTCCAAAAGTGTGAAATGTATGGCGTTAGTGTTAATCAATGAAAATCCGATTGCGGGTACTGCTATTGCGACAGTAGCCACGGTTACAACTGCGATGATGATTTTCATATTCTTTGATAATGGCATAGGATTTGTTACATTATTTTTCAAATATAATTGCACGGCACCCGATAAGTTCAGAAAATTACCTCAAATTTATACTATAAGGCATAGTTACGAACTGGACGGTTCAGGTTTAATGCGTACTTGTCTAGTTGAATGCTAGCTGAATAAGATTATGAGGAGAACGAGATATATTGCAACCATGCTGAATGCAATAACCAAACCTGGTGGAATACTATAGGCATCATCATTTGTTTCCAAATAGCAGTATTTACAATATTTTACGGGTACTATCATTTTCCGGAGCCATTTGTACTTCAATCGAGTATAGCTTTTTCCAGTGATTCCTTCACCACAATTGGAGCATTTTACCATTCTATTTGACCACAACTTCAATCTTAATGATTGGAAACAACTAAGATAAGTACAGTAAATTGTAGGATATATTCTTCTGGCAACAGGGTTATGAGGAAATATGCTGCGAGTGGAATGAAATATTGAAAATTCTGAAGTCTTTGGTTCAGATTTTTTTAAACTCGAGTATTTACTCATGACTCACTTAAGTTCGAGGACTCTGATGACTACACCTTCTTGATTGGCTGGCGAATTACTGTTCGCAACTTTTCTGGTGCTGTACGACGAGGATCACTGAGATAGATTTCATGGTGCTTTCCACGAAGCTCATAGCCTTGGTCAAAAGCATATTGATGCATAGCTTCGATAACCAGGCCCTCTTCAGAGAAGGGGCCAATATGCATCACTTGAACAGAAACACCTTCGTGATATGTTTCCAACCGCATTTTTGAGAGTGCAACGGGGGCGTTCTTTTTCCGAACTGCTTCGGTTGCCTGCTGATAGTGGTCTTGGGTCACTTCAGGGGGCTGCATGATCATTGAGGTCCAGCGCCATTCGTTTTTTCGAGCATCGATGACGAATGCTTCCATATCCTTTGCCCACCAGAGGCCCTCTAACGGCATTACCGTATAATCGATAATCTTTACTTTTTTCAGAGCAAACTTCAATGTGTATGACATAGGGTAGAGGGCTTCCATTGCCTGCGTATATTCTACTGAGGTCCCTGGATAGCCTTTCCCATCAATCATCAGATACTGCATGTCCGGTACATCAACGATGACCGGTTTTCGACCTGGTTTATAAAATTCTTTTAAGATTTTCTTATGATCTACTTTCTCCATTTCAAATCCTTCCTAGTTAATCACGATTTGGAGTAGTTCTATCGCTTCTTTTTCCACCCGATAGAGCTGGGTTATCCATTGTTGCACGATGGGCAGAAACTTCGGTGCCTTTGCCACCTCCGCTAGAATATCATCGATTTGTAATTCGAATTATTGATTCATTGCATGTAGTTTTCCGGTTGCGCCAGGCGGCTGTTCTTCGCTAATGCGATTTTGTTCGACTATGAGTTCACGGGCACACTTGAGCATCGGGTACTCATCGGGGAGCAAGAGAGTAGCAACCTCACTCCAAACACGTGCTGCCTCTTCATACTTAGCAATCACTGCATCTAATCCCGGCATCGAGAATTGTTCCGATATCTCTTGCAGGTATCGGGCAAACATGGGTCGAAATGCACTTCCTCCTGTTCCTCCCGTTTCGATGTAGATGAACCCTTGATAGAGGGCATCCAAGAGCTTCTTGCCGGGAAACAGGATTGGCCATTTGACGATGAGCTTCGACCATTTTTCGATTCCTTTCAATCCGATGTTTCGGATCGACGGGTTCAGCATTCTTTCAACGGTTTGCTGCATTGCTTCTATTACCATGTCTTTGGTTATGACCAATTTCTTCGGGAGGTGAAAATTAAAGATAGCATGCTGTGGGGGCCAAGGTGGAAACTTTGAGGCTCTTGCCTTCTTCAATTCATCAACTGTTACTGTTATTTCTCTTAGAGCCCGGTCCGAGATATACACCACGTCCTCTTGCTCATCGACGCCATAAACGACGAAGACGTGTTGGCCAAAGTGAGCATCTTCGCCTACTCCCATGTAGGGGAGGAAAGCCATATCCGCATATATCACCGCAGGTTCATTTTGTGCTAACTTTTCCATTAGCCAAGCATGACCCTTTTTACTGCTTGTTGTTCGCAACACTTCGAGGGTGACTCCTGCTCGCCGAGCTGCGTCTTCAATGAAATAGCGACCTCCACCACGTCCTCCAACCATGGGTGCGGGCATCTGTTTGACATACCAGTAAATGAAACCAATTCCACCTCCAAGGTCAAAGAGCATCTCTTCGGTGATGGGCAACTCATTGTAAAGAAAGATTTTTCGGACCGCACTAGTTCCGCAGTGTAGTCCACCAAATATGTTAAAGTCACTGATGATGTAACGGTTACTCATTCTAGTTCAGGCTCCTGTTGATGTTTCAACCGTTCTAGTACACCATCCACCCACTCAAGCTCAGCTTTCCCCTTGATGATTCCATGATCGAAAATGATTTCAGCGCCAAAGGGGAGCGGTTCTTGCGCTTTACGTATTGCAGCGATGCCATCAAGACGCTCCTGCAGCGTTTTGCGATAGGTCTCAAAGCCCTGTATTGCTTCATCGCGGGGCAACAACTCAACGTATGCGGCTCCCAAGTCGACACGGGTTCGTTGATGTTCGGGAATCGAGATCGAGGTCCTAATAGAGTCGAGTAGGGCCGTTCGACCTTTTTTAGTTAGGCGATAGAGTTTGCGATCAGGTCCTTTCTTAGAGGGATCTTTCCGACTAGTAATAAGTTTGCTTTTTTCCATTCTGTTGAGGATCCAATAGATGGAGGAGAAGCCGATGTTGGTCCAGTTACGGAATCCGCGTTGTTGAATGGCTTCGTTGAGTCCATAGCCGTGTTGTTCACCTTCGCTGAGGAGGCTGAGAATAGCAACTTCGGATCGGGTTAATTCGTTGGTTTTGGTCATATTTTATCACTATTCTAATAATAGAATACTACTATTCTAGTAATAGAATAGTTCTATATTAATGTTTGCCATTAAGAAAAAATGCACTACATCTCCTCTCCCCTTGACAATAGCCCTTGGTGTTCCTGCTCTGGGATTCTTCGTCACTGGAATGACGTCCACGGCTGAGGGTAGAATTCTGAAACAGTTCAATGCATGGTTAGATGGTGCAAAGAACGCGTTTGCTTGACAGCTGCACCGCTACGGAAGGAGTGGCACAATCATCATGATGATTGTGAGAGAACACACAACAATTCCGAAGATGCAAGCGACCATTACATTTCGAACTCTACTATTCCATCTCTTTTTTTGGTAAATACCCACCACGATAAAGGTTAGATACGAAAGAGGTAGGCCCATTACAAGGCCAGGGATGATAAGCAGCCATCCAAAGAGATACATCAAGCCTCGCGTTACAAGGAACCATAATCCAACAAGAATGCCTGCGACAATCTGAGGGAGCCCATGCGTTATTGTCTGGTCTCTCTTGATTTGCCGTCGTATGGGCTCGACATCTTGACGGTAGACCCGAAATCGAAGATAGGCTTGAAGAACACGGATCAATCGGATTTCTTTTTTAGCGCCAGCCAGATAGATATTCGTATAGTAGCTGAGATTCGTTTTTGTTTTCCGCTGAGCATGTTCGATGATGAGGTCTACTTGTAATAATCCTTTGACGTCGAAGGTGATTCGACGGATTGAGGGCCAAGGAATATTGTGATTACTTCCCAAAACTCGTGGAAGTGATATCCCCGCAATTGAAACGACCATGTACTTTCTTCGGAGGAAAAAGGACCCCACACCAAGAATAATCGCCAGGAGTAAGAAAAGCATTGTAACTAAATCAATGATTATCCAGGAAAATATGGAACCCGAAATCAGGAGATTCGCTGAAACCATGATTCCCCAACTAAAGAACAGGCTAGCGCTCCCTAAGGCAGTAAATATCCATATTGACCAAGGGAAGAAATGTGCCTCATACCCCTGGATTCGGCTTACCATCGCCATCTCATCGTCATAGGGTTTGATGATCTTTCGGTCGAATTTGAACCGTTCATATGCATATTCCAAATCCCTTTGCCCCATATGAACCCAAATTCCTTACTCCTCATCTTAAATAAAGGATGTTGGTCCTTGACAGAGCAGAATCGAATATGGCTAGGTGGTGAACGTTTAATGGTATCAGAGGATGGCATTGTGACCAAAATTAAACATGCTCTACTAGAAATCAGTCGAGAAGCACATCGATATCCTGACGTCATAGCGCAAGCTGAGAAGGTGGATTGGTATGAAGACTTTTCTACAGGATATAAAGGCCTGTACTACTTCGTGCCCATTTCCCTTTCTCCAAGTTATCATCGCCGATTACGGGTGGCAGCCCTCGATGTGCCGATGGTTCGGAAAGTAAGCGGGAAACTCTTTCAAGAGCTCCGAACAGAAGGGTTGCGAAACGTGGATACAATCTTAACGTTTTGTAATACCTTATTGAAGCAGTGGAGCTGGGAGTATCGGACCATTGCCTTCGACTGGTCATTTCGGATTCGTAAACAATTTGAACCCCGACATTTCTCCATATTTGAGGGATGGACAAAACTTTACCTATCAACGTGGGGTGGCGTCGATGACTTTTGTACCCATACGATGGGGTTCTTCTTTTTCACTTTCCCCAATTTTACTCATCATGTGAAGAGTTGGGCGGTCTCAGAGAATCCATGGATTCTCCGTGCAGCTGCTGTTTCGTTAATTTACGGTCTACGTCGGGAAGCGCATCTTGAGTATATCTTTGATGTTGCAAATACCATGTTATTAGATCCTCGGAAGTATGTTCAAAATGGCTATGGCTGGATGCTTAAGGAAGCTACCAAATATTTTCAAGATCAGGTCTTTGAATATGTAATGAGTAATAAGGACAAGATGCCTCGGCGGGCACTCCGATATGCTATTGAAAAAATGCCCAAGTCTCTAAAAGAGCAAGCAATGACCTAACTATTGGAATTCCCGAAAAGGTTAGCCTCTTAACCACGCCTTAGTAGACGAGTCACTATTCTGCTATCAAATAAAAATCGACTTCATTTCATAATGAAGTGAAGGAGATGCTAATAACGTGCGAAATTGACCATTTAAGGTAGTAGCTCTATTAGTACAGGATCTAAAGTGGGACCCCTAGGGTCCTGAGTTTCATGATAGGGAATCTCTAACTGTTCTGCGATATACTGGGCAGCTTTTTGCGTAAATTTTCGCTTTCCGGATAAATTGGGTTTATGGCCCACAAGTGCAATTGGAATATCGCCATTGATGTCTTTCACTAAATCATGAAGGGAGGATATTCGATCTAAATTTTGCGTCTTATAAATATCAAATATTAGTAAAGTTCCATGAGCTCCGCCATAATGAGACAAAAAATAGTATATGTGTGGCGGAAGAACATTCCATGCCATGACTCGAATTCGATAATCAGAGGTCTCATAGTCTCGAAATGATAGATTGAACCCGAGAGTTGCTCGATAATCTGTGTTACAAAGTTCAAATCCTGATCGTTGTAAAAGGGGGATGAGGTCCAATTCTTTTTCAGCAACTAAAAGAAGTTTCAAACCAAAATCTCGACGTGATAAATCGCTTACCAATGCATCTTGAGAAGTAATTGTATAGCCACCAGGTAGAAGTTCCTTCTCTTTCAACCATTTATGAAATTGAGTTGCCATATCTGCCTCTTTCTTCTTAATCGGGTCCCGTTGCTCAGTTATTTGTGCTGGTAATTCTAAGGATTCATCTGCTTCTTCAATAATACGAAGTTTTAAGTCAAATCGTGATAGTTGGGTATGACATTTTGAGCATCGATTTTGTTTGTCATGTTCGACTGTATTCCCACAGTACCAACAATCCTCTGATATCTCGACCCGCTCCGATACTGTTGTGTATCGGAATTTATTTCTCTATTGCGTAAGAATCTGTTTTTGCTGTCTCTTTTTATTGTTTCCAATTATTTTTTCGTTAAAACCCTATTGTACAATTAGCCTTGATTCACGTCAATTGTTCTCCAATTGCATCGATTTCTAATTGGGTTTTTGTTAATGCTTCAAATGTATCCTGTTTCAGAATTTCTTCTATCACTCCAGCCATTTTAGAGCTGATTTCTAAGTGTTCTTCTAAAAGACCCTGTTGGGAGAGTTCGGTGACGTCATCTTGGATTTTCTCAATTTTTATGGCGACTTCTTGAAATGATTCCCACGTTCTCTTGGGTTTTCCAAGTATCATTGAGCGCATGTAGACGAGGTCAAGAAGTCTATTCATGACTTGGATGTTCGCTTTTGGTTCACTTGGGATTCCATGACGTACGGAACGATCAGATATTCCAATTTCTTTGCACACATTTCGACCTTGAATTTGCGGATTTACAGGTAAAAGTTCATGGATGGGATGTCCATAGGTATGATTATTCGCATAGATTTGTTGCAAACGATCAAACACTTCAGGGGTTCGGTGGCGAACCACATTGAAAAAATATTCTTTTTGACGTCCTGGTTTGAGTGTCATTCCAGCAAACATAATGAATTCTGCGCCAGCTCGCTTTGCGTCCGTAGCTAGTCCTCGCATATTTTCTAGATTATCACCGATAGTTGGGATAGTTGGGTAGGCCATAACGCCACCGTATAATCCTGCTTTTCGGATTTGCTTTAAAGCATCGAACCTTTCCCAGGTGGCTGATGATTTTGGTTCAAAAATTTGTTTCGTGTCTTCATTATGTAACGTGATGCTAAAACAAACGCTTACAAAGGCTTGTTTATGTATCTCCTTTAATAAATCAAGATCTCTTAGCACAAGATTGGATTTCGTTAATATAAAGACAGGTAATCGAAAATCATAAAGAGTTTCCAGCACTTGTCGAGTGATGTGGTACTTTTCTTCTGCTTGTTGGTAGGCATCCGATACCCCTCCAGAAATACCAATAATGATTTTCCGCGGTCCTTGATCCAATAACTTTGAAGCCTCTTTGTTATCTATAAAACGGACAAGAGTATCGGATTCCATCTTGCTGTGCGACCGAAACTTAGCTCTTTCTAATTCCTTCTGGAGAATTAATGGGGCGTTTTTTTTGATACGAATATGAGTGTAAAAGTTATCAATGCGATAATATTGACAGTTGCCGTCACAATAGACACACCCATGTTCACAGCCTCGATATGAGTTCATAGAGCGATTGCTGTGAAACCAGGCATCTCCATATCTGAACTTTGACAACAAAGTCTTAGCTTTAATTTCTTCATAACGCATGGTAAAATCACATTTTACGTGCATATTCCACAGCTGAGTGAGCCTTTAACCTTATGATATCGCGGCTCTTTTCCGATTTTTTTATTGCTGAAAGTGGGATGTGAGATCAGGTGTGGTGGAGCCCATTGATTTGTTGGATAATCTGAAAAATAAATTCACCAAAGTTCCCGCTGTTGCGAATTCGTTTCTTCAGATAATCACGTAGTACATGTTTATCCATTCCAACGTCACATTGGCTGAGAACTACCACTTCAGTGAGCAGATCTAAAAGAAGGCGCTGCTCACGACGGTTCAAGGAAGGTCCCAGCTTATCAAGCACATAGAAGGCATCCGAGAACTTTACTGGGCCAACATTTGCCAGCTCCATCAACGCGGCAAGTGTTTGACCTGATAAATAATCCCTCCCGATTTCGAGAAGGCGGTCACTAATTTTATCGTCTTTCACGACGGTTTTCTTAATTTTACTAATTGACATGATTCCTTACTCCCTTTTTCTCCTTTACTAGAACACGAAAACCATGCTGATTTGGGTCTGGGGGTTCTGCTAATCGAATGTGTATTCCTTCTACAATGCGGCTCAACCGATTCCAGAATTCTTTTCGAAAATAAACTGCCTGAGCCTTGGGGAGGGTGGATAATGCAGAAAGGAAAACGTCGTTACGAATCACAATTGCATATTGGTCTTTTATTGATTCTAGCGAAGCATAGAATCCGAAATCATCCAGTGCTTGGACAATGAAGGCAAGTTGATCTTGTAGACTTCCACTAGGTTTGTCAGGGAGTATTTCTTGCCATAATTGTGCTATTACTCGGCGAATGAGAGAGTTGGTCGTTTTCATATCAAAAGATCGAATAATGGCTTGTATTAGCGCTGAAAAGACTTTATTTGTTTGATTTGGAAAAAGACTGTACGCTAGCTCCGTTAGAAAGTAGATGCGTTTGGGTCGACCTCGGTTTGCATGTTCGTGACGTGAGGAGACGAGCCCAGCAATTTCCAAGACGTCAAGATGACTTCGTATGGCACTAATGTTAATGTTAAGTAGTTCTGCAAGAGTGACGGCGTTCACATCGGATTTCAGTAAATACTCCAGAATCCTGCGACGTGTACCGCTGATTAGCGTGGAGAGTTTGCTTGTTGACGTCAAGGAGCTGAACCTTACAATTTCTTGTAATCCCTCTATATTTAAATTATTATATATTATATTAAGTGTCTATAATAAAAGGCTTAGAACGGGTTTACGGTTAAAAGAGAAAAACCCGATGCTGACGCGTTTTTTTCAGCATCGCGCGAAATGGGTATTAAGAATTGAAACACTACTCATAACGAAGCGCTTTCACAGGATCCAGCTTGGCTGCTTTTCGCGCAGGATATAGCGCAAAGACGACGCTAACAAAGATGGCAAATCCAATGGCAATGAGTATGGTCTCAAGCGGTAATATTGGAGTGAGTGTGAAGTTGCTACTTCCGCCGAATCCAGCAAAACCGCCACCGTTCCCCCCACCGAAACTATCCGCAAATCCTCCGCTAAACAATGCAGGAAGCATCAAACCCATTCCGTAGGCAAGTACGAAACCAACGAGAATCCCTACAATTCCTCCAATGATTCCGAGAAGAACTGCTTCGGAGAGGAACTGACTGAGAATTGTTCGATCTTTTGCGCCTAATGCTTTCATGATGCCAATTTCACGAGTGCGCTCCATAACCGATACGAGCATGATATTCAAAATGGATATACCCGCTACAAGTAATGCGATTGAAGCAATCGCAAGTAGGAATATTTCCATAATATTAAACACCCCTGCTACTGTATCGATAATGGCAGTTGGTACAAGTACATATACCTGATCTTCAAAGGCAGTACTAATTTCGTCTGCAATAGTATCAGCTTGGTTGGGGTCTGAGATTCTGACAAGGATGCTATCGATGTTTTCGGTATTGAAGATGTTCTGGTAGGTATCTAATGGTATGAACACCGAGCGATCGAAAGGAAGCATTCCTGAGGATCCAATTTCATCGAGAACGCCGCCTACAATGAATGAGTAGTTTATGAATGCAAATCCCAGGTCTCCTCTAACTAAGACTTCGATTGTTACATTGTCTCCAGCACTGGCTACTGGGTCTTGCAGATAACCAATTATACACGTTTCATTGTCTCCTGGATCTGGATAATCTCCACTCGAAAATGTAATTCTATGACCGTATGTAGCTTCTAAATCGGTGATGTTCAGACCTACTAGTCGAGTATCAAGTGTACCCCCTGTCTCATTATAGACTGCAATACCTGATTGAGAAAAAGGTAGGGTTGCCTCAACACCTGTAATATCTTGAATGGTGTACGAATCCTTAATGTAAAACGTAGTCAATCCTCCTCCTCCAAGAATTCCCCCACCCGGTAAAACAGTAAGGATGTCCATATCCAAACCTTCCATCAGTTGAGCATTGATTTGGGTTTCAAAGCCACCGCTGAGCGCCGAGATTGATACAACAGCCATAATGCCCACTATGATTCCCAAGGTTGTGAGGGCCGTACGCGTTTTTCGTCGTCGCATATTCGTGTATGATAGACTCATTATATTTCTGAATTTCATAGACTCTTCACCTGTCTTCCTCCTTCTCTTTCACCTACAAATTCGCCGTCACGCATCTCAATGACCCGATCTGCTACGGTTGTTAATCGTTGGTCATGGCCCACAACAATTAAGGTAAGGCCTTGGGTTTGGTTTAACTGGCGTAGTAATGAAATAATCTCCGCCCCTGTCTTTGTATCAAGGTTTCCTGTGGGTTCATCAGCAAGTATGATGCGTGGGTTATTAGCGAGTGCACGTGCGATTGCAACTCGTTGCTGTTCGCCACCACTCAGTTCTGATGGAATATGATCTCGCCGTTCACCCAGTCCTACTCGTTTCAAGAGATCGCGTGCCCGTTTGTGGGAATTCGTTGACGGAACATCCGCGAATTTAAGAGGCAATTCAACATTTCCTTGGGCCGTGAGCTGTGGCATTAGATTGAAGAATTGGAACACAAACCCCACTCGTCGAAGTCGGACATCTGCGAGTTGATTGTGGTCTAGCGTCGATAGGTCAAGTCCTTCCACGAACACTTTACCACTTGTGGGTTGATCTAGTGCTCCAAGCAAATGTAAGAGGGTTGATTTACCACTACCCGAAACGCCAAGTATTACGAGGAATTCACCACGATTAACTTGAAGGTTGACTCCTCGAACAGCTTGAACCTCTATTGGGCCCATCTGATAGGTTTTACAAAGTTTTATTGCTTCAATAATATATTTCGAGGTTCGGGATTGGTAATCATAAAGGGCGTTCAACGCCTCTTCGGGGTGGGTTGGTGGGATTACAGTCATGGTTTTCACCGGTTTGAAGAATAGCGGTAGGTCTCAATTATTTTATGACTCTGAAAGACATGAAATTAACAAACATATATAAGCTTTCGGAATTCATTAATACTATGGCTTTCCCGCCGTTCTTTAAGCGACCTAAGGGCGTATTGCTACGCATTTCAATCCTTCGTATGCTCAGTGATACACCTATGCATGGTTATCAACTCATGAAATTGATCGAGGAACAGACGGGAGGCGCTTGGGTACCATCTCATTCGCTTCTTTATAACACACTAGGCGATCTTGAAGAACAACAGTTAGTTTCTAGTCAGAAGGAGTACAAAGGTGAAGTAGAACGAACCATATACTCTATCACAAAAGCTGGGAAGACCTTTCTTAGAGAACAAGTTGAACAAATGGTACAAATGATTTCTCAACTGATGAGCACCACATCAGGTCTCCCTTTCCAGCAGATGCCTAGAATGCTCTTAGAGCAATTAGAACCCAGGGAGCGAAAGATGTTTTTGCTTCAAATCCGTGATCGCATGAATGATGCCTTGAGTGAAGTGGAAAATGAGTTAAAGAAGCTCGAATCCCACTAATTGGTCTGTAAATGTCTACTTATTCCTTGCATTTTGATAAGCTTGATTTTGCTGATTACGGAGCTCGGGTTCTGAAATCAAAGGCTGGCTAATGAGTTGGAGCGTTTCTTCAGCGATTTTACCTTTTGTAATTAGTTGCTGGCCTGCTTGCCTAGCTGCTGTGAATACAGTTGCAGCTTCGTGTGGGAAATTTCTCATTTGTCCAGCATGTGGACGGATAATTGCCCCTGCAAACTCAGCTGATGTATTTGATGCAATTTCCTCTGCAATATGGGTGACAGTTTTTAGGTTCTCTTTTTCCCACCAGCCTCCAGACGCAACCAGTACAATTTTGCTAATCTTTACATCCTGATGGAATCGGGCTCGAGTCCGCCCCTCGGTGAATTCAAGCAATGGTTCGACAATGGGGAGAAGACGATTAAGGAACTTTTGCATGGCACTCGGTAGAGGGATATACACCGGAGTTGCTAGTACAAGAATATCGGCTGCTCGTAGTTTAGGGTAAATTGTCTGCATATCATCTTTGTGGATGCATTCACCAACTTTTTCAAACCAACATTGGAAATCACCAATACACGGATTGATCTTCAGCTGTTTGGCATACACTATTTCCGTTTTTGCTCCTGCATCTTTCATACCTTCAATGAATGGAAATAGAATCTTAGCCGTATTGCCTTTCTCCATTCGAGGGCTTCCATTTATAGTAAAAACTTTAGTCAACCATCACACTTCCTAGAGCTCTGGATTTACTAATTCTTATATGAAATTCTGCTACATAATCTATCCTACACATATCTCCTCAATAGCAAAAGACCTATCTTTTCAAAGATCTTCCAGGGGTGGACCACCTGGTGGTTCACGGGGGAATAATAGAGGAAGCCACGGAAGCATGGCTAGCCCTGCAAAGACAAGAAAGAAAATTAGAAGCGTTACCAAATTTTCATTGGGTTGAAAATCGGGGGAAAAGAAAATTGTCCATATAGTCACTATAACAACGAATATGATTAAGAAAATCAAACTGGCATACAGGCGTGATTTTAGACTAATGGGTCTTGTTTCTTTTTCGTCTGTCATCGTTTCACGGACATAAGCCACTTTTTAGCTTTATTAAATATGAAGAGGAAACTTCGTTTACCAAATGAGAAGTGCTAGAATTTAATTTCAATAGCTTCAAGGCTGCATGTCGTAAAGAATTCTTTTCCAGTATGTTGACAGGGTCGAAACTTTGTAATGTCCCAGGTTCTTGAGAAATATCCATCAATTACTCGAGCTGCCATGATTTCACCAACAATCAGATCATGGTCACCGGTTTCAAAGGTCTTCCATACTTTGCATTCAAGATGGGCTACACATTCTTCAATCAACGGTGCATTAACCATTTTTGCCTTTCTAGGAGTGAAAGAGAGTTCAGCAAACTTGTCGATGTCTTTTCCAGTCATACGTCCTGCACGAAGAACTTTCTCTGCAATATCAAAGGTTGGAATGTTGACAACAAACTCGCCCGTTTCTTGAATCGTTTTGTAAGAGAACCGACCCTTTCGGATACTCATGGTCAGAAGTGGGGGATTAACGCTTGTCGGTATAATCCAAGCAATTGTCAATACGTTGTTTTGTCCATCTTTGGTTTTAGAAGATACGAGTGTTGCGTTATAAGGATGAAGCATGTAAATTGATTGATTTAAAGGGACTGTTACTTTTTCGGGACCTTCCGGCATATTAGCACAACATCCAATACTGCTCGAAGCTCGCAAGGTTTGAGCCTCTATAGCTTTCTTAGGGTTATATATCAGCATAAAAAAGCATACCAATAACTAGTGTAATCATCTTCATGTTGGAATTTATGATGCAACTTAGGATTTTAATAGCCCTATTGCCTCTCTACAGTCTGAGTGGTTCAATTGTCTGTTGTCATTAAATGGCTAGCACATGCTAGCTTCCAAATTAAAGTTAATAACAAAATCATATATATTGACCTTGAACAGGCGGCTAATCCTCAAGAACGAGCAGATATTATTTTAGCTACTCATTCTCATTCTGATCACTGTGATCCTGAGAAGATTAAGAGCGTTCGCGGTGATCAGACTGTGGTTATTGCTCCTGCTGATTGTACAGAAAAAATCGGAGGAACCGTTTATTCGTTGAAAGCTGGAGAAGAAAAGGAAGTTGAAGATATCCGAATACGTGCCGTTGAAGCTTATAACCAAACTCGATTTCGATCTCCAGGGCAGCCTTTTCACCCAAAGGGCTTGGGCGTTGGTTACATTGTTACTGCAGAGGGAAAGAATATCTACCATGCCGGTGATACTGATTTCATCTCAGAAATGAAAAATCTTGGATCTATTGATGTAGCCCTGCTTCCTGTGGGTGGCACTTATACTATGGAAAATGACGATGGTGCAGATGCCGCAATTGCAATTAATCCCAGGGTAGCAATTCCCATGCATACTTGGGATAAAGGTGTCTCTGAATTCAAAGATAAGGTTGAATCGAATTCAACCATCCGTGTCGTGGTATTAGAAAAAGATGGCGAGTTCCAACTCCCCTAGCCCTCTATCGCTTTCAAAGGGCTCTAAGATTCCTTTCAGGTAAAAAGGTAAAGTGAAATTTATCATGTCTATTGAGGTTCAGCCTCTTTTAGAGCCCATAAAAGAAGTAGAAGATTACCTTAGAAAGGATATTCCATTGAATGGGTTACCATTATTTGATTTTACTTTGGCGTGGGACTCCAATGATTGGTTCATTGCTCGTGAGAACAATAAACTAGCGGGCTGTCTTATTGTCTATAAAGGAGGGAGAGGATTGTATAGCTTTTTCACGCGAGGTCGACCTAAAGTAGTGGAACAACTTATTGCGAGCATGGAATACCCTTCGGTTTTTGCCATTGTACCACCAGAACACCGTTCTATTGTCGAGAAATACTATCAATTTCTCTCGCAGGGCGAGTTTTTACTCTTGAACCTTGAAGAGTCTCGGTATCAAATGCCCAAACTTCACAGTACCGTCAAACTTTCCGCTACCGATTTTATCGAAGTAGATGCCTTTTATCAAAGTACATTTGCAGGTGCTTGGAATCCGTCTCAACTCTCTGTCGGTCCGTTTTATGGAATCAGGAAAAAATCGAAACTGGTTTCTATATGCGGCACCATTGGAGTTTACCCGGTAAGTCCTGGAGTATCAGTAATCGGGAACTTGATTACTCTTCCCAAATATCAGAACCGCGGGTATGGCACCAGCGTGTTATGCTCAGTAATTAATGATTTATTCTCAAAGTATCGATATGTGACTTTAATGGTGGAATCAGAAAATCAAAATGCTATACGCATCTACAGAAGGCTTGGTTTTATCATTCATGCGAATTTATCCTTCGGTATATGTCAACGCCGTGAGTGAGCAATATCCAGCAATATTTTTAGTCTAGGATTTCAATTCGAGGCTGAGATGTATCCAATGAGGCTTCTTAATTTGTATACACTCGCCCGTTCGCTGAGTCCATACTGAGATTGGCGAATCTGTTTTTCAGAACCTTTGATTGGAGTGATAGAATGGTAAATACTAGGTTCGGAATAGGGGAAATGATCGCGAGTTTCAACGCGACTGGGGTAGTCCACAATAGATTAAATATACGCTGATTCTTATAGCAATATTTTTATATTAAATTTTGGCTTCACTTCCTCGCAACTAAGAACCCTAGAGGGGTTTCAGGTTGACAATACAGTTGGAGGGAACCAGGAAATGGCCCAAAAACGAAAGGAAAACAAGATAGCAAAAATGTGAGTCGCTGAACGCTTTGTTTCAGGAGGGCGCAACCCGAATCCATTTGTAACACGTTAAGTTTGTCAAGCTGTGATGATCATTGTTTCGTAGCGCTGACAAGTGAAATGTTCCAGGATGCCAGTAATATTGAAACTGAGTCGAAATGACTCGAATAGTAACGGATTTCCGATAATCTCCATTGCCACTTATCCTTGTTACCAGGGAAGAAGTGCATCTTTGCTGCAATAGCCTGAAAGTGACCATCAAAGGCTTCTTTATTTCAAAGTCTACGCAGATCCGTTGACTCCATTTTTACAAACAATTAGCATTTGTTCCATGAGGTAAACCCAAGGGAGAAATATTTTTAATCTAGCTTAGGCTATTCGCTGTTGAGGCATATCCGGTGGAATTGTTTAAGCAGGATAAATAGCCCTTTTCGCCATGTGGATAGTGAGATTGGCGAATCTTTTGCTAATTGCTTATTTGGATGGATCTTTGAATGTCGGAGACGGGAAGGTTCGCAAAATTCGATGCGACAAGACGAGTCCAAATAAGGTTAACTAAACGTTTTTTCTTTTAGAAATATTTTTATACTAACACTTGTAACTCCCACAAAAACCAACGGAGGCTTAGCCTTGCCCCCAAATAAAGAACCAATAGCACAAATCAAAAATGTAGTTCGGGTTTACACCAAACCCCTGCACCGACCACGCAAAGGAGCCGCACGACGATTTGCTGGATTCCTTAAGCGTGAAAAGCAGATCATCCACGCACTCGATAACGTCAGTTTTGATATTCACCCTGGTGAATGCGTAGCCCTGCTTGGACCCAATGGGGCAGGCAAATCCACCACGGTGAAGTTGCTCAGCGGGATTCTACACCCGACATCTGGACAAGTCCGACTGTTTGGCATGGATCCCTACCATAACCGCATCACATGTGCCATGCGGTATGGGGTGGTGTTTGGCCAACGCACACTCCTTTGGACACACGTCCCAGTGCTCGAGAGCCTAAAACTCTACCAGAAGATGTACAATGTCCCAAAACCAGTCTTCGATGAACGCCTCAAAGAGTTCACCGAAATACTAGATATAGAGCAACACCTTCATAATGCTCCTCGACGCCTTTCATTAGGCGAGCGGATGCGGTGCGAATTCATCGCTGCGTTGCTCCACCAACCAGCGGTGATCTTCCTCGACGAACCCACTGTGGGTTTAGATGTTGTGGCTAAAAAGCGGATCCGTGACTTCATTCGACGGGTTAACCGAGAAGAGAATGTCACCGTTCTTCTCTGCAGCCATAGCATGCGAGATGTTGAGGAGCTCTCGGACCGCATCATCCTTATCAGTCGAGGTAATATTAGGTTCGACGGACCTAAAACACAACTCAAACGCCAATGGAGCAACGAACGCAAAGTCCGAATTCTCTATAAAAAAGAAAATATCAAAGGATGGCAACAGCGACTCCACGACCTTTCAGGTGTCATTAGTATTGAAGTTAACAACGGACAAGTCGAACTCCGCATTGACCAAGATCAACTCCCCGTGTGTGACCTTCTTCAAAACGCAATGACACTGCTTTCTGTTGACGATATTGAAGTCACAGAACCCAACCTCGAAGATATCATCCGTGAAATCTTCGGTGACGAAGAACGCCCACTCAGCCAGATAACGGAGATGATATAAATGGCTTCAAGAGATATTATGCGCCAATTACGTCTCCTGCCAGATTATATCCGCCTATCCTTCCTTCGGATTTCAGAGAACAAAATTCAGATTTTTGGAGCATTCTTCAGCACTGCAGTCAATCTTGTCATGTACCTTCTCTTCTGGGGAGTCATAACATATCAAATCCCAATTCTCACTGGATTTGGTTGGGCTATTTGGGGAAGAGGCGAACTCACCTTCCTCATCGGTATGACCGAAGTAGCCTGGGGCTTTGGAGCGTTCTTTTGGATGGGCATCTGGGAAATTCACTGGTATATCACGGAAATCGGCATCGAAACTTTTCAAATCCGCCCAGCAGGATCACTCTTCCAAATTCTTACAACCTCGTTCTGGGCCGGGGGACTCGTTCAACTCGTGGTTGGAGGAGTTATGCTAGGACTATCTGTCATTACATTTGGCCTACCCGTGACGCCTTTCAGTATTGGTTTAGGGGCACTAGCTCTATTTCTTGGGCAAGCCGCATTGTATTTGCTATGGGCGTGTTTATGCTGCCTAGCCTTCTGGATTGGTAGAAATGAAGGATTGCTTGAAGTCTCAGATGCACTGGAATACAATTTTTCTCGCATGCCAATTGACATAATGCCATTAGGTGTCCAATACTTCCTCTTGTTCATTTTTCCTGTGATCTTCATTTCAACTGTACCAACGATGATTATGTTAAACATGATTCCACTTGCACCTGCTTTGTTCTACATCGTAATTGCAATGCTGCTTGTGATTCTGTGGTTGGTGGTTCTTCGAATCACGTGGAGTCGAGGACTAAAACGATACCAGCCCGTGGGAGGATAACAAGAATGGTAAATCGATCACGTTTTGAAAGTTATCTTGCAGTTGCGCGTATCTCCTTCAAGAACTTCCGCCAGTATACCACAGACTTCCTAACCCACTTTGCCTTCTTTCCCGCTCAGATTATTGCCTTAGCACTTGTATATTGGATAGTTTATCTTCAAGCAGGGTTGTTAACCGGGACATTTATCCTTGGAGGATTTACCTACCATGAGCTCCTTAGCTACCTATTCATTGCTCTTATCATCGCTCGGGCCCTTCCTCGTTGGCGGTTGAGCGTACAAATTGAGAAGGACATCGATCGGGGACCCCTAGTTTCCTATCTCTCAAAGCCCATCGACTATTCAGGATTCAGATTCTTCAGTGAACTTCCCCGTTCCATCCTCTACATGATTTTCGGAAGCGTTACCTACCTGATAACCATGCTCTTCATCCCCCTTCCAATGCCAACCCTTTACAATCTTCTACTCTTCATTCCATTCTTCATCGTCGCATACCTAGTTGCTTTCTTGCTGGTCTTCACAATGTCATTAGGAACTTTCTGGATAAACCGACATTGGTGGCTCCGAAACCTACTCAGTCTCTTAATGATTATTGCTGGTGGTGGACTTATTCCCCTGAGCTTCTTCCCACCCACATTACAGTTTGTGTTCAGTCTCCTTCCCTTTCAATACTGTTACTATATCCCAGCAATCATCCTGCAAGGATACTATCTTCCTGAGCAGATGCTTCCTATAACCATTCTCATCATTATTTGGCTCGTAATTCTCTGGATCTTGGCTCGAATCGTTTGGAGTCGAGGGCGTCGTAGGTATGAAGGTCCTGGGGGTTAATCATTAAATAGTGATATTTTGAGCTGATAGGGATTTTGATAAAATCACTTGTTGGTAATCATGAAGCTGGGTTCGTTCTTTCCTACTTTTATTAGTAGATTCGTATACGTGAGATATCGCCATCGATTTTAAAGTCGCTGCTTTGAACGGATTTTCAACGGGTAAAGTTCTATTTAGTATTGCTAGCATGTGCCTGTATTGTCAAATTGTTGATTCAACTTTGATTCCTTGGAAAATCGTTTGCTCTAGATGGTAATACATTTAACATATGTTAAGATGTTAAAGACAAATCCAAAACCATAAGACATATTGTGGAGCGTTTAGAATCCGCCAATCTGAAGGGATGTGGATATGATTTCCTCCAAATATTCGTCCTTGAAAAGATCCCTCTTCATAAACAAATCCACACCCGCCATAGGCCTTGTCTTCGTTGATACCGTCAACCCAATAACTTTGGACGATATCGGCATATTCGCCGATGCTTGAATAATATTGAAGTTCATAGGTTAGTTGTCCTTGGTCTCCGAGGGACATGATCACATCGATGGCGGTTATGACGCCGTTTTGAAAGGTATCGTTGCGAAGATTATGGGCTGTGACATAGACGTTGGTGAAAGTTATATCAAATGTGTGCCCTCGAATTTGTACCTGGGGAACGATTAGTTCGTTTCCCATTGCTATTTTTCGTGTGGTTTCTGCACGAAAAATTTCGTAATGATCATTGAGTCGCTCTTCTGCTTCTTTGACTATTAGAACCGTTGACCGTTCCTTCCAGGGATAATGGTCCATTCGAAAAATGTTCGGTTCTAACCAGCCTCCATCGTAGTAGACATGGTACCACCAATGGGGGTGTCCATTAATTGAGTCGACGACGTGAGTGTTCATGTCTGCTGCAAAGTGATACTCTAATGCAATTTGGCCTGAATTATCCAAATCAACGAGTATATCAAATATCGAGAAGTGTCTTGGTTGGAAAATATCAGGGCGCACGGTCTGGATAAGCGTTGGATCAAAGGTGTAGGTTTCTCCATCCAAGGTAATAAGTGCGGCTCGGTTTGGACCATTACCCCCACCCGAAAGTGTTTCTCCGTTTAAGCCAATTTGATCGATATTGATGATGGCAAAAGAAGCAATAATGAGTATTGTTAATAGTAACCCCGTAGTCCATGGTCCTCGAATCTGTCTTCGGACTAGAGCGAAATTTGCTCCAATAACGGCATGCACCATGATGAGAATTATCATAAAAAGGTCGATGCGGACGTGGTAGAGGAAGGGGACTAAGTCATTGATGGCAAAGCCATACCATTGAATACCGGTGATTATGACTACTATGGCCAACCCAAAAAGTAACCATCCTGTAACTCTTTGGGCAAATTTCAACCAGTTGATTCGCGATGTTGTTCCATCTTTGAGTTTGATGAAGAATCGTTTCCAGAAAAAGGGAGTCCGTATTGAGAGAATNNAAAGAATGCAACGAAGCCTATCTCTACCCATAAATGAAAGGGGTAAAAGCTGAGTGGACCTCCTCGATTCTTAGTTAGGGAATATCCCGTGATAATGGTAGCTATTGAAAAGAGTAAAAGTCCCCAAGAGGCGATCCGATTAAATCGAATTGTTCGGGGGGAAGCACGGGTTGGCATCAAAAGGTACGCTCCGGCAAGTGTTATTAATTCTCAGCTCTTACACATAGATTCCTTTCATGTTATGTTATATGCAAATCCAAATCCAGATTCCATATTCTGGTGAATTGAGGATACGTGTATCGGAGGGCAGGTGAATATGGTTACCATTATTTCGAAAATGGAAGGACCCGGTTTCATAAACAAAGCCGCATCTGCCATAGGCTAAATCTTGGTTGATGCCATCAATCCAATAGCTTTTCACTATCCCTGCGGTGCCGATACTTTCATACCATTGGAGGTCGTATGTGATGAGATCTTGATCCCCGAGGGACATGATGATATCTATTGCAGTAATTACTCCGTCTTGAAATACGTCATTTCGCAGATTATGAGGCGTCACGGTCACATTATAGAAGATTTTCTGGACAAGATTGCCAAGTATCTCCACTTGAGGAATGATTATGCTGCCATTAGTCTCATTAAAGCGAGCGACTTCGGCACGAAATTCCTGGTAGATGGCTGCTAGGCGGTTGGGCTGGATATGAACGAATTTCAACCAGGTTCCGTCTTTCCAAGGGTAATGATCCATTCGGAAGACATTTTCTTCTGGCCAACCTCCATCATACCAGATGCGGTACCACCAATTCACTTCTCCATTGATTGTGTCAATGAGATAGGTGTTCATAGATTCATTGAAATGATATTCAAGGTTTACAAAGCCCTGATCCGCAAGGTGTACTAAGACATCGAAGGCGGAGAAATAGCCGGGTTTGAAAAGGTCAGGACGCAGGGTGTTAACCTCAGTTGGATTAAATGAAAACTGTTGGTCATCGACCCATACAAGATTGGATTCGAGGGTTGGTTGTGTTCCAGCCAACTGAATCATTAGATAGTATTTTCCTCCTGAATCCCACACACCAATCAATATGGTGGGTAGAAGAATTGCCAGTAACAACGCGGCATTTATTCTTGAACCTCGGATTTGGCGGCGAGCTAATGCAAATTTTGCTCCAATCCCCACATGAATGATTAGAAGACTTGTCAAGAAGATATCCATGTTCAAATGTTGTGTAAAGGGATATACGGAACCTAACCCGAGAGCATACCAATCAAGACCGGAGATGATAACCAAAAAGGCAAACCCTACAATGATAAAGCCGGTTAGGCGTTGAATCAGTTTTAACCAATTCAACGATGTTGCAGTTCCAATTCGAATCTTGTGAAATGTGTTTTTCCAATAGAACTTGGTCAGCAAAGACAAGATCAGGTGTCCTATTAGGAGTGCGACGAACAAGACTTCTATTACCAAATGGAATGGAGCAATGATGAGGTGGGGTATGATGCCACGGGCTGATAGATACCCGGTAAGAATTGTGCCAATGGCTACCAATAACAGGGTCCATGAGATGAGTCGATTAAGCCTAATCCTGTTTCCTGCTCCTTGGTTTGCCATATCATAATTGCAGCAGGACGATTTATATATTTTATCTCTTCATTAAAAATTTAATTATAATTAATGATGAATTTAAATACAATATCGAAGTATCCAACTTGACCAGCCATGTCCAAACTCAAAATCGATGGAAAGCAATTATATTATCAAATACGGGGTGATGGAGTTCCTTTGATTATGCTTCATGGATCCTTATGTCGTCACAGACTATGGGATCAACAGCGAATTCTAGCTAATCAGGTCCAAATTGTGTTATTGGATTTACCTGGACACGGTGAGTCAGAATCATTAGATGATGAGATTTCTGTTTCTCGGTTCGCTAATGTTATCGCCAAATTTATTGAGCTACTAGGGCTTAGAACCGTAGTTCCAGTTGGTCATTCGTTAGGGGGCGCGATTGCCATTCAATTGGCATTAGATTATCCCCGTCTCCTGAGGGGTCTAATTTTGGTTGGAACAGGGGCAAAACTTGGGGTTTTACCTGCTATACTTGAAGGTTTAGAAACCCAGTTTGAGGCAGTAATAGATTTAACGATTGGTCAACTCGGCTTTGCATCCGGCGTTAATCCGAAGTTGGTTGAGCTGGCAAAAGCTGAATGTCTTCGATGTAAGCCAGCTATCGGACATGCAGATTTTGTGGCATGTAATGATTTTGATGTGCGTGATCGGATTCATGAAATCAAAGTCCCCACTCTTGTGGTAGTTGGTGAAGAAGATCGGTTAACTCCAGTCAAATGGGCACAATATCTGGCGGACAATATCCGCCACGCTCAATTGAAAATAATAGCGGGCGCTGGGCATCTGGTGATGCTTGAGCAACCGACTAA
>JABAOF010007968.1_pt2 | contig 62210 bp, 55 predicted proteins | sample 7062171 | NCBI WGS metagenome assembly JABAOF01 (sample SAMN14538628, study PRJNA623070) | marine sediment metagenome | biome: marine biome [ENVO:00000428]; feature: marine pelagic biome [ENVO:01000023]; material: deep marine sediment [ENVO:00002113] | place: India: Gulf of Khambhat ...
CCGTATCACTACGGCGGCGGCACTTACGTTCCTCAAGGGTACTACGGTTATGCCGATTATCCGGCCGGTCAACTTCGCACCAGCAGCATCGAGCTGGCTCGTCACCTTATCGCCTTCCTGCAAAAGGGTGAGATCGACGGAATCAGGATTCTTGACAGTGCCACAGTTGAGGAGATGACCACAATTCAATATCCCAACCTTTCCGCCAGTCAGGGGCTGGTATGGTTTCACAACTACGTTGGGGGCAGGTGGGTATGGAGGCATGGAGGCGGCGATGCGGGCGTCGCCACACTGGCGAGCTGCTGCCCGGACGAGAACTCGGCCGTGGTTGTTCTTACCAACGGAGAGTCGCACTCCGCCACCGGAAACATAACCAACCTACTTTTCGATTACGCGGCCAGCCATACCGTGCTCGTGGGAGACGCAAACGGTGACGGGGCGATAGACGCAGGAGACGTGGTTCATCTAATCAGCTATCTTTTCAGGAGTGGTCCTGCCCCGATCCCTTACGAAGCGGGAGATTGTGACTCCAACAGTGTGGTCGATAGCGGCGACATCGTCTACCTGCTCAACTACCTTTATAGGAACGGTCCGCCGCCTGGAGAAGCATAAAACGGAAGATAATAATCCTTCCATCGCTCATCGGCCCCAGTATCAATGGGCTACAGCGGTGTGAGAACTTATGCTTGAAGTCCACACCGATTCTTATTTCTGTGAGTGTCGAGTCGCCAATTGCTAGGGAACCGCCACCGCCAGCGATACCGTTTATCCGATCAACTATCTTTTCCGCAGTGGCCCACCGCCCAACCCCTTCGAGGCTGGAGATGCGAACTGTGACGGAACAGTGAATTCCGCCGACGTCATCTACCTGCTGAATTGTCTTTTCCAAAACGGGCTGCGACCCTGTTGCCCGTAATCATGCGAACTCAGTTGAGCCGATGGTTCATGCGGATATTTCGGGCGAACCGTCTGTCTCCGAAGCGTCGAATTGCTTCGAGTTCCGATGTGACAATTTAATTCGCTTACCGCTGGCCTTGTTGAAAACAAAAAGATTCCTCTCGTCAAAGTCAATGCCCACCGACTGGTCTTCTCCAAACCGAGCATCGGCTGTACACGTACTCAATATCTCGTAAGTTCCAATCTTCAGGTATAATAAAGTCTGGGTTCCCAGTGAAGCTGTGACATTTATTCTTCCCCGGAGTTTTCCTTCCCCTTCGTCTCTGATAATACGCACGTGTTCAGGTCTCAAACCCAGGAAGATCTCGCTTGGGACCAGCCTGTCCCCTACTTCCAGCCTTCCTTTGATCAGATGCAACATTTCTCCGTCCAGTAGATTCATCGGCGGCGTCCCCACGAATTTGGCCACGAAAACGTTTTGGGGATCATTGTACACATCATCCGGCGTACCTATCTGCTGGATCTGGCCATCCTTCAGCACCGCCAGCTTGTCGCCGAGGGTCATGGCTTCCGCCTGGTCGTGGGTGACGTACGCCGTGGTGACTCCAAGTCGCTTTTGGAGCTGTTTTAATTCGGCTCTCATGTTTATCCTCAGCTGCGCATCCAGATTTGACAGGGGCTCGTCCAACAGCAGTACATTTGGCCTGCGAACAATCGCCCTGCCGATTGCCACCCTCTGTCTCTGCCCGCCACTCAGCTCTGAAGGTTTTGCTTTTAAAAGCTGGGAAATTTCAAGCGTCTGTGCTATCTCCTTCACCCTGAAGTCGATTTCGCTTTTCTCGGTTTTCGCTATCCTCAAGGGGAAAGCGATATTTTCAAACACATTCAGGTGTGGGTATAAAGCATAACTCTGAAACACCATTGCCACGTTTCGCTCTTTGGGTGTCATAAAGACTCGTTTCTTTGAAGATACTGCCAGCGCGTTTCCAATCCATATTTCGCCTTCAGACGGCTTTTCAATCCCCGCAATGATATTAAGAAGTGTGGTCTTGCCACAGCCACTCGGTCCGAGCAGGACAAAAAACGCGCCCGCCTCTATCTCCAGGTTTACATTAGCCAGAGCGGTCGTTCTGCCCCTTAACGAGAAGAAGTTTTTGCAGATATTCTGAATCCTTATGCTTTTCATCCTTTCAATGCCCCTCTTGTAAGGCCTTGAATGATGTATCTTTGAAATACGGCAGCAAGAAGAACTAAAGGCACACATGCCACAGCCGCCCCGGCCATGATAGAACCCCAGGGGATCTGACCATGCAATCCCTGAAACAGCGCGATACCAACCGGAATGGTTCTGGCTTTGTAGTCCACGGTAAGCATCAGTGCGAACAGGAATTCGTTGAAGGAAAAGAGAAATACAAGCAAGATCGCCGAAAAAGCACCGGGAATGGCGACGGGGAATATCACTTTTCTGAGCACCTGCAGTCTGGTGGCCCCGTCCACCAGAGCGGCTTTGTCTAAGTCTTCGGGCAGCTGTGAAAAATAACTCAACATGATCCACAGAGCAAAAGGCAGTGCCAAGGTAATATAAGGGAAAATCAAGGCGTTGTATGTATTGACCCAGCCGAGCTTTGTCATCAGCCTGAACAGATATCCGATCAAGCTTATCTGAGGAAACATGGATAAGGAAAGCATTGCCACCGGCATGACTATCCTGCCGGGAAAGCGCAGTCGGGTTATTGCATACGCAGCCAGAGACGCAAATAACGTGGTAAATAGCGCACAAATGGATGACACAACCGTGCTGTTTTTCAAATAGTCCGTAAAATGCAGTGAATTGTCAAAAATGATTTCATAGTAGTTTCGCAGTGTGAAAACGAAAGAAGCTTGCGGGGACAAGAATTCCGGTTCCTGGCTTAAAGACACCGCCAGCATCCAGGTAAACGGGAATAAACAGAAAGCCAAAAGAAATGCTGCACCCACGCCGACAAGCAAAGATCTTTGTCTCTTTTCGTTCATTTGACCACTTCTCGGAATCGCCCCAACTTGATATAAGCGATTGAAAGACCGGAGGCTATCACGAATATGATCACCGAAACGGCGGAGCCGTATCCGAAGTCTCCGGCAAGAAAGAATTTGTATGCGTAAAGCGACAGTGACGAGGTGCTGCCTCCCGGCCCTCCACCAGTCAACACATAGACCAAGTCGAAAATCCGCACAGCATCAATGGTTCTGAAAAGCAACGCAACCACCAGCACAGGCTTCAAAAGAGGAATGGTTATCTTAAAGAACCTTTGATAAAAGGTTGTCCCGTCTACCATCGCCTGCTTGTACAAGTCCTGCGGGATTGTAACAAGTCCAGTCAGCAGAATAATGGTAACAAACGGTGTAGTCTTCCATACGTCTGCTAAGACCAGGGATGTGAACGCACCAGGCGCTGAACCAAGCCAGTTCACGGGCGAAGAGCTGATTCCCAGCTTAATCACCAGATAATTGAGAACTCCATAATCATAGTTATACAGAAGTTGCCATACACGGGCTGATATGGCCACGGGTATCGCCCAGGGGAGGAGAATCACCACCTTCAGCGCACCTCGACCCCAAAATCTCTCGTTCAGAACCAGAGCAAAAGCCATCCCCAAAGCCAGTTCCAAGCTCACGGACACAATTACAAAGAGCAGAGTGAATCTGAATGATTGCCAGAAATGTGGATCCAAAAGAAGCTTCTGGTAATTATCCCATCCGATGAATCTTCTTGTAAGAAAGGTGACATCCCGGAAGAAACCTGAGGCCAAAGTGCCAGCTACCGGCAACAAGATAAAAGCAAGAGCTAACAGAACCATCGGTATGGTGAATATGTAGGCGTCCCGCAATTCTCCTTTTGTACAAAGCTGTTCATTCTTCATAATACATCCCGCTTAGATTTTCGACCTCTTCCTGCATCTGGCCCAGCGCCTGGGCGGGCTGGATTTTGCCCGAGAGGCACGCATTCAGGTATCGTTGAATTATCTCCGACAGCTGTGTGTAATAAGGCAGGGTGGGCCTGGAAACGGCATTTTCGAAGATTCCTGAAAGGATATGCAGGTGCGGAAACACAGCCTTAATTTCTTCGTCTTCGTACAAGTCTTTCCTTCCCGGGTTCCAGCCCAAGTTCAGCATAAGTTCCTTTTCCGTCCGGTAGGATGTGATATACTTGACCAGCTCCCAAGCCTTTTCTTTTGCGTCGCAATATCGCGAGATGCCCACATGCCAGCCACCCAGAGCGGAAACGCTCTTTTTATTTTCGAAATGCGGCAAAGGAGCAGTTCCCACCTTGCCGCGAACTGCGGATCCTTCGGTTTCGTGCAGTTTCCAGGCGTAGGGCCAATTTCTTTCAAAAAGCGCGTTGCCCCTCTGGAAAAAACTTCTCACCTCTTCTTCTTTCATTTCGGTGAACGTATTGGCGGGCGAAATCTTGTGGTGATGAATCAGATCCTGCATAAACCTCAATGCCTGAATATTCTCGGGGGTATCGAGACGTATTTTACCCTCGCTTATCATTCCGCCCCCGTTTGACGAGGAAAACTCCAGAAAAGTGCACACCAAGCCTTCATACTGCGCTCCCTGCCATACGAACCCATAGAAACCGGGATGTTCACTCCTCTCCTGTTTTTGAATTGCTACAGAGTAATCTAAAAGTTCCTTCCAGGTCTGAGGTGGCCCAGCATAGCCGTATTCCTCCAGGAGATCCTTCCTGTAATACAAAAGACCCCCATCCACATAAACTGGCAGGGCATACAAAGTATCATCGTACCTGTCAGCCAGATCTATCACTGCTTCAAAGAACGGCTCGATAGTGAAATCATCCTCGGAGATGTACGAATCAAGCGGTTCCAGCCAGCCAGACGCCATAAACTGGCCGGTCCAGACAACGTCCATCAAGAACACATCCGGGTCTGTCTGCTTGGATTTCAACGCAACCACCAGCCCCTGTCTTCTCTGGTCAGAGTCGGTGGGCTGTCTGATAATCCGGACATCAAAACCGGTACCTGTTTCAAACTCTCTTATCAGCTCTCCCCAATATTCCAACTCGTCCGGCGCACCACCGACCATAAAAACAATGGCAGCCTCCTTTTTTGTACATGAGCCAAATGACACAACTGATATCGCCAGCAAAATCGCCAACCAGAGCCCAACCGCTTTGTTTTTGTTCACTGCGCCTCCTTTCTTCTCAGCGGAAAAGTCCTTCAATGTTCACTATGGTTTAATTTTATCCCGTTTCCTTGAAAAGTCAAATCCTTATTGGGTTTGGTAATTCAGAAGGTGTCGCCGGAGAAGGACATCTGGAAATCTGGGACCAGTCTTTCTGGGTGTCGGAGGCCTTTATACCCCCTAAGGAGCCGGGCGGGCTTCAAGATCAGATAAATGCATCCCTGCGCTCAGCCCCGTTTCTGGGCGAGCAAAACTTAAGCCAAGAAGCCAAAACAGAGTATTCAGGTAGCCATATACTGCTGCTCGGACCAGAGCCTGGCAGAGCAAAGGTAAGAAAGGAAAAACAGATATTGAAGAACCTCGGGTGTAAGGCGTCTTTGAAGTGAGCGCCGCTGAAGGAGGCACTGAACCGAGGAATAGGCTTACTGCTGCTGCCCAATCTGGTATTCTTTTATCTTGTAGAGCAAGGAGCGGTAGCTTATATCCAAAAGCTGAGCAGCTTTTCTTCTGTTCCAGTTGGTTCTGTGGAGGGCATCGGTGATTAAGGCTTTCTCCTCCGCCGCTACCGCAGCTCCAACCCGTTTCTTCAGCGAAAAGCCTCTCGCTTGAGAGGTTGAGCCGGGCAATGCAGGCGCGGAGTGAGAATCGCCAGATCGCCGTCTGATAGTATCCAGAACCACGTTCTCGTCTTCCCTGACCACCATCTGTTTGATTATGTTTTCAAGCTGCCTGACGTTTCCGGGCCAGTCGAAATTCTGCAAAAGCTCCACGGTGGACGATGAAAGGGGGCGATACTTCTTTCCGTAGTCGCCGGAATATTTCTGAAGAAAATGTTCTATCAAAAGGGGAATGTCCTCTCTTCTTTCCTTCAAGGCGGGCAAGTTCAGGGTGACTTCATTCAACCGATAGAACAAGTCCTCCCTTATGGTTCCGTCCTTCAACCCCTTCTCCAGATCCCTGTTGGTGGCGCAAACGATTCTGGTGTCCACCTTGATGCTTTTGACGCCACCCACCCGCATGAACTCATACTGTTCCAAAACCTGAAGCAACTTGGATTGTAGTTCCAGGGGCATGTCGCCGATCTCGTCCAAAAAGATGGTCCCTTTGTTTGCCATCTCAAATCTGCCTGGCTTGGTTTTGTGCGCGCCGGTGAAAGCGCCTTTCTCGTGGCCAAACAGCTCCGCCTCCAGAAGTTCGCGGGGAATGGCGGCGCAATTTACTTTGACGAAGGGACCGCTTTTCCGTCTGGACAGAGAATGAAGCATTCTCGCCACTATCTCTTTGCCCGTGCCCGACTCGCCCCGTATCAAGACGGTCAGCTCGCTGTCTGCGATCTGTTCAATCACCGCTTTGATTTGAAGCATGCCGGAGCTGTCTCCGATCAGCTCCTCACACGGAGATCTCTCCCTTAGCTTTTCTCTCAGATCATCCAGCTCCTGTTTCAAGCGATTCTTCTCCAGGACGCTCTGAATGTGTATCTCCACCTCTTTGACGTCGAAGGGCTTGTTGATGAACTCGGAGGCGCCTCTTTTTATCGACTCCACCACATTTTTGGTCTCACCGTGACCGGAAAGCATGATAACCTCGGTAGGACGATCCATGGACTTAATCTTGTCTAACACCTCCAGCCCTTCCATCCCGGGCATCTTGATATCCAGCAGCACCAGATTGGGATGGTTTTTGGTAACCATCTGCAAGCCTTCCAGCCCGTCTTTGGCGGAAAGGATACTATAGTTGTCTCCCAACCCTTCGCTCAAGATCCAAGAGACTTTCGGGTCGTCATCAATAACCAGTATCTTTACCTTTTCCTTGTACATTTTTCCGTCAAATCAGGGAGTTTTTGCCCCCGTCTATCTGTCTTCTGGATTGCTTTTTCTATTATCGGCAGAAATTCATACTTTTAAAGCGATCGCTCCACCACGCCTGAGCATGCTTCTGTGGATTAGACTTTGGCTTTGGCCTCATGCTTGGACAGCTTACGCCGCTGGAAGATTCACAAAGAAGCGAGTGCCTTTTCCCGGCTGACTTTCCACTGAAACGAAGCCTCCATGGGCCTTCACTATCCGATCAACCACGACCAGACCCAAACCGGTACCCTCCCTTTTGGTGGTAAAATAACGATCGAAGATGCAGCTTAGATCCTCAGGCGAAATTCCACATCCGGTGTCGGAGACACAAACTCGAACAAATTGCCCTCCCCTTTTTTCGTCCCGGTAGGCGGTGCTGCTCACCTTCAGTTCTCCGCCGTTAGGCATGGCCTCGATTGAGTTGAGAATTACGTTCAGAAAGACCTCCATCATCTGATTCTTGTCGACTAAAACCGCGTGCCCCTCTTTATAATCCTTTTTCAGCGATATGTTTCTATTTGCCAGATCCCGCTCCACCAGCTTCAGCGCCCGATCAAGAACTGAAACGACGTTTTTCTTTTCCATCTCGTACCTGTAAGGATTGGAGAAACTGACGATCTCCTTCACCAGTCCGTCCAGACGAAAGATCTCCTCTTCAACCAGGTTGAAATACTTTTCTTTGTTCTTGGCGTTGGAATACTTTTCCCGCAGAAGCTGCAGAGTTCCCCTGATATTGGTAAGAGGCTTTTTCAAGTCATGTGTTATCTCCGACACCAAGTTACCCATGGTTATCAGGCGCGTGGCATTGATCAAAGACTTCTTCTTCTCGTACACCGATGCTGATTGCGATACGATTATGGATATCAACCGCCTCTGTTCATCAGACAGAACCCTTTGCCGCCGGTTGCCCACCGAAAGCACACCGTGAATGCTCTTCTCGGCAATTATGGGAAACGAAACCAAAGTACTGAGATGAGTTGACAAATCAGGGTGCGCTTCCAAGCTCTCCACTATTTTTGCGTTCAGGCCTCTGCGGTCGGAGATCTTAACTTTGCTCAGAGGAATCGCAAGGTCTGTTTTTTGGTTCTTACATCCGTGGAGAATGCTCAAGACCAGCTCCTCTGCTTTCTCGTTCCACTCGAACCACAAGCCAAACTCCACAGGCATAACGGCTTTTATTTCTCTGAAGATGAAATTACAGACGTTACCAAAGGTTTCCATGGACGAGAGCTGGCTGGCAATCTTGTACAGGACTTCAAGTTCCTTGATTTTTCTGAGGCTTTGGTTGAAGTGCTCGGCGTCATCTATGGCAATGGCGGCCTGGGAGGCGAAAGTGGTCAAAAGTCTCAGATCATTTTGGGTGAACGTCGCAGCGGTCCTCTTGTCACTTAAGTTTATCACCCCCAGAATCTTATCTTTGATCCTTAAAGGAACGCATAAAAGCGATCTGGTAGCATAGTGTTTCTTACTTAGCTGCCTGAATCGGGAATCCTTTTCGATATCCTTCACTATTACCGGGCTTCCTTTCTGAGCTACGTAACCGGCGATGCTTGAGCCCAACTCCAATCTGGTGTGCTTCACAATGTCCTGATTCAAGCCGATTGCCGCCTCAATGGTCAGAATGTTCTCCGGTTTCTGAATAAGCATAATCGACCCGGATTTGGCCTCGATCACTCCGGTGGCCAGGCGGACGATGTTTTTGAGAAGGTTCTTCAAATCCTGGGTGGTGCTCAAGGACATCCCGGCTTTATATAAAGCATCTAGTTCCGCCACCTTTTTTTTCAATTCCACATTCTTCTGTTGCAGCTGGCTTAGAAGCTTCACCCTGTCTTTGTCTGACCTTCGTTTCTCCAGGGCCCTTTGTATGCTGACCTTAAGTTCAGGGAACTCTATCGGCTTCATCAGATAATCGTAGGCTCCTTGGCTTATTGCGCTGATAGCCGACTCCAAGGAGGCGTATCCGGTCATCAGGATAACCAGAGCATCTTCATCTTTTTTTCTCGCCGCCTTCAGGATTTCCAGCCCACCCACCCGGGGCATCTTTATATCCGTGATTACCAGATCGAAGTCGTCCTTTTTTATCTTTTTGATAGCCTCATCCCCTCTCTCCTCCGTGATGACATCATGCCCTTCCTTCGAGATCAGCATCTCCAGGCTTTTGCACATCCCCTTCTCGTCATCTACCACCAGTATTTTTGCCGCATCATTTGGCATAAGAATCCTTTCTCAATCCAATTCCAGGGTAAACTCAACCATCCGCTTTTGGCAAGGTGAGAAGAAAACCTGTCCCACCCTTTTTCCTTACCGCTTCAATGGTTCCGCAGTGTCTCTGCATTATTCCGTAGCATATCCACAGCCCCAAGCCAGTTCCTTTACCTTCCCCTTTGGTGCTGAAAAACGGATCGAATATGCGGGAGATATTCTCCTCTGCTATTCCGCATCCTGTGTCCGACAACTCGATCCCCACTGCTTGATCCTGGTCGCGCACGCTGATTACGATCTCTCCTCCCTGAGGCATAGAGTCCTTAGAGTTAATCAAAAGGTTCAGAAACACCTGTTTTAGCTGATCCTCGGCTCCTGAGATCTTCGGCAGATTTTGGGGCAGCTCTAACTTTATGGTTATGTTCTTGTGCGAAAATTGCCTGTGTACCAGACAGACCGTTTGTTTCAAGATCGTGGCCAGGTCCACGGTGCGGATGTCTTCCTTTCCCGGCCGGGAGAAATCCAGAAGGCTTTTGACTATGCGGGATATGCGATCAAGTTCCTCCTTGATCATCTTGATATTGTGCCGATTGGAGTCGGTTTCATCAATGCTTTCAGAAAGAATCAACAGATAGTTTTTCATAATTCCCAGTGGATTGTTGATCTCGTGCGCCAGCGAAGCTGAAAGCTGTCCTAAAGCCGCCAGTTTTTCCGACTGGATGAGCTGTCTTTGGATTCTTTTCAGTTCGGCGTTGATGCTCTTTTGACTTTCATAAAGTAGAGCATTCTCCAAGGCCACGGTAAGATGATCTGCCAGCACGAAGATGAACTCCAAATCACTGTCTGAAAACCGAAGATTTTTGTTTTTCGAACCCAGAACCAGGATTCCAACCAGCTTATCCCTGCTGATCAAGGGGACACACAGTCTACAGTCCAGCTCCTTGAGGATTTGTATCTCCGGATTGTCGTTCTTGACAAAGGCTTGAATCTCCTCCAAAAACAAGGACTCTTTCTCAGACAGAAACAATCTGTACAGTTCCCCTTTCAGGCTGATTTCCCAGTGCTTTGTCACTGCGGGTGGTTTAGGAGCAATCCCTCTGAGTTTGAGGAAGGAGAGTTTATCGTCTTTGGGATCCCGGCGAAGGAAGACGGCGATGCTTTTGATACCTAACTGCTCCACCAAGGTGGAGAGCATCTCGCTCAGCAAATCCTCTAAGTCAAGTACCGAATTAAGCTTCCGGGACAGCTCGAAGGTTGTGTAGAGATCAAAGATCTTCTGCTTCAGCCTCCTGTTGGCCTCAGACAGACGGTTGACCTTACTTTCTATTGCCTGCTTAAAAAGCTCAACCGACTCGGAGATTCTCCTCTCTGCGTGCACGTCCAATGAGTCTGGATGATTCGGCGAACCTTGGCGATCGGGCATAGGTTGCACCAAGCTGCGGGAGATCGAATTCCTCCCTGTTTGTTGATCTTATGGTCGCGGCCCTAGTTGGTTTGCCGCCGTAATGGTCGAAGAAGTGAGTCGGGAATTTCTGAAAGCACTTCTTCGCTGACGAATTTCAGCCGCCTCTTCCGGCTTATTCCTGCGCAATCTCCGCCCCGGCTGACACCGCAGGCGTGCCTGGCAGTTTCCGGCTCACCTTCCTCGTGTTGCAGGGATCAGCGCCGGTAATATTCTGTTTGCAGGCGAAACTTCATGTTAGATACAGAATAGGGTAGCGCGCAAGCAAAGAATCAACTTACGGTCCAGCCTTACTCTTATGATCGGCATGACGGAACGTAAATTGAAGAGAATCTGCAAACTTTTGCGAGTTTCAACCGGTCCCTCGATTTTTGCAGATGCAGAAAGTCTAGTTGTGCAGTGAACCCGGCTTGGCGCAGTCGTCTATAAGAACAACGACGCAGGCACGCTAAAAGATTTCCCAGTGAGGGCTTAGGGGTCCCCTCATCAAAGGTTCTAGGACAACTGTACGTGTTTTTGGAGGATTTTCGGGTGTCACAGAAGCAGACCCAGAGATGAATCGGATCCCACCTCTGTTGATTAAGGATAGTGGGGGAACCCTGAGCATTCGGGCTTGAGGAGTCGCAAATCGGTGCTCTCAAGCGACTTGGTCAGCGGAGCCTGATCGAGAAAAGAGGTCTAATCGGGCATTGGCTCATCTTCACCTACTCATTCTTCTCCCAGTCATAGAATATGCACCTCCCCAGCTCTGGCGCATATTCGTAACATCTCTTGTAGCTTCCGAATGGGATCCTGCCGTCCAGGCCGAAGCAATCCAAGTCCATGTCCTTGCACGGAATCTCCTTGAAGTTGGACAGATTCCTCTCCTCCTTGGCTAGGTCAAGTGTGAGCTTCCCTGTCCACTGGATTGTCATGTTATGGGAACCGCAAATTGAAACTAAAACCCAAGTCAACCACAAAGGTGCAATTAGTGTTTATCAACTGTAGCGTCCTTCAAGCCGTACTCGTGCAGCTTGTTGCGCAGGGTGCGAGCTGAAATGCCCAAGACTTCCGCTGCCTTAGTCCGGTTTCCTCCCTGTGCTTCCAGCGTCTTTAAGATCAGTTTTCGTTCAGCCTCATGAATGGTGGAACCGACCTTGATCTCTTCGGAGGGCATTTTTATCTTCCCAAAGGCTAACTCCTTGGGGAAGTCCCGGGGGGTGAGAATTTTGCCCTTGACGGTCACCACCGCCCTTTCTATGTAGTTCTCCAGTTCTCTCACATTCCCTGGCCAGGAATATTGCATGAACATCTCATACGCCCTCTCCGAGATTCTCTCGATGCGGCGGTTGTTTTCCAGGTTGAATCTCTTTAGGAAATGCTCCGCCAAGGCGGGTATGTCTTCTTTTCTCTCTCTTAACGGGGGCAAGTGAATGGGAACTACATTGAGCCTGTAGAACAGATCCTCTCTAAACCTCCCCTGCTCTATCGCCTTCTTCAAGTTACGGTTTGAGGTGGCAATAATCCGGACATCCACCTGGATGGGGATACCCGAGCCAACCCTTTCAAATTCTCTCTCCTGCAGGACTCTCAAAAGCTTTCCTTGCAGATGGAGGGATATCTCGCTTATTTCATCTAACAGCAAAGTGCCCCTATCCGCTAGCTCGAACCTTCCCCTGGATCGCCGAATGGCTCCAGTAAACGAACCTTTTTCATGCCCGAAGAGCTCGCTTTCCACCAGCCCCTCCGGGAGCGCAGCGCAATTTATCCGGATGAAAGGCGCCTGGCGGCGTGAGCTATTGTAATGAATGGCTTTGGCGATCAGTTCCTTTCCCGTTCCCGACTCTCCGGTGATCATTATGGTCGCCTTCGTGTCCGCCACCGCCTGCACCAGATCAAAGATCTTCTGGAGCTGAGGGCTTTTCCCCACAATGTTCTCAAAACGGTATTGCCTTTCAAGCTCCGACTGAAGACGCCTGTTTTCTAATCTGAGTCGTCTGTTCTCCAAAGCCTTTTGAATCTTTGCCTCAATCTCACCGGGACCAAAAGGCTTCTTTAGATAATCGAACGCTCCCAGCCTGCCGGACTCAAAGGCGTTCTCGTGTGTGGCATAGGCCGTCATTATCACTACCTCCGCATCCGGGAGGTAGGCTTTGACACTTTTGAGAAGCTCCATTCCGTCCATGTTGGGCATGCGCACATCAGTGAGAACCACCTCATACTCCTGCTCTCTGATCTTCTCTAAAGCCTCTTTTCCGCTGCAAGCCAGATCGGCCGGGTGGCCCAACCGATTCAAGGCCTCGCTCAAGAACTCCCTCAGAAGCTGATCATCGTCCACCACCAGAATTTTCTTTTCCATTACCAGCTTACTCCCCTGTTATTTCCCTGGCAGCCAAAACAGAAAACAGCAACTGTCTTTTCTGCAAAAGAAGTCTGACCAAGACCGTCCCCGCGCTTCCGTCAAGCCATGGGTAACCTCAGCCAGACGGTCGTTCCTTCCCCCGGCGCACTATCTACTTTTATGCGTCCCCTGTGTGCCTCCACTATCTTCTTTACGGTGGACAGTCCCAGACCAGTCCCGGCCTCCTTGGTGGTAAAAAACGGAGTAAAGAGCTTCTGCAGGGTCTCCTGGCACATCCCAACGCCGGTGTCCGAGATCCTTAACACAACCACCCTGTCTCTTGCCTCCTGCAATAAATCTGAACCTTCTGTTTCCTCGTCCAGTTCAATGATCAGTTTACCACCCCGCGGCATGGCTTGCACCGCATTATGCAGGAGGTTCAAAAGGGTCTGACGGAACTGTTGGTTGTCCAGATGGCAGAAAAGCTCGCCTTCGGGGTATTTTTTCTCGATATGAACGTTTGCCTCCTTCTGTGAGCCGTCCATTTCAAAGAAACCGATCACTTCGTCGATAAACTTGCTCATCTCAACCCTGCGAGGATTTAGCCTTACTGGCTTGGTATAATCAAGCAGGCTTTTGACTATCCGATCCAGCGTTTCCACTCCTTCCAGGATTTTCTTAACGGATCTTCGTCGGGGATCCCCTTCCCCCAAGTCCCTTTCCAGAAGTTCCGCGAAACCCCGGATGCCTCCCAGAGGATTTTTCACTTCATGTACTACCACCGCTGCCATCTCTCCTATGGCAGCCAGGGTCTTCACCCGCATAATTTCCTCTTCCATCCGCTTCACCTGCCTCAGATCGTAGAGTACCTCCACCGCCCCTAAGAGAACTCCCTCCCGGTCCCTAAGAAGCGAGGTGGAAAAACCTACAGGGACCTTTCGGCCGTCTTTCGTCCAGACCTCTTTCTCTGTGTTCAGATGTGATTGTTTGGATTTCAAGACAAACGGAAGGGTTAGCTCTTCCTCCAGTTCGCTTCCCATAACATCCAGATAGCGTTTCCCTATCGCCTCTTCGGCTGGATAGCCGAGGAGATTTTCAGCTGTCCGGTTAAACAAGGTTATGTTTCCGGATAGATCTATGGCCAGCACTCCCGAGGTCAAGCTCTCCAGAATATTGTCGAGATAGTTGCGGATCCTTTCCTTTTCTGCCAAACTCCGTTTGAGCTCCAGATTTGTCTCCTCCAGCTTGACATTCAAATTCTCATATTTTTCCTCCAAGTCCTTACGGGCACAATGGAGTTCGCGATTAATCTTGTCGAGCATAGAAATAGAAGGGGCAGAGCCCTTAAGCTTTCTCCCGGAAGTCTCAGGATCCTGCTTCTCTTTCATCCTAACACCTCTATGGTGAAAAAAATGGCTCGCCGCCACGCCCGAAGGAAAATCCATGGGCCTGAACGACTATCTAATTTAATCTGCCAATCACCCTCGGGCAAGACTTTTTTCACTTATCAATAGCACGGTATTTCAAAACGGTGGATCAAGATTCACACCCCCACTCCAATTGGCATATAAACCCAGACATTCATAACGGCGCTTGATAAGAACGGATGCACTCCATCCTCCATAACCTTACCTTCACTCCAGGTTCAAGGATAAAGCTCGCGCGAAATCAGCGGCGGGCACCAGATCACATCCGGCGGAGGCTTCCCTCTTCTGGTAAGCTCGGGGTCTGCACCTATTCTCCTCGCCCTATCTGCTGATGCCGGAGAGGTCTCACCGTACCTATGTCCCGAGGGCTCTTCGGTTTTTATTTTCTCTTCCCCAGCAGATCTTGTATCTCTTGCTCGACTTCTTGAAGAAGTTTCGCCTTTTCAATGACTTGCTGGAGAAGACCTTTCACCTGAGCCAGCGTTCTGAGGCTGGACTCAGAGCAGCCCCTTATGTTGGCGGACGCTATCTGCTCCGTTAATCCAGCGATGGTCTCTTCTGCTGCCTTCCTCTTCTCCACAAGAAGGTCAAGCTCACTTTCTGTTCCTTCCTTCTTCAGCTCTTCCAATATCTTCTTGGACAGGTTCAAAAGCTTGGCGTATTCAGCTAGAAGTCTTCTGTATTGGTCCGGCAGATTCATGAGTTGGGCTGGTTTCGATTCTAAAAAGGTCGCGGGTTTGAATCATCTGGATGAAAAGATAAAAAACGCGCCCGCTATCTGCGGACTCAACGTCCCGCGTGGAACCCTCATGGCACCTTCGCAAAACGGCCGCGGCCGTGGCTTTTCCTGCATTTTGGATGTTGAACGCTACCAGAGAATTCCGGCTGGATATAAGAATAGGGAGAAATCTCAGGTTCTCTTTTGGGGGCTGGAGAATTTATCCAATTCCGCCTCCAATTGCGCAATTCGAGCTTTCAGTTGGCCTATCTCGGATTTCAGTCTATGTTCCTTTAGAGCCCTTTCTATCGAGGATTTCAGCTCATTTAATTTGAAAGGTTTTATAACGTAGTCATGGGCGCCATGCCGCAGCGCTTCAATCGAGCTTTCGATGGTCGGGTACCCGGTCATAATGATGGCCAAGGCGTTAGGATCGATTCTTTTTATCTGCTTTAACGTCTCGATTCCGTTAATTCCCGGCATCTTCAGATCCAGCAAGACCACGTCCACCAGCTCAGTTTGGATGACCTTGACCGCGTTCTCTCCGGAATCAGCCAGCGAAACCTCATACCCCTGAGAGCTCAGGAACTCTAAAAGCAACTCTCTGACAAACAGCTCATCGTCAACAACTAGAATTCTCTCGGGCACAGATTCACCTTCGCTTCGGCTTTTACTTATCCAGACCCGTCCTTCTGACCAAACCCCCTGCTCAAACGTCAAGAGTCTCTTTTTGCGTCTCGGCTAATCCGGAGTCAAGCTCATCCAGAAGCCCGAAGAGGGTTTTTGAGAGACAAAACCTCAGGGAAATTCTCTGTCTGCCGCTCCACTATTTATAGAGTCTTTTTTCGGAGTAGATGTTACCTCATCCGTCCACCATTGACACGCAAATCCATGTAAAAAAAGACATCCGCCGTTACAACCCCCAGAATGTCTATTATATTATCGCCACCAACGCCGGGTTCTTGAATTTTTCCCCGCAGAGAGAAAACTTACCGGAGCGGAAATGGCCAAACCTCCTTCCTGTATCGGCCAAACCAGACCACAGTTTCTCGCTTTCTGTTCTCGGAAATCGAATCCGACTGGGCGGACGACCTTTCTCTTGCCAGCTATCGTTTCTTCGCTACCTTCTTCTTGAGGCCCCTACCGCCCCGCACCGGTCTTTTTTGCTTTTTCACCATCTTACCTATCTCTCTTCTTAAGATCTCCTCAATGCTCCTCTGACTCTCGTCCGGCTCTTTCAGGGCGTGCTTGAACACCTCTTCGATCCTTTCGACGAAGATGAAATCCGTTTCCTGCTTGATTTTCTCAGGCAGGTCCAGAAGATTCTTCTCGTTCCCTTTGGGCAAGATTACATGTTTGATCCCCACCCGGTGTGCCGCAGAAACCTTCTCCCTTATTCCAGCCACCGGAATCACTCTTCCTCTTAAGGAGATTTCGCCGGACATGGCCATGTCATTTCTTATGGGTTTGTCGCTCATCACCGAAGCTATGGCCAGGGAGACGGTAATTCCTGCTGAAGGCCCGTCTTTGGGTATGGACCCGGACGGAAAGTGGACGTGGATATCAAAGTTGGTGAAATCATCATAGTTTATTCCCAAAATCTCCGCCTTGGAGCGAACGTAGCTGTGGGCGGCCTGGATGGACTCCTTCATCACTTCGCCCAACTGTCCGGTGGAGATGACCTGTCCGCTTCCCTTCATCTTTAAAGCTTCAATCAGCATCAGATCCCCCCCGGCCTCGGTCCAGGCAAGCCCTATGGCGACGCCTATCTCCTGTTGCCTGGGAACTATGTCCGGGATGTATACCGGGTTGCCCAGATACTCCTCAAGATTGTCAGTGGTTATTCTGCAGAGGGAAAAGCTCTGCGAGGTCTTGGCCCGGGCGCATTTTCGACAGATACTTTCCATTTCTCTCTGCAGACTTCTTATTCCCGCCTCCACGGTGTACTGTCTAATCACCTTTTTCAGGGCTTCATCAGTGAACTGGACATCCTCCTGTGATAAGCCGTGCTTCTTAAGCAGCATGGGAAGTATGAACTTTTTGGCTATCTCCAGCTTCTCCTCGTCTATGAATCCGGAGAATTCGATCATCTCCATCAATTCCAAAAGGGAACCTGGAATCTCCCCCGAGACCAGAGCGGTGGTAACAAATATCACGTCTGAAAGATCGAAAGCAACTCCCAGATAGTTGTCTAAGAATCTGAAGTTTTTATCCTGGTCCAAAGCTTCCGCTAAAGCGGAGGCGGGATCCCCCTTGAGGTTCTCCGTTGCCATCTTGTCCACCTGCTCTATCATCATCAAGGGATTGGGACAGCCTGATTCCTTTATGGCACTTATGATCTTTCCCGGAAATGCCTCGGTGTAAGTCGAGCGGGCACCTTTGATCTCACATTCGTCTCTCACCCCGGCTACATTAACTTTCACAAACTTTCTTCCCAGAGCCTTGGCGATTGCTTCTCCAAGAGAAGTCTTGCCCGTTCCCGCGGGTCCCACAAAACACAGCACTATGCCTTTCAAGTCTTTCCTGAGTTTCCGAACGCTGAATAGTTGGAGTATGTTCTCCTTCACTTTCTTCTGGCCGAAGTGCTCCTGAGTCAAGACTCTCTCCAATCTCTCTATGTCTACCTCCCCGCAGATCTCTTTGGTCCAAGGCAAAGACAGAAGCCAGTCGACGTGCGTCCTGACCATGCCGTATTCGGCCGAAGCGGTCGAGATCAGTCGTAACCTCTCCACCTCCAGCAAGGCCTGTTTCTCAACATAAGGGGGAAGGGGGGAGGCTTTGATCTTTTGCTTGAGCTCGGCAACTTCCTCTTCCTGAAGTTCGGGTTCCTCTAATTCCTCTCTTATAGTCTTCAACTCCTCCCGAAGAACTTGTTCCTTAATCTTCCTTTCCAAATCCTTTCTGACATCAAAGCTGAGGTTCTTCGCCAGTTGAGCCCTCCTGATCTCGGCGTCCAGCAGCTCAGCTAACTTCGCCAAACGTGCCTCTGTGTCCAATTCCTCCAAGATCCTTTGTTTGGACGGAAGGTCAAAATGAAACGAAGAAGCTACCATGTCCGCAAACTTCCCGGGAGCATCCATACTCATACTGAAGATGTGATAAAGTTCAGCGGGATAAGTCGGATCAAGCTCCACTAGCTTTTTGACCAGTTCCATGATCCTATCCGCGGCTTGCTTCTCTTTCCCCGGGTCTCCGCTTTTCTCCTGCAGAGATTCAGTCTCTGCGATTAAGTACGGTTGCTCTTGGGTAAATCTCCTTAAGTGAATTCTCCTCATCCCCTGCAGGGTAACCTGTTTTACCCCCTCGCCCAATTCCTCAAGTTTTATTACCTTAGCTGCCACCCCCACGCTGGACAAGTGACCGGGGGCAAGTCGGTTTATGTCCGCACCCCTGGCAAAAGCTAACACCACGATTTCGCCCGGACCTGCCCGATCCTCAAGCAACTTCAGATTTCTCTCATATCCCACCTGAAGAGTGGATATCCCCAGAGGAAAGGCTACCGTGCTCATCAGCGGGAGCACCGGCAATTCGCTTGGCATGGGTTCTTCTGGCATCTTATCTTCCTCGGCCATAGCCCAAATATCAGAATCGCTATCCCTAAATCAAGACTTCGCAAAAGATGCATTATTACCTATACAATAATCCATGCTTCTCACCGGTGTCAAGTGTTATTTTAGAACCTCCTGAACAATATGAACTTTATAAGCGCAACCGGTGCCCTACCCACTCTCAGCCGGCTACTTGAAAGCGTCCTCAGTCTGTCCTCAAGCCCCGACCTTGTTTTTTCAGCGATTTTTCTGGTGCAAGGAATCGATTTCAACAGACCAAGAGAATTATCTCTGGCGGGTAACCCGCGAGCTATGCTCAGACAATCTGCTGAAACGTCTTTGCCAAGTTAACTCGATTCGAAAATTCCCGGACACGCGAGCGAGCAAACCGATCATGAGAGGGCGCGGTCATGAATTCCGCCCAGCAGAAGCGAGGTTCTGCGTCGACCTGTCAAAGTGATGAAGCCTGCTTTGAACGCTCCACAAAAAGCATCACCCTCGAGGACCACTTGGATCCGTGGGACGGACGACAACGTAACCCTGGTCGATCAAGTTGCCGTCGATATCAAACACCTTGACCAGGTAGGTTCCAGCGGAAACGTTAGAGATGAAGACAGTGATGTCATGGCGACACATGCATCTGCACGCGTCACCCACGTCTTTCTGAAAAAGATCGAAACCGTAATAGGTCTTCTTAACCTCGGTCTGGATCTCAGCACAGCAGTTGTACTGAGCATTACCGTGCAGAACGCGAATGGTGTCATTGAAGGAACTGAAGACGACCGTTCCGGTTCCCGATGTCTTCACTATCTTCCCGAAGCCGTCTGTGCAGCCACTATCAAACGATTCGAAATAAAAGATTGAAGAACTGCTTGTCGGGATTTTTTGGTCTTTTTTACAGGCAACGAAGGCCAAGAATACAAGCAGAATCAGGCCAACCGTGTACTTCATCATAGTTTTTCCTTACAGGCAGGGAGCACATTCACTTTGAACCAACATCAATGGCACGATCGTAATATACTCCAAACTGACATTCTGTCAATAAAAACATTCCTGCTTCCTTGCCGACGCATTGGCGTTCGCATTCACCGGGTCGGAAGCACCCATAGGTTTCCTTGATCGGTCTGGAGATTTCCTGTTCGCGAAACCTCAGCCAGCCAACTCAATACCAATGACTTGGAGAAATGAGAACCGCCAGCCGAGCTTGCGGCACTCAGTTTTCATTAAATCTGCTCTGAGAATTCAAACTGTCACGTGTCTTCTAACAAAAAATGACCGACTTTTCTCATTCCTCTCCGAGCATGCCATCATCGTGGAATGCTCTCGTCTTCAGCTTGGATCGTCACCTCCCTCTGCCCGATTAGATTCCCTTTGATATCAAATAGCCTGACCAGGTATGTCCCGTAAGAAAGACTGCAAATGAAGCCGGTGATGTCAGTATGACACATACAATCGCAGCTATCACCCTCGTCTCTCTCAAACACATCGAAACGAGACCCGGTCTCCTTTACCTCCATCTTTATGTTGGCACAGCAATTATAGTACGCGTAGAGGTGCTCAATCTTGATGATCTGCTCCGAAGAACTGATGATGACCTTGCCACCTCCTGCACCCGCGAGCATCTTACCGAAACCCTCTTTACAACCACCGTGATAGGATTCAAAGTAGAAGGTGGGACGGCTGTTTATCGGATATCTCTCCCGTCCACAGGCAGAAAGAAGCAAAAATAGAAGCAAAATCGGTCCGACCTTATGTATCAACGCAGGCATCTTCAACGAGTAAAAGTACGTTCACATTGGATAAATCCCGGAAAGTTCGCTTTCAATATACGCTTAAATCTCATTCTGTCAAGAGAGATATATCTTCTTTTTGATCAGAGAAAGAAAAACCGGCCCGAGCCAAGTCACATCCTTTCGGGTGCTTTTATGCCCAACAGGGACAGGCCGCTTTTCAGCGTCACTTGAATTGCCTTGACCAGCAGCATGCGAGCGGAAGTCGACTTTTCATCCTCTGTAATAATTCTATGCTTCTGATAAAAGCGGTTGAAGTTGGAACACAGATCGATTAGAAACGAACAGATGAAAGCAGGTTCGTAGGTTTCTGCAGCAGATTTCACCTTTCGAGGAAAATCCTCCAGCAATTTGACAAGGCCAATCTCTTCTGGGGTCGAAAAAACGCCATAGTCGATTTCTTTGCAGACAGGCCTGCCGTATTTCCTCATAAGGCTGCACAGGCGCGCGTGAGTGTATTGCACGTAGGGAGCAGTTTCTCCATCGAAGGACAGCGCTTGATCCCAGTCGAAATCTATATCCTTGTTGCGGCGAGTGGACAAATCGGAGAATATAATCGCGCCTATTCCCACCTCCCTGGCCACCTCTTCCTTGTTTTGTAAATCTGGACTCTTCTCGTCTATGATTTTCCGCGCAAGTTCAATAGACTTGTTCAGAACGTCCTCCAAAAGGATAATGTTACCCTTCCGGGTGGACATCATCTCCTGTTTGAACTTGATCCAGCCAAAGTCCACATGTACACAATCCTCTGCCCACTCGTAACTCATAAGCTCCAATACCCTAAATACTTGCTGGAAGTGCAGCCTCTGGGCATTGCCCACCACGTACAGGGACTTGTGGAACTTGTAAGTATTGTACCGATAAATCGCCGCGGCGATGTCCCGGGTCGCATACAAAGTCGCCTCATCTTTTTTCTTCAGGAGGCAGGGTGGAAGATCGTATTTCTCCAGGTTGATGATAAGAGCATCCTGACTTATTTCCGACAGGCCTTTGGCTTCAATCTCCGCTATGGTTTGATCCATGAACTTGTTATAGAAGCTTTCTCCGGGGTAGGTGTCAAACTCTATTCCCAGCAAATCATACACGCGCTTGAATTCCTGCAGGCTGTAGTCCCTGAATTTCTGCCACAGCTCGGTCACCTCTCTGTCTCCGTCTTCCAACCTCTTGAACCAGCCGCGAGCTTCCTCTTCCAGCTCAGGCTTGCCTTCCGCCTCTCGATGGAATCTGACGTACAGATCGTAAAGCGTTGATATGGGATCCCTTAGAAGCTCCTCCTCTTTTCCCCACATCTTGTAGGCTAAGATTACCTTGCCGAATTGCGTGCCCCAGTCCCCCAGATGGTTGATCCGCACAACTTCGAATCCCAGCTTTCTGAAAATGTGATAAAGAGCGTTGCCTATTACCGTTGTTCGCAGGTGCCCGATGCCAAAGGGCTTGGCGATATTGGGAGAGGAGAAGTCAATAACGATTGTTTTGCCTTGCCCTATCTTATCCGAACCATAAGCCGCTTCCTGCTCAAATATGCGAGTGAGAACAAATTCAGCTTGCCTGGTTTTATCCACTTTGAAGTTAATGTAAGGACCGGCCGAGGAAATCTCCCGGATCAGCTCTGTAGCTTTCATTTCTGAGGCAAGCCGCCTTGCGATTTGCTCAGGCGGTTTCCTCAATTTTTTGCTCAATGCGAAACAGGGAAATGCATAATCACCCAGTTTTTGGTCTGGCGGAATTTCCACCAGATTTCTAATCTTTCCTTTGGGTAGATCAATTTGCTCGGATATAATTGTGACGATATCTTCAACAAATCTGTTCATACCGCTGAGAAGTTACAAACAAAAGACCAAATCCGCAACTCAAAAGATACAGTCATTGTATGGTCGAACATCCACAGTTTCCCGGAGGTGCGGTTACCTGCAAGGTATCCTCTTTTAGGGAGAGGCTCGGGAGCGAGATCATCCCGGGCCAGCAGAGCCGCATAGAGACCCTCGATAGAGTGCACGCGCGGATGCCGCTGGTACGCTAATTCGTTACACTGAAGCGACTTAACGCCTCCATAAATTTTTCCTTGACTTTTCCCCGCCGGAGAGATAGTATGAACTTGTCCGCTCAGACATCACTCTAGTTTTTGCCAAACTCAATAATCATTCGGTCTCAAAGAAGCTATCGTGACATGATTGAGGTCGACAAAAAGAATTGTGAATGCACCTTCAAGTTCCGTAAAGGTTCCGCAAAAAGGGTCTGTCTGGCTGGCGACTTCAACAATTGGAATGAAGAGTCCCACCCCATGGAAAAGATCGGCGATATCTGGAAATTGACACTGCAGCTGCCTCCTGGCGAGCATCGATTCAAGTATCTGGTGGACGGGTTTTGGCACAATGACCTGGATGCCCACAAATATTTTCCTAACGCGTGGGGCAGTGACGACTCTGTGGTAGTTGTGCCGGAACCGGCTTCCGGAATGGAGAGGCTGCATCAAGAAAACTGATTGAGCAGAAGTTCGGGGCAACCGCTCGTCCCCAAGTGGTCGTGAGGACTCGATCCGAAAGGACAGATCCGTCTTGAAGGACGCCTGTGACTAGCATCTAATGTGTCGGCCGAGTCCCGCATTCCCCTCTGTCAAGTTTATAATTGACAAAGAAAATAGGGCGTGATATATTGGAGGTGCAATCGAGCAAATTAAAAGCTCAACACTATCTATATGGCCTTCTTAGAAAATATCACTGTAGGGCAATACGTTCCCACTGATTCCCTAATTCACAAGCTCGACCCCAGGACTAAACTAACGGTTATTCTGGGCCTTATGGGCTTGGCGGTGGTAACCATCGATCTAAGAATCTACGTTCTGATATCGCTCTTTTTGGTGTCCCTTTCTCTAGCTTCGAAAATACCCCTGCCCTACTTCTGCAGGAATCTGAAATCATTCTTCTGGCTGTTTCTGATCACATTTGTTCTCCATATTCTCTTCGTCCCCTCAGAAGCTAGCGGATTTTGGGATCTGAAGTTCATGAGAATAAGCCATCGGGGAGTTCTGAATGGGGTGACCTACAGCTGGAGAATCGCTATTTTCATCTTCAGTGCAGCGTTCTTGAGCCTCACCACCCAGGCGGTGGAGTTGACTGATGCCATCTTCAGAGTCTTTTCTCCTCTGAGGAAGCTCAGGGTTCCGGTCGAGGAGCTTTCTCTAATCACCATGATATCTCTGCGATTCATCCCTCTTCTGCTCGAGGAAGCGGTTACACTGAGAAAAGCCCAGATGTCAAGAGGAGCATCGTTTGAGGGTGGATTGATAAAGAGAGTTAAAAAATCTCTGCCCCTGCTGGTCCCCTTGTTCATCTCCTCCTTCAGAAAGGCGGACGAGCTGGCTTTGGCCCTGGATGCGCGCTGTTTCAGAAGCGGACAAAGGCGAACCAGCTACCAGAGGCTAAGACTCAAAGCAAATGACCTGGTCTTTTTGTCCTTGATTTTCGGGTTGGTGGGAGTATCTTATTTGATTAAAGTAGCATGAAAAGAACGCTGAATGATCAGGAACATTAAACTCGAAATCGAATATGATGGAACTGGCTTCTGCGGCTGGCAGGTTCAACCGGAACTCCGGACGGTTCAAGGCGAGATTCAACAGAAGCTCAAAGCTATCTTGAAACACGAAGTAAACCTGGTAGCATCGGGCAGAACCGACGTGGGCGTGCATGCTCTGGGACAGGTGGCCAACTTCAAGACCGAGAGCCCCCTTAAGCCTGAATCGATCATGAGAGCACTCAACGGGCTTCTCCCTGATGATGTGGTGATAAAAAAAGTGCAAGAGGTAGATTCGGATTTCAATGCCAGGTACAGCGCAAGAAGCCGCGTGTACAAATACAGGGTCTACCTGGGCAGAACCGCCATCTTAAGGAATTATGCATGGCAGGTCTTATATCCGTTGAACCGGAAAAGCATTCTCGACGCCACCGGGCAAATCTTGGGTGAAAACGACTTTTCCTCCTTCTGCGTGGCCGAGTCCGTAAAGGAGAACAACAGGTGTAGAGTGATGTCGGCGGCATGGGAAGAGTCAAAGAATGAACTGGTGCTCAGAATCGAGGCAAATAGATTTCTCCACGCCATGGTAAGAACTCTGGTAGGAACTCTCATCGAGGTAGGGAGGGGTTACTTCTCCGTTTCGGACTTCGCCAGGATAATCAAGGCCAAGGATAGGAAAAAAGCCGGTCCCACGGCGCCGGCTGGCGGACTCTATCTGGCGGAGGTGAGATACTGAACGGAGATTGGAGCGCAAAGCTGCAGCTTTGCGCGTCCGGCGGCAGACGGCTAAAGGTTTGCGCTCCATAAAAACACCGGAGGTCAAAAGATGAAATTCTTCATCGATACCGCAAACTTGGATGAGATAAAGGAAGCTGCCAGCATCGGAATTCTGGATGGAGTCACCACGAATCCAACCCTGCTGGCGAAAGAAAAAGGCAGAGGCGACTTCAGGACCATCCTCAAAAGAATATGCGAGGTGGTAGACGGTCCGGTGAGCGGCGAGGTGGTGGCAACCGAAGCTGAAGGCATGGTAAAGGAGGCGGAGGACTTAGCCAAAATACACCGAAACATCGTGGTGAAAATACCCATGTGCCAAGAGGGTTTGAAGGCGATAAAGATTTTGGATTCGAAAGGGATCCGGACCAACTGTACTTTAATCTTCTCCCCTGTTCAGGCACTGCTGGCCGCCAAGGCGGGTGCCTCTTTTGTCAGTCCCTTTGTGGGAAGGCTGGACGATGCCAGCCATGTAGGGATGGATTTGGTCGAGGATATCGTGACCATCTTCGAAAACTACGATATCACCACCGAAATCATCGTGGCAAGCGTGAGGAATCCACTCCACGTGGTTGAGGCGGCGACAATGGGAGCAGACATAACCACCATTCCGTTCAAGGTGATTCAGCAATTGATCAAGCATCCCCTTACTGATGTGGGAATGAAAAGATTCTTAGAGGACTGGAAGAAGGTGGACAAGTGATAATTCTGGGCAAACGGTGGAAAGCTCAAGCTTTCCGCCACGTTTGAGTTGAACCAGATGTGGCGGAGACCTTGGTGTTTCCACGAAAATTCACATCATAGAACGGACAGAAGATGATAGAGCGATACACCACCCCCCGTATGAAGTTCTTGTGGTCCGACCAAAACAAGTTCCAAAAATGGCTGGATATTGAAGTCTTGGCCTGTGAAGGAATGGCAAATCTGGGAGTCATACCGAAATCTGACGCAAGGAAGATCAGGAAAAAAGCCAAGTTCGATGTCAAGAGAATTGAAAAGATCGAGGAGAAGACCAAACATGATGTGGTTGCCTTCCTTGCCAATGTGGCAGAAAATTTGGGAGAGGAATCCAAGTACATACATTTTGGCATGACCTCCTCCGATATTCTTGACACCACGCTTTCCCTGCTCATGAGAGAAGCGGGTCAGGTGATCCTGAAAGATTTGCGGGAGCTGAGCAAGAGCATAAAGAAGAGGGCTCTTGAGTTCAAGCATCAGCCCATGATAGGCAGAACCCATGGAGTCCACGCCGAACCTGTAACCTTGGGTCTTAAGTTCGCCCTCTGGTTTACCGAGCTCCAGAGACACATCCAGCGTTTGGAAAGAGCGATTGAGGTAATCTCTGTAGGCAAGGTTTCCGGAGCGGTGGGCACTTTCTCTAATCTCCATCCCGAAGTCGAAGAATATGTTTGCAGGAAGCTTAAGCTGAAGCCGGCGCCCATCTCCAGCCAGATAATCCAAAGAGACCGGCACGGAGAGTTCCTATGCACCTTAGCCCTAATCGCCAGCTCCATAGAAAAATTCGCCACCGAGATAAGAAGCCTGCAGAGGACCGAGATCCTGGAATTGGAGGAGGGGTTCGCCAGAGGGCAAAAGGGCTCCTCTGCCATGCCCCATAAGAGAAATCCCGTCACCTGCGAGAGGCTCTGCGGGCTGGCACGATTGGTGAGAACCAATGCCCAAGCTTCGTTAGAAAACGTAACCTTGTGGCACGAAAGAGACATATCCCATTCCTCGGTAGAAAGGGTGATAATACCGGATTCTACCGTTATGGTGGACTACATGCTTATCCAGTTTAACCGCATTATCGGGAACCTTTCGGTTTATCGTGAGAACATGAGAGCCAACCTGAATAGAACCAAAGGAATGATCTTTTCGGGTCGCCTGCTTTTGCAGCTTTCCCGGAAGACCCGATCCAAGGAGGAAGCTTATGCGATTGTCCAAGACAACGCCATGAAAGCCTGGAAAGCAGGAAAAGATTTCAAGAATCTCATTCTAAAAGACGAGAGGGCAAGAAAGTATCTGAGCCAGCAAGAGATTGAGGAATGTTTTGATCTGAATTTCTACTTGAGAAACGTTAATTATATTTTTAAACGAGTCTTTGAATGACAAAAGAAGGTATTCGATTTCTCGCGCCCGCTCTAGCCATCTGGCTGATTCTGCTGGTGGTCTGGGTTTACAGCTCCGAGGCAGTGATCCTCGCGTTCACCATAGTTTTCTTCGTGGTCTTTCTTTTCTTCATCTTTTTCTTCAGGGATCCAAAGAGAGATATACCGAGCGGTGAAGATCTGATACTGTCGCCGGCAGATGGGAAAGTCATTTGCATAAAGCCTTCCGACAGCCTGGATTTTGTCGGCGGGAAAGGAACTTTGATAAGCGTGTTCATGTCCGTTTTCAATGTGCACGTCAACCGGGCACCGGTGTCTGGTTGCGTAAGATATTTCAGATACAATCCAGGTAAGTTCTTTCCGGCTTTCAAAGATAAAGCTTCCTTGGAAAACGAACAGACTGAACTAGGCCTGGAGAATGATCAAGGCAAAATGATTTTAAAGCAGATAGCTGGAATCATGGCTCGAAGGATCGTGTGCAGGCTTAAATCAGGAGATTCAGTCAAGGCCGGAGAGCGCTTCGGCATGATCAAGTTTGGCTCCCGGGTCGACCTCTTCCTGCCCGAAAACGTGAAGATCAAAGTGAAGTTGAACCAGAAAGTTAAGGCGGGAGAAACTATCATAGGGGTCTTTACAAGGTGAGAAACATCAGAGGGATCTTTTTCCCAGGGATGTTTACCGTAGGCAACATGTTCTGCGGTTTCGTGTCCGTCCTTTATAGCTTCGACGGCGAACCCATCCATGCTGCCTGGATGATTATTCTGGCCGCCTTCTTCGACGCTTTGGATGGAAAAGTAGCCAGATTTGCCGGATCCGCTTCACGTTTCGGGGTGGAGCTGGACTCATTCGCCGACCTTCTATCTTTCGGAATCGCGCCCGCCATTCTCTTCTACAGTCTACAGATCTATCCTCTGGGGAAATGGGGTTGGATATTGGGTTTTGTCTTCGTCATGTGCGGGGCATTTCGACTGGCGCGATTTAACCTCCAGCAGTCCAGATTGACGGAAAAACTCCCTTACATGGGTTTGCCCATCCCAACGGCAGCGGTTACCTTGGTGAGCTACAGTCTATTTTGCAACGAGATCTGGGGAACCCTCAGATTCCCAAAAGCCCTAATTACTATGATCATAGCATTCTCGGGACTGATGGTCAGCGGGATAGAATACGAAACCTTACCGAAGTTCTCTTTCAGTGACAAAAAAAACAAAATCAAACTCATGTACGTTTTCGTATTCCTGATTGTTCTGATAATCAATCCCAGGCTGGCGCTGTTCCCCTTTGGTTTGCTTTACATCCTGTCCGGGTTGGGAAAAGGCATTTATGAATTGTTTCACGCTGAAAAGCAGCAGAATATGGCATAGGCGCGGAGAGGAAACGTCATGCCTGGGATTGTTCAGGTTTTGAGAACCGAACGCTTGGCTCAGACAGTGCGGTTAGCGAACTCCAAAATCTTTTGCAGGAGCGTTTGACATTATGAACAGGCAGAACCAAACCGGTTTGGCAGTGGTGTACGTCAAACTCAAGGAGGGGGTCTTGGATCCTCAAGGATCTACCATCAAGAGGTCCTTAGAAGACATGGGCTATCAGGGGATAAAAGAGATCCGTTCCGGAAAGATCTTCGAGATAACTTTCCATAAAGACGCAAAAGCGAAACCGGAAGAGCTGATAGACGAAATCTGTCGAAAGCTCTTGACCAACCCGGTAATAGAAAAATATAACTTCGAGATAGTCAAATGAAATTCGGCGTAATAATCTTTCCCGGTTCAAATTGCGACTATGACGCCTACATGGCGATCAAAACGGTCATAAAACGAGACGTGGAGTTCTTGTGGCATCAGGATACCTCGCTGCACGACTGCGACTGCGTAATCCTGCCGGGCGGTTTTTCATACGGGGACTATCTGAGAACCGGCGCCATAGCCAGGTTCTCCTCTATAATGAAGAAGGTTATCGAATTTGCCGACCGCGGAGGCTTAGTAGTAGGGATTTGCAACGGCTTCCAGATACTGTTGGAGGCAGGTCTTCTTCCCGGAGCAATGCTCAGAAACACCTCTCTCCGGTTCATCTGCAAGTTCGTCCATATCAGAACGGAAGACGAGAATACGCCTTTTACCAATCTCTGCAAAAAGGGACAGGTTCTCAAGATTCCCATAGCCCACACTGACGGAAACTACTTTATACCCGAAGATGGCTTTGAAGCTCTTAAGGAGAATAATCAGATAATCTTCAGATATTGTGATGAAAGCGGAAACGTTACCCCGAATGCGAATCCCAACGGTTCGCTGGAGAATATCGCTGGAATCTGCAACGTTGCCAGAAACGTACTGGGCATGATGCCTCATCCGGAGAGAGCTTCGGAGAGCATTTTGGGATCGGATGATGGAAAATACGTGTTTGAGTCGATAGTCAATTTCTTTAACAAAGGTAACTAAGGGAGAAATTAATTTGAAGGGACGTGAGGTGACCTTCCTGCTGGTCTCCCTGGTGCTGGCAGCGGTGGTGGGAGGCTTGATCGGAGACATCATCGGGTCATTTCTGCCAGAGGGTGCAGTCAAGATCCTTTTTGAGAAAAGCATCTCCATCGGGTTCAGACCATTGACCTTAGAGCTTTACGCCCTCAGCTTCACCGTCGGTCTTATGGTCAAGATAAACTTCGTCAGCATTCTTTTTATCATCCTGGTGGTGATATATTTCCGGTGGTGGTTTCTCTAATAAGGAAAACCAAGGTCGCAAAGAAAGCGGACCTAAGAGCTTTAAGCTAACGTACCAAATCTTGGGCCATGTTCACGTGACGGAGGTGACGTATGCTGGGAGGTATCGGCGCACAGGAATTGCTATTGATACTTCTGGTGATCCTTCTCCTCTTTGGAGCCAAGAAGATTCCCGAAATAGCGCAGGGATTGGGAAAAGGCATGAGAGAATTCAGAAAGGCGATGAAGGAAACACAAGACGAATTAACCAAACCGCAACCACCGACAGAAGAGAAGAAATCAGATTCGGAGGGGACAAAACCGGACTCAGAAAAAAAAGATGGTTGACGCAAACCTGAAAGGAAGACGAGTGCTCAGGTTTGCGAGAATAACCCGAGAAGGCTGAAGAAGGGGAAACGAATATGTCCATTTTCACCAAGAAGGATATTGACAGAATAGCTGACTGCCTAAAAGCCGAAGGTGTGCGCAAGCAGAAGGACAACTATCGCATTAGACTGATCGCGGAAGAAGGTCGCAGAACTCTGATTCTGGAGATCTACCCTGAGGTAACCCTGGGGAAAGGAAAGGGGCCCATGGTGGTGGTCTACACTTCTAACGCGCATCTTCAGCTGCACAGTTGTTCCGGTTATGTCACCAGCGACGAACTGGGTGAGGTGACCTTCGTGGGTGAGTCTGCCGGAAAGATTTCGGGCCTGGTGGTAGAGAGTCAGGCAGCTTGCTCACTCTACGCCAACGTCAAACGCGAGGTGTTGTCTGGGGACTTCACCAAACTCGGGGTGGAAGTGATGCTTTCGGGCGTCGCCCTGTCATTGGCTGAGGAGATAATAGAGAAAGGCAAAGAAAAGTAGTCCGCTTCCTTCTCTGTGTGGATTCTGTCTGGCTAATCAATTATCTCCTTTAGCTCACCCGAGACTCCAGTTTCGCCACGATGCGTTCCGTAAGTGAATTCGCCGGGCGCATGTAAACCAATTATTCTTCCCCCTCTTATAAACTTTTCCAAGCTCCGGAATAGATATGAGACTCCGTCGTCATTCCATGAGATGAGAACATTACAGGTAGACTTAAAAACCACGCTCCATTCGCAGATTTCGACTAACCCAACAAGTTTCTGTCTGACAGAAGAATAACTGAGAATCAGTCAAAACGGCTCTCTTTGGTTCGCCAATCTCTGCGACACTATCACTCAGGCTGTCTTCTTAAAAGTGGCCCGGGTCTTTAATGTCATGATATTCAGGCAGAAACCAGAGCGGAGATGGGCAGTCTCACCCGGAAAAATTGGCATAAATCCTGCAATCTTCCTTAGTCACAGTGGGGGTTATTGAAAAGAGATATCACACAATTCAGGGGAGGTGCTATATAAAACCGTCCAGAAAGAACAAATTCGGGCAAGGGATCAAAAGGGAAATGACGTTGTAAGCGGGATTTACTTTTATCAACTAAAGACTGGGGAGTTCAGGCAAACAAAAAAGATGGTCTTGATAAGGTAAGCCGACTTCATCCAGAGTCAGATATCTGGGAAAGCAGAACCTGAGCTTTATTCAAATCCTCCGCAGTGTTGATATTAAAGAAGCTCAAGTGTCCCGGATCGAGCTTGTCAATCTCTTTCTCACCCACCCTTTCCACTTTCAGGTCTGCCAAAATATTGCGGATTTTCAGATCATTGTTTTGAAGATGATCAAAAATGACTGGCAGGCAATTCTTAGTGTAAGCGGCGAAAAGCGGTTCGACTTCTCCGGCAATCTCCGGGATGACCACATCCTTGCCATCGCACCTCTCCAGAAGACATTCAATGACACGCGGCTGCGGAAATGGCATGTCGCAGCCGGTCACAAAATTGCAGTACGACGTGGAGTAACACAGGCCGGTGAAAATGCCTCCCAGCGGCCCCTTATCACTTATCAGATCCTTAACCACGCGGGCGCCGTAATCCTGGTACAGCTCCTCGTGGTCACTGATAATCAAGATGTGTGGGACAACTTTCTTGAGCGCGTGTACACATTTTTGAATAAGAGTTGCCCCGTCCGGGAGCGTGATTAACGCTTTATCCTTGTTGATCCTGCTCCCTTTGCCCCCAGCCAGGATTATTCCGGTAGCCTGCTGCATTTTGCGGTTGGTTGAAAAGCGACTCGCCTTATTCCGAGAGTTCTATCTCCACCTTGCTGGGCTTGTCCTCCAGACGTAGGGAGGTAATCATCGCCCAGATAGTGTTTCCCAAAATATGGGTGGTGAAGGGATTCAGCGCGATCTCTTTGCCGTTCACTTTGACCTTTATGCTTCTAGCTTTTTGCGCCTCTTCCGGGTTCACATTTTCCTCCTGGACAATATGCAAAAGAGGGGGAATTGCTTCCCCCTCCCCATTCGATTAGCTTCCAGTCCGTTGTCGATTTACAACGGGTGTGGCTTGCTTAGAAGGTTATCTGCACCTGGCCTAGCACCAGGTTGTGGTCTTCGTCGAGGGCGTCCTCCATGTGAATGTAGTTCAGGTAGAACATGGCATTTATGTCGTCGATGTAGTAGTTTACTCCGCCGGTAAGCCACGAGCTGCCATTGTCGTCCACATCCGTATCGGGATCATAGTAATCGTACCGTGCCAGGAATTCCACCTGCTTGACCGGCTGAATACCGGCATGGATGAAGAAAGCGTTTGAATTCCAGCTGGCTTTCGCGTCGACCCCTACGGGGTACTCGTCCTGCGCCCCAAGGAACTCTCCCCTGAAACGAATTGCCATCTCATCCTTGGTATAGTCAAGTGTTGCGAAGCCGCCAAACCGGTGGGCCTCGAAAGTCTCCTCATGCGGATCTATCGGGGGCCCCGGATCCGGAGGCGCGTTAAACCCCACCCAGGCGTAACTGCCAAAGCGCAGCTTGACGTCCTCAAGGCCGGGCTTTAAGTCTACGCGAAACAGTAAGTCTTTGGCATCGTTCTCATCACTGAAATTGTTGGCCGGATATCCGTTGAAAACTCCAAAGTTGAAATCGACATAGTCAGTTCGAGTGGTGGTCTGAATGCCCACCTGTCTCCACACAGCATACATGAGCGTGGTCAACGGGTAGTTTATCATCTCCAGCTTGGCGGTGGAGACGGGCATATACAGGGTGAAGTTGGGCAAAAACCGTCCCACGGCGATCTCGGTCTTTGGGATGTAGAAGAACTGGGCTTTGTAATCCAACACGCTTACGCCTCCCCGGTGATCGAGCTGGACGAAGTATTTCACCTTGTCCGGCACAATTGTTCCCCAGAAGAGAAACCTTGCACGGTTCAAAAAGAAGGAGTCAAAATCTTCATCATCTGGATCATCTTCTGCCAAGTAGATGAAGCCGGCCTGCAGGATGCCACCTATTTTCAAGTCGCCTTTTCCTACCTTTACCTCGGTTGCACCTACTGCGAAATTGCAGATGAACAAGTAAGTCAAGGTTAAGGCGACCGCGAATAAACTCAGTTTTTTCATTTGTCCCTCCCTCATAACTTCAAAGTTCACATTGACTGGTTGACTTGCTTTGAAATTCGCTTCATCCCGGTGTCAAATTCAAAATCGCCAAAAACCCAACTGAGTTTCGATATTGTCCGAGTATTCACCTCCTCCAGTTTTTCTCTATGTTTAGAAATATGACGATTCGGAATCTTTCTCATTTGGTGGCTTCCGCATCACCTCCTTTTCGGCGAAATTCATGTGATAGACCAGTCAGCCTACACTTTTGTCCAACTTAGAGATTTCCATCGGTTTTTCGATTCATGCACCTTTTCAACGACTGCGCTTACTCAGCCAGGTTACAATTTGCCGGAATTTATAGAGCCCTCCAAACTTTGTCAAGCAAAAAATGACTGAAGGTTTCATGAATTTGTCGGTCCCAGAACCGAGGTCGCGTCTCGCTGGAGCCAGCATCTTGGCACCAATGGAGCTTGTATGGGGAGGGGGCACTGATATGTTTTGGCGAGCAGAGATAGTTTTAGGGTGGCACTTCAGGCTTCACAGTATTTTCCATCTCTTGATCCGTTCCATAGCTCCATAATCGGTCATATCCAGATGAAGCGGAGTAATGGAGACAAAGCCCTTCTGGATGGCGGCAAAATCCGTATCGTCGGCTTTCTTCTCCCAGATGGGCGTCTGTTCACCGATCCAATAATAGTTCTTTCCCCGCGGGTCAATCTTCTCAATCACCACATCGCTGTATACCCTTTTCCCCAGTCGAGTGATCTTGAACCTGGTTATGGCCGCGCTTCTGTCCGGAACATTCACATTCAGGAAGGTATATCTGGGGAGTCCGCTCTTAAGGACGAACCTGGCCAGTTTCCTGACGAATTTTGCAGCCGCCCCGAAGTGTTTTGCGTTCCAGTTCACGTTGGAAACGGCGATTGACGGGATATTTAGGATAGTCCCTTCCATTGCCGCGGCAACGGTTCCCGAATAGGAGACATCGTCACCCATATTGGGACCGTGATTTATGCCGGAGATAAGTATATCCGGCTTTCTTTTCAAGATGGCGTGAACCGCCAGCATCACCGCATCCGTAGGGGTGCCATCGACGCTGTAGAATCTGTCCGCGACTCTGTTTATGCGCAAAGGGTGCTGTAAGGTCAAAGAATGGCTGATAGCGCTCTGCTCCCTGTCCGGGGCTACCACCCAAACCTGACCTATTTTGGAAAGCTCCTTCTTTAGAGCTAATAAACCCCTGGCGCTGACTCCATCATCGTTGGTAAGTAACGCCAGCATTATCTTCTCCTTCTAAGGCTTGAAGCGCCAACCAACAGTACTGCGAATTGCAGCAAAATTGTCCCTTCAAGCTTACCGTCGCCATCTCCTTATGTCCAAGGTTTACGAAGTTACCACCACAAGCTTCTCCACATCAACTTGATGAACCTACCCGTATCAACCAGAGGGTTTATGAAGCTTTTGCCTTCCCGGTAGATCGTCTTTATTGGAACCTCAGCTATGCGAAATCCCTTTCTTGCCGCTTTTATCAGAATTTCCGACTCCAGATCATATTTCTCCGACTCCAACTCGACCTTCTTCAAAACCTGCGTTAAGATCAATCGGTAGCCCGACTGACTGTCTCTGACCGACTGACCGGACAAAACGGAGACGATGATCGAGGTCAAATTATTGGTGAACCAGCGGGCAAAGGGCATGATCTTAAGGTTTCTTTTTCTCGTGCCGATCAGAATGCCCTCGGAACCATCTGCCATCCGGATGAAATCGGGAATAGATTCGGGATCGTGCTGCAGATCCGCATCCATGGTGATGAGAGCATCATAACCTCTTCTAAGTGCGTACTCAAATCCGGTTTTCAACGCTTCGCCCTTGCCCCTATTTATTTTGTGTCTCAGGAGTATGGCGCCGGCTTCTTCAGCGGAATCGTGCGTTCCATCCTCGGAGCCGTCGTCGATAACCACAATATCCTGTTTGCCTACGAATTTTGAAATCCCCTGAATAAGTTGTTTGACGGTCAAACTGGCATTGTAAGCGGGTATGACTACCAGGATTTTCTTCATCTAATAAACGGTGCCTTCTGGAGAAGCTTTCCGCCCGAGTCTAAGCCAGATGCTTTTATGAAAAAAAATCGGGGCGAGCCGATTTGAACGGCCGACCCCTTGCACCCCAAGCAAGTGCGCTAACCAGACTGCGCCACGCCCCGATGGAATACTACTAACATAGCCCTTTTCGGCAAAAAATCAAGACAAAATTTTCAGAAGCGCAGAGATCTCTTTTCTGATTTCCGCAAGAAGATTCTGAAGTTCCATCTTCTCCGCCACCACCGGTCCCAGGTCGTTACGTCTGAGATTCTTCAGCTTGGACTTGGCGCCTTCAATGGTGTAACCTTCCTCGTAGAGAAGATGCTTGATCTGGTTGACCAGATCAATATCCTTTTGCTGGTAGGAACGATTTCCGGCCCTGTTTTTCTTAGGCTTGAGGAGAGCAAACTCCTTTTCCCAGAATCTCAACACGTAAGCTTTGACTCCCGTTATCTCCGCCACCTCGCTGATGGAACAGTAGAGTTTATCCTTAGTTGAAACCTTCAAGTCTTCCCCTCACTTTTTGAGCAGATTTCAGTCTTCAACTTCTATCGGGAAGATAAGAATTTTCCCCTGTAAGTCAACCCCAAATTTCCGATTTTGGATCTCGGGTCATAAGCTCGTTCATAGCTTCCTCGGGCTTTTTGTTTTCAAAAAGCACCTGATAAACCTGCTGAGTGATGGGCATCTCCACCTGGTGCTTTATAGCAAGCTGGTAAGCTGAAATGGTGGTCTTTATCCCCTCTGCCACCATGGGCATTTGGGCCTGGATATCTTTCAGAGACCTCCCTCTCCCTATCTGCTCGCCGACGAATCTGTTCCGAGAGAATTTACTGATACAGGTGGTTACCAGATCTCCCAGGCCAGACAGTCCGCCGAACGTTTCCCGTTTCGCTCCCAGCTTCTCACCCAGTCGGACGATCTCTGCCAGCCCTCGGGAAATCAATGCACCTCTGCTGTTATCCCCCAGGCCCATTCCGTCGCAAATCCCTGAGGCAATGGCAATGATATTCTTCAGGGAACCGCCCAGTTCCACTCCCAGTATGTCGCTGTTAGTATAAACCCTGAAATAAGGAGTCATAAAAGCACGCTGGACTTTCCTAGCCACTTCCTCTCTGAAGCCGGCCACCACCACAGTTGTGGGAATTCTTCTGGCCACCTCCTCCGCATGACTGGGGCCAGACAGAGTGGTGATCTTTTGATGAAGCGAAGATGGCAACTCCTGTTGCAACACTTCCGACATTCTAAGAAGTGTATCGTTTTCGATGCCTTTTGCCAGATTGACCACAATGGGATTTTTCAGCTCTATTTTACCAATCTGCTCTGCCACCTCTCTCACGGTATGAGAGGGTAGCGCAAGAGTTATTATATCCGCCTGTGAGGCCGCGGAGTCAAGTTGATCCGTGATTTTCACCCCCTGCGGTATGATAACTCCGGGAAGCTTCAGCTTGTGCTCTCTCTGGCTGGAAAGCCTTTCCATCTCTCGCCGGTCAAATTCCCACAGCGTTACCTCATGGCCATTGTGGTCCAAAACCGTGGAGATGGCAATCCCCCAGCTTCCTGCACCCAAAACTGCGATCTCTGACACGTTTTTAACCTTTCCCCCAGACAACCTAAGTCTGATCTGGTGTGTCTTACTCGCGGCTTGACCTTGTGATCTTCTGACCGAACTTGTTCTCCGTGCCAGTCAGCAGCCTTTTTATGTTACCTCTGTGATTGAAAAACATGAAGGCCGTCAGACAAAAGATCCCGAGTATAAGCTCCTTAGGCACTTCATAGCCAAGATAATACCTCTCAAATAGCAAAGCAAGAAATACGAATGTCGTAGCTGAAAGCGAACCCAACGAGACGTATCTCGTGACGGCTACTATCACCACGAATAGAACCAAGCCCACCACCACCTCCAGAGGGATGATTGACAGCAGAGCCCCCAATCCGGTGGCTATTCCCTTGCCACCCCGGAACCCTGCAAAAATCGGAAATACGTGACCCAGAATGACTGAGACCGCTGCTACGATTTTTAAATCAACTGAATCCAGAGGAATTGCGCCAAATGAAATTTTAGTCAAAAATAGAACGGCTGCCACTCCTTTGGCCACATCTAGGATTAGCACAATTGCAGCGGGCACAGGTCCTACGACTCGGAAGACATTGGTAAATCCGGCATTCCTGGACCCGTACTCTCGGATGTCAATTCCTCGCCAGATCCTGCTTACAATGATGCTAAAAGGAGCCGAACCCAGCGCGTAGCTAAGGATTATTATAACCACGGTAGTAAGTATGGTCATTGGTTACTCTTCTGTTCTTCTGTTGCTGAACTTTGACGGCCGGTCGTCTCCTGACTGGTTTCCTTTAGGCTCAAACAATAAAGGTATTTACTTTCATTCTCGGACATCTTTACGGTAAGAAGCTTCGCTTCATATCCTTTGCTCAAGAATATCTCTTCGGCCCGTGCAACCAGTACACCTCTGGCCACCTCCTCTTCAGTGAACATGGTGGGATGTCCGATGATGTAGGTAGGCTTCCTGGATAAAAGGAATTCTTTCGTCACTTCTTTGTAGTGACCGGGCCTGGGACTCTTCTGGACCCTCAGTTGTGACTGATCCAACAAAACCAGGCCCAGCTGGTCGATCGTGTACAGCTCTGAGTAGTACGGTATGGCCCCGGCAGCGGTGGTAGCCATGGTGTCACCCGGCTCAGCCGCAGCTTTGAGGGTTAATCCCACTTTAGACCAAAGATCGACGGATTGCCTTAGCAGTCCTATACTGTCTATGCCTCGACGACTCCACGCTTTGTTGCTTTCTCTGGACGGAAAAGCAAGAACCAAAATACTGAATCCTATCAGAAAAATCTCCGCAATGACCAAGTAGTTCCTTCGCTTCTTTTTTGCGAGTGCCTTTCCGGAATAATAGATTCCTCTAAATCCTTCCTGAACCAAAAAGAAAAAGAACGGTAAAACCGGGACCAGAAATCTGAACATGTCCATGAAGTCGCCACCGGCATAGACCACATAAAAACAAAAGGCGGACGTCAAGCAAGCAAAGTAAACCACGATCGGCTTCAAATTCGGATTTGACCTTATGCTTTCACCTAGAAAGGACAGCGGGATCACGGTGAGCCAGATCCAAAATCTATTGAAGAAATCAAACAGGTAGAGAAACCCCTGTCTGTATAGAGGTCCGTGCCCCAGCTTGATGTAGTAGGTATTAGGCAAGAATCTCCCATAATAGGACCACCGCCATGCAAAATAAACAAGGAAGGGCACTAAAAAGCAAAGGCTCCAGAGCCATAGACTGCCCGGTTTGATCTTCTTTCCGACAACTGATAGAGAAAACAGAAAAACAAAAGTAATCCCTGCCAAGATCAATCCGTCCAAGCGGGTCAAGCAGACCAAAGCGAAAGTGAGTCCGGAGAAAACAAAGTGCTTTGGCTCGTCCATTCCTGAGATGAAGAAGAACGAACCTAAAAAGACAAGAAAGGTGTAAAAAGAGGTCTCCAACCCTCCGGTGGACCAAGCCGCGTAAGCTCCGCATGAAACCAGAAAAACAGGAGCTAAGTAGTTGAACAGGTTCTCCGCCGGGTAAACTCGTCTGTTCAGACGCAACAACAGGACAACCGTGCCAAGGCTGAACAAGATCCCCAGCACCTGGGAAACTACAACCGCCTCTAAACGTAATCTCATGAACAGGCCCAAGAGCAGAGTCCAGAGAAAATTCGTATACCCCTCCACCCTTTCGCCAATATTGTACACCAGCCCGTACCCGTCGAGAAAATTCTTGGCATATCTGAACGATATGAAAGCATCGTCGCAGACGAATCTCAGATAGTTAATATGGAAGAGCAGGACAAGGAGCAGTATTCCCGTGAAAATTATGGGGATATAGGCTTTTTTCATTGACCATTCTCAAGCCAGCAGGTTATGACGTCCCTACCTCGGGCGCAAATAACACAAATCAACCTCCGCTTTACCATCTTCCCTTCTGTTTGGAACCGACACCGTCACCGTCCGGCCATCCTGAGCCATTCAACCTCCCGTCGCGACAATTACTTTAGTTTCGCGTAAAGTATCCATGCCTCTTTTTTCGATCCGCGATCGAAATATATGTCGAAGATCTCATCCCCTTCAGTAAGCACCCTGTAATAATTTCTGTGCTTTCTCTGCCACCATCTCTTTCTTTTGCCCCCAGATTTTGAATAGCTGAAATCAGGCCAGAAGGCAATCACCTCTTTTATCTTGTATTCCTTTCCCTTCCAAACAAAAGAAGCTGGATTTCTGGTCTCCTCATCCTGGGTGACCTCTATTTCCTCGGAAACGAATTCAAGCATAATTGTCGGCAGTCAGAGGGACCAAACTGCACTTCAGACTCATTATTATCGTTTCTTGACTTTGATCCTCACCGGAGTGCCCAAAAAGCTGAAGTGCTGGCGGATTTTGTTCTCCAGATATCTAAGATAGGATTTCTGTAAAAGCTCCGGGTAATTGCAGAAAAACACAAAGGTAGGGGGCTGGGTGCCTGTTTGGGTAACGTAGTAAATCCTGATATACTTTCCTTTGACCGAAGCCGGAGGCTTTGCCTTTATATCTTTTTCCAACCTCTGATTCAGCTCGGCCGTTTCTACCCTTTTCAGTCGCTCTTCATAGACTTTCGAAACCAGATCCATGGCCGCCTTTACTCTCTGCGCGGTTTTAGCTGAGATATAGATTAGAGGTACGAAATTCAGGAACGGAGCCTTTTGTTTCAGTGCTTTGGTGTAGACATCTGCCGTTTTCTCGTCCTTCTCGACAATATCCCATTTGTTGATGCCTATAACCATCCCCTTTCGTAGATCATGAACCTCACTTGCGATTCTCACATCCTGTTTCAACAGCCCTTCGGGGGCCTCGATCAGAATCAGTGCCACGTCGCACCTTTCGATCGATCTCAAGGTTCTTAGGGTAGTATAGTATTCCAGGCTCTCCCTGATCTTGGCCTTACGCCTCAGACCTGCGGTGTCGATCAGAGTAAAGGACCGGCCATTGATTTCTACTTCTGTGTCGATCGCATCTCTGGTGGTACCGGGTGTTTCGGAGACTATCAGCTTCTCCTCTCCCAAAAGGGCATTGACAAAGGACGATTTTCCCACATTCGGTCTTCCGATCACGGCCACCTTTATGCTTTCCTTCTTCTCCTCATACCTTATTTCCTCCGGCAAGCCCGATACGATTTGATCTAAAAGGTCGCCGATGTTTCTGCCGGAAAGGGCAGACACCGCCGTCGGCTCCCCCAAGCCCAATCTTCTGAGCGAATGCACATCGTCTTCGTCTCTGGCGCCGTCCACCTTGTTGGCAACCAGAACCACCCCTTTTTTGGTCTTCCTCAACCGTTTCGCTATCTCCAGATCGAGCGATTGCTCCCCCACCTTTGCGTCCACGATAAAGAGAATTAAGTCCGCTTCAGATATGGCTATCTCCGCCTGAGCTTTCACCATCCTCTCCATTTCGCTTCTACTCGACGGAACATACCCACCGGTGTCAACCAGATAGAAGCTCTTTTTGTTCCAGGTGGTGAGAGCATAATTTCTGTCCCGGGTAATCCCGGGCTGGTCATCCACCACGGCGATGCGCTTTTTCAAGAGCCGGTTAAACAGGGTGGACTTTCCTACGTTTGGCCTGCCTATTATGGCCGCTATCGGAATGGACATGGTTAACGGATTGAACGGACTGGTTCGACTTCACGAAACCATACGTGATTCCCGGCTGTGCTGGAGCTAACCCTCTCTATGAGCAACCAAAATGGCTTTCTGTGACCTTCTGATTGCGACTTCGCCCAGACTTATAATTAAAGCGCAATGTGTCGAAACGCAAGACAATTCAAGTATCCAAACAAGGGCTTCACGAAGCACGTCAGCCCTTAAATCAGAAGTACGAACCACGGTTTTGAGGGATTCCCGCCCATTCATACTTCCTGAGTGAATGCAAGAACCGCCGAGCTTGTTTCCCATGCGCCCGATCTCTTCGGACTCACCATGCGAATGACCACAGACCAGGATCGCTACGGATCAATTCCGAAACGGCAAAACATACCGCCCTCAACATATATTGCGGAAGAACAGCGCGAATAGACGGGGTGAGAGCCGGGATGCCGTACTCACTCCTGGGATCACAAGTTTCCGAAAAGCCTGGTCAGAGTCTCCACCAAATGATACGATCCGACTACGACTCGTCTACCCAACGCCTTTCCAATATCCAAGGGGGACAAATCGTCCAAAAATGATCCTTCTTCGTTCACGCAGTTTGGCGGGAGAAGAACAACGTCTCCCGGGTTCTTGTGTTTTCCCAGGGCATTCAAAATGTCTGTACCAGTCAATAGACCGCTGACCGTCACACTACGTCCGAGAAAGTCATTCTTCACAACCACAAGCTGGATCTTGAGGCCAGGAATTCGGCTGAGGTTTTCCTCAACCATCCCTTTGATCAGCCTGAAGGCTGAGAGTCCGGTGACAAGAGTAACGGTAAGATCTCTCTTCAGACGCTTGGGCAGAAGCTTGCGTTGTGATCGCAAGGCATCCAAGAACATACGCATCATTCCAACACCGTTTTCGACCTGGTAGAAATCGTCATAGTATGTTTTGGCCGGAATGTCAACCTCGGCTTTGGTGAAAAACTCGTCTGCTGCGTAAACGAAACCTTTTCCCCATCTCCTTCTGAAGGATTTCTGCCAAGCGTTTACCAGCTCAATAGTCTTTTTGCAATATGTTCTGTTGACCGCTCTAATCCGGGGCAACTTCTCTCTGAATCTTGTTAAACCCACCGGCACTAATGCCAAGGACTTGACACCAGGATACAGACCACACAAATCGTCTACTGATTTCTTCAGATACTCTCCGTCGTTGACGTTCGGGCATAAAACGATCTGGGCGTGCAACTCTATTCTACCTTTGGCCAATTTCCTAATCAGGGGCATGATGTCCGGGATTCGGGGGTTCCCGAAAATCCGCTTTCGGAGTTGTTCGTCCGTAACGTGGACCGAAACATATAGTGGACTAAGGCGCTGCCTTACAATGCGTTCGATCTCCTCGTCCGAAGTGTTAGTTAAGCTGATGAAATTGCCGTGTAGAAACGAAAGACGGAAATCTTCATCCTTGAAGTACAGAGCTTTCCGCAGACCCTTGGGAAGCTGATGCACAAAGCAGAATATGCAGTTGTTGTTGCAGCTTTTGTATTTTGTCGGGTAGAATTCCACACCCAGATCTCCGTCTGGCTCCTTTCGGACTTCCAGCGTTTTGGTTCTTCCACTTGCGTATCTGAGCTTCAATCTCAGGTGGTGATCGCTGGAATAAAATCTGTAATCAATTATGTCATTCACCGGATGACCACTTATCTCGACAAGTTCATCTCCCGGTGAGATACTGAGTCGAGAGGCAATGCTTCCCTTTCTTACCGACTTGATCTTCATCATAACAATGAGAAATTAGGAAGGAAGAATCATCCATCTGTGATCCTGAGGCGGTACTGCGCGAAGAACAGTCGGAGATACTGAATGATGGCATTCGCAACTGAAACTGTAGCGATAATCAAAAGCCACTGCTGCAAAGGCTGGATCTTCACTATATAGACAACCACAGTGAAGACCCATATCCACGAGTTCAGTTTGCCCCAGTTATTGGACATTAACACAAAGCCCTTCCTCTTTGCCATCGCAATAGCAGCCACCAGTGTCAACAGGTCCTTCAGAAAGAGCAAACCCGCCGCCCACACTGGAAATCCGCGATAGATGATTATGAAAATCACGAAAATCCCCAGGCCCAGCTTATCTGCCAGCGGGTCCAGAATCCTTCCCAAGTCAGTGATTTGGCTGAGCCTTCTTGCCGCGTAGCCGTCCAAGACGTCAGACGCCACCGCAAGAGCGATCAGGATAACTGCCACAATTAAACCGGAGTAGGTATCTTGAGCTAAGAAGAAGAAGATAAAGGGGAAAAGTAGAATTCGAAAGATCGCCAAGAGATTGGGAAGAAGTAAGAAATCCCGGTTTCTTATGATCATCTCTTCATCACTCTGGTTCCACCGTATGCAAGGATTCTTCCGGCTCGGATGAATCCGACCGTAGAATCAAGACGGTCCAGCCGCAGAGGAGTCATCTGTTGCTTTGATCATCTCCTTGGCCTGTCTTAAAGTCACCTGACTCACCTTTTCACCTGAGATCATTCGGGCAATCTCTTTTACCCTTTCCTGGTGGCTTAAGCTTTTTATCCGGATCACGGTTCGACCCTTGATGCCTTCCTTGAATACCTTGAAATGCTGATCCGCCTGCGAGGCAATCTGTTGCAGATGCGTGACCACGATCACCTGGTGCGACGAGGCCAAATTCTTCAGGCTTTTTCCCACCGCGGACGCCACCTCACCCCCGATGCCCACATCTATTTCGTCAAAAATCATGGTCTCCACCCGATCCGCTCTGGCCAGAACGGATTTCAAAGCCAACATTATGCGAGAGATCTCGCCTCCGGATGCGATCTTGGCTAATGGCTTGAGAGGCTCACCGGGATTAGGAGAAATAAAGAACTCCACCTGATCCATTCCCTTCTCATCCACAAAGAATCTTTTCCCATCAACGTCGACTAACCCATTTTGATCTTCCCTCTGGTTAATTCCTACGTCAAATTTGGTTTTCTCCATACCCAGACCGGTGAGAGACTTTTGAATCCGTCGGGATAACTCTGAAGCTTTGCTTTTCCGCTTTTCAGAGAGCAAACAGCATTCCCTCTTCAGCGTGCTGGAGAGCTGAAGCATCTCTTTTTCCAGGCTACTTATGGTCTCATCTTTGCTCTCCATCCGATCCAGCTCTTTTCCGATCTGCTCCTTGTATGTCAAAATCTCTTCTATACTTTTGTCGTATTTCCTCTTCAAGGTACTCAGCAAGTTCAACCTCTCCCTTATCATCTGCAGCTTTTCAGGATCGAATTCCAGGCGAGCCTTGTAGTTTTCCATAAATCTCGCGGCATCCTGAAGACTAATGAGGCAAGATTCCAGCGTTTGCCCTGGTTCCCTTAATCTCGAATCTATCCCCGCGCCGTTCTTAAGCTCCCTGCAAAGACCAGTCAGTGTCTCCAACAAAGACCCCTCTTTTTCGTGCAGCTGGTGATAAACGGCGGAAGACAACTGGCAAAGGGTCTCGGCGTTTTCCAGAACCTGCCTTTCCCGTCCCAGTTCGCCTTCCTCGTCCCGACTCAACTGAGCATTTTCAATCTCCTGGATTTGGAACTGGTAGAGCTGTCTTTTTTCCTGGTCTACCTTTACGCTGGCTTTCACATCCTCCAGTTCTTTTTGCTTCTTTCTAAGCAGACGGTATGCTTCTGCCGTGGAGGACAAATCGCCGTCCAGATCGCCGTAATGATCGAGATATTCGATGTGTCTTTCCACCTGCAAAAGCGATTGGTGTTCATGCTGTCCGTGCAGGTCGGCCAGGCGGTCGCCCATTGATTTCAAGCTTCCCAAGGTGACTAGTCGGTCGTTCAGAAAGCACTTGCTCTGCCCTTTGCCGGATATCTCTCTCCGGATTATAAGCACGTCCTCTTGGGGAACCATGCCCATTCTGTTCAGGAGGTCTCCTATGGCTGGATCATCTGGCCGTTCGAAAACCGCTTCGATGGTTGCCGTGCGGAATCCGGTGCGCACCACCTCACTGCTGGCCCTCTCCCCCAGGACCAGATCCACCGCTCCCGCGATAATCGATTTGCCCGCACCGGTAGCGCCGCTGATGATATTCAGGCCCGGCTGAAACTCCACTTCCAACCGGTCAACCAGTGCATAGTTCTCTATTCTAAGGCTTCTCAGCATTTCAACAAGCTCTGGCCTCTGGCTTCATATGCTCGAGAAAGTTTCAGCTTCAGGCGGGAACGAGATCATGCCAACTCTTGGATCATTAAACCTCGAAGATCATTCTACTCCCCGATCTTGGGCCTGGCGCCCCAGTGAAGCTTCCTTCTCAAGATATCATAGAATGTCCTATCTCTGAACTTGATCAGGTTAACTGGATGCCGGGCCTTGCTTACCAGAACCGAGCTTCCGGATTTAAGTCCGAACGCCACCTGCCCGTCAATGGTCAGCACCGCCTCCCGGTGGGAGATCTCGACTATAACCTTGAGCGTCTCGTTCTCGGAGAATACTATGGGACGTGAGGCTAACGTATGCGGGCAGATGGGAGACACAATTATCGCGTTCATCCGGGGATTGATTATCGGTCCTCCAGCAGCCAGGCTATAAGCGGTTGATCCAGTGGGGGTGGAGATGATCAGCCCATCGGCCGAATAGGAGCAGACGAACTCCTCCTGCAGGTAGAGATGTAAAAGAAATAGGCGGGCTACCTCTCCTTTGTCAATCACCACATCATTCAAAGCGTACTGATCCAGCTTTTTCACTCCTTCTACCTCGGTCTCCAGAACCATCCGTTTCTCGATGAAGTAATCTCCCTGTTTGAGCTTGTTTAAGGTATTCTGCAAATCGTTGGAGTTAATCTCGGTCAGAAATCCCACTCCGCCTAAGTTTATTCCCAAAATGGGAGTCTGATATTCTCCCACCGCCCTGGCTGAAGCCAGCATGGTTCCGTCTCCGCCCAGTGAGATCAATAACTCGACGGTTTCCCCCAGTTTCTCCTTTGACAAAGATTTTTCGTTATGCCCTATCAGGGGAGTCAGTTCTTCACAGATGAAAAAATCGATCTTGTTTTCACCCGCCCACCGGATGATCTCCTGCACTACCTCTTTGGTCAGTTCTTTCTTAACGTTTGCGACAATTCCGATGCTTTTCATCTTTGCGACCAGTGGAAATTTCTTCAAGGCCCCCAGGCTTGTTCCTCAGGAGCTTGCCTTCCGGGCTTTAACTGTCTTGGGCGCTATGTCTAATTCTTGCATCTTCTTGACCTTTCCGATTATCCCTTTCTTATCTAAACCTAAGTCCGCCAAAAGCTGATTTCTTGAACCATGCTCCACGAACTTGTCGGGGAGGCCCATTCTCTTAAATTGTACATCGTGCACATCATGAGCTTCGGCGAACTCCAGCACCGCGGAGCCAAATCCACCCGAGAGCGCATTCTCTTCAACTGTGATTATCTTATCGAATTTTTTCAAGATGGAGTCCAGCAGGTCTCCGTCCAGCGGCTTCACGAAACGGGCACTGACCACCTCAACGTTTATACCTTCCCGTTCCAACTCGCGTGAGGCTTCCAAAGCCGGATGCACCATGGACCCCACCGCCAGAATTGCCAAATCAGTTCCTCTTCTTGCACTCTCCCATGTACCCATCTCCAACGGGACAAAGCCCTCCGTGATCATATCGGGAATCGGGCTCCGGGGATACCTTATGGCGACGGGACCCTTGCCCCAGAGAGTGGCAGTGTATAGCATGTTCTTAAGCTCATTCCCGTCTTTTGGTGCCATGATCACCCAGTTGGGCACCTGCCTGAGATAGCTCAGATCGAAAGTACCGTGATGGGTCGGACCATCAGCGCCTACCAATCCGGCCCGATCCACAGCCAAAATGACCGGGAGGTTCTGCAAAGCCACGTCGTGAATTACCTGGTCAAATGCTCTTTGAAGAAACGTGGAGTAAACCGCAAACACCGGCTTGAGTCCTTGGCTGGCGAGCCCGGAAGCGAAAGTGGTGGCATGCTGCTCGGCAATTCCCACGTCGTAAAACCTCTTTGGAAAAGCTCTGGCGAAGGGAACCAATCCGGTGCCCAGGGTCATGGCGGCGGTAATGGCAACGATACTATCGTCCTTCTCAGCCAGCTTGAGCAAAGTACTTCCGAACACCTCAGTATAAGTTGGGCCCTTGGATGCTCCGTTTGAGTTTCCGGTGACCTTGTCGAATGCGCCAATCCCATGAAAACGAGGCGCATCCTCTTCTGCAAATTTGTAACCTCTTCCCTTGCAGGTTAGCGCGTGCAGCAGAATAGGTCCGCTGAGACTTTTCAGATGGCACAACGTTTTGATCAGACCCGCGATGTCATGACCGTCTACAGGACCAAAATATCGGAACCCTAACTTCTCGAAGATGATCCCAGGCACCAGGAATCCTTTGACGCTTTCCTCCACCTTGGCCACCATTGCTCTTATTTTGTCTCTTCTTTTGAACTTACCCACCAGGTCCCACACCTCCGCCTTCAATTTGTTGTATTTTTCGTCGGTCAAAAGGTCGGTCAGATATCGAGACAAGGCCCCCACGTTTTTGGAGATGGACATGGTATTGTCGTTTAGGATAACGATCAAATTTCTTCCTGAGGCGCCGGCGTTATTCAACCCTTCAAAGGCCATGCCTCCGGTGAGAGCGCCGTCGCCCACCACCGCGATCACGGAGAATTTCTCACCCTTATGGTCACGTGCACTGGCCAGTCCCAGAGCAGAAGAGATGGCGGTGGAGGCATGTCCAACTATAAAAGCATCGTGTTCGTTCTCACGCCAGGTGGGAAAACCACTCAAACCCTTGTATTTTCTTAAGGTGCCGAATTCATCCTTACGTCCGGTGAGCAGCTTGTGGGTATAACACTGATGACCCACGTCCCATATGATCTTGTCCTTCGGCGAATCGAAGACCCGATGAAGCGCCAGCGTGAGCTCGACGGCTCCCAGGTTGGAGGCCAAATGTCCCCCGTTTTTTGAGACCACGGTTATTATCTTGTCTCTGATCTCATCCGCCAGTTCGTACAGCCTGTCGAGGGGGATGGTTTTTAGGTCTCGGGGTGAGTTTACTCGGTTCAGCCAGTTAGCCATTTCAACTCCCTAGAAATCTCGGGTGATCATAAAATCTGCCCAGGCCAAAAGCAATTGCTTGTACCTTGAGTCTGGCAACACATCCAGTTCCGTGCGGGCCTCTTCTATGATCTGCTGTGCCAGCCGTTTTGTCTCCGCTACCCCGCCCAACTGCACCAATAACTGTTTCACTTCGTCGATTTCCTTGTTGCTTGCCTCTTGGTTGCCCAGAACGTTTTGAAGTTTTGCCTTCTGTTGAGGGGAAGCTTTTTTGAACGCATGGTAGATGATGGTGGTGCGCTTGCCCTCCCTTATGTCGGATCCCACCGGTTTCCCCAACTGTTTCTCGTCGCCAACAATCCCCAGAATGTCGTCCTGCAGCTGAAAGGCCGTGCCGCATTTGCTTGTGAAATTGGAGAGGGCTGCCACCTCTTTCTTCTCGGGGTCTGTGGTGTTGAGACCAATCATGGCCCCCGCTTTGGCCGAGTATTCATACAGAGCGCCGGTCTTCCGCCAGAGCATGTCCAATATCTGTTCCGGCTTGAAAGACTGGATGGCTTGCCTGGCGAACAGGATATCCAGAGTCTCGCCGGAAACCAGCGTATTTAGCACGTAAGATTCCAGCATTCGAATCAAGGTTACCGTGACAGCCGGATCAACATTTCCTTTCAGGGAACAGTCACACAGAAGGCTCACCGCCCATCCTTGCTGGACGTCGCCGGTGAGTATGGCCACATCACGTCCGTAATCCTTGGCCTGATTCTCACTGTAATTCATCTGTTCTCTGGCGATCATGGAAGATTGGGCGTGAACCGTGTATCCGCCTCTTCTTTTCTCATCATTGTCAATCAAATCGTCGTGCACCAAAGTCCAGGTGTGAAACATCTCCACAGCAGCCGCAGCGGGAACAGCCTCCTCTTCGTTTCCCCCCACTGCTCCACAGGCCAAAAGCAAAACCGCAGGGCGCAACCGCTTTCCTGCCCGGTTAACGTAGGTGTATACCGCCTCCCTGAGCTGATCGGGGTAAAACCAGCTTCTGAATTCGTGGGAGTTCAGGTAAGAGCTTACCCGCTTCTCTCTTTTCTCCAATTCGGCAAAAAAATCGATCGCCTGGGTGGCCAACTTGTTCTCCGAGACAAAGGTCAGCTATTGGTTCAGTCTTCAAGAATCAATACGTGCTTTGCACCGAAAATCCTTAACCCTCAACGTCTGGCTCATCTTTTGAATTCCGCTCGTCCTGCAGGCAATGGCGCCCGCGGGCTTCACGCTGCATTTTGATTGCTCCCCGCCAAACCAGAACATTGCGGAGCTTTCGCGTCACCACTTGCTATTCCTCTTCCAGATCAAGGGGGACTGTTTTAAACTTCCCCTCCGTCGTTTTGATCAACTGTTTTATCTTCTCTTCTGATTGGGTTAACTTCTGCGTGCAGAATCGGGATAGTGCTACTCCCTCCTCGAACTTCTCCAAAGCTTCCTCCAGAGACAGCTCCCCCTCTTCCAACTCCAACACTATCTCCTCCAGCCTGTTTAACGCTTCTTCAAAGCTTCTCTCTTTTTTCCTTTTGGTCGATTTTTTACCAGCCAAGTTTGCCTCTCTGTAAATTCATTTCAGCTCGATCAACTCAACCCTCGATTCAAATCTTCCCTTATACACCTTTACCTGAACTCTGTCCTCTTTTTTGAGCATCCCTGTATCCTTGATTATCTTCAAATCAGGCAACTTTCGGGCAATGGAGTACCCCCTCTTCAAGACCGAAGAAGGCGACAAGGCCCCCAGTTTTTCCTTCAGTAAAGATACTGCATTTGACTTGATTTCAAAGTGATTTTTTAGCGCATCCGCAAGCCCGCGGGCCAGCTCATCCGCCTTCTGGGACCTCTGCGTGATGATATCGAAGGGTCTTCTGAAACCGTAGCTTTCCTGAACTGCGGCGAGTCTTTGCCTGGATTGTTCAGTCAGGGAGCCCAGAGAGGAAGCCAGCTTTCTTAGGTTTGTCTCCATCTGCTCCAGAAGCACGCTCGCTTCCGGAACCACCATCTGGGCGGCCGCGGAAGGAGTAGGCGCTCTTAAGTCGGCCACAAAATCCGAGATGGTGAAGTCGATCTCATGCCCCACCGCTGAGATCACCGGAATCTCGGATTCAAAAATGGCCCTGGCAACCACCTCCTCATTGAACGCCCAAAGGTCCTCCAACGATCCGCCTCCCCTCCCCACGATCATCACATCAATCTGTTTATATTCATTGAACTCTCTTATCGCTTGAGCGATTTGCTCAGCCGCTCCCTCTCCCTGAACCCGAACCGGATTCAATATCATCTTTGCAACGGGAAAACGATGTCGGATTATTCTTACTATATCTCTGATGGCAGCTCCGGTAGGAGAGGTGATGACCCCGATTCTGTCCGCAAACCCGGGTATGGGCTTTTTGTGTTCCTCATCGAACAGGCCTTCGTTGAAAAGCTTCTCCTTCAGCTTCTGAAAAGCGACCTCCAGCTTTCCCAGACCGGCCGGAATAAGTTGAGCTACATCTATTTGGTACTGCCCGTTTCTCTCATACACTGTAATGCTTCCCCGGGCGATCACATTCATACCGTCAGCCGGCTCAAACTGAAGCCGGTCTCCCCTGAACCTCCAGAGGGTGCATTTTATCTGGGCGTTCTCGTCTTTGAGAGTGAAATAACGATGCCCGGAAGAGTGCAGAAGATAGTTGGAGATCTCTCCTTCGACCCACACAGCGGGAAGGTTTTCCTCCAGGAGCGTCCTTATTTCTCTGGTGATCTCTGTTACCGAGTATATTCTTTCTCGCATCTCCCGTTCAAGCCAATCACACAAGAGTCGGTAAGGGACGAATCAGTTTGTCGCCGACATGGCTGAATGAATTCGGTGATCCGTTCATCCCAAAATATAAGCGCCCACAGACACATGTCAAACAATATCTGACGGAAGTACCGCGTCTTAGGTCAGAAGGTTCGGCGGACAGCTCCGTGGCCTCGAATGTTTTCCTCGGATCAAGCGCGGACACCAAAGAGAAAATCGGTTCTACATCATGTCTTGACTGACCGTGTTGCCAGTGCCCCAAAATGAAGTTACCTGGCTATCTCGCTTCTCTCAATGTGTTGGCTTACGCGTTGCCATGGCGATGAGCTCATCTAAGAGCAAGCAGTCTCGACAACTCTGGTTGCTCGATGGAGGAAACTCGAGATCGTAGAGCCTTCGAGCTTCTTCCAAAAGCGGAGGAATCCTTTGTTCGGCTTCGAGCTTCAACGGAAGCACGTGTCCTTGGAAGCCCATCAGAAATCCGTCATCTCTCAAGACCGAATCAAGTTTCTCCAGCCCCAGTTGGGTTTGTGGTTCCATGTATACCAGAGCAAGTCCAGAGATAGGATCGTATCCCTGCCGTTTTCCGATGTAGGCGTAGGCATTGAGCTGAACCTCATAGAGAGGAAGCAAGCTATCTTGAGTTTCGGTGAATTTGGCAGTCTTATAGTCAATTATCAGATATGATCCGTCGTCTCTTTGTACGATCTCATCTGGCGTTCCCCGTAGCGTGACGCTGGTTTTTTCATCAACCACGTAAAATTTCGAATAATGAGGGACCCTAACTGGTTTCCCCACGCCCCCCAGTACTTGCAGCCATGCCGGCAGTTGACCATACCTGTCGAAGTGAACGCCGGTGACCTTTTTGGTGTAAGAGTCAATAGAACTGAATATTCCAGGAAAGATTTGGAAGGGAAGCTTATTTTCACAGTGCAGTCTGATCCAGAAACACCTGGGACAGAAACCGGGCAGAGCTAAAACGCCCAGATCCTTGGCTGAGATTCTAATTTTTGACATAACTCTCCTCCACTTTTCAAAAACTCTGTATCTCAGACATCGTTCACAGTCGATCAGTGTTGGAAATCGAAAATCAAAATGTACCAAAGAGAAACGGCCCTTTTCAAATGAAACATACTTTTCATGCCGGCGCCTCGACAAAAGAAAGTCATACAAATGAAAGTGCGGACAGGATTACGTCGCTGACCGAGCAGGTGCATCCAGTTTCTGCTGCAGGGGTCTGAGGGGTACGGATCCCGCGATGCCCTCGCCTGGTTTACCCTTGCGAAATGAGTTGACTGACGGAGAGATTTGCGCTCCATACCGGATGGCAATTTCAGGATTCTGATCTGAGTTTAATTTGCAGATGTTCGCGCGTCCGCCACAATCCGCACCAATCTCATCTAAAATCCCTCCCCTAACCTGCCGGTGTGTACATCTTGGTGACCAGAAATCCACTGCCGCTGGAACATCGGATTCAAGTACCTCCTCCCGGAAGGGCCCATCCGTTAGAGGGAGCGGCTTACCGGGCTTTGGCGGTCCCAAGAAAAGACTCCTCAGCAATCCCAATCCTTCTGACTCCTTCCCTTCATGGTTCAGTTGCTCGGACCGGCGATACGAAAATCAGGCTCTCCGCTGGCGCGACAAGCGCGCTACCACCTTTCGCCTTCCTCCCAAACATAGAATTCAAGATATTTCTCTCCCTTCGGCGTGATCTGATAATAAGTATGATTTCTGTGCTTGATCCATTTGTTGTGAACTACTTTCTTGCGATACTGGATCATAACCTTTTCAACTCTTTTCAGAAGTTTGAGATCTCTTAGCTTTTTATGGCGCTCAAACGACTGCTCGGAGGTGAGATTCAAAATCCTCGCCACCATCCGGGAATAATCTATCCCCATATCCTTATGGTGCTGCAGGATTCTAAAGTCGACCTGGTCCAACTGATGGTAGTCTCGGCCCGGTCTGTATTCTTCTCTATCCAATATGTCCATCCAGTTGATGGTGATCAGACGCTCAGATTTTATCTTTTGGAGGTTCTCGCAAGAAGCCCTATGTACCACAATCAAGTTGTTGTAGCTGTGATATCCAGTGACGGCATCATGAGGCTCTGGAGCGCAACATCTGGCCGCTCTGTAACCTTCCTTTAGCCTTAATCCCTTATCGAACATGCACGCATCGCCTTCCCTTATACCACTGTAGTACAATAGCCAAAAACCCTCCTATGTCAAGTCCATCTTTTCTCGACAACCCGCGTTTTGATCCCCTCAGGAAATTTTTTTTCAACAAATTAAGTAACCCAACGTATAGTTAAATAACTCTGGGCTCTGCTATAGGCACTATTACTACACGCCCATAAGGGATCGAAAAGGTGGCAAGAGCAAAGCAAAAAAGGCTCGATTTGAGTTCTGTTCTGGTCAGACTTTGCTCCACAGTTCTTTCGCCAGGTTCTCCGGAGCAAATGACCACCCGAGCCTTAAAGGAAATCAGAAAGGCTTTCAACGCGAGAATATCCTGGATATTCTTGGTCGAAGGTGATCACCTGGAACTGGCGTACTCCGGTGACGCTAAAACCCAGCCAGAGTCCCCCGAGTCCGAACTTAGCCAGCGGTTCTCCACCGACGTTTTGTGCCGCACCCACGCGGTCGTCTGTAACCGTGTGGCTGAACTCTACCACAAGGACAGAACCCTATACACGTTCCTGAAGGAGAGAAACATTCATAAATTCATGGGTGTATCACTCCGAAAGGATGGTAGACCCATGGGCACGTTGAACGTGGGAAGGGATTTTGACGCTCCGGTCTTCACCAAGGAAGACTTGGAGTCTTTGGCCATGCTGGGCTCCCTGCTCCTTGTAAGTCGACTCAAGCTGGCTGAGGAGGGGTTGAAACAATCCCAGGATTTTCTTGAGGCGATCATCGATAACATTCCCAATCCCATATTTATCAAGGACAGGAAGCACCGCTGGGTGATTTTGAACAGAGCCTGCGCCGATCTGTCGGGTTATCCCCGGAAGGAGATGTTGGGAAAGTCCGATTACGACTTCTTCCCTAAAGAACAAGCCGATTTCTTTTGGGAAAAAGACGAGGAGATGTTCCGTACCGGGAAAGTCGTGGACATTCCCGAGGAGTCCATCACCGACAGAGAGGGCACGCTCCATTACATACATACCAAGAAAGCCCCGCTGAAAGACGCATCGGGCAGGATAACCCACCTGGTTGGCATAATCGAGGACATCACTGTCCGAAAGCAGATGGAGCAAGCCTTAGTCGACAGAGAGCGAATTGCCCGAGAGCGGGCCCGCCTCCTGGCTGATCTTCGCAGCTTAGGGGATATAGACTCAATCTTAACCCGGGTATGCGAAGCTGTTCGCGATTCCGGACTTTTTGAGCGCGCGGTGATGACTCTGCACAAGCCGGGGGGAAATATCTTTCATCTGGGTCAGGTGGGGCTGCCTGCCTATCTGGTCAAACGCGCACGAGGGGCCGCCCCTATTGATCGGAAGCTGAAGGCCAAGATGACCGGCAAGAGGTTTCGCATCTCCGATTCCTTCTTCGTTCCGTCGGAGGCTGGTCTGGACTTCAGCAAAAGCGGCCGCTATATACGCCAGAAGAAAGTAGGCCCTAATGGCGGCGATTGGCGGCTGGGCGACGAGTTATTCGTGCCTCTTCGTGACTTTTCCGGACGGACTATGGGGTATCTCTCCGTGGACACTCCCAGCAACGGTTGCCGGCCTGATCTCAAAACCATTCAGGCTCTGGAGACTCTGGTCGAGGCTGCCGCGTCCCGGGTCAGGGAGCTGGAAATCCATCAGGCGCTAACTCAAGAACGCGATTTCTCGCAATCGATTCTGGACACCGCCAACAGCATGATCCTCTGCCTGGATGCCGACACAAGAATCACGGTCTTCAATCGAGAATGTGAACGAGTAACAGGGTACCGACGTGAAGAGGTTTTGGGTAAACGATGGCCCGACCTCTTCCTCCCGCCCGATAAACGCCGCGAAGAACTGAAGTGTTTCGCCGAATGGGTCCGTGCCCATCCTCGCGACCAATATGAAGGCCCGGTCGTGACCAAGAGTGGTGACATCCGCACAATTTTGTGGTCCAACACGGCCATTCTCGGGCCAGGGGCAAGGGACGTAGTAGCCATTGCCACCGGTCACGACATCACCGAGCGCAAACGGGCTGAGGAGGCGCTTCGAGAAAACGAGGAAAAGTACCGCCTGCTGGTGGAGAACCAAACCGACCTGGTGGTCAAGGTCGATCTGGCGGGCAGGTTTCTTTTTGTGAGCCCCTCTTACTGCGAGATGTTTGGCAAGACTGAGGGGGAACTGCTTGGCCGAAAGTTCATGCCCTTAGTTCATCGGGATGATAGGGAGACAACAGCAAGGGCGATGGAGAATCTATATAAGCCTCCTTACACCTGTTACGTGGAGCAACGTGCCCTTACCAAGCACGGATGGAGGTGGCTTGCCTGGGCGGACAAGGCGGTGTTGAACGAACGCAAAGAGGTAGCGGCCATCGTTGGCGTTGGTCGAAACATCACTGATAAAAAGCGGGCCGACGAGGCGCTTCGCACCGCGGAGAAAAGGTACCGCACGCTGGTGGAGACTGCCCAAGAAGGAATCGGCATAGTGGATGCAAAGGAGAATCTCGTTTTCATTAACCAGGCTTTCGCCTATCTCCTTGGGTACAAACGAGATGAACTTCTTGGGAAAAACCTGAAAGAACTATCTGATAATACGCAATATGACATATTCAAAGAGGAAACCAGAAAACGGAAAAAGGGTCAGTCTTCGAAATACGAGACTACGCTTGTCAGCAAAAAAGGAAAGCCCAAAGACATGTACGTCTCTGCCGCCCCTCTGTGGAACGAAGATGGAAGCTTTGCAGGCACCATGGGGGTCGTCTCTGATTTGACTGAGGTGAAAAAAGCCAGAGAGTACAATATACTGTTAAATACGAGCAGGGCTCTGGCCCGAACTTTGAAATTTGAAAAGGTGCTTAGGCTGGGTGCAGAGAAAATGACTCAAGCCTTGAAGGCAGATCGCTGTGCTGTGATGCTTTCTGCGGACAGTTCCCCAAGCTCCACAATCGAGGTACAGGTCTATCCTTCCTTGGAGGGAAAAAGCGGCATTGTGCCCGTTTTTGACCTGAGAACCCCTAAAGAGCACTTTTCCTCATATAAGAGAGCTCTCCGAACAAGCCCGTACATCCAGGTTTTTGATGTTCGAAGCCAGCTGGTGCCGGAGTTGGGAAGGAAGATCGTCCGCAAAGCCGGAATGGTATCGGCCTTAATTGTCCCCATTTTCTTGAGAAACAGAATGATGGGCGTCTTTCATGTAGGGATGGCAAAAAGGCCCAAAGCCTTTCACCCAGATCAAATTCGGATGGCTCTCACCATGGCCAATCATGTGGGAGTTGCTTTGCAGAATTGCAGGCTGATGCAGGACCTACAGAAGGAACACTCCCGGATAATCCAACAGGCCGCGCTTCTGAGAACACAATACAGGGAACAGAAGATGATGTTTGAGTTAACTCAAGCATTGGCTTCTGCCCGCAATCTGGATCAGCTGCTCAGATTCGCCGTCAAGAAGGTGGTTGAGCTTCTGGAGGTGGAAAGGAGTTTCATTATCTTGGTCGATGAGGATGGAGGCAGCGCCACTGTAAAAGCAGGCCACGCTGAGCCAAAAGAAACCAATCTTGGTCTGATGGGCTGTACCTTTAGTCTTGACGATTACCCCAAGCTTATTGGGAAGGCGCTGAACCCCAGCAAACCTCTCGTTTTGCACGACACTTCTGCGTTGTCTCACGATTTCCCACTGCGAGATTATATACTCGGTCAAGGGATAAAATCAGGCGCTGCTATTGCCTTGAAGTCCAGAGGAAAGCTGTTGGGTTTCCTTACCGTGGCCACTACGGGGCGTCTTCATCGGTTTACCACTGAACAGACCAAGCTGCTTCGAACCGTGTCCAATCCCATAGCGGTGAGCATCGAAAACTACCAACTATTGGAAGACCTGACTCAAAAGTATGCTCAAATCGAAGAGCAAGCCTCCGTCCTAAGCAAGCAAACCCGGGAAAAGGATATTCTTCTAAGAGTCAGCCGATCTCTTTCCAGAGCCATGAGTCTGGATGAAGTGAGCAAAGTCGCGAGCCGCGTGGCGGGTTCGGCGCTGGGTGCGGAACGGTGTGCGGTGACGCTGTGCAGCCAAGACGGTAGCCAGTTGGAGATCAAGGGTCTCTTTTCCAGGAAAAAGACCGATACCAGCAGGCTGATCGGAACAAAATTCTCCTGGGAAGATATCCCCCCGCTTACCGCCGCCATAAGAAGAGGAAAGCATTTCGTCATAAATGACACCTCCAAGGTCCCCTCCAGAGGTAAGACAAAAGAGTACTTTCTGAGGGCGGGCATAAAATCGGTGTTAGGCGTTGGCATGTTTTTTGGCAAAAAGCTGGTGGGCGTTTTGAGCATTACCAGCACCACAAAATATAGGACCTTCAGTCAGGACGAGATAAAGCTGATTCAGACCATCGCCAACCAGATTGCCGTCGCCATCGAAAACGCTCGCCTGTTGGAGATGGTGAGAAAACATACCCGAGACCTTAGGGATCTAGCCTCCCAGTTGATAAAAGTTGGGGAGAACGAGCGAAAAAGGATTGCCCAGGAGCTGCATGACCAGCTAGGGCAGATGCTCCAGTCCATGATGATGAATCTCGACAGGATCAGAATAAAAGTAAGTTCAAGACCTCGAAGCCTGGAAGGGGTGGAGGAGGGGATATTGGATACGAAAGAGTTGCTCGAACAGACCATTGAGGACGTTCGAACCTTGTCCGCCGATTTGACTCCACCAATGCTGTCCGATTTCGGTCTGATCCCGACCTTGAGATGGTACATTGACAACTACTCCAAAAGATCGAATATCGACGTGTCTTTAAAAACCAAAGATAAAAGCTACCGGTTTCCTCAGGAGGTCGAACTTACCCTCTATCGCATTGTGCAGGAGGCTCTTACCAATGTTGCAAAGCATTCTCGCGCCAGCGAGGCGATCATTCACCTATCCAAGAAGGACTCCACGGCCATCTTGTCCGTGAGGGACAACGGTATAGGATTTGATGCCGAAAAGGTGTTATCCGTCCCGAAGGGTGTAGGACTTTTCAACATAAAGGAAAGAGTCAATCTGCTCGGGGGGAGCTTCGACGTTATCTCCCGCGCAAAAAAAGGAACCACATTAACCATAAACATACCTTTTTCGGAGGTGAATAATGAAGAAGGTCAAACTACTGGTGGCTGACGATCACAAGATCTTCCGCCAGGGAATCAAAAAGCTGTTAGAAGAGGAGTCGGACATGCAGGTGGTAGGAGAGGCCGCGGACGGACGGGAAGCCGTAAAGAGAGCGACCGAGCTGAAGCCGGATGTCATTCTCATGGATATCGCCATGGCCAACCTTAACGGATTGGAGGCGACCAAGCAGATCAAGAAGGTATTGCCCAGCATCAAGGTGATAATGTTGACCATGCACAAGAATGAAGAATACATTCTTCAATCCTTTCAGGCCGGTGCTTCCGGCTTCATCTTAAAGGAAGGTGCCGTGGAGGAGTTGGTCTCTGCCATTCGCTCTATCCATCAGGATAAATCGTTCTTAAGCCCGACCATCTCCAAGACTTTGATAGACGCCTATCTCCGCAAGATGGAGACAGGTAAGACCGAAACGCCGTTTGATCTGCTTACAGACAGGGAAAGAGAAGTCCTGCAACTCATCGCGGAAGGATATACCAACCGCGAGGTGGCCAAAGCTCTCTTCATCAGCGTGAAGACTGTGGAGGCGCACAGAGCACACATCATGCAGAAGCTGAACATCCACGATATCGCCAAGCTGGTGAAATATGCCATTCAGAAGGGATTGGTCGATCTCAACGTATGATGACGCCGCCATCCTCAGTCGGTTAGCAGGCGGTTGTGGTCATGAATGCTTGGCAGAATCCCCAGAAGAGGTACCAACTCAGGCCCGGGTGTAGATGGAGGCGTTTTGGCAGAAAAATAGGGTGAATTACTAATTGCCAAGGACCGGGTTGGGCTTATATTGGGAATGCAGATTTGATTTCATCTCGAGGGTGTGCCCTGTAGCTTTGGGTAGTTCCTAGCCCCCCTCTACCCTTACCGAAGCACACCCTCTTCCTCTGCCCAGGCTATTCCGCCGACAGGAATGACGGTGTTTCTCCTCATGAGTTCTTCACCTGCCGCACTCTTGACTCCAGAACACGAGCAGAACTTTTGAGAAACAACAAATAACCGTTGACAATCACTCTGTTAGCCCTGTATATTAGGCGAGGCAAGAGAGCCGGAAAGAAAAACAGCTGAGGAGGAGGTGAGTTCCAGTATGGCAATGAGGATTACGGACGAGTGCACTGCATGTGGGCTTTGTCTTCCTGAGTGCCCTCAGTCAGCAATCGAGGAAGGTGACATATATCTTATAGATCCGAGCAAATGCACCGAATGCGAAGGGATAGAGGGAGGATCCAAGTGTGTAGCAGTTTGCCCGGTAGAATGCATCGAGAAAGCTTCTTGACGCAAGCAGTTATGCTGCATAAAAGTGCGCCGAGACGAGCTGATTAAGATCTGCTTCGCCTTCGGCGCACTTTGTTATGAGGTCCCACGGGACACGCGCGTAGCCTAGCGGCCAAGTTGCTTCTCTGGTCACCGGAAATGAATCTGGCTCCCCGTCAAAAACAGGTCGGGCGCGTGAAAACCGCTAACAGGAGAGCTTGTTAGAATTCATTATGACAAGTGAGTGCCTTGCAAAAAAATCGTGCACCGATTTCCCCACAATGTTAACGGTGACGACTGTTCTTCTCATCTCCAACACTCGAGACAGCTGGTCGACGAAGGTGAAATCTCTTTGGGCTGCCTGGAATTTCTCTGGATGGCCCCTTAAGCTTTTAGGCTTTACATTGTTGGGATTCTTGGATGCTTCTGATTGATGGGATTCGAAAGAAAGAAGCGAAAACGTGCAGGTGAATACGTGCGTATAGAAATAAGACTAAAGAGGTGACGATTTTCCGATATGGGGAGATATCGATTCCTGGAAAACATTGCTATCGCCGATGCGGCCTTCCAGGCGGAAGCGGATAGCCCGGAGGAGCTGTTGCAGGTGTGCGCCCTGGCGACTTTCGAGGTGATGGCAGACACCAAAACTGTCGAACACAAACATAGAGAAGATGTGCAAGTGACCGCCGAAAATCCGGAGGAACTGCTGTTTGGCTGGCTGGCTGAGCTGATTTATCTGAAAGACTTGAAATCCATGCTTTTTAGCAAATTCGACGTAGACATTCAGAGGAAAAACGGTTATGGTCTAAAAGCTTCCGTTTGGGGCGAGCCCGCAGACCAAGAGAAACACAAAGTCAGAGTGGACGTGAAAGCCGTTACGTATCATCTTCTGGAAGTGAAAAGAACGAGTGGGAAATGGACAGCCAGAGTTATCTTAGATACCTGATCCTGGTTTTGAAGCGGCTCGCTGCAAGTGGCGAGGATGCTATCCGCGGTTGGAACATTAGATCTGCAAGCAAATTGAGCAACACTTCGAATAAAGACAGTGGATCTCGGAAATATTCTCATCGGCTAATGATCAATCGAGAGTCTCTTTTCGAAAATGAGGTGATATTATGGAGATGAAGAAAATTCAAGAAGGCATATGGGAAGTTCCTCCGACTGAAAAAGAGGGGATGAGGGTGCCGGCAAGGATTCTCGGTTCGGAGAAGTTGATGGAGATTATGGACAAGGGTGTATTCGACCAGATAACCAATGTGGCCTGTCTTCCCGGGATTCAGAAGTATGCCATGTGCATGCCGGACGGACATTGGGGTTACGGATTCCCCATCGGCGGGGTAGCCGCCTTCTCTACCGAGGATGGAGTGATCTCGCCCGGCGGAATCGGATTCGACATCAACTGCGGGGTCAGACTAATCCGCACCGATCTAACCTTGGACGAGGTGAAGCCAAAGCTGAATACTTTGATGGACACTCTATTCAAGCTGGTTCCCGCCGGCGTCGGATCCAAGGGGTTCGTCAGACTCGATTCCCAGACGTTCAAGGAAGTCATGGTCAAGGGTGTGGATTGGTGCATCGAAAATGCATACGGCTGGCAGGAGGACCGGGATAGAATAGAGGAAAAGGGACGCATGCAGGCCGCCGATCCGTCAAAAGTAAGCCAGAAAGCTATATCCCGCGGAATCAGCCAGCTGGGCACTCTGGGGTCGGGGAATCACTATCTGGAGATTCAGGTTGGCCTCACTGATCAGGTCTACGATCCAGAAATAGCTAAGATCTATGGGGTGGGGAAGCCAAACCAAGTCTTCGTCATGGTACACTGCGGCTCCCGTGGATTCGGTCACCAGATCGCCACCGATTATCTGCAGCTGTTTTTGGGCTCCATGAAAAAGTATGGATTGAAGATACTGGACAGGGAGCTGTCGTGCGCACCCTTTAACTCGCCGGAGGGACAGGATTACTTTGGAGCTATGGCTTGTGCTGCCAACTCAGCCTTCGCCAACCGGCAGGTAATAACACACCGAATCAGACAAGCTTTCAGCGAAGTATTCAACAGGGATGCGGAGGAATTGGGGATGCATATCGTCTATGACGTAGCTCACAACATTGCCAAAATCGAACGACATAATATCGACGGAGACGAAAAGGAGGTCATCGTTCACCGCAAGGGCGCTACCCGCTCCTTCCCTCCCACTCATCCGGCTGTAACGGAGATGTACCGAAGCGTGGGGCAGCCGGTGATAGTTGGTGGCTCAATGGAGACCGGCTCCTACCTCCTTGCCGGAACTCAGAAGGCATTTGACATGACCTTCGGCTCCACCTGCCACGGTGCGGGAAGGGTAATGTCACGCATGGCAGCCAAAAGAAAGGTGAGAGGCACCGAGCTGAGGCAGAAGATGACCGAGAGGGGCATGGTTGTGCGAGCGGTGTCCATGTCCGGACTGGCTGAGGAGGCAGGACTGGCTTACAAGAACATCGACGAGGTGGTGAAGGCGGTAGACGGCATCGGAATCTCCAAGAAAGTGATTCAGCTGAGACCCCTGGGGAGCATCAAGGGTTAAAGAATCAGAATATTCGGTTGTGTCGGGTCTTGTTCATGGTTAGCCATGAGTGTGACCCGATACCTGTTCATATATGATTCCCAACTGCATTCTTCTGTCAGGTCACACCCGCCCTGAACCATGCGGTTCAAGGCAAGCCCTAGCCAGAGGCGGGCAAAACCTGATGGAACATGAACTCAGCCCCCTCTCCCTGGATCCCTCTCCCACAAGGGGAGAGGGAAAAGACTGGCGCATACCCGATCTGACAAGCAGACCCTCCTGAGGCGGGCCGGGCCATCCACCCAGGGAAACTGGCATTTCTGACCTTACTGACGATACTGGCGATTGTTTTAAATTTTTTCATCCATCCTGAGGGCATGAATTCAGTGTGTTAGAAAATGTATTTGGAGAGAGGAGTCTGTCATCCCAGAGGATGGCGGAGGAGCCGTTTTGTGTTTTTGCCTTTCTGAATCCCATGGTGGAAAGGAGCCTGCCAATTCTGTGATAACTGAAGCGGGCTTGCTCAGACTTACCTTGATTGAAAGCATCGGTAATGGTTTTGACCGGAAG
>JABAOF010008567.1_pt2 | contig 62182 bp, 62 predicted proteins | sample 7062171 | NCBI WGS metagenome assembly JABAOF01 (sample SAMN14538628, study PRJNA623070) | marine sediment metagenome | biome: marine biome [ENVO:00000428]; feature: marine pelagic biome [ENVO:01000023]; material: deep marine sediment [ENVO:00002113] | place: India: Gulf of Khambhat ...
GAACATGACCTTCCCAGAGCACTTCGACCAGTTCAGAGTCGACATATCCGAAGGTATGGATAAGGCCAGAAACGTCATAAAAGAGGTCTCCATCGACTACTCGAAGCAGTTCGGAGTCAACCATGGAGACCTCATAGAGAAGAGTTCTACTGAAGACACAGATATCTATATCGTTGCCATGGGCGCCGTCGCCTCCGAAGCCTTTGAGGCGGTGAAGCGTCTGAGGGAGGAAGGAGAGAAAGTTGGGGGCCTCCGAGTCAGAGTGTTCCGGCCCTTTCCGGCTAAGGAGCTATCCAATGAGATAAGGGAAGCTGAGGCCGCCGTAGTCTTGGATAGGAGCATTTCTCCAGGTTCTCTGCCCCCCCTCTATTCCGAGGTTCGCTCAACGCTCTATTCGCTAGATATCCCGGTTTACGGGGTAATTCTTGGGATAGGAGGCAGAGATGTGACTTTCAGATCCATTAAAAAGATCTACCGCCGATCCCTCTCTCTTCTCAAGAGAAATGTCAGAGAAGACCTAATTTGGTATAGAAATTAAGCTAGGTCTGCTAAGATTAAAAAGGGGATTTGATATTTTTAATATTCAGAAACGCCAGTTTTCACTTCCGCATGAAAAACCTTTCTACTCGTGAATCAGCCCATAGTGGAATATCCTATTAGCTTATGACCTCAGCGAAGGCGAACCTCTGTCCCACTCGGGTGATCCGTATCTTTACCTCATCCCCCACCGAGACTCCAGGTACGAAGACAACAAATCCCTCGATATGAGTGATGCCATCGCCTTTCCTACCTAGGGAGTCGATCTTTACGTCGTACTCAGCCCCTTCTTCAACCGGTGGAGTAGATATACCAAACCTTCTTTCTTCCATTCAACTCACCTCTCACATAATATAAGAATCCTATAATAGGACCCAGATATAAACCAAGCGGTTCAATTCCTTCACGAAATTAAAAGAAAACCACCTTACTTAGTTTAAAGTATAAATGCTGATATCCTATTTTTTGTTCAAGAAAACGAATCTTAATTCCACACTTTATTAGATATCATCCCACTCTTAGTATGACGTCTTTGTCGAAGCGGAGATCCTTGAGAGGGGTACGTCTTGAAGCTTTTTGAGTATGAGGTAAAACAGATACTCAAGAGACGAGGCATTGAAGTGCCAAGAGGTAAGCTGGCCACAACTCCTCAAGAGGTACGAAAGGCTGCGGAGGAGATTCAGGGACCTGTTTTGGTCAAGGCTCAGGCACTCACTGGACGCAGGGTTCTATTTGGAGGCATAAAAACTGTCTGTGACCCAGATGAGGCTGAGAGAACGGCTGGGCAGCTCCTAGGTTCTATAATAGGGGGTTTCAAGGTAAACGCCGTTCTAGTAGAGGAGATGCTATCTATCTCAAAGGAGTACTATATAGGTGTGACTATAGATGAGGCGGCGAAGAAGCCTGTGACAATAGCCAGCTCCATGGGGGGGTCAGAGCTTGAAGATCTGGTTGAGAGGTTCCCGGAAAAGGTCGTGAAGAGGCATGTCGATCCCTTTTTGGGCTTCTTCGAATTCGAGGCTCGAGAGATCATCAAGGAGGTTGGTCTCTCTGGAGATCAGATGGCTCAAGCCGCTGTGGCTTTGAAGGTCCTTTATGATGTTTTCTGGGAATATGACGGGGAACTTATAGAGATTAACCCTCTTGTGATTACCGAGAACGGCGGGATAGTGGCCGTAGATGCTAAGCTCAATATCAACGATTACGCGGTTTTCAGGCACCCTGAATTCGGCTTCGAGAAGAGGTGGAGAGAGAAACTTTTAGACCTCAACGAGAGGGAGTACCGGGCAAAGCTGCTGGACTCGACTTATGTCGACCTAGAAGGCGACATAGGGATTATAGGCAGTGGGGCAGGACCTAACCTCCACCTAATAGACCTAATCGAACTGATGGGTGGGAAACCCGCCAACTTCTTTGAGGTTGGAGGAAAGATCACCGCCGGAGCCAACCCAGACAAGGGAATCCAGAAGGGATTGGACATCCTCCTCTCTAACCCCGGCATTAGAAGCGTCATCGTAAACATTGTGGGTGGTGCCACACGTTGTGACGAACTAGCTAGAGGGATAATACAATACATCAAGTCTCGAGGCATAGATGCCCCCTTCGTCGTAAGAGTGAGAGGCTCCAAAGACCATGAAGCTAGGGACTTGCTCCTGGGCGAGGGCATACCCTATGAGGCGAACCTCTATGACGCTGTGAGAAAGATCATCGAGCTAGCGAGAGGAGCCTAAGTTGGCCATACTAGTTGACGAGAACACAAGAGTGATTGTTCAAGGCATAACGGGCCTTGTAGGCGGGATGCAAACCAAGCTTATGCTTGAATATGGGACCAAAGTAGTGGCTGGAGTGACACCTAGGAGGGGCGGAGCAGAGGTCCATGGGGTGCCAGTCTATGACACCTTTAAGGAGGCCATGGCAGAACACCCGGAGGCCAACGCATCGATAAGCTTTGTCCCGGCCCCATTTCTCCTAGACGCTGCCTTAGAAGCCATAGACTCTGGAATAAGTATCTACGTTATGGTCACGGACCTAGTACCCTTCCTAGACGCCGTTAGGATCATTAACTTCGCCGAGAGGGGAGGAGTACAAGTCATCGGTCCTAACACCGCAGGCGTCACTTCCCCTGGGAAGTGCAAGCTAGGAATACACCCCGTCCACCTGATCAAACCTGGAAGTGTGGGTGTGATGTCTAGAAGTGGGGGACTATCCTACGAGATGGCCGCGGAGCTCACCTACCGAGAAATAGGTCAGTCTACTTTGGTGGATATAGGCGGTGACCCTGTTGTTGGCATGGGCTTCGGGGAGCTCATCAGAATGTACGAGGAAGACAGAGATACCGAGGTCATGGTCATGTTGGGAGAGGTCGGAGGAACCGCTGAGGAGGAGGCCGCTGAGATCATCAGAAAAGAAGTCTCTAAGCCCGTTGTGGCGCTGATCGTGGGCCGACAGGCGCCACCGGGGAAGAGGATGGGACACGCCGGGGCCATAGTTATGGAGAAGATGGGCACCGCTAATAGTAAGATCGAGGCCTTGAGGCGGGCTGAGGTGTACATAGCTAAGCACATCAGAGAAGTCAGCGAACACTGTGAGAAGATCTTGCGTAGATAGACTTCGATACTAATTGGCTATATGGTTTTCCACCTAACCCATTTGTTTTTTAAAGTAGATTTAACTTTATTAATACCTCTCTCAACCTCTCCCGGTTCTCAGGAGTCAAAGGCAACACTGGTTTTCTGCAAGGTCCAGCAGGGAGGCCCAATATATCCAAGGCTTCCTTAACCACTACGGGAAAGGTTCCAAGAGCGAAGGCCATCCTGAGGGATGTCAATTCACGCTGAGCTTTTAATGCCCCATTATGATCCCCACTGACGAAACTCTTATAGATCTTTACCACTATTTTGGGCGCGACGTTTGCGCAGGCGGCGATCGATCCCTGGCCTCCGTAGGCCAAGGTGGCGTAGATGAGGGTGTCCCTTCCCGCTAAGACCGAGATCCCATTCTCGCTACTCGTGATATATTCAAGGGTCGTGGTAAGGTTTCCGCTGCTGTCCTTGATTCCCACAATGTTACTACACTCTTTAGTGAGGGCTGAAAGAACTGCTGCGTTGATGTTAACCCCTGTACGGGCGGGGTTGTTATACAAGAGAATCGGGAGGTCGACTTTACTCGCTATGGTCTTGTAGTGGTCAACCAACTCGCGGCTGCTGGGTCTAACATAGTAGGGTGTTATTATGGAGGCTGCGTCCACCCCTATGTCCTCAGCAATCTCCATAAGTTCAATTGTCTCTCGAGTTGACTCCACGCCAGTACCTGCATAAACATCTGCCTTGCCATTTACCTCATCCACGGTCACCTCTAGGAGCCTCCTCTTCTCCTCCATAGAGAGAGCCCAGAACTCTCCTTGGCTCCCTAGAGCGAAGACGCCATGAACCCCCCCATCCAACAGATGGCGGATGATCTCTCTGGCGCCCTCTTCGTTGAGTGCCTCATTCTCCCTGAAAGGCGTAACCATAGCCACAATAATACCTTTGGGCTCGAAGGGCATGTTGTTTCACCACATAATTTTAAGCTTGTATTAATTTTTAATGTGCATTTCTAAGTAGAGTGTCATCCATTTTGAGGACAAGGCTTAAATCGAGCTCTGCCTACCCAAAACATGGTGTTTTGCTTTGATGGAGAAGGCCTGTATCCTAGGTTTTGGAGCACATGTAGCCGATGTCGTCCAGAGGAGTGGAGGAGCCATAGCTAACCACGTCATGAACGGAGGTGAAGCCCGCATGGTCTGCCTTACATTCGGAGAGAGAGGAGAGTCGCCCGTGCTCTGGAGGGAAGAGGAGATGACCATCGAGAGGGTCAAGAAGACGAGAGAGGCGGAGACGAGAGAGGCCGCAGAGACCCTTGGCATAAACGTCATTTTTCTGGACTACGATGACAACCCCCTATTTGTAGATAAGGAAAGGATCCTGAAAATAGCAGAAATTATCCGTGAGTTCAGGCCCGACATAATCTTGACACATTTCACAACAGATTACGTCAATCCCGACCACGAGGTAACATCTAAGAGTGTCCTTAGCGCCTGCCACTATGCGAGGATCCCAGGAGCAGACATAAAATATGAGCCCCACCTGACCAAGGACATCTACTTCTTCGAACCCACTTGGGGAACATGCGACTTCGTCGACTTCAAGCCTAACCTCTACATAGATATCTCCGAGGTCGTAGAAGTGAAGCAGAAGGCCCTCACCTCATATAAAGCTCAGAATGGCGACATAATGGCAAACTACTATACACTTTTAGCCCGCTGGAGGGGCGCCCAAGCCGGAGTAAAATACGGCGAAGGATTTGTCCGAGTACCGTATTATTATGGCGTCTCAGGTATGCCCAGACCTCATGCCTCCAAACTCTTCCCTGCGCCACTCGTATCAGGGAGAACAAGGGAGGAAACCTTAGAGGCCATGAAGGAAATCTTTGCAATTTAGATGAGACAGCAAATCCCACAAAAAACCAGATTCTTTTATCGTGGATTGCAGCCCCAACTGAGTTGAAAATCGAATGTCAGTAGTGAATAGTCATATATACAGATAAATCCTGCTGTATAGAAGCTGGCTACTCGATGGTCGAATGATAAAAGTGAAGTACATACTCTGGGAGGAGGAGACCCCTCTCCTCCAGCCTCTCTATCAATTTAACTGGTAGGGGGCTGAGTACGAAGGCAGTCCTCATGTAAAATCTCCTTGGACGACCTGGCTCGACTTCCTCCTCTAGGATGATCCTATAATTGGAGGTCTTATCTAGCCGAGAACCCTCGTTGGCTGTTATTGAGAACACTATTCCACTGTCTCTTCTGAAGTCTTGGCACCACCTCAACACGGACTCAGTCTCACCAGAGTATGAGATGAGGATCTGGAAGTCTCCCGCTCTTGGGTGGGGGGTATTGACACCTCTCGCCCTGTAGACGTTGTCGCCCAGCGGACTTTTGACGTGGGTCAGCCTTATGGCAGTCATCTTAGCCACCTCGTCGCTGGTGCCTCTCCCACCGAGGAAGACATCATTACGCCTCTCCAAGATGTTTATCGCCGCGTCGTATTCGTTGGCACCTACGATGTCGTCGACGGCTTCCCCGATCTTTGGAAACTCTTCCCCCAATAGTTCAAAGACCAAGTCTGCCGAGCCGTTCTCGTGAAGGGCCTCTGCCATCATGTGGATGAGAGAGAGGCTGCTCAACTCGAAGATATCTCCCATGATGCCTGTCTTCCTGTACTCGTTGCGCACCTCTCTCTTTTTCCTTCCACTTAACCTCATCACACGGCCATGTCTCCTCACGATCTGGGCTATTGGAGAATTGGGCTTGGAGGTTATAAGGCCCATACTGAACTTTTCGCTGTTCGTCTCCTCGATGTATCGACCCAACTCAGCACAGACCTCTTTAGGGTCTTCCGATGTCCCACCTCCCGAGTTGACGAAGAGGAGGATTTTCTCATATCTCTTCTCCAGCTCTGGGGCGGCATCCAGCATGCCGCTACCTGGGAAACCAGGGTCTTCAGGGCTGACAACAATCTTGGGATTCTTCTTCATCTTAGCCATCTGGCTTGTACCTATGGTTGCCGAGCAGAGAGATCTACCAGAGCCGTAGGTGATGATGCAGTCGGCGCTCTTCAGTTCCTCGTATAGCCTTGATAACTCCTTCTGATTCACGGAGAGGACGTTGTCCTTGACCTCATTGATGTAGTCTATGTCGCTTATTTTCCCCTCCATGATCACCACCCATAAGGTGAGAAAAGTGAATTTTTAAGTCTTGTGTGAAGCGTTAAGATCGAACCCAATTCCCTCAGATCCTCTTTAATACTCTGACAATTAAAATTTTGATATAGATAAATCGTTAAGGCAGGAGATATTAGGTTCGTGATCAGAGAGAAGAACTACTTTTGGTTGGTAACCTTCTCAGTCCTGATCATAGCTGTAGGTCTACTTATCGGAGTATTCATTCAGAGACCTACTCCTGAGGCTAGCGATCAGTATAGGAAGCTTGTGGAGAAACTGCTGGATGAGGTGGCCCCCTCAGTTGAGGAGCTTAGGGGTCTAACTCTTCCCGAAGGATTCGAATTTAAGGATGTCACGGCTCAGTGGGTTAGGGAAAACTGGGGGACTCGCTACTTCGAAGCCATCTCTGAGGAAGTCGAAGACGAGGAGAGGATCTACAAGTCTCTCTTCTTGATCCCCGAGGGCTTCAGCCTCAAGGAGGCTTATGTAGGCATCTCTAGCATGACAATGGCCGCAGTTCTGGACAACACGCTCTACGTGGTAAGAGAGTACTTTAACCCTTTAGATAATGAGTCTAAGAGGACACTAGTTCACGAGTTGACCCACATAATGCAGGGCGAGCACTTCCGAGTCCCGGAGGTTAGCACCTTCGACGAAAAGCAAGCATGGAACGCGTTGATCGAAGGAGATTCGGACTTAACCGCTTCGGTTTACATCGAGACCATGAGAAGTCATTTGACGTGGCGTCGACCTGTTTCTATAATGAATTTGGATTCGGCAGTCGCTGAGGATATAGCTTCTCATAACGGCGGCCTTAGCTCAGTTAGGAGGCTCCGGATGTTCCCTTACAAATATGGCAAGGACTTTGTAGAAGCACTCTACCAGAGGGGTGGATTTGACGAAGTCAACAATGCCTACCTGAACCCACCTCAATCTACCGAACAGGTCATGCATCACAATAAATATGTGTTAGGTGAAAGAGCCACTTCAGTTAAGATGCCTGGGTTAGGCCTAGAAGGCTGGGATCTGGAGAGGACAGACCGGTTGGGCGAATACTTCATCCTCGTCATGCTTGATACATGGCTGCCTGATACTTTTGCGCAAAGAGTCGCCGAGGATTGGGAGGGTGACAACCTAACCTACTATGAGAGAGGTGAAGATTGGCTTCTAACCTGGGGAGTAAAGTGGGATTCAGAGGTCGACGCCTTGGAGTTTCACGAGTCCTTCACCGAGGTTTTGATGAGGGTCGGAGGCCAAGCTTCAGAGCGAAGAGATGTCAATCGAATCTGGAAGGTCAGCTGGGGGTACGTTTTGATATCGGTTAAGAGTAATGAAACGTTTATAGCAGGTTCGACTGATAGGGAAGCACTTTTTGAAGCTTACAAGATCAAAGTAGCGCACTGAAACTTGACAGCCACCTCAAATATTATTTTTAACTCTTGTAACACATTTATTTAAGAACCATTCAATGTTTGATTGGTGGTTGGCCACAGGATACGGGGTACACCAGATCCCATTCCGAAAATCGGGGTTGGATGAGACCTAACTCGATCGGGAGCTCTGAAGTTAAGCCGTGTCACGCCGGGGAATAGCAAGGTGCGAGAGCCCTTGTGAATACCCGGTGCCAACTACCACAAATAAGCGAGGTAAAAATAAGGTGCATGCAAAGATCCTACTTCAAGTGGGGGCAGGAGGGGAGGGAAACATACTTTATTTCATCCTCCTCTATCTCCCCTTCATCTTCTTCATGTTCTATGGTCAGAGATTCCAGATGCAAATGGCCCTCTTGGAGATAGGGGGGATGCTTAAGCAGCTGGAGAAGATGAAGGACTTCGCCAAGAGGGAAGCCCTCAACACACTGAAGAGAGAGGGATGCGAAGAAAAGACCGCCGAGACCAGCTTGGAAGTGCTCCTCAACTCCTTTACCATCCTCCCTACCTCTATGGACCCGGCAGGAGTCGTTGGGAAGGTGGAGCACATACTGAACATAAGGGATGCAAAACTTATTACCGAAGTTAAGAAGGCCATTCCCAAGGCTGACGAAGCAACAGCCAGAAACGTGGAAAACGTAGTGGAGGCCACAGCAGCACTAGATCAGATCTATAGGATCGTTAGACACTTCTATCTTCTTGGAAAGAAAATGGGCAATCTCTATGCGGTGATCCAACTCCAAATGCTGGCGCCCCAAATAATAATGTATGCTAAGGCCTTCGTCAGCGCCGTCTATGCCTTCAAAAATGGGATCCCTATAGGCGATGGGATAGGCGCCCTAGTAGCTGCCAAGATGATCAACGGTGCGACTACAGAGGTAATCGCCAAGGACACCGTCAGCTCCAAGTTGGAATATGAAAAAAGAAAGGCTTTCATAATCAAGGCACAGGGCCCCGGAGGAAACGTTGGCAAGCCCGGCGAGGCGATAAAGAAGATAATAGAGGATAACGGTGAGAAGATTAAACTCATCGTTATGATTGATGCTGCCCTTAAACTAGAGGGTGAGAAGATCGGAGAGGTTGCCGAGGGGATTGGCGCAGCCATAGGTGGGATCGGTGTGGAGAAGTTCAAGATCGAGGAGGAAGCCTCAAGGCATAAGATACCGCTTCACGCCGTCATCATCAAGGAGTCAATCGCAGACGCAATATCCGTGATGAAGAAGGAAATACATAACTCTCTGGGGGAGGTCTTGGAAAGGGTTAAGAAGATCATCCTCGAGAACTCCCAGGAGGAAGAAGGGGTAATCATAGCGGGCATAGGTAACACTATTGGGATAGCTCAGTGAAGGTAGATGATCTTCCATTTACAGATTGGGGGTTTCGGAGACGAATCTTTCCTCTACATATTGGTTCTAATCATTGTAATTTTCATCTTCATGACCTTCTTCGACTCTATGAGGAAAAGAAGACAGTTCACCATAGAGAGACCCATAACAAAAACCGAGCTCATCTGTCCCTCCTGTGAGCTGAGAGAGGTGAGAGAGTGCAAGGAAAAGGACTATATACTAAAGAATACCGACCAGGAATGTAAGAAGTGTGGAGCGAAGCTATCCATCAGTAGCATCTACGCCGAGGAAAGAAAGAAGAGCTAGACTATTATCTGTCTACCATTACTATCGCCGAGCGGATGATTATGTGTTTTTCATAGACGTGACCACATCATCATATGATACACTAGTTAGAAAAGCTGTCTGTGAAGAAAGATCAGCTTCCTCCAACACCTTTGGCATCACTTCGTTAAGATAAGGGGACCCTCTTCTCGAACTAGGACGGTGTGTTCAAACTGGGTCACCGGCCTCCCGGATCTCTCGACAAGTACGGGAAAGGCGGAGACGATACCCCTCCTCCTCATGGCTTCCAAGATCTCGAGGACTTCTTTGAGAGGCATCAGGTCGGTGAGCCAACGAGGTGAGAAAGGAAGACGGTTGAATCTTTTGAGGATCTGTTTGTAGAGCCTTATTTGCTTCCTGTCGGCAGGTCTCTTTAACTTGGTGAGCTGGTAGATCCTAAGCATGTTGGTGTCGACCACCTCTCCATAGGCGTCGGAGAAGGTAAAAAAGGGTTCCACTGCGTAGATCTCCCCCGCCCGGATCTTTGGGGTTAGGGAGCGACCTATATTGGGTATCGACTTCTTCCCGTGGAGGCTATACTCTGATATTTGGTGACCGGAGAGGTTCCTGATCGTCCTATAGTTCCTAGCTTTGGCCGCAGCCTCCACCACTGCCCCAATCCTGCCTGTCTTCACGCCGGCGCTCATGGAGCTAATCGCCGCTTCAAGAGCGGCTTTGTTCGCCTCAACAATGTCTTTGAACTCCGACGAGAGAGGAACCGTGGACGCGGTGTCCACGATAGATCCCCCTATCCGGACCCCAACGTCCACTTTCACCAGACCCTTGGAAGGGATAGAACCTTCTCTCTCCTCGAAGGGGGAAAAGTGCGCTGTGACCTCGTTTACCCCTACGTTGCAAGGGAAGGCAGGTTCTCCGCCTCTCTTCTTGATCAGCTTTTCAACTTTTTCGCATAAGATGTAGTAGGATGATTTTCTAGATCTTATCAGTTTTTCGGCATGATGTAGGGCCTCCACCGCTATCTTCCCAGCCTGAGTGTAGATCTGGAGCCTCTTTTCGTCCATGACATGGGCCCTCCGAGACTTGGATTCCCGTGTCAACTAAGAAAGACGAATTCACAAATATAGACTATTAAGATTTCTGGTATATCGACTTTAACTGTTTTCAATGCCCTGCTGTTAACACGAAATGAAATATTCTCAAGGTTTGCAGGCAGATAAATGTTTATGTCTTTTCGACCTCCAAGAGGATGCGAAGTCGAGAAACGTGTTTGGGAAGGCCGTGGACAACCTTCTTGGGTACCATGTCGATCTCGAAGTCCTTGATACAGACGTCGCCCTGGGTGCAGAATCGACGGAAGTAATTAACGATATCTACAACCTTGGTGATGTTCTGTCCCATTCCTTCGATCCAGATCCTGTTGTGATCCGCGTTAACAAGGTCGAAACAGGAAGCGAGGTAGTGGGAGACCGGCTTCTTCCCTATGAAGATGACCGATCCTGTTCTCTCCTCCGTCTCTACCATCCGTGTTGCCTCCATAGTATTAGAATCGAATGTGTATCCGGATAATCTAGTAGTCATGTAACCCCTTTAAATCTTTCTTATCGCCTCAACACTAAATAAAAAGTCTAAATGAGGGAGTACGGGGAAGCTTAAAAAATGTAAGTATGCCGAAAATTCCAACCTAGGTTGGAGGGGACGCGTCTACTAGAGCCTTTAACTCTTCCCACTTGCTGTCAACCCAGCGCTGTATCTCGGTAGTTTCCTCACTCGAGGCCTGATTAAACCTTCCTTGGAGGGAAAGATATTCCTCGATGGGCTTCTTTTTCAGTTTTCCCTCAGCGATGTATCGGCTAGCTCCTGTCAGCATCATATGGCCTTTATGATACTCGTAGAGGATCCACATCCCGGTTTCGACGGCGAGGCGGCCTATTTTAATGGTCAACGAGGGGGAGAAACGCCACCCTGTTGGGCATGGAACTAGTAGGTGGATGAACCGAGTGCCCTGAATATCTTTGGCTTTGGAGACCTTCTTCATCAGATCCACAGGGAAACTGGGGGAGGCGGAGGCTAGATAAGGAATCTTGTGTGCAAGCATGATGCCCATGATGTTCTTCTTATGGGTTCTCTTGCCAAGGGGCGTGGTCGTCGTCCAGGCGCCATAAGGTGTCGCGCCGCTTGACTGTATCCCTGTGTTCATATAGCTCTCGTTGTCATCGCAGACATAAAGTATGTTTTCATTCCCCTGAGCAGCGTTCGACAGAGCTTGTAGACCGATGTCGAAGGTCGCGCCGTCACCAGCCCACGCCAAAACCTGTACGTCATCTATCCTCCTCATCTCTAGGGCCGCTGAGACTCCGGAGGCTAGTGAAGCTGCCGTCTCGAAGGCGGTGTTGATGGTGATGACCTGGAAGGAGGCCCTTGGATAGTTTCCCGAGAGAACGCCTGCACAGCTCGCTGGGATTACCAGGATCGTTCGCTGGCCCAGGATCTTTAAGAATATTTTGAGGGCTATCATCAATCCACATCCTGAGCAGGCAGAGCTTCCCGGTAGGAGGTAATCTCTCCTCTTAACGAGTTCCTTTAGGCTCATCCCAACTAAAGTTATAATGGAGCCTATTCATATGTTTCCATCAGCCAAATGGGTTTGGTGGTGAAGGCTGAGTTGAGCCCTAAGGTCAAAGCACCACTCTTCAACTTAGAGGAGACAATGATATGTGGACAAACTTTCTGCTGGTTCCCTGAGGGCGGCAAGTGGGTGAACGTCAGCCGAAGAGGCGTCTTAAAAGTGTGGCAGCATGGTGAGCACCTCAAGTACGAATGCTCCGACGGGCTTCCAAGACCCCTGGAGCAGATCTTCAGGTTTAAGGATGATCTAGAAGAGATCTACTCTGAGATATCTAAAGACTATGTGATAAGAAGGATCATCGAGAGGCATAGGGGGCTACGGGTCATTAACGATGAGCTCTGGCCTTGCCTCGTCAGCTATATCTGCTCTCAGCAGTTAAGGATACCACGCGTCCGACGTCTTATGGATATCCTCGCGCGGAGATATGGAGACAAAATCTCTTATAGGGGGATGATCTATAACGTCCTTCCCACTCCAAAGCAACTCGACGAAGTGTCCCTTAGCAAGCTGAAGGAGGTTGGTCTAGGTTATCGAGCGAGATACATCAAGAAGACAACAAACCAGATTCTCAAGGGAGAGGTGGATATCAAGGGCCTTTATAAGTTGCCTTATTCTGAAGTGAAGAGGGAGCTGATGAAACTTCACGGTGTCGGTGAAAAGGTGGCTGACTGTGTAGCCCTTTTCTCCATGGGGCATCTAGAGGCGTTCCCCCTCGACGTGTGGACTTTCAGGGCTATCGCCAAGTTTTATCCTCATCTTCTCGAGACTGGTGGATATGGTGTCGTCTCCCGGTCTTGCCGAAGGTATTTTGGGAGGTATGCCGGCTACGCCCAAGAGTATCTGTTCCGTTATATTCGAAAGTAGATTATTTCACAGGTTTAACGTCTCCTGCTGTCGATGGTAGTCTTTTCATTATGGTACGCTTAAACAGAAATAATTCTAAAAAGATACTCTTGAGGTTGCTGATCACGGCTCCTTGTTGAAGGGTTCCTTTTCTTTAGGAGTAGTCACCTAGGAATATAGGTAGCTTCCCCTTCATTGCTATGGCATCTTGGGGACAGAGAGCAACACAGAGGGCGCATCCGTCACATCTCTCTCGGTCGATTTTCGCTATTCTCTTTCCAGCTTTGTCTTCAACCATACTTACCGCACCATAGAAGCACCAGTTTGGGCAATAGCTACATCCGTTGCATCTCTCATCTATTACCTCTGCCCATAGGAGTGTTTCTCTCTCTGTCTCCTCCCACGGTAGTATCTGGCCGAGGGTTAGGTCTTTTATTTTGTTTAGGGATTTATATCCCTCTCTATCTAGGTGCTTGTGCATACCTTCTACGAAGTCGCCGACTACCTTAAGGCCTTTAACACCATAGAGGATTGCCGTACAAAGCTGAACCGTCGAAGCTCCGCACATAATGGCCTTTACCGCATCTCTCCACGTCCAGATGCCGTTAGATGCTGATATTGGAATGTCTATTTCCTTGGCGACTTTCGCGATCCACTTCAATGTAATGGGCCGCATCCAAGGGCCACCTACACCAGCGAAGGTGGAGTGGAGTAAGGGGCGGCCAGTCTTAAGGTCAACATCAAGCGCCGGATACCTGTTCATGATAGTCAATCCATCGGCCCCAGCTTCTTTCACGGTGCGAGCTACGTTGACGATGTTAACAGCCTCAGGGGTCAGTTTAGCTATAACGGGTATCCCTACAGTTCCTTTAACGGTCTCGGTGACCTCGGCACAAGCACTTGGGTCCTGGCCCAGCTCTGTGCCCGTCTTATGTTTTAGCTCCCTGGGATGGGGACAGCCGAAGTTCATCTCTAAGGCATGGGAGCCGGCCTCTTCCATCATCTTGGCTAGAGTGCGCCACCTCTTTAGAGTGAGACCCATGATACTTGCTATTAGGAATGCGTCGGCCTCCTCAGCATATCGCTGGGCTTGCTTGATCTCCTTTACCCACTTCTCCGGACTGTATGTGGCTAAGAACTCACAGGAGTAGTTTGAGAAAACATGAGGCCATCCATGCTTGTGAAGGATTGTGAATCTGGGTCTGACATAGTGCTGCATGTTCTCTTCGAAGGTGACCGACTTCGCCACAATTCCACCGGCCCCAGCGTCTAAGGCCTTCTTCATATACTCAGCGTCTTTTGTGGGGGTTGCCGATGCAACCATAAAAGGATTCTTGAATCGCATACCGCAGAACTCAACTTCTAAATCAGCCAAACAGTTCACTCTCCAACGGAAACCAATAGACCATATCTCTGATCTCCATCTAAAAAACTTTGTGACTAGAGCGTGATCTCATTTCTTAGATCCTATTAAAAAACAATTAATTTCATAGAAACATTTATATATAACCTTTAATATTTTATATTTGCTCTTTAAAATTTAAAGAGGAAAATTTAATGTCTCAACAAAAAAATCTTTTCAAGCCTAAATGCGACCAATGCGGTGAAACAAAATCTCTAATACGGAGAGAGGATGAACTCATATGCACTAACTGTGGGTACGTGTTAATGAGCCAGAGTATCCAGAATGGTCCCGAGTGGAGAAATTTCCCAGGTGACGAGACAAAGGTCCGAGTCGGAATGCCGCCCACCTTGATGATGAAGGATAAAGGCCTATCCACCGTGATAGGAGGAGAGAATGAGGATGCCTCCGGCATCAGGATAGGAGGAAATGCCAAAAGGGATCTAAATAGACTCAGAAAGTGGCAACGAAGGATCAGCTTCTACAGCTCGAAGGAGAGAAACCTTGCCTATTCTCTTAACGAGCTGAACAGGATGGGAACCGAGTTGAATATATCATCTTCTATCTTGGCGATGGCCTCCTACGTTTACAGGATGGCGATGGAGAAGGACCTAGTACGTGGGAGATCGACACCGAACCTGATCACAGCCTCGCTTTACGTCGCCATCCGCCACGAAGGTTTCCCACGAACGCTTAAGGATTTGAGCCAAGTCTCAGGGATTGATAAAAGACAGATCGCCAAGAACTTTAGGATGCTCCTCAAAGGTCTCAATATGAAGATGCCTCTCACCGACCCAGTTAACTTCATAGCCAAGATTTGCACTGAGGGCGGTTTAGACAAGAAGGTGATGCTGGAAGCTAAAAAGATTGTGAGACTCGCTCAGAAGAAGAAGCTGACGGTGGGGAAGGACCCTATCGGCCTAGCGTCGGGAGCAGTCTATTATGCCTGTGTGCTTCTAGATGTTAAAAAGACACAGAAAGATATAGCGATCGCCGCGGATGTGACAGAGCTGACTGTGAGGAACCGATATAAGCACCTTTCTGAGGAGTTAAGGCTGGAGGCTCATCCCCGTAAGATAATTCTAAAAACGCCAGCATAGCATGATTCCATCCACATAAGTGTCGATGCTTCGTCTATCACCATCTTATATAGCCAGCTTTTACATAAAGATCCTTTTTTCCACACAAAGGACTAATAGAAGTGGCCTCATTGTATTTCAAGGTGGACCATGAAGGATCTCTCGGAGAGGACAAGAGAGGAGCTGGAGAGATACATAGAATTCATGCTCTGGCAGTACCGCGTCGTGGACGGATATTGGTTCATGGCTGTGGAGGACGAGTACGGCCTCGAGGCTGCGGTGAAGCTCAACGAAAAGATCTGGGGGAGAATCGGTGCTAGAGCGGCTCGAGACATCAAGGAGAGATTCAAAATTGAGGGTGAGGGAGTCTCATCCGTCATGGAGGCCCTGTCATATTTCCCATGGTCCCTCATCACTAAGTTTGAGGTCGAGAAGAGTGAGGGAGGCGTGGTGCTCCGGGTCCCTAGCTGTCCCCCACAGGAAGCGAGAGTTAGACTCGAACGAGGAGAGTTTCCCTGCAAGCCTATGCAGATAGCTGAGTTCTCTGGCTTCGCTAAAGAGATCGATGAAAGGGTTGAGGTGATATGCCGTTATGCACCACCAGACCTCCACCCCAAGGATGTTTGGTGTGAATGGGAGTTCCGCCTCAAAAAGTCTTAGAGTTACCTTTTGATTGGTATCAGGTTGAAGTTCTAGAGATAAATGGTTCATTATTTATATCCTTTTGGAGATGAGGCTCGTCAAGGGTCTATACTGGTATCCTTACCGAGGCTTTAGGAATAATTGTAATACATGCCTTTTCGACGATGAGATCCGTGTTATTATAGATCCGGGACATGAGTGGAATCTGGAGAGTCTTCTAGCTTCCTTGAGAGACGATGGATTTAATCCGAAAGATATTGACTTGATCATCAATACCCATGTTCACCCTGACCACTACGAGGCTAGTCACTTCCTTGCTGAGGTCTCGGGGGCTAAGATGGCTCTCCATTCGTTGGAGGAAAGGTATCTGAAGGGTGAGTCGAGGAGGCTCTACCAAATGTTTGGAGCAAATCCACCGAGTCTCACTGTTGACTTTCACTTAGCAGAGTCGTTAAATCTCGGGATCACAAGACTTGAGGTCCTCCACACTCCAGGTCACAGCCCTGGAAGCATCAGCATCTACTGGAGGGAGCAGAGCATCCTTATCTGTGGCGACTTGATATTCTCCCTCGGCGTGGGTAGGGTAGATCTTCCTGGAGGAGATCCCCACCTACTCAAGGAGAGCATAGAGATGGTGTCGAAGCTTGACATACGGTACCTCTTGCCGGGTCATGGGGAGATTCTGGAAGGCAGAGAGAAGATTAAGAGGAACTTCAACTATGTAAAAGAGGCCTACTTTGGCTGGATGTGATGGGGATTGTTGATATACTTGGCAGCAGACAGTTTTGGTTCCACTTGATCGAAATGAAATGCACTTTAATTGATGTGTGTGGCTATGTCAGAAAATTTTGTTAGATTTGGAAAACGTCACTTAGCCGGTGTACTTCATCAACCCTCTAAAAGATCATCTGCCAGTGTTATCACATGTCATGGGCTCTACAGTCATAAGGATAGCCAAAAATATGTTGAGATCGCACGTAGATTCTGTGAAGAGGGCTTCGTGGTCTTGAGGTTTGACTTCACTGGATGTGGTGAAAGCAGGGGTAAGTTTGAAGATAGCACTTTAAGTATGAGAATCAACGATCTAGAATCCGCTTTAGATTTTATGGAACAACAGCAGCACCAAGAAATAGGGGTGATGGGAAGCAGTTTAGGTGGATGCACATCAATTTTGACTGCGTCAAGGGATGAGAGAATTAAGGCTCTGACAACCTGGGCCACGCCCTACTATCTTAAGAAAATATTCTCAAGAGAGGAGACTCTTGGAAAGTTTTGGGAGGACATCAAAATACATGATATGGCCAAAGCAGCGGGGGAAGTAAATCAGCCCACTTTAATCATACACGGAAGCCAAGACAAATTAGTTCCCCTGTCCCACACTCATGCCCTATACCGAGAATTAAAGTTAAAACATCTTGAAATAATCGAAGGAGCAGATCACAGATTCACTAACCCTACACATAGAGTCAAAGCCATAGATTTTACCTTAAATTGGTTCAAAAACAATCTGCTTAGGTAATTATCTAAACCTACACAGGAATCACTCGAGATCTTTTAGATATTCATGCTCTTCTAATAGTAATCGGCTTTATCCCCTCTATTCGAGTCCTCGTGAACTTCTTAGTTAGATCAGATAGGTTTTTTGTTATCTTAGCGAAGACGGTGAGTCGGTGGGACCCCGAGGGCATTCGAAACTCATGAACCCCATAGGCTATGGCGAGTTCTTTCTCGTCTGGGTCAAAAGTCACACCGCCTGGAAAGCAGTACCTCATCACGTTCTCTAACTCCATAACTGGCAGTTCCACAGCTCCCAACACCCTCACCATGTCTCCTGACCACGCCGCATGAATTATATACCCCTCTATAGGCAGAGTTTTCCAGAAGGCCTCACAGGTCTTAGGTGCTCCCTTCTCCAGCAGGGCTCCCTCCGCTTTTACCTCCTCGACCTTTATCTCGAATCTTCTATCGGTGAGGCCGGGTTCATATACCCTTCCCCATCGCTTGTACCAAACCTCGTCGAACTCCTTGATCAGCTTCTCAATATCTCTCCTCTTGGACATGGCTCTATCTCTCCTTCATTTAGATACTACTCTAATGTGCCGGCGTTCCTTTATGCCTTTTCATCCGGTTAAGTGTTCGGAGCTAAACTCCTCGACGACGATGAGATCCTTAGATGGCTCCATAGGGGGTGAGAGCACTGCTACGTACTCCAGCGTTCCTTCTCCTGTGTTCACCAATTGGTGCTCCACTCCAGCCGGGACATAGAGGAAGTCATGTTCCTCAAACTCATATCTCTTGCCCCTAACTTTGATGAAGCCTTTCCCCCTGACTATGAACCATATCTCTTCGCTTGGGTGTCGATGTATAGGTGTTCCTCTCCGGGGTTCCATGACATCGTAGTCGACGAGCACGTTCTCGGATAATACAATCTTCTGCAGTGTGAACCCAGGGATCGTCTTCAGCGTCTTCTTGGGGGTCTCGCTCAGCCTGATCAGATATGTCTCCATTAGACGACACCGCTCACCTATAGCTTGAAGGGATATTTTAAGTTTCTGTTTAAGCACCAAGATATCTTTGATTGATTAACTCTCCTCTTTCTGCTTTTTCTGGGATTCGTTGGCACATCGTTTGCAGCAGAAGAAGTGTTCTCTGCTGTTAATTACCCGTTTATATTGTGCAAAAACACATTTTTCGGGAATCTCTACGCCGCAGGATCCACATCTTATAAATTGGCTCATCTCTTGAGTCTCCTCTTTTTCTTAGTCAAGTAGTCCTCTATTGCCTTTTGCAGACCATCAGCTGCCAGGTTGGAGCAGTGCATCTTTACAGGTGGTAGACCTTCGAGGCTCTCGGCTACGTTACCTCGTGTGATCTTCATGGCTTCCTCAAGGGTCTTCCCCTTAGCCAGCTCTGTAATCATGCTGCTCGTGGCGATGGCGGCTCCACAGCCAAAGGTCTTGAACTTCACATCTACCAGTCTATCTCCCTTCACCTTGATGTATATTGACATCATATCGCCACAAACAGGATTCCCAACGGTGCCCACCCCATCAGCGTCAGGGATCTCCCCCATGTTCCGGGGATTCTTGAAATGGTCCAAAACCTTCTCGCTATACACTGTTATACTCCTCCAGCAGCTCTTTGGGAGTTAAAGGAGAGATCATTCTCAGCCTCTTCACCGTCCTAGGCAATACCTCCAAGACATAGTCCACGTCTTCACCAGTATTTTGGCGGCCCAAGGATAGTAACAGCGATCCGTGGGCCTCCTCGTGTTTCAAGCCGATCGCCAAGAGCACATGGGAGGGCTCCAAAGTCTTTGAGGTGCATGCGGAACCAGTAGATGCTGCCACCCCTTCCATGTCCATGCTAAGGATCAGTGCCTCTCCCTCGATGAAGCTAAACCTGAAGTTGGCGTTGTTAGGGAGTCTTTTATCCGGATGTCCATTCAGATAAGAGTAGGGAACCTCGGCTGAGACCTCCTTTATCAATCGATCTCTCAGCTCGGTAAGGCTGTCGTTCAGTGTCCTCATCTCATTCTTGGCGATCTCCGCTGCCCTTCCCATCCCAACGATACCAGCGATGTTCTCGGTACTCGAGCGTAGACCTCTCTCTTGCCCCCCTCCGTGGATGATAGGCTCGATTCTTGTGTTAGCTCTGACGTAAAGAGCTCCTACGCCTTGAGGTCCGTAGAGGTTGTTGGAGGAGAGAGATAAGAGGTCGATGTTCTCCTCTTCTACGTTTACGGGCATCTGGCCTGCCGCGGCCACGGCATCGACGTGGAGGTATATGTCTTTCTCGTGGGCGATCTTGCCTATCTGCTTTATAGGCTGGATTGTCCCGATCTCGCCGTTGGCGTACATCACCGAGATGAGAATAGTCTCTTCTTTTATCGCTTCATTAAGCCGCTCAGGGTCGACGAGGCCATGCTCATCCACAGGTATGTGGGTGACTTTAAAGCCCTGCTTCTCCAGGTGCTTACATATGTTTAGTACCGATATGTGCTCGATAGCAGTGGTGATGATGTGGTTTCCCTTCTTCTTGTTCCTGAGGGCAACGCCCTTGATCCCCAAGTTGTTGCTCTCTGTGCCTCCTGAGGTGAAGATTACTTCCTCCCTTTTCTTGGCGCTTATCAGCGCTGCCACTTTCTCTCTGGCCTCTTCTAGAGCCTCTTGGGTCTCAACTCCATAGGAGTGTAGTGACGAAGGGTTCCCGAAGCTCTTGGTCATGTAGGGTATCATTGTCTCGACTACGCGGGGATCGGTAGGTGTAAAGGCCCCATGATCCATGTAAACCCTTCTCTTTTTCAAGTGGGTTAACCGCTCCTCAAACTGTTTTTTTTGTGATGGAAGGATTGGCTGATACCTCCAAGCTATATATATCTAAAAAGTTATCTAAAAGCATTGATCTAAAATATCCGAACTTGACATCTTTCGATAAAACTTGGAATTCTCTCCTTTATAGTTACTTGATCTTTCTGATGAGAAAGTGAAGTTCATCATCTTCTTTGCGTATTTCAAGAAGTTGCTGTCCGATCCTCTTCACCAGGCTTTTGATGTCTCCTTCGGCTGCGGGATCGTCGGCGACAACCTCTAAGACTTGACCTACGGATAGCTTGTCCAACTCTAGCCTCGTTCTATAAACAGGTTCTGGACAATAAAGACCTGAACAGTCTAACTTGTGGTCAGGCTTAAATTTTTCAGTCATATCTAACACGCGGCTTCCTCTTGTTCTAAATGAGCCGCGATGGTTTGATCAGGTAGGTCTATATCGAGACGTATGTGTTGGGTTTAGACTCTAATCCTCAACCATAGTAATGGCCGCTTGTGGGCAGCTCACTTCGCATGCGCCACATTCGATACACGCCTCTGGTTCTACTACCCAAGCCTTCTCATCACGGATTTCAAAGACGTTAGGAGTTGTTGGGCACACGTCGTAGCATGTGCCATTTCCATCACATTTCTCGAGTTCTACCTTTGGGTAAGCCATATCTCCACGCCTCCAGATACTTCCATCGATTTAATTAATTATAGCTATTATATAAACTAGTTTAAAGATAGAATCGGATGTAGGAGTGGAAATAAAAACAATGGAGAAGTGGGAATGCACGGTTTGTGGATATATCTATGATCCCGAGGAAGGGGATCCAAACAATGGTATCGTAGCAGGCACGCCTTTTGAGGAACTGCCGGAGGACTGGGTCTGCCCCGTGTGTGGAGCCGCAAAAGATCTTTTTGAGAAGCTAGAGTCATAGACGAGAGGTTAAAGACACAGAAGAAGATGATCAAATTCTCAAGACTAATAAGTTCTTGGAGCCATCAGAAACTTCATGAGAGTTGAGGACATAGAGCATACGGCTGTGATAGGCGCTGGAGTGATGGGCCACGCGTTGGCTCAGGTCTTCGCCCAGAGTGGCTATGAAGTGGCCCTCATGGACATAGATAGAGATGTTCTGAGATGGGCAGAGGGACAGATCCAGCGGAATGTTGAGCTTCTTAGAGAAGAGGACTTAACAGACCTAACAGTGAAAGATGTGCTCAACTCTATCTACTTTACTACTAGTCAGAGGGAGGCTGCCAGGAAAGCAGATTTCATCCTCGAATCCGTAACTGAAAACATGAAAGTTAAGAGAGAGGTCATCTCAAAACTTGAATACCAAGCCCCAAAACACACCATATTCGCCACAAACACTAGTGGTTTAAGTGTCACCGAGATAAGTGAGGCTACGAGAAGTCCTGAGAGGGTTGTGGGCTGCCACTGGTGGAACCCGCCCTACATTATGCCTCTAGTGGAGGTGATACAGGGAGAAAACACCTCGCCTGAGACCGTCCAAGCAACTCACGGATTCCTTAAAACTCTTGGGAAGGAACCTATCGACGTTAAGAAAGAAGTTCCCGGCTTCATCTGGAATAGACTGCAGATCGCCGTGATCAGAGAAGCTTTGCATCTCCTTGAGGAAGGTGTTGCCAGTGTGAAGGACATCGATAGAGCAGTGAAGAAGGGATATGCACTACGATCCTTGGTGGTAGGCCCCTTCGAGACCATGGACTTATCCAGCCTTAATCTCTTCCGGGCAGTTAGTGCAAACCTTAACCCAAACCTATCCAACGCTTCAGAGCCCAGCCGCCTTTTCGAAGAGAAGATCAAAAGGGGTGAGTTGGGAGTAGCTGCTGGAAGAGGTTTTTACGACTACGCCGGTCGAAGCCGTGAGGAGGTCATAAGAGAGAGGGATCGACAGCTGATGGCCCTGATTAAATACTTGGGTTTGATGCCCTAAGTTACAGATAACAAGTAGGTGACGTCATAGCCATTCTTCCTTGCAGCGTCGACTCATATTAATCAATGGTTTTTAAACTATTATTTGAGGCTAAACCGCTAGGAAGTAGTCCCCATGATCTACCCAGAGGTCGCTCAAAGAATCGAGAAGATCAAGAATGATCGAGGAAGCGGCGCTACCAGGCTCTCATTAGATGCAGTGGATATTCTAGGATGTGCGGCTGAAAAAAGCGGAAAAATGAACACTGCCGAATTCCTTGAAGAAATGGAGGCAGTAGGAAAGAGACTGATCGAAGCCCGGCCGAGCATGGCGCCTCTGAGGAACAGGGTTCTAAACATACTCAGAGATATCCGTGAGGAGCAAAGAAAGGGAAGGAGCCTAGATGACCTCCGGGAGCTCACTGTCAGCTTAGCGGCGGCGATGAAAGAAGACTCGAGAAGGATCACACTGAGAATCATCCAGCATGCATCGACCTTGATTAGGAATAAAACCGTTTTGACACACAGCTACAGCTCCACGGTCCTAGAGACACTAAAGCAGGCTGAAAACGTCAGAGCCATCACCACTGAATCTAGGCCTCACTCCGAGGGCAGGTTGACGGCCAATAAACTCGCTGAGGCCGGGATACTTGTAACACTCATTACTGATGCCTCTGTAGGGCACTTTATGGCAGAAGTGGATACCGTTCTGGTAGGGGTTGACACAGTTCTTTCCGATGGTTCCTTAATCAATAAAATGGGTACCTACTTGGTAGCGCTGGCAGCAAGAGAATCCGATGTTCCCTTCTACGGGGTCTGCGAAACCTATAAGTTTGTGAATCGCAACGCAGCCGAGTTGGAGGAGATGGAGGCCTCAGAGGTAGTTGCCGAACCTTTACCGGACGTCAAGGTTAGAAACATCTATTTCGATGTCACACCGGCAAAGTTTGTCACGGCCATCATCACGGAGAAAGGGCTTTTAAGACCAAGTGAAATCGCTCAGCATACGAAAAGCGGAAATTAGTCTCACTAAAAATGCCAAGGATCTTAGTTTATATGTGGTCGGCAACTCACCTAACCTTCACGGTAAAAGAGGTCGCCGCCGCCAAAGCCGAAAAAGCCGCCATACTGATGAAGCTCAAGGCTGGAGATCCCGTCGCGTCTATAATCAACCCTACCAGCGGCGGGGCAAAGGCTATGCCGATATTCAAACACATGGCCACCACTCCGAAACCCGTGCCGGCCGACGAGGGTCCCAGAATCTCAGATGGCAACGCCATCACGATAGGAGGGACCATTGCGGCTGTAATCCCTAAGGCCACAATAGAAGCCATCAGTGCCATATCAGTTGCATAGGCTACTGAAACAAGGGCTAGAGCCATCAATATGGAGCCTGTAACCATAAAGGGCTTCCTCCTTCCTACGTGGTCTGAGATCCATCCAAAGATTGGAACAAAAGGCATGGCACCCAGCATCAACATGCTCGCTAAAAAACTTGCGTAGAAGGGTTCAAAACCTCTGAACTCTTCGAAGAGCTTAGGAGTCCATGTGGTGAACGATATAGCCGCAGCGTTGAAGAAGAGCCACGTGACAGCGATTTTCCAGATCTCGGCGTTTCTTAGGGCGTGACCTACGATCGATATCCTATTGTTCTCCTCCTTGTAGGGGCCCTCTTTGACGAGGAGTGAAAAGATGATGATTGATACCGTGGTTATCGCAACCCCGACATAGAAGGGATAGCGCCATTCGTAGACAACCATAAGAGCGCTTGTAAGTAGAAAGGCTAGTGTAGTTCCTACGGGCATATTTGTACCGAAGACACCCATTGCCTTACCCAATTTATTTGGAGGAAACCATTGGGGGATGACGGCGGGCATCGTTGTGACTATAAAAGCACCACCAATGCCTAGAACAACCCTACCGACCAAAACCAAGACAAAGGTGTCAGTCACCGCTGTGATAAATGCACCCACCGCGGTCAGGACTGTAGATAAAAAGCCTATGCTTCGAATTCCATAGTGGTCTACAAGCATCCCTGAAGGTATCGCTAAGATGGCGCCGGGAATCACAACCGCGGACATTAACAAACCTGCTTGGGCGTGGCTGACATCGAACTCGTGCATCAGAACTCGCATAAGAGGAGGAACCTCTTGGAGTGCGAAAGCAAAGGCAACGAATGAAAAAAACGAGGCGAACAAAACCGCCCAACGATATCGAGAACTATTTTGCATGAGAAGCCACCCTGCATATCACACAATATTTAGATGTGTCTAATGGTTTTCCTCCGTGATTGACGATTGATGAATTATTAGAAGTGAGCGAAGCACCGTTCCCCTGTGAATACCATCGCGATACCTTGTTCATCGCAGGCTTCGATTACTTCTTTATCCCTGATGGAGCCACCAGGCTGGACAACGGCTGAGATGCCATACTCGGCTATCAGATCAATGGAGTCTCTGAAGGGGAAGAAACCATCGGAGGCGAGGACTGATCCATCTAAATCTTTCCTATGACCTCTGTCACATGCCTTGTCTAGGGCGAGCTTCACTGCTGTGACCCTGTCCTGTTGTCCTCCGGCGACGGAAATAGTGCACTTGTCTCTCGCAACTACGACTCCGTTGGACCGCGTGCCCGAGCAGACGTACCACGCGAAGAGTAGGTCTTGAAGCTCTTTATACGTGGATTCTTTCTCTGTGACGAGAATAAGATCTCTCTCATTCCTTACTTTGGTGAGAAAGGAATCCGATATAATCAGTGAGCCGTCTAGAAGCGAGCCTGTCTCGAGGAATAGGGGGTCCCCTTCGAATCTACTTATACCACGAAAGATGGATCCCTGATACTGGATGATCCTCATATTCTTCTTTCTCTCGAAGATGGATAGGGTGTTCTCCTCATAGCCCGTTGCTGCGACGACTTCGACATAGGTGGACACAACCTCTTCCGCCGTGGTCTCATCCACATCGCAGTTAAAGACAACGACGCTCCCAAACGCCGCCTGGCTGTCACAGTCTCTAGCCCTGATATATATCTCTCTGAGGCTGTCTCGTCCAGAGGCAAGTCCCGAAGGAACGAGGTGCTTCATGACTGCACATGCTGATTCATCGAAGTATCTTAGAATCCTTAGGGCTCGGTCTACGTCCTCCACGTTCGTCTGGCTGAGACCTGACTTTCCCGTCTTCAGCAACTCCGCCTCTTCCCACAAGGAGCCCTTAGCGGCGTAGAGGGCCGCTCGTTGATGGGGATTAGTCCCATATCTGAGTTTGAGATGGCTCTTCACAAACTCCACCTTCATCGATCCCCAACTGACCTTGTAGGTCTTGGGGAAGTCCTCCTCGAGACGAGTGATATACATCTTCCTAAGTCTGTCAGACTCCTCGGACATCTTCTCCCCTCAAAAGCCTCTTATTTAAGTACTCCTCGATAACGGCGTCGTACCGTGAGGTTGCCTTGAAGGCCTCAACAGCCAGTCTTTCCAAGGTTCCAGAGGCGACTACGCCATTATTCTCTTCCAGCTCCCTTAATATCAACTCATATTGATCGGGGTTGGTGACCACGGCGACTCTGCCGTGTTGAAGGGCTCCCTTCGCTGCAGCCCTAACCAGCGCCACACCACCGATATCGATGTATCTGACGACTTCCTTAAGAGTGGCTTTCCTTTCGATCACCTCTTCAAAGGGGTAAAGGTTTACCACGACTAGGTCTATCGGCTCTATGCTGTGATTCCTCATGTATCTACACTGCTCTTCATCGTCTGGGTCTCCAAGGATCCCGCCGTGGATCTTTGGGTGTAGCGTCTTTACGAGTTCTCCAGGCATCTCCGGGAAACTAGTAACCTGGGAGACCTCCTTGGCTTCATAACCCAGCTCTCGGATCCTCTTGGCTGTTCCTCCTGATGCTATAATCTTAACGCTGTACCGTTTCAGTATCTCCACAAGACTCTCTAGTCCTGTTTTGTCGGAGACGCTTATCAGGGCTACCTTGATCATCTTTCTCTCCAACGCTTTAATCGACTAGGATATTTAAGCTTGGGAATTCGATCATGGTTTTTGATGTGACGTAGTATAGCTAGTTTGATGCCCTCATCCCTGGATTTTTGTAGATGTAATCCCTTCTATAGTTTCTTTCATAATCTCAACTGCCCAACGCAAGGTGTCTGACACTTTATTTTTTTCTCGAACGATTTTCGTCTTAAGTGATTTAAATTCGCCACTATTTTGGTTTAGTAATGCCAGGTCCTTGATGGGTTGTAGGATCGGTATCGGTTTTAAAAGCGGGGAGTAGGCGATTGGATCCTGACCATACCTTCCCGCAACCGTATATAATACTGGGTTTAGGAGTCTGCTTAGCTTCATGAAACAGGTATTAACCTTAGCTGCCAGCTTTTCTTTTTCTTTCTTCTCTTCAGCACGCTCATAATTCAACGAAATTTTGTTGGCAATTTCATTTAGTCTTGTTGCTTGAGATTTGAGTTCCTCGGCCTTTCTTATTTCCTCGTTAAGGTCGATTGATCCCTGGGCTTTCTCATTGAGATCTCTTAGGACATCTATGAACTCATCGGCGACGCTGATGAACTCGAATGGTAACACCAGGGTGTTAGACAAACGCAATATGGAGATAGCTAGGCTTTTGAGTACCTTTTCCAGTGCCTCTGGGTCCGCCTTGTCTAAGGTATCATATTCGCTATGAAACCACCAACCAAGAGCCTCCTCCGCAGGCCATTCTTTTAGCTGTGTACGTTCAACAAAGGAAGGTATACCTAATGCCCAAAAAGTTTGCTCCGCCGTTTTATGGTCCCATCTCATGATTTCAGCATCTACACCCAAAACTTCTTTTATAACCTGCCTTTCAAACTTTTTCATTTCCCTAAAAGTTCGCGTAACATATTTATGTTGCCCCTTTAAACCTACAATATCTATGTTAGTCTGTGCGATACAGTTTCTGTCTAGGTCTTCCCAGAATGTGTCGACGAACCAAGTTGATCCTTCATACATGTCCTCATGGCCTGTCCACCAAGCTATTTTTATGCTTCTTCCTAGCTTTGTTTGGTGTTGAGCGAAGATCCGTGCCATTTCAAGCATCAATGAATCACCGGTTGCGTTGTCGGTAACTCCTGGGCCTGGAACCGTGTCTAAGTGTCCATGGATTAAAGTATATTTCTCTGGTTCTAACATTCCTTTTATGGTTGCTATTAGTTGCTTGCACTTCCTCCATTCGCTAACAACCTCTGTTCTTACCTTAACACGAACTGAGCCACGAGCGCAAAGCTGCTTTAGGTATTCTCCATCTTCTCTTGTTATGGATAACACTGGCATGTTAGCGATCTCTTTCCATGATTCAGGTGTTGGATTCCCCCACGTCGGTTTCGCCGAATTCCATGCTATCGCCTTTTTTTCAATAGGTCCCCAATTCATAATGACCAGCCCTACGGCTCCATATTCCTTGGCAATTCTATTCTTCTCCGCATGTGGTACCTTACGGCTTAGTTTAGCAAGAACGATCTTACTTTTGGCGTCCACTTTTTTGTAGTCTTCGAAGCTCCCGTCTCCAACATAGACGAGTTCACCCTCAAATCCTTCTGGTCCTGTTGGAGCACTGTGAAGAGAAGTTTTTCCGGTAATAAGTCTTCTTTCTGGAAATACTATCTTCAGTTCACCATAGCTTGGGAAGGAAACATAGGCGTCAAATTCAAGAATATCGGATGAAACTCCATAACTTTCTAAGGTTTTTTTGATATATTCTACAGCTTTCAGTTCGCTTGAAGAACCAGGTAATCTTGTCTCTAGCTCAGCAAACCAATTTACGTGCTTCCATAACTCTTCTATCGATAGAAAATTTAGGAAATCTTTCTCAAACTTTGCATCCCGTATTAACCATGACAATTAAAATCACACATCGTAGTAGAATATTAAAACCATATAAATTTTGTATTGGTGCAGAGGTATACTAGGCTGGGATTGGAGATGGAGATTAAGGACCTGCTGAGAAGACTTGTCGAAGCTACGGGACCTTCTGGATTCGAAGATGAGGTTCGAGAGGTTATTACTGAGGAGCTACGCGATTGTGTGGACACCATAGAAGTGGATGCGTTGGGAAACCTCATCTGCGTGAGACATGGGTCTCCAGAAGGTCCGAGAGTGATGGTGGATGCCCACATGGATGAAATTGGGTTGATGGTGAAGTATACTGATGATGAAGGTTTTCTCAACTTCGAAAAGCACGGATGGATCGACGACCGCATCCTTCTCAGCCAATGGGTGAAGATTCACACTGAAAGAGGTCCAGTGGTAGGCGTCATAGGGACCAAGGCCGCTCACCTCCTCACAGAGGGCGAGAAGAAGGAGGTGAAGATGACTCAAGACATGTGGATAGACATAGGGGTCAGGAGTAGAGAGCACGCCGAGCGGCTGGGAGTCCGCATAGGAGACGCCATAACCTTTGATAGAGGCTTCAGTGAGCTCGGTGACGGCTTCATCGCAGGCAAAGCCCTCGACAATAGGATGGGATGTGCCGCAATGATTCAAGCGATGAAGGAGATAAAAGACTTGAACTTAGAGGCTACGGTCTACGCGGTTGGAAGCGTACAGGAGGAGGTCGGAGCTAGAGGGACCCAGGTGGCTGGCTTTAAGATCAGGCCGGATATGGCTCTCGTCATCGACACTGCCTATGGTGAGGATCCCGCAACCTCGGAGAGAGAGACTACTGTCAGGATTGGACATGGCCCCGTGGTGAGACTTATGGATTTCTGGGCGTCCCACATGGGGGCTATTACACCACGTACCATGAGGGACCTCCTCATCGGCGTAGCGGAAGAGTTGGGTATACCCCACCAACGGGAGATCTTCGGTAGCACCTTAACAGATGCCTCCACCCTCCACCTCACAGGAGAAGGAATACCCACCGGTGTGATCCTTATACCTCGAAGGTATTCGCACTCCCCTTCCGAGGTCGCGTTTTTACCCGATGTAGAGAACACTGTGAAATTGCTTTCTTCTACTTTAGTGAGAATCGATAGAGAGTTCGTATCTGGCTTGACGGCTAAGTTGAAGTGATCATATGAAAGGATGCTAGGCGAAACATAGCTGATTCTACGTAGATATAAAAACTTTGATATTCATCTAAAGTCTATGGCATCGAGGTATATAGAGCTCGGCGTCGACATTAAGAAGAGGGGTATAGAGGTCTTCGAACAACTGTTAGACAACCTCTATCCTCACGCATTCTGCACCGTAGTAAAAGATCCTGACGACCCTGACTATGGCTTAGTACTCCACACCGATGGCGCCGGTAGCAAACCGGTCCAGAGCTACCTCCACTGGAGAGAGACCGAGGAAGTAAAGTGGTTCACGGGATTGGCACAAGATATCCTCGCCATGAACCTCGACGACGTGATCTGTGTAGGAGCGCAACCCCTCTGCTTCATCGACTACGTAGCCTTAAACCCCTTCAAGGTGCCCAAAGCTGATCTTTTGAGAGCCATCGCCACAGGCTTAAACAGATGTCTCGAGACTTTGAGGAAATATGAAGTCAAATTGCTTTTCGCCGGCGGCGAGACTGCTGATCTCCCAGACCAGCTAAGGACCCTCGACGTCTCAGGAGCTATGCTAGGCCGGGTTGAACTATCTGAAGCTCTCACCGGAGATGAAATCAAGCCGGGAGCCACCATCGTCGGGCTGAGAAGCGGCGGAAGAACCAAGTATGAGGATGTGGAGAACAGCGGGATCATGTGCAACGGCATAACCTTGGCGAGGCACTGCCTAATTAATCGAGATTATCAGCTGAAGTACCCGGAGCTGGGGGAACCTGGCGGCAAGGGGTATTACGGGAAGTTCGCTTTTAACGATTATTTAGATGAACTGGGGATGACGGTGGGCGAGGCCATTACCTCTCCCACCAGACTCTTCGCCCCTGTGTTGAAGAGGATCCTTGAGAGATGTGGAGCACACGTTAAAGGAATGGTTCATAACACAGGCGGCGGGCAGACGAAGTGCATGAGGCTGGGAGAAAACATCCACTACGTGAAGGACAAACCTATCGATATCGACCCTATCTTCAGATTGATTCAGGAGGAGTCTGGGGAACCGTGGAGTAACATGTATGAGGGCTTCAACATGGGAACTGGCTTCGAGGTTATAGCCGACACCGACCACGCCGACGAGGTTATAAGTGTCTCAGAGAGCTTCGGAGTAGGAGCACAGGTAATCGGGCGATGCGAAAAGAGCGATGGAGGGAATAGGTTGACGATACACAGCCCCTTCGGTAGATTCTGCTATTCGTAATCCTTTAAATCTCATCCTCCCAACCATGATTCTTATGAGGTATCGAGCGAAGATCGCTGTCTACCTCAAGCCAGGTGTTCCTGACCCTGAGGGCTACTCTGTGAAGGACTACCTGAAGGATAGAGGCTATATCTGGATCCAAAGCGTTAGAAGTGGGAAGTTCTGGGAGGTTACGGTGGAGGCAGCGTCAAAGGAGGAGGCAGGCGAACTCGTCGAGAGAATCTGCCTGGACCCTCTCGCCAACATCGTCAAGGATAACTACGATATATTAGAGCTGGAGGAGCTCAGGTGAAGCCCAACCTATACATCAAGAGGGAGGTGTCCTTCGACCTCCTCGAAGTGAAACTGGAGGGTTGCAGCAACGAGCAACTCCTACAAGTCAGCGAGGAGATGGGCCTTGCCCTTAGCTTGGATGAGATGAAAGCTCTACAGAGGCACTTCGTCCAAGAGAAGAGGACCCCCACCGATGTAGAGCTCCAGACCATCGGACAAACCTGGTCCGAGCACTGTTATCACAAGACCTTCAAAGGAGACATCGATACCGATGAGGGCACAGTAAGGAGCCTCCTACGAACCTATATCGCAGCGGTAACAAAGAAGCTAAACCCTCCTTGGTGCGTCTCTGTATTCGAGGACAACGCTGGCATCGTGGACTTTGAAGACGGCTACGCTGTAGCCGCGAAGGTCGAGACCCACAACCACCCCTCAGCCATAGAGCCCTTCGGAGGCGCTGCTACAGGAACCGGCGGCGTCATAAGGGACATACTGGGGGTATGGGCTGATCCCATAGCCTGCACCGATGTCCTCTGCTTCGGACCCCTAGACTTTCCTCATGAGAGGCTTCCTCCTGGGACCAAGCACCCTCGATATATCTTCAAAGGCGTCGTCGCCGGCATCGGCTCCTACGGTAACAACATGGGGATACCCACCGTCAACGGCGCCATCTACTTCGACGAGAGCTACGTCGGCAACGTCGTAGTATACTGCGGGTGTATAGGCCTCCTCCCCAAGGAGAGATATGTCAGAAGAACACGGCCCGGCGATGTAGCCGTCCTAGCCGGTGGGAGAACAGGGAGAGACGGAATCCACGGCGTCACCTTCGCCTCTGCCGAGCTGACAGAGGAGTCCGAAAAGGTGTCGAGGCCCGCCGTCCAGATCCCTAACCCCATAGAAGAGGAGAGGCTTAAGCGAGCGATCATCCAGATAAGGGATAAGGGCTTAGGTTCAGGAGTGACCGATCTCGGCGGCGGCGGCCTCTCTTGTGCTCTAGGTGAGATGGCCAATAACTCTGGCTGTGGAGTCCATGTGGAGCTTGAGAAGGTGCCCCTAAAGTATCCAGATATGGCTCCATGGGAGATCTGGGTCTCTGAGTCACAGGAGAGGATGCTCCTTACGGTCCCAGGGAAGAACCTCAGATCCCTGTTAAAGATATTTGAGGCTGAGGAGGTGGAGGCGACTGTCGTAGGCAGGTTCGACTACGACGGAGGGTTGAGAGTCGATTTTCAAGGACACAGGATTGCAGACCTTCCGTTAGGATTCCTTTTCACCCCTCCTAGGATCAGGAGGCGAGCGGTGTGGAGGAAACCTGATCTCAGGGAGCCAGACTTCGATGTCCCACGGAATGTGACGAAGATTCTGCTTGCTCTTCTTTCCGCACCCAACACCGCCAGCCGGGAGACTGTGGTCCGAACCTATGACCACGAGGTCAAGGGGAATACAGTCCTTAAACCTCTTCAAGGGAGATATGGAGGACCCAACGACGCTGTGGTCGTCAAGCCTTTACCCGGCTCTTGGAAGGGCGTGGTTATCTCCTGTGGGATGAACCCTGAGTACGGGAAGATCGACCCATACTGGATGGCGGCCTCGGCGATAGATGAGGCCATCAGGAACAACGTGGCGGTGGGAGGTAGGCGTATCGCCCTTCTCGACAACTTCACCTTCGGGAACCCGGAGAAGCCCGACAGGCTAGGTGGGCTGGTAAGAGCGTGTAGAGGATGCTACGACTACGCAAGGAGCTTCCAGACGCCTTTCATCTCTGGTAAAGACAGCCTCTACAACGAGTCACCTCTAGGCCCTGTCACCCCCACCCTCCTCATCACCGCCATAGGAGTCATTCCAGATGTTAGAAGAGCCGTCTCAATTGACGTGAAGAGCCCTGGAAACCTGATCTATGTGGTAGGCATTACCTACAGGGAGCTCGGAGGTTCCCAGTACTATAGGTTCAAGGGCTACACGTATAGTGCTGTCCCCAAGGTCCAGGCGAACCAGGCCAGAAAGACCGTGTCTTCTGTTACTAAGGCCATCGACGCCGGCTGTGTCAAGTCCTGTCACGATCTCTCAGAGGGAGGGTTGGCCGTTGCAGCCGCCGAGATGGCGTTCAGCGGCGGTTATGGGTTGGATCTTGAGCTGAAGAGAGTTCCTGTCGCCCAAGAAGTGGAGAGGGACGATCACATCCTCTTCTCAGAGTCGAATAGTAGGTTTCTAGTCGAGGTCGATGAGAATCGACGAGAGGACTTCGAGGTGATATTGGAGAGCACTCCTTGTGCCGCCATCGGCAGGGTGAAACGGAGTGGACGTCTTTCCATCCAGGGCCTGAGCGGTGAGTCTGTGTTGGATGTTGACTTGACTAGGCTGAGGGAGGCTTGGAAAGGTACGCTGAGGAGATAGAGATGAGAAAGAAGAATATTCGTGTCTGCATCCTCAGGGTGGGAGGGACGAATTGCGACGCCGAGACCAAGAGAGCCTTGGATGACCTAGATGTTAGAGCTGATGTGGTCCATGCCAACGAAATGATTGAGAAGAAGACCCTCCTCGACTACGACGCCCTCGTTCTACCGGGGGGATTCTCCTATGGCGACTATGTGAGGGCGGGAGTCATATGGGCTAAGAGAATTCTTGTCAGGCTGGGCACCGAGTTCAAGGCTTTTGTGGAAGAGAAGAGACCTATCCTGGGGATCTGCAACGGTTTCCAAGTCTTGGTGGAGATGGGGCTGCTCCCAGGCTATGTTGGCCTCGGGAAGCAGTCAGAGGCTACGTTAGCGATAAACACCTCGGGCTCCTACGAGTGCCGGTGGATACACCTCAGGCACGAGAACTCTGGTAATTGCGTCTTCACAAAGAACATCCGCAAAAGTGATCGACTCTTCATCCCCGTTGCCCACACCGAGGGAAGATTCCTTTTTCCAAAGGAACAGGAGAACGAGTATCTGAAAAGGCTCTACGAAAACGATCAACTTGTCCTCCGATACTGCGACAGCTACGGCGAATACGCTGAAGGAAGGTTCCCAGACAACCCAAATGGGGCCTTTCACGATATCGCCGGTATCTGTGATCCTACTGGTACAATCTTCGGACTGATGCCTCACCCCGAGAGGGCCTACCACGGGTGGCAGCTTCCTGACTGGACGAGAAGAGAGGTGATACCGAAGTACGGAGATGGCAGAATAATCTTTGAATCTATGATTGAGTATCTGGAGAGTATTTAGTTTCGAGAGTTAAATTCCTCTAATGCCTAAAGAAAACCTTTCGCTGCAATGAGGGTGTTCTCGAGAAGCATGGCTCTGGTCATAGGTCCGACGCCTCCAGGCACCGGCGTGATGTATGAGGCCTTCTCCCTTACGTTTTCAAAGTCCACGTCTCCGTATACTTTACCCTTAAAGTAGTTGTTGGCCACGTCAATGACCACGGCTTCCTTTCGGGTCATATCGGCCGTCACTAAGAAGGGGTTCCTAGATGCAAATCGCCTTCCAACGGCACTAACCAAGATTTCGGACTCTCGAATGTAGTCTTCGATTCTCTTGGTCCTCGAGTGGCATATGGTGACAGTGGCGTTCCTATCCATCATCATCTTGTAGAGAGGCTTTCCCACGAGGTTGCTACGGTTTATGATCACCGCATGCATCCCCTCGACTTCTACACCGTAGTGGTCCAGAAGCCTCATAATACCCTTTGGAGTGCAGGGGAGCATTTCAGCTCTCGAGCCATACCTACCCAGTAGGAGCTTGCCCACGTTGTAGGGGTGGAGACCATCCACGTCCTTAGCAGGAGAAATAGCCTCAAAAGCCCTGTCCTCATCGATGTGTCCCGGGAGTGGGGACTGGACCAAAATGCCGTGGACACCTCCATCATAATTCAGCTGCTCTATGAGGGTTATGAGTTCTTCTTCTATAGTCTCGGAGGGGAGTTCGTGAATGATCGATTTTATGCCGACCTCTTGGCAGTCCCTCCCCTTCATCGAGACGTATCTCTTGGAACCAGGGTCTTCACCTACAAGGATAGCTGCCAGGCAGGGTTTTGTTCCCCTATTCTCCAGTGCTTCGACCTCTCTTTTCACGTTCTCCTTTATGATGCCCGCCACTTGCCTCCCATCCACGATTTTAGCTGTTATCTACAACACCTCCTCTAGTGGTCTACCTCGTCGTCTCCAATACTCGCTCTGATACTCGACGTAAGTTCTCTGCTTTATGTTCCATTGTTCCATCCATTCCCTATTGTAATTGACTTTCACCTTCCCATCCTTGATCTCCAGTCTTCCATCCGCGTAGAGCTGGATAGCCTTGGCATAGATCCTGTGCTCCCAGATCAAGACGCGTTCGGCCAGGGTTTGAGGTGTGTCGCCATCCTTGACAGGCACGGCTTGTTCCAGTATGATGGGGCCGGTGTCGACTCCGTAGTCTACGAAGTGGACGACGCACATGGTCTCAATTTCACCAGTCCTTAGCACTGCCTCGTGAACCTTCTCACCAATCATCCCTCTCCCTCCATATTTCCTTGGGTCACCGGGGTGGATGTTCATGATCCTCCATCTATAGGCTTCGACGAAGTAGGGGCTGAGGATTCTCATGAACCCAGCCAAAACTACTAAATCAACCTCAAAGTCACTCAAGACATCCACCACCTCTCTGTCGAAGTCTTCCCTTTCTCTTCCTTGGTGGTCGATGAACCTTCCCTCAATGCCGTGATGCTTGGCCCTCCTAAGCGCATAGGCGTCAGCTTTGTTACATACAAGGACACATATCTCTACATTCTGCAGAACCTTGAGCCTTATGTGGTCTATGATAGACTGGAAGCCGGATCCCCGACCCGAGGCCAAAACACCCAAGGTGCACCTATCCATAGGACACCGCCCTAGGCTTTGAAAACCAGATCAACTCTTCATCTCTTCTCTCGTCTTGAATCTCGGCCTCTGTCGCAGACAGCTATAGTTGCCTGTGGTGCAGGCTAGGCAGAGCTCATCCTTCCGAAGACCTATTCCTCTACTCAGCCCCTCTACGTCGTTATAACCCAAATAGGTCACATCCAGGTATTTGGCGACTCCATTGTTGATCTCACCCAGCTCGGTGCAATTTCCGCAGATCTTGGGGACAGCTAGTTCCTCCTGGGTGGGGAAGTCTATCCCCATATAGCATGGGTAGATGATGGGAGGGAAGATCACGTACCACTGGATCTTCTTTGCGCTGGCGTGCTTCAGCCTCTTCACTACCTCTCTAGAGGTCGTACCTCTGACGATGCTGTCGTCGATCACCACTACCTCTCTTCCCTCGATGGCGGACTTGATGGGGATCATCTCCCTCACGATCGCCTCTCTCTTCTCTGGCTCTATGAAGCTTCTCAAGCTGCCCTTTCTCCTGTATCTGTCTTTCATGAGGCCCTCCTCTAGTTTGATTCCTGAGGCTTCAGAGAGGCCTAAGGCACCGGGACGTGCGGAGTCGGGTATTGGGATAATGATGTCTCCCTTCATCGTCCCAGCATACTTCTTCGCCAGCTCTCTACCGATGTTCTTCCTCGAGAGGTAGACATTCTTTCCCTCAATATTGGAACTGGGATGGGAGAAGTAGGTGTACTCGAAGGGGCAGTGGGCGTGCCTCTCTTCCTCTGAGAAACGATGTGACTCCAATCCTTCTCTGTCGATCTTTATGATCTCTCCGGGGTTCACATCCCTTATGAAATCGGCTTTAATGTAATCGAGGGCGCAGCTCTCCGACACCACTACATAAGAGTTAGAGTCTTTGTGCTGGCCTAGGCAGAGAGGTCTGAAGCCCCGTCGATCCCTGGCCGCAATCAGTTCTCCTAATTCTGTCAAGATGACGATGGAGTAGGCACCGTTCAGCTCCTCGTCTAGGAGGCCGAAGGCCTCAAACCACTCTCTTTTTCTCTCGTAGATCTGTGAGAGCCTTAAACCCATCAACTCGGTATCGGTTGCATTCCTATTTGGTGAGTACCCCTTCTCGGCGATCCTCTTAGCCAGCTCCTCTGTGTTGGCGATTGTTCCGTTGTGAGCTATGAAGAACCTGTTTGAGGCCTTGATCTCCAGGGGATGAGCATTATCAAGGGTTGTCTTACCCTTTGTAGAGTACCTCACATGACCTATACCTAGGTTTCCCCTCATCTTAGTGGGAGCATCATGGACCTCGATGCATGTGTCTGTAACCAGCCCCAAGGCCTTGTGGAGCTTATTTCCTACAGCGATTCCCCAGGATTCCTGTCCTCTATGTTGTAGTCCTCTAGATGCCTTGATGATGATGGGAGAGACATTTTGTCCGTCGAAGGAGTAGGCTCCTACCACACCGCAGTGCTCTCTTCGCCTCATAGTTAGAACTCGACCTCCACCCTCTTACCGACCCTGTCCCTGTACTTTGAGAGTATGGGTTTTACTATTTCTTCCATGAAGTTTACGCAGCGCTCCGAGGCGTCGCCGACATGTCCAGAGGGATCCATCAGCTCATCAATCTCCTGGGAGCTGAGCCTAGAAGTGATAAGGGTGTCCCCTTTCAATAAATCTAGAAGTGGATTCTCCTCCCCCAATGAGACTTTCTCCCAGGCTCTGAAGGAGTGTTCTCTCAGCCTCTCGTGCATCGCCTGTCTGTCTTCTCCCCTCTCCACGAGCCTTATCAACACCGCCTCGGTGCCGGAGAAGGGGCTATATCTCTCGAGGTTTTGTTTTATCATGGCAGGATAGACGGCCACATCCCTCATGATCTTGTCGTAGAGCCTTAGGCATTCATCTGTGGCCAGGAAGCCCTCGGGGATAATCACCCTGCGGTTCGCCGAGTCGTCCAGAGTCCTCTCAAAGATCGTCTGAGCGGCGTTCTCCCATGCGGGTCCCGAAAGATAGCTGACATATCGGGCCAGAGAACACATCCTCTCCGCCGTGATGGGGTTCTTCTTAAAGGGCATTGCCGAGGAACCTACCTGCCTCTTTTTGATCGGCTCCGAGAGCTCTCCATAGACTGGAGATTGAAGGTGTCTCAGATCTACACCGAACCTGTGGGTGGTCTGGGCGACGCTCGAGAGGGCGGAGAGGATGAGGTAATCGAGCTTTCTAGGATAGGTCTGTGTGGTTATTGGGTAGGCTTCCAAGCCCAGCTTCTCCATCACTCTTTTCTCCAGGTCGCGGGCTGTTCCCCTCTCTCCAAGGAGCCTCTTGTAGCTTGCGGAGGTTCCCACAGCTCCTTTAACGCCTTTCCCCTTCACAAAGTGTCGGAAAAGGTCCTGGATATTGAATATATCCATTACGAGGTCCTGGGCGTAGTTTGCGAATCTATAGCCCACGGTGGTTGGCTCGGCGGGTTGGAGGTGGGTCCAGCCCATGCAGACCAGATCTCTGTATTTCATCACGTTCTTGACGGTGGAGTCAAGGCAGTTAACCAGTCTTGTCAAGATGAGGTCGAGCGCCGCCTTCATCCTGAGGACGTCGGCGTTATCCAAAACATCCATCGATGTCGCCCCGAGATGGATCTTTCCACCGCCAAGGGGGCACTGTTCGGCGTAGGTTCTGATCTCGGCCATGATGTCGTGTCGGATCTCCCTCTCGATCTCTTGGGCCCGCTCCAAGTCTATGTGCTCGGCGCCCATCTTCGATTTTAAGTCATCCAATTCCTTTCTGGAGACCAACCCATACTCGGCCTGAACTTCTGCTAGGCTGACCCAGATTCTTCTCCAGGTGGCCCTGTAGTTCACTTCGGAGAAGATCTTCCTCATCTCGGGGCTTCCGTACCTCCAGGCGAACGGTGACCGATAGTCTCCTTCAGCCATTTAGGCCAGCTCCTTCATCAGCTGGTCCACGGTCCTCAGCTTGACAGCCTCAAAACTAGTCTTACCCGTCAACACCTCGTAGGCCCCCACACACCTCTTAGAGACCTCCTCAACCACCAGGTATGGCAACATCGGGGGCTCCCCTTCGCCGGTGAAGCCTACTCTTATCAGGTAATCCCTAAGGAACTCCTTGTCGAGGGCGTGTCCCTCTTGCCTCTCACCAACTCTATAGTGTTTTAAGGCCCATAACCTCGCCGAGTCATGGGTTGGAGGTTCGTCGATCTGGATCAGCTCATCCCCAACTCTTCCAAACTCTATCTTAAAGTCGGGTATGATGATGCCTTTGGATGCCGCCACCCTACTGTAAAACTCGAAGAGTCTGAGGGTCGCTTCCTCAAGTCTCCCCCACTCTTCGGTCGTGACCAAACCACTTTCAATGGCTTGATCCTTCGTGATCTCAAGGTCGTGTCCCACATCGGCCTTCGTCGTCGGCGTGAGAATGACCTCCGACAGTTTCTCAGCTCGTTGTAGACCGCCTGGCAGCCGGACGCCGCTTATTATCCTTTCGCCTTTTTCGTAGAGCCTCCAGGCCTGGCCGTAAAGGTGGCTTCTTACCACCCACTCGATGTCGATTCTCTCGGCCTTCCTAACCCTCATGGTTCGATCATCGATAGACTCGATGAGGTGGTTGGGTATGATGCGCCTCGTTCTCTCAAACCAGTGGATCGAGAGCTTGTGGAGGGACTCTCCCTTCCTAGGGATGCCTGTTGGTAGGTTGACATCGAAGGTGGAGATCCGATCGGTAGAGAATATCTGCAGAGAGCCGTCTCTGGTCTCCCAGACATCTCTCACCTTACCTCTCTTCAGCAACATATAGGGTAGCTTAGACTCTAGGATGACCTCTTCATCCATAACCCAAACCCCATCAGAGATCTCCGCGTCTCCTCGCTCTGATCTCCGAGTCGTCCCTCTCGACCTTCTCCCTCATCCTCCTGTAGTACTGGGTGATCCTCTCAGAGAGTGCGAGGTCGTGCAATCCCAGGATTTTGGCGGCATGGAGGACGGCGTTCTCAGGCCTCATGACCAGAGGCGCCGCCACACCTCGTGGAGTGTCAAGAGCCGAGAGAACTTTAGAGCCTCCGAGTCTCTCAGAGTCAGGTGGGCAGGCTATGACAGGATATCTCTCGGTGTATCCTGCGACGACGCCGGAGAGGGCGTCGGAGAGGCCGGTGACCGTGATGTAGACGATCCTCTCCCCGCTTGTCTCATACTCCTTCAGGATGCTCAAGACCCTGTCGGGTGTCCTATGGGCTGAGGCTATACGGTACTCATAATCTATGTTGAACTCCTCAAGCATGCGACCCATGGACTCAGCGTATTCTAGGTCGCTCCTAGAGCCCATTATGATAACCACTTTCCCAAGAGTCATCTCCAAGACAATTCTCCTTAGGTTCTCCCCCCATCTAGAAACCCACAATCTAAACTTGCCGCGGTTTAAATAATATTTGGTTTATTTCTTGGCAGCCTCTTTGAGTGCTTCTATAGCCGGCATCGGCTTTCCGGATAGATATTTTATCAAGGCACCTCCACCCAAGCTGACATGAGTAAACTTATCTCTATCAATATTGAATTTATCTAATGCCGCGAGAGTGTGTCCTCCTCCGACTAAGGTTTTTGCTTTAGAATTGGCAATAGTTCTGAGTATGACTCTTGTCCCCACACCAAATTCTTCTTTTTCGTATTTTCCAGTGGGGCCTTTAAATCCTATAGTGACAGACTCATTTATCACTTCAACATAACGTTCAATAGTTCTCCTTCCTATATCGGAGATTATAAAGTCACTAGGCAAGTCTTCAACCGAGATTTCAGCTCTTTTCCCACTAGTTTCCATGGCCACATCGAGAGGTATTTCTATTTTTTCACCATACTTTTTAAGTAATTCTTCTGTCTGGGGTAGAGATTCGGTATAATTCTTCTTTCTAAGGAAGTCTTCTGTTGAACCTAACTTGTATCCTTCAGCGATAAGAAATAATTCCCCAACCACGCCAGAAACTAAAATCCTTTCCAAGACCCCTCGTTCCAGCATGAAATCTATAATGTCTAGAGTATCCCTTGGTTTCGCTCCGCCAAGAACAAAGCTATCATGCTCCGAGATCTCCATAGTAGTGAGTATACCCTTCAATTGTTCAACTTCTCTCTCTATAACTCTACCAGCATATGAAGGCAGTTGCGTCGTAAAACCAACGATAGAGGCGTGAGACCTATGAGCAGCGGAGAAGGCATCGTTTACAAAAACATCGGATAGGGGGGAGAGATTCCTAACAAGGGAGCTGTTTTTATGCTCCTCCGGTTTTTTGTCAACGGCTTCATCTTCTAGAAATCTGACATTATCTAAAAGTATGATTTCGCCGGATTCCAAAGATCTTATCTTCTCTTTTACTACTTCACCTATGATATCATGAAAAAATTCTACTTCGCATCCAACATGATTTGTAAGTAGCTTGGCATGCTGATCTAAATGAATAAAATCTGCATTACCTCTTCTTCCTTGATGAGATAATATAACAATCTTTGCTTCCTTGTCTGACAATTCCTTTATTGTCTTTGCATGTTCCTTCAATCTGTCGGAATCGACTATTTTTCCTGTTTCTTCGTTGTATGGAACGTTGATATCTACTCTGATCAAAACTGTTTTATTTTTAACATCAACATCATCCAAAGTCAAGAATTCAACCATTTCACAACCATAAATTGTTAACTATCACTACAGATAAGCGATCTTATAAGAACTCAAATAGATTTGAAGGACAAGAGTGAGGAATAAACGCAGATCTCTCTATTATCTATCTATTTAGAAAACATGGAAAATATTAAAGAAAAGATCTAATAAGTATGGTAGTTATGTGTTAAGGGCCCGTGGCCTAGCCTGGATAAGGCGTCGGCCTTCTAAGCCGAAAATCCCGGGTTCGAATCCCGGCGGGCCCACCATTCTTTAGGTTTGTAAAAACAACATGCAACCCCGATAGGCTTAGAGGGTAATTCAATCTAAACTTCTATTTTGTCCTTTGATATTCTATTATTCTTTTATGGTAACCGCTTTTCAGAGCCACGCGCCATTCGCTACTCACCGTCAAGAAGAGCATATCTACTGAGAACTAAAATTCAAACGAAAATTGAATAAAGACGAATTTTTAGACGTATGATGAAGACCAATTTATTTGAGAATTATACATTAATTTAATCATGAAGACAACTTCCAATGCTATACAAGGTGCCGATCAATAATTGATCATCGAGGATGCTAAAAACTTAACAATAGAAGAATTGATAGAGACCGTCAGAGCCACCAAGATCGACAAACATCTCAGAAAGGAGCTAAATAGCGCCCTCCACCAATATGGAGAGCTAAACCCATGTCAGAGACGGATCTTAGGGGGACTTATACCCGGGGTTGTATTCCCTCCAGACCTCATAGACTTTCTGGGCTTTGGTAGAGTGGACCTAAGAGTTGAGGGATTGAAAAAGGTCGGGGACTGCGCTTGCATATACTCGAAAAACGCCTACATGTCAGGCATAAACCAGGTCGGAAGCAGCGCATTTGTGTGCTCAGAAGACGGAGCGATGAGTAGAGTTAAGAAGGTTGGGAACTACTTTTTTGGCTCTTCTTTCAGAGGAACAGCATACAGAGTGGACATGGTGGGAGCTGAAGCCTTCTTCGCAGCCGATGAGATAAGAGCCCTCGTAGGCCACGTCGAAGAGATCTATGATCCCAAGAGCGGAATCATAATCGCCGAGAAAATCGGTCGGGTTATCTTCGAAGAGAACAACCCCTCCAGCGTGAAGATCTTCGCAACGGAGGTCATCGAAGGAAAGGAATATGTAACACCGGTTAAATCCGATATATTTAGGACCCTGAAGTTTGAAGGAGATTCTCCACCCCAGAGCTTAAGGAAGAGGATAGAGAGGTTTGCTGAAGCAGGTAATCACAAAGGTTAACTTAGTATCTTTTGACGTCAATTCACCAACACGACGAATTCTTTTAAAGAGACATCTACAAATAGACATAAATTTGACTTTGTTGATTCTACTCGCAGTGAACAAAAATGTGGATTGGCGATAAATGGCATGTTAGTCCATATAACTTCAGAGAAGATGTGCTGGAGGGACTGAACTTTCCCCCTGAAATCATCTTCTCTGATTGCACCATGAGGGATGGAGAGCAACAAGCCGGCGTGGTATTTACGAAGGAAGAGAAAATCAAAATCGCACGAAAACTAGATGAGTTGGGCATTCAAGAAATAGAGGCGGGGACGCCAGCCGTCTCAGAGGAAGACAGACAGGCCATGAAAACCATTGTAAAAGAGGGTTTAAGGGCTAACGTAAGGGGGGTTTGCAGGTTACTGAAGAAAGACATCGACATGGCTGTAGACTGCGATCTATGGGGAGTGCTCTTAAGTACTCCCTCTGGATACCTTCAGCTTGAATACAAGTTAAAGTGGTCGGGAGAAGAACTCCTCTCCAAGGCTATGGAAGCCATCGATTACGCCAAAGACCACGGACTTTATGTGGCTGTAAGCTCTTTAGACTGCACTAGATCCCATCTAGAATTCTTCAGAAAATGGGTTACCTCAATCGGAGTGGAGAGCAGGGCGGACAGAATACGCTTAACAGACACGGTGGGCTCCGCAAGCCCCGAAGCCATAAAGTTCATCATAAGGACTATGAAAGAGATTTCAAGAAAGCCTGTTGAGGTTCACTGTCACAACGACTTCGGCCTGGCTACCGCCAACACCATAGCGGCTCTAGGAGAGGGGACAGAGGTAGTTTCGGGCACCATAAACGGGTTAGGTGAGAGGGCTGGAAACACTCCGATTGAAGAAGTTGCTTTAGCGTTACGTCTTCTATACGGCATCGACACAGGCCTCAGATATGAAAAACTCTATGAAACCTCAAAACTAGTGGAAAAACTTTCGAGAATCAAGTTACAAGCAAACAAAGCTGTTGTTGGGGACAACGCGTTTAGGCATGAATCCGGCATGGTTGTCAGCGGCATCATCGTCAACCCCTATACCGGAGAGGCGTACGACCCCGAACTAGTAGGTCAAAACCGTAATATTGTCCTTGGCAAAGGAAGCGGTAGGCACATAATTAATTATAAGCTTAAGCAACTTGGAGTCGAGGCCTCCGACGAAGAAGTGTTTAAGATCCTGGAAAGAGTGAAGATAGAGGGAATCAAGAAAAAATGGTTCCTAACCGACAAAGAATTCAAAAATATAGTTGACGAAGTCGTTCAGTCCACTTAAGTATTCCTATACTGTTGACACAAACTACACGCGAGGGGTATTTTGTGAGTAAGTTGTTCATCACTCTTTGTGCATGGAGTGTTAAGAATTCTACATTGACTTAATCGTTTATCTTGAGAAGATTGGAAGGTGTTTCATTTGAGTTTAGCAAGTTTGGAGTTGGGAGAGAACGTAGATCGTTTGGTTACGTTGGATGTAAACGCCCGCGGCATCGTTCGCAGATTATATAAAGCTGCACGGAAACAGGTGGATAAACCCTTAACCTTTCTGGCAGCAAAGGCGCTCGTGGAAAATATTGGACCAGGGGATGTGGTTGTAGTCGCAACAGGTTTTCCTCTTAGGGGCTGGATCGCCCCGAACATTGGAGAGACAGATGGACCGCCTGGAGCGGTAGTCTTGGCGAGGGCGCTGAAGATGGGGCTCAAAGCTATCCCGGTTGTGATCGCAGAGAAAGGGTTGTTGAACCTCATCTACTCCACCTGTAACGCCATCGGAATCAACGCTGTAAGCATGCAGGAGGCGAAGAGGTCCATTGAATCTGAAGTAACCATGCCCGTCGCCGTGATCAAGGACTTTCCTATTGACCTTGAAAAGGCGAAAGTGGAAACACAAAGAATATTAAATGAACTCGACCCAGCAGCTCTCATCGCGGTTGAGAGACCCGGTATAAATGAGAAGGGCGTCTACCACGATCTTCAAACCTTTGGAGGTATCGACATCACACCATGGACAGCGAAGATCGACTACCTCTTTGAGGAGTTCAAATCTAGGGGAGCCATTACCATAGGCATCGGCGATGCTGGCTGTGACCTGGGGATGGGCAACATATTCGACTTTGTCAAGGCCTATATTCCCTTCGGCTCAGACTGCAGATGTCCCTGCGGAACGGGGATAGCCACCGTCACCAAAACAACCCATACCGTTGTCTCAACGATCTCAAACTGGGGAGCCTATGGGCTGACAGCCTGTATGGCAAGTCTGCTTAATGAGCAAAGCCTCCTACATAACGCGGAAGTTGAGGGGCGCATTCTAGGCGCCTGTGCTTCTGTAGGCGGGCTCTCCCCTGGCACAGAACCAGAGTTGATTGATGGAGCTGATAATTTACCCAAGTTCACCCACTCATCGTTCGTAGAGCTCCTACGGATGCTTACTGTTCGGCACATTGAGCTTCGTAAGGAGTTCTCCCATATCGGAACGAAGTGAAGCCCGCTAGATAGCGCTAAGCACCGTCAGAGGGTAGCCTCCAACCCTGTGTTTGTGAACACCACCATTTCCGCGTTAGGAACTATTCTACTGATCTTCTCTGCTGTCTTAATTTCTAACTCAGTGTTCAAACCAGGCATCGTACCCTTCATTAACTGCTCTCTTACAGCATCAATAATCCTTGTGGGAGTATGCCCATGTATCAGTGGTCCCATGCCTAACGGATAATCTATATACTCGTTTCCATCAACATCCCAGAAGTGAGAACCCTTACCGTGATCGAAGAAGATTGGGTAGGGACTCCACGTCGGACAGGCCCTAATATGGGAAGAGACTCCAGCGGGTAAGATCATAAGTGCTCTCTTGTAAAGCTCTTCGGATCTAGTAGTCTCTAGTCCTTCTATGTAATGCATTAGATCACCTTAAAGTAATTAAGAGCCGATACATATTTTTCCTGCTTTTAAGTTCTTTTCGATTTACTTTCTTTGATCTAGAAAACCCATGAAGGTAGGTGTAATCATGACTGATGTGAACGATTCAAGAGAAAAAACAAGGAGACTACTCGAACGTGCAAAAAAATTATTTTCATCTGCATCATCTTTCCCTGATCTCGTGGTTTCAGAGGGAAAGGGGCTTATTTTAAAGGATGTGGATGGAAAGTCTTACTTAGACTTCGCTCAACAGACAGTGGGTATAGGCCATCGCACTCCAGAGGTTGTTGAAGCCATTGAGAGACAGATCAAAAAACTTATACACATAACTGGATCAGCTGCACTCACTGAAAGCTTTATTGATTTTGCTGAGAAGATTAGAACGCTATTACCTGGACGATTACGGCAAGGCAAGATACTATTTTGCACCACGGGAACTGAGGCATGCGACTACTCGGTGGGATTGGCAAGGTTTTATACAAAAAGAGGCATAGTTTGTTCCTATCAGGATTCATTCCACGGTCTAACTGGCACTACTCTTGGATTAACTGGGGAATCACACTTTAGAAGACACAATGTACCTTTGATTACTGAAACCTGTTATCTTCCCTACCCATATTGCTATCGCTGTTCCTTTGGCCTTTGTTATCCTGACTGTGAATTACGATGCCTTGACTATGTGGAAATCATGTTTGAGACTGTAGCTCCTCCTGATAATGTGGCCGCCATAATCGTAGAGCCGATGCAGATTCACGGTGGAGTAGTCGTACCGCCAAACGATTATCTACCTAAATTAAAAGATCTCTGCGAAAAGTATAACGTGTTATTGTTGGATGACGAGGTATATACGGGCATTGGAAAAAGCGGAAAATTTTTAGCAATTGAACATTGGAATGTAGAGCCAGATATTATATGTTTGGGTAAAGCCCTCGGTGGAGGACTACCCATGGCCGCCGTTGCCAGCAGAAAAGAAATTATTGACTCGTGGAACCTCTGCTCAGTGGGTGGCGGAAGACTGGGATCCTTCGGTGGACACACCATGGTCTGCGAAGCAGCCTCAGCACATATCGAAACAATGGTTAAAAACAAGATGATAGAAAACGCTAGTAAAGTTGGAGAACATCTACTGAAATCTATCAGAGACATAGCCGTCAAACAAGAAAAGATCGGAGATGTCAGAGGCAAAGGTTTATTGATAGGAATCGAAATGATAAAAGATAAGAAAAAAAAGACTCCAGCAATTGATGAAGCTAAACAAGTTGTTAAAAGAGCTCTTGAAATGGGATTGCTGATTGTAAGAGTAGGTAGATATGGACAAACACTTAAACTCTGCCCCCCTCTCTGTGTAACTATCGAAGAAGCCGATAAAGCTGTAGGTATATTAGACGAGATATTGACATCTACCGTATGACTTTCAATAGTAAAATGCATAGTATGACTTGATGAGTGTAGTGCAGAAGTCATGTACGGATACTACGTGGGACCCAGAACAACACTAGGCGATGGTGATAGTGCAGGGAACAAAACACTTTTCGGAGAGTAAAAGGTAGTTCTTGTGGTCCAGGTTTTTTACCTCACTCAGGCCTTGTGCTAATACCTCATTTAAGAAGCTTAACTATCTTTCCCATCTTTCTCTTTTTCGCAAGTTGGTATACGACGTGTGCTGCGGCTATGTCCTGAGCAGCCAGACCGGTTGAATCGAAAATCGTAATTTCATCATCTGTCTCTCTTCCTTTCTTTTTTCCAATCAAAATTTCTCCTATCTCAGCGTGTATATCACTTTCCATAATCAGTCCTTGAGAGAGAGCGTGCTGGATTTCACCTATAACTCTGCATTGGGTGAGGCTGTCGACTACGATCTTTGCTCTTTTCATGATCTTCGCATCAAGCTCTTGCTTGCCCGGTGCATCAGCACCGATTGCATTGATGTGCACCCCACTCTGTATCCAATCATCCATGATGATAGCTTTCCTGGAGGGGCTTGCTGTAACAATTATGTCCGCTTCAGTTACCGCTTTTCTAGGATTCTCAACCGCCTGAACATCTATGCCGAGTCTCTCACGCATATCAGATGAATATTTTTCCCTGTTGCTCTCATCTATGTCATACACCTTAACTTTCTTAATGGAAAATATCTCATCTAATCCCAAAACCTGCATCCTGCCCTGTGTCCCAGCACCAACAACACCTACAATCTTTGAATTTTTTCTAGCGAGAACGTTTGCGGCTACCGCTCCCGCAGCACCGGTTCTGACACGAGTTACGTATGTTCCATCCATTAGCGCTAAGGGTAAACTAGTTTTTATATCCATCAGGACTATGACGGCGATACCCGAAGGTAACCCGATCTTTGGGTTGTCCCAGAAGTTAGAAGCGATCTTTGTACCGATGAGTCCGAAGTCCTCCACGTAACCAGATTTGATGTCGACTTCGCCTCCATATTTTTCTAGCCCCAAATGAGCTACTGGAGGCATCTCAACTCTTCCCTCTGTAAAAGCCATATAAGCTTCCTTTACCGCTTCTATCGCGTCACTCATGGGAAGACAGGATCTAACTTCTTCCTCTGAAAGGACAAATACTTCAGACAATTTAGACACCACTCAGTGCTGTTACTTTTCTCTATCTCGGTTCCTCTTCTTAACTAGGGTTATGTCTATGTAAAAAAAGTATTTCTCGTAATTACATTCATTCTATTGATGAGAGTTAAATACATGCCTCAAGAAAAACGTATTTATGAAAGTAAAAAAGAGTCCATGGACTGCCTTGTTCCCTTGTCCCGTTGTTCTCGTTAGCTGTGTAGACTCTAGTGGAAAGCCTAACATAATTACTCTGGCATGGGCGGGAACAGTCTGTTCTGACCCTCCTACATTGGGGTTGGGCATCCGTCCTCACAGATACTCTTATAAATTGATAGAAGATTCTGGAGAGTTCGTTGTCAACATTCCATCAAAGAACATATTGAAGGAGACCGATTTCTGTGGAATGGTTTCAGGTAGAGATGTGGATAAGTTCTCGGAAACAGGGCTTACACCACAATCTGCAGAAAAGGTCAAGCCTCCGCTTATCCAGGAATGCCCAGTAAACATAGAATGTATTGTTAAAGAGAAGATTTTGTTAGGCGTTCACCACCTGTTCCTTGGCGAGGTCGTGTGTGTACATGTCGACCAAGATATTCTGGATGATAGAGAGAGAATCGACTTTACCAAAGTAGATCCCTTCGTCTATAATGAAGACGAATACTGGAGCCTCCACCAAAAAATAGGTGAATACGGCTTCTCGAAGTAACAATAGAAATACTTGATTTTAACCACATTCCATTCTTCACATAAACCTTATCCCTCAAAGTAGACCCTGAGCATCGGATTTCAAGGTTAATCTTTTTTAAGACGTCTCTCGATAATGTTAGCCGTAAGGAGGTGTTTGTTATTATCGTCGACATACACGCTCATGCCTTCCCATACCTGGGAGGAGCTTCCGGCTACAAAGACTCTGAAACCCACCTGAGGTATCTTCAAAGAGGTCTGTCAGGCGCAACCCACATGAAGGTAAAGGGGACGCTGCCGCTACCCGATGAGGACGTGAACTTCAGAGTTGGAAAATATGGGAAATTCGAGTGGATGAAGAACGGTGAAGAATGTTTCATCCAGTGGATGCCGCCATCATTGGTGGACAATACATGGCCGCCTGAGAGCATGCTGGCACACATGGACTGGATTGGCGTGGACGTGGGAGTATTGTATCAGGCCCACCTCTACGGTCACCTGAACGAGTACCTCGCGGACTGCGTCAAGAGGTGGCCTGACCGATTTATAGGTATGGCGCAGTTCGAGGAGACCGAGCTCTACAAAGAGCCCATGTTACAAGAGTTGAGGCACGTGATAAATGACCTGGGACTGAAGGGTCTTTACTACAACATACCTAAAAGGGAGAGAGTGGACGATGAGAAATTCGACTCTGTCTGGGATGAGGTTCTGAGGCTTAAGATCCCAATTATGTGGGACATCGGCAGGCGACCTACCGCCAAAGAGTACCTAGACGTAATAAGCGGGCTGGAAAGGCTGATGAAGAGGTTTCCCGACATCCCAGGAGTGGTCACTACTATGGCCTCAAACCTGAAATGGCCTACCGATCCTGAGCATTTAGACAACCCTCGAGAACTCGCCAATCTCTTGAGCCTCCCCAACGTGTACTACGAGATAGGTTATGTGCTTGCCTTCGACCTCTACGAGGAATATCCCTACCCCCAGAACCTGAAGATCACCAAGGCCGCCTATGAGCAGTTCGGAGCTGAGAAGCTGCTTTGGGGAGCAGACATGCCAGCGTTAATGAGGTCCTGCACCTACCGACAATCCTTGGACTTCGTCAGGATTCACTGTGACTTCATGAGCGAAGAGGAGAAGGACCTTGTCCTAGGCGGAAACGCAGCCAGACTGTTTAATCTCTAACAAATTCGACTTTAACTCAGATCTATAATCCAAACTTAGGCTTGGAAGAACAAAGGGTTACTTGAGGGCCTATGGAAGCTAATTAAATCTAAACATTAAAAATAAAAATCATTAGACTTAACAGGGTTCACCTCGAAAAAACCTTATAACCCTAATCCAACACCTAATGATTACTATGCCCGTCGTCACTTTGGACGCCGAGAGGTTCTCCAAGTTCATCGGAAGAAGTGTAAAAATAGAGGATATAGTTGAGCACATCCCCTGGATGGGCGTTGACATAGAGGACATCGGGGAAGACTCCATCAAGATCGAGTATAACCCAAATCGACCGGACTTGGGCATCATTACAGGCCTAGCAAAAGCCTATCAAGGGCTGACGAGGCAGGAAATGGGTCTCAAGTCCTACACCACGTGTGAGGGTGAATATCGCCTCGTGGTAGAGGAGAGCGTCAGAGAAGTGAGGCCCTATGTCGTCAGCGCCGTGATCAAGGGAGTCCCCATGGATGAGGAAACTCTAAAAGAGATCATACTCCTTCAAGAAGACCTCCACGAAGGACTTGGGAGGCAGAGGAAGAGAGTATCTATAGGAATCCACAGCCTCGACGTTGTCAGGTTTCCTGTACACTACTACGCTAGAGGTGGAAAGGAGGTTCGTTTCATCCCTCTCGATGAAGAGAGGGAGATGAGCCTCACAGAGATCTTGGAGAAGACAGAGAAGGGTAGAGAGTACGCCCATATCTTCGAAGGCTTCGACCTTTACCCTCTCATCGTCGACAATGAGGGACATGTGCTCTCCTTTCCACCAATCATCAACTCTGAGTACACTCGTCTAAGTGCCGAGGCGCAGAACCTCTTCTTCGACGTAACGGCCACGGATCTAAGGACGGCGGAGATGGTGTTGAATGTTTTGACGACCTCCATCGTCGACTATGGAGGTGAAGTCTGGAATGTCTCCGTGGAGGGAGCAGACTACAATTTTGAATGCCCAGACTTCTCGGTCCGAGAGAACCATGTGGAGGTTAAAGAAGCGAGGAGAATACTGGGCCTCAATCTCTCCGGCGAAGAGGTCGTGGAATGCCTAAGAGCCTGCAGGTTTGACGCCGAGATCTTGGACGGGGGAAGGATTAGAGTGGCGATACCACCCTACAGGGTGGATATCATGCATCCCGTGGACATCGTGGAGGAGGTGGCTATAGGCTACGGCTTCTGGAGGATAGAACCAAGTTTCCCCAAGACCTTCCAGATTGGGAGGAAGCATGTAAAGATGGACTTCCTCTCCACAACCACTGAAATACTCATAGGAGCCGGCTTCCAGGAGGTGATGAACCTCACTCTCTCCAGCTTGAAGGAGCAGTTTACATGGATGGAGCTGGAGGCGGAGAACTACGTGAGTGTGAAGAACCCCAAGAGCCATGAGTACGAGATATTGAGGAAGTGGTTGATACCCGATCTCCTCGAAGTGCTCAGAGTCTCCAAGAAGGAGCAGTACCCCCAGAGGATCTTCGAGGTGGGCATAGCCGTCTACAGGAAAGGCGGAGAGGTCAGAGAGGAGAACCACCTCGGCGTGGCTCTGACACACTGGGAAGCGGGGTACTCAGACGCCAAGTCCCTTCTGGATGTCTTACACCAAATCTTAGATGTAAAGACCCATGTGGAACCAATAAGCCACCCCAGCTTTTTGGAAGGAAGAGCTGGCAGGATCAGGTGTGGGGGCAGAGAACTGGGCGTAATGGGAGAGATAAATCCCCAGGTGCTGGAGAACTTCCAGCTAGACCATCCCGTAGTGGCTATGGAGATCAACCTTGATGAACTGTACGACATCTACCTGGAAAAGGAGCTACAGACTTAAGCCATATAACTCTATCAAGTGTAATATTAATCTGCGGAGAGGGTTCATGTCCGACGGCCCCACCTGACGCTTAAGTGTATGACGGAGGGGGCTACCCAGACATGGAACATCGAAACCCCTGCAAGGCCCGCGTGAGAGCCTGTCCCAAGCGTAGGTAAGAAACCCGCTGTGAGGGACACCGGGTTAGACGCGGGCGACAAACCAAGTTTTAATCGGTGATTACTGTGTTACTAAGATATTAAAGAGGATCGCAAATCCTTACATGATTATTGTAAAATGGATTAGAGATTCGGCAGGTAGAGTCGTGTATGCTTGAAAGATTCAACGCTGTTGTAAGAAATACCGAAGAGGTTGTTACTAGGAAAGAACTGAGGTCATTACTAGAGAACAAGAAACATTTTAATTTCTATTATGGAACGGCACCGACAGGGCCCTTCCACCTAGGCTATCTAATCCCACTGGGTAAAATCGTTGACTGCATGAAAGCGGGAGGCAACGCGGTGATTCTGATCGCCGATTATCATGCCTATCTCGACGACAAAAAAACGCCTTGGGAGGAGATGGAAATCAGGAGTAGATACTATCAGAAATGCATAGAATTGATCTTAAGAGAGGACGCCAAGGAAATAACATTTATCAAGGGTTCGGATTATCAAACGGAGTCAGTTTATACCCAAGACCTCCTCAAAGCGGCGGCATTGGTCACCACCGTGAGAGCTCGAAGAGCCGCCTCCGAGGTAACAAGGATGAAGAATCCCAAGGTTTCGGAGTTGATATATCCGATCATGCAGAGCTTAGACGTAAAATACTTGGAATCGGACATAGCCATGGGAGGGATTGACCAGAGACATATCTATATGCTGAGCAGGGAGATTCTTCCACAGGTCGGATATGAAAAACCTATATGCATCTTTACTCCGCTAATCATGTCTTTGAAGGGTCCCGGAGTAAAGATGTCCGCAAGTGAACCAGGAACCCACCTAAGAGTCCATGAGAGTGAAGAGGACCTGAAGAAACTCATACAAGGTGCCTATTGCCCTCCGACAGACCCTTCAAATCCGATAGCGGAGATTTGTAGGTTGATAATTCTCCCTTTGATGGATAAAATCACTATCGATCGATCTGAAAAATACGGCGGATACAAGGAATATGATGATAGCAGAGTACTCGTTAAAGACTATCTAGCTGGAGATCTACACCCAGCCGATCTCAAGGAAGGTGTGTTTGAGGCACTCAGAAAACTATTCAAACCAGTTAGAGATTACTTTGACAGCCATCCAGATTTTATGGAAGCTGTAAGAAGAACCTATGGATGGCAGACAACCTATTAATATCTCTAATCATAAGTAAACTCACCCTATTCTGAAGTCAGTTTCTTAATAGTTATAAATAGGATATACTACTATCTCTTGGGACTCTGATCCTAGAATCTGTGAGACTCAACCCTTAAAAAACTCTTCGGATATCACCGACATCGTTGAGATGAAACAGACGTGGCAAGAATTAAGTCTAAAAGGAAGGAAGAAGAGGCATTTGACCACATAGCTGAAATCATCGACAATATCAGGTGCGAATCTAACGAAGGTGCCGTTATCGTCGTCGAAGGCAAAAAAGATGAGAGAGTTTTACGATCTTTAGGGATCAAAGGAAGAATCGTAAAGTACTCTGAAGCTGGTAGAATGAAGGCCACTAAGGCCATCGAAGATTTTTGGAAGGAGAAGATCATCGTCCTAACGGACTTCGACCCCGAGGGTGAGAAGATCCTTAGGACGGTGGAGAAAGCCTCCACACAGAACGGTGTCAACGTGGATAAATACCTAAGGAAGAGACTTTTCGAGGCAGTCCACCTTTATACAAGTACTCTTGAAGGATTAGAAAGGATAGCTGAGAGGGTGATGGAAAGGAGGCCCATAGGTTAAACCCTGGAAAACGGGTTCACAGAGTTTGTTGTAAATGAGGTGATGATTGACAAGGAATTCTCTAAATGAATTCCTAGATTGATATGTTTGGAGAGATTTGTATGAAGAATGAAGAAGCACCTACCAAGTATCTTATCGAGTTTGACTTAGATGTAGACGGGGTAGTAGAAGAGAATGACGTAATAGGGGCCATTTTCGGCCAGACCGAGGGCCTACTGGGTCCGATCTTTGACCTCAGAGAAATGCAGAGGGTAGGAAAAATCGGCCGTATAGTAGTGAAGGCCTTAAATAAGACAGGGAAGACTAAAGGCACTGTCTCCATCTTCTGCGGATTGGACATGCCCTCTACATCACTGCTCTCGGCTCTTGTGGAGAGTGTAAACCAGATAGGGCCCTATAAGGCGAAGATCATCCTAACGAGGATATTGGATTATAGGAAGGAGAAGATCCAACAGATTAGGGCGAGAGCTCAGCAAATCCTCGACAACTGGAAGGTAGACACCATACCTGAGACCGAGGACATCGTAGAAAGTCTGAGAAGATACGTTTCACCGCCGCCTGTGATGAGCATCGGAAAGGAAAAAATAGCCGCAGGTCCCATGGTAAGGAAGGGCGACGAGGTTATCCTCGTCGAAGGGAGGGCGGACGTGGCCAATATGTTGAAGTACGGGATAAAGAACACCCTCGCCATCGGCGGAGGGAAGATACCCGAAACAATAAAGAAGTTTCTCCAGAACAAGAAGGTGGTGGCGTTCCTCGACGGTGACAGAGGGGGAGAACTGAATCTTAAGAAGCTCCTCCAGACCGTTAAGGTGGACTACGTAGCTAGGGCACCCAAGGGAAAAGAAGTTGAGGATCTGAGGCCCCAGGAGATCTTCAAGGCCTTGGAGAGCAAGGTTCCCTTGGAACAGGTGGCCCTGACTGAGAGAGAAGAGCTGAAATCCTATAACAATCTGATAAAAGATATTAACGGAACCCTAGAGGCTTTACTAATCGATGAGAAGGATAAAACGGTCGAGAAAGTCGCCGTGAGCACCCTCGTAGACAGCCTCAGCGAAATAGAGAAGGATTCAATAAAGAAAATCATCTTCGACGGAATAATAACACAGAGGCTCCTCGACGCTGCCGAGGAGAAGGGAATAACCCTTATTATTGGAAACAGGAAGGGTGAAATCGTAAGGCGGCCGGTGAAAATAGAGATCCTGTCCTTTGGCGAATAAAAAGAAATGGAGGTCCGCTTCCTCGAGAGAGACATCGCTCTCTGCAGAATAGAAAGTAGAACCGACATCCTATCCCTCTACCTCTTAGCGACAGAAACAGAGAGCTGGGTCCATAGAGAGATCCTTTGGCAAGAAAAACTCAGGGCCAAAGATAAATTTGAGAGGGAGGAAAGGGGAAAGAAGAGGAAGGTCAAGGTCAAGCTTTCCGTAAAGAAAGCATACCTAGAGGAGGACCTCAAAGGCATAAGGATGAATGGCAGAATCATAGAGTGTCCAAAGGCGGAAGAGCTTAAGGGGCGTTATATAGGCATAGACCTCAACATAGGGGAGAGAGTAGCCTTCGAAGGAGATGAAGAAACCCTCAAAAAGTATCTTGTCTCAACTCCCAGAAGATGGGGAGGAACAGCGGTACTCCTTGTCGTCGACGACCGCGAGGCCTGTGCTGTGCTAATAAGAGATCTACCTGAGGTACTCCTGGATAAGCAGTTTGGTAGAGAACAGATCACGGGGAGAGAGGAGAGACTTGAGATCGAAGGCCAGTTTGGTTCTCTGACAGACTTCGCTATTGGTGAAGCAGAGAGGCACAACGCAACGCTGATCGTGGCTTCTTCGTCCATCTTCATGAGGAAACTGAAGAGGATATTAAAGGAGAGACGTATCAAGGGGATACGCTTCATAGAAGGACCCTACATGGGTAACTTTGCCGGAGCCTTGGAGGTCATACGGAGCGAGAAGTTCCGCAAAACTGCCAGCAACACGCAAGCGGCACTTGAGAGCCACCTTATGGACGAGGTCAAACGAAGCCTGATCGGCGACGCCGTGAGATACGGATTGGAGGATGTCTTGAAGGCCATCGAAAGGAGTAGGATTCGAAGTGTAGTGGCCACCACCAAATATGTCATCGAAGTTTTAGAGAAGGATAGGGATCAATTGAAGAGAACCCTCAAGAGGCTTCACCGCCAAAGAAGAGGCCTCCTCATAGTTCACCCCAAGGGAGAGCTTGGGGAAATGGTGGGCGCCTTGGGAGGGATAATTGCCTTCTAGGTCTACCTGTTTTTGGATGAGCATACTCGGCGAACTATTTCTCGCTTTTAAGACTTCTTAGGCCAAATCTTCGGTTAATGCGACGACCCTCCTCTTGAATTCACGAGCTAGTCTCGTCGCTTGGTCTCTGTTGCCAGACTCTGCGAAGACCCTCACTAGAGGCTCTGTGCCACTAGGCCTGACCAGGACCCACTCGTTATCGCTGAACCAGATCTTGGCGCCATCGATGGTCTCAACCCTCTTGTCACTATGCTCCTCGATAAGTGCTTCGACTACCTTGTCCCTCATCTCGAGCCTGGTCTTCACCTTGGTCTTGGCCTGCCAGAGCCTCGGCAACTCCCCGAACACCTCTGAGAGCTCTTTCTTCTCCTCGGCTAGGAGCTGGGCCATGAGGAGGGTTGTTATCCCTCCGTCCCTCGCCAGAAGGTGGGGCGCGTATATGCCTCCTCCATTCTCCTCGAAACCCCACGTCGATCCGATCTCCCTCATGAGGTAGGAGACATGTCGGCTTCCCACCTGCGTTCTCATGACTTTGATCCCGAGCGGTCTTAGGACCATCTCTACAGCGGCGGAGGAGGTTACAGGAGTTACCACTGCTTGACATATACCCCTCTGTGATAGATACTTCGATATGGCTATTCCTGAGGCATCTCCCCACCAGAACTTTCCCTCCTCGTCGCAGAAGATGACCCGGTCACCATCGCCGTCAAAGGCGACTCCGAAGTCGGCTTCAACAGCCGAGACGCTTTTAGAGAGGACTTCCAGATTCTCAGGTGTCGGTTCCGGCGAGCGCATGGGAAACCTTCCGTCTACATCGCCGTTGATAGTCATCGCCTTGTAGCCTACTCTCCCTAGGAGATGTGGTATAGTTAGAGCTGAGACGCCATGGCCGGGATCCACCACCACCTTCTTCTCCCTCCTCCTCAGCAGATCGACATCTACCTGCCTGAGGAGGCTGTCGAGGTAGTGTTGGAGGACTTCACTGTGTCTGACCTCCTTGACCTCCCTCCAAGTGCTGAGGACGTATCGACCGGAGAGGAAGATCTCTTCGATCCTCTTCTCCACAGAGTCATGGGCCTCGATCCCTTCGGGACCTATGACCTTGAATCCGTTGTATTCCGGAGGGTTGTGGGAGGCCGTGGCCATAACACCATACTCCACTTCGGAGTTCTCCATGACGTACTTCTGAAGGGCAGGAATAGGGGTGAGGCCAACCTCGTATACCTGGGAGGCCACGCTTAGGAGACCCGCGATTAACGCCTTAGAGAGCATCTCACTGGAGAGCCTCCCGTCCCAGCCTACGGCTACACTCTTCCCCAAGTAGTGGGTTCCCACCGCGTATCCGAACTTGACAGCGATCTCGGGGGTCAGCTCCTTTCCTACTACGCCCCTAAAACCGTTGGTTCCGAAAAGCCTCTCGCTCATGACGTGCACCCACGTTAAAAATCGAGGGTATGGAAAGCCTAATAGATAATGGCTCACCACATATTTCAAAGTATCCTTTTATATGCTTCTTTAGCTACTGACCAGGTAGGGACCTCTATGGATACCTATCAACAGTGCATTATACCGAGCTGCGGGAGGACCCACGATGTCAGTGAGGTTCTCACAGGATGCATCTGTGGCAATCTCCTTGACGTGAAGTATAGAAGTAGGCCCGACAAGGGTCTGAAGGAGGTCTTCTACGAGAGGAGGAGCAGTAGAGGTAACATTTTCGACGAGAGCGGTGTCTGGGGCTTCAGGGAACTCATCAATTTCGTTCCTGGGATAGACATAGAAGACTACGACTCTTATAGCAGAGTCTTAGTCACTTATGACGGCGACGAGGGGAAGACGAAGCCCTTTCATCTTACCAAGGTGGCCCAATACATAGGGATCAAACCTGAAAATTTCTGGCTTCAGTTCGAGGGCAATAACCCTACGGGTTCATTTAAGGACAACGGGATGGCCACGGCCTTCACCCACGCCAAGATGCTCGGTGTCAAGAGGGTTGCCTGTGCCTCTACCGGGAACACCGGGGCATCGATGGCAGCTTACGCGGCGAACGAGCTCTTCATGGAGGGAGTCGTCTTCGTGGGCGAGGGGAAGATCGCGGTAGGGAAGCTGGCCCAGATTTTGGCCTACGGCGCCAAGATACTAGAGATCAAAGGGGACTTTGACGACGCCATGGCCCGGATCAAAGAAGCGGCAAATAAGAGAAACATTTATCTGGTCAACTCCCTGAACCCCTTCAGGCTCGAGGGGCAGAAGACCATTATGTACAGGGTTTTGGACTACTTCGATTGGGAGGTCCCTGATTGGATTGTTTTCCCTGGAGGCAACTTGGGGAACACGGCGGCCTTCGGTAAGGCCTTTACAGAGTTAAAGGAGTGGGGTTGGATCAAGAAGGTGCCCCGTATAGCCGTCGTCAACGCCGCTGGAGCCGACACCCTCTACACCCTGTATAATGACTGGAAGCTCAAGTGGAATATGGGAAACGTAGATGATGAAGCCATTGAAGAATACTATTCTTACCTGGATGAGAAGGATGTTAAAGCCAAGACCAAAGCAACAGCCATTCAAATCCTTAAGCCGGTGAACCTAAAGAAGGCCCTTAGGACCCTGGAATTACTCGACGGCGTGGTAGAGGAGGTCAGCGACCATGAGATCCTGGATGCTATGGCCGTGGTGGGCAAAAACGGCTTTGGATGTGAACCCGCCTCCAGTGCTTCGGTAGCAGGTATCAAGAAACTTGTAGAAAAAGGCATCGTCGAGGAAGATGAGACGACAGTTGGTATCCTAACGGGGCACATACTAAAGGATCCCAGCTCCATCATAGAGTATCACTCCAACCTCACCAATCGGTTTGCGAACCCTCCGAGAAAAGTCGAAAACGACCTTAGAAAGATATTGGCGGCCATAGAAACCGATTGATGTTGGAGAATCACCGGCGGCTAATTTCTAGATGAACAAGACCATGTGATTCTTGCCTGATGAATGCTTTCTTTCGAATCCTCCTTATAAGAAGACCAGACGATCTATCGATGATGGTTATCCTTAGCTTCTAAACACTTATCCTATTCCTCTCTCCCACACCAGTCGATGATAACAGAGGCCAAGACCTTGACAGAATCGATCAGATCCTCTATCCTGATCCACTCATCCGAGGCATGCATCTGTGTGATGGTGCCAGGCCCAAATATGACTGTGGGTGTCTGACCATAATTATTGAAGAATCGAGTGTCTGCAGCCCCGTCGTGTCCCTTTATTATCGATTCTCTGTTTAGGGTTCCTCCAAAGGACTGAACTAGGGTCTTTACAATAGGATGGTCAGAGTCGATTTCGGCGGGCTCCGCGCACAGGTCTACGAATTTGACCTCGGGTGGATACTTCCTCAGCCAAGGATCCAGCTTCGCGGCTGCCTCGACGTGTCTAATGAGTTCTCTCTGGGCCTCTTTTGGGTCTTCGCTGGGAAGGACGCCCATCCTACCCCTTATCAGGCAGAGGTCTGGGGGGGCACTTGGAAAGGTTCCGCTCTGGAAGACTCCCACGAAACATGAGAGGCTGCCTCTGGGGTCGGGGTAGAGGGGGTGTCTCTTATCAATGATGCGTATCTCCTGTAGGTCGTTGATAGCCTGATAGACTTTGTAGCCTTTCTCCACGGCGCTGACGGCTTCCCAGGGCCTTGACATGGAGGCGGTCTTCCCCCTCACCTTAATACTGAACCACATGCTGCCTGTGGTGGCGGGCTGGATCTCAAGGTCACTGGCCTCGCAGCTTATGCCGGCCTTGGCATTATAGCCCTTCAGGATAGCGGCTAAAGTTCCATTCCCTGTCCACTCCTCATCCACCACATATTCAAGGATGATGTCACCTTTGGGCTTAATGCCAGCCCTCAGCAGCATATCCATCGCCATGGTCATAGCTGCTAATCCACCCTTCATGTCAGAGGCCCCTCTACCGTAGAGTTTGCCGTTTTTGATCTCTCCACCCCAGGGATCATGGCTCCATGCCTCGAGGGGCTCTGGGGGTATCACATCTACGTGGCCGTTGAACAGGAGGGACCTGCCTTCCTTCGAACCTTTATAAGTGCCCACTACATTTGGTCTGTCCCTGTAGTCCTTCTTCGATGGCATGTAAGCCGGGTGTCTCCTCAGCTCCTCTTCTCGAGGCTCCCAGACATCGACCTCTAGCCCCATCTCTTGGAGCTTAGCCGCGAAGAATTCTTGGATCTCTTTCTCTTCTCCGGTAACACTGGGTATCTGTATGATCTTCTTCAGGAAGCCCACTATCTCGTCTCTGTGTTTTTCTATCAGTTCGAAAACAGGCGTCTTGATGTCCATCTAAAGGTTCCCTCACAGATTCAGTTTTTTCCAAAGCTATAAATGGCTTTTTAGATACTCCTGAGTTAACCTTATTTGATTCTTTGGAGCTTCTTCATAAATTCCTTTAGATCTCGAACGACGTATTCGCCGCCCCTCTCCCCTTTGCGGTTTAGATAAAAAGATTTTATACCTATTTCTCGGGGTATAACGAAGTCGAATATCCAGTTGTCTCCGACGTGAGCAATTCTTTGTGGAGGTATTCCTAGGATGTTAGAGACCTTGACGTAGAAATCAGTAGTCTTTTTGACTTGCCCAAAGTCAGAGGTGGATGAGAAGATATTTTTAAAATAGTTGCCTATCCTCGTCTCTTCAAGTTCGATGGACAGGAACTCTCTCGGGGAATTCGTGATCATCACCAGATCATAGCCTCTTAGCTTCTCAAGAACGTTAGGTACTTCAGGATAAAGCCTTATCTTGGATCTATACTGGTTAAGGAGGCCCCACCAATCTTCACCCAGATCAAACCTTTTTAGCCAGTACTTAACGTCGTACCACTCCAGCCTTTCCATCCCGACCTCATCGTATTCTCTCTTTACGATTTCCCTAGCCTCCTTTAGCGGTATCTTCTCTCTCTCGACATATAGCCTAGGGATACCTTCAAACCACACTGAGTCGGTGAATACGTGGTCGATTAAGGTGCCGTCTAAGTCGAAGGATACAACTTCTGCCTCGATCATCTACTTTCCCTCACCGACGAAGCAATGATTTCCTCCACTGCTTCATAGAATACTGTCTCAGCCATCGTCTCATAACCCCTCGTGTTCAGGTGGAGGCCGTCGTTCGAGTACTCTTCGAGGAGGCGTTTGGTTTGGGGGTCAGAGGTCGAGTTGAAAAGATCCACGCAGTTTATCCCCCTCTCTAGACAGTGCTTCTGAATCAAAGAGTTTAGCTCCAGCCTAGGCTTAATGTAGAGGTCAAATCCCAGTATGGAGGGTATAGTGCAAGCGATGGGCTCCACGTCATTCGCCCTCGCAGTTGTGTACATGCCCATCAGGTTGTTAAAAATCACTTTAGGTGATAGACCCCAGCCAATGTCGTTAGAACCTCCGAGGATGATAACATAATCTGGCCTCAGATCGACCACGTCCCGTCGAAATCGGAAGAGCATGCCACTCGTTAAATCTCCGTTTATCCCCCTGTTGTGGATCTGTACATTCAGAGAGGTCGTCCCTGATCTCCTTAACATGTCTCCTATCATATGCTCCAAAAAATGAGTGTAGGGGACGACCATAGGCCAAGGCTCATCAACGGTGGGTGTCTGAAACCCAACGGTCAAACTGTCCCCTAAAGCCACGAAAACCAGGGTCTTCCTCATTTGCTGATCATACCCCAGCTATGTTCTCACCATCAGTCTCAAGTTGGAAAACCAGAGATCTATGGTTTTTGTAGACTAAGTATTTATATTTTGTGACATATCACCAAGCTGGAGGTTAGATTTTGAAGTCCAAGTCAGAGTATTTAGAAAGTGTGAGGAAGCTTAAGCCCTACGTATACTTGAATGGGCGGAAGGTGGATTCAATATTTGAAAATCCGGTCACCAGGACCGTTGTTAACTCGATGGCAAAAATTTATGAGATGACTAAGGACCCAAAGTACGGAGACGTTATGACTGCCTTCTCTCCTTTCACAAAGGATAGCATAAGCAGATGTGCTCATATATTTCAAAGTAAGGAAGACTTGGAAAAAAGGGTTGAGATGGCCATTTTAACAAGTCAAGTTCTTGGAACATGTAACTATAGATGTCCAGCGTGCGATGCTCTGAACGCCCTTGCCAGCGTAACCTATGAAATGGATAAGAAGCTTGGAACCACCTACAATGAAAGATTTGTAGAATATTTGAAATGGGTTCAAGTAAACGATGTTGCCTGTAGCGGTTCACTTACAGATGTGAA
>JABAOF010006703.1_pt1 | contig 62008 bp, 46 predicted proteins | sample 7062171 | NCBI WGS metagenome assembly JABAOF01 (sample SAMN14538628, study PRJNA623070) | marine sediment metagenome | biome: marine biome [ENVO:00000428]; feature: marine pelagic biome [ENVO:01000023]; material: deep marine sediment [ENVO:00002113] | place: India: Gulf of Khambhat ...
GTATCTAATCCTGTTTGCTCCCCACGCTTTCGTGCATGAGCGTCAGTGCAGGCCCAGGGGATTGCCTTCGCCATCGGTGTTCCTCCGCATATCTACGCATTTCACCGCTACACGCGGAATTCCATCCCCCTCTGCCACACTCCAGCACTGCAGTCACAAGCGCCATTCCCAGGTTAAGCCCGGGGATTTCACGCCTGACTTACAGAACCGCCTACGCACGCTTTACGCCCAGTAATTCCGATTAACGCTCGCCCCCTACGTATTACCGCGGCTGCTGGCACGTAGTTAGCCGGGGCTTATTCTGAGGGTACCGTCATGAGCCCCAGGTATTAACCAGAGCCTTTTCGTTCCGTACAAAAGCAGTTTACAACCCGAAGGCCTTCTTCCCGCACGCGGCGTCGCTGGATCAGGCTTTCGCCCATTGTCCAAAATTCCCCACTGCTGCCTCCCGTAGGAGTCNNTGTGGCTGGCCGTCCTCTCAGACCAGCTACCCGTCGTCGGCTTGGTGAGCCGTTACCCCACCAACTACCTAATCTGACATCGGCCGCTCCAATCGCGCGAGGCCCGAAGGTCCCCCGCTTTCATCCACAGATCGTATGCGGTATTAGCGCAGCTTTCGCTGCGTTATCCCCCACGACTGGGCACGTTCCGATGCATTACTCACCCGTTCGCCACTCGTCAGCACCTTGCGGCCTGTTACCGTTCGACTTGCATGTGTAAAGCATGCCGCCAGCGTTCAATCTGAGCCAGGATCAAACTCTTTAGTTCGATCTTGAAATTACTCATAAAACGGAATTGAAGTGAACTTCACTTCTGTTCCATGAGCGTTTTGAGTCCAAGGGACTTTTCAGCCCTCGCCTCCAAACGCCCACGCTTATCGGCTGTATTTTGTTAACGAACCACTCGCCTCAGATCAAGCCTCTCAGCTTAACCTTCAAACCCCGCCGCGATCAGCAGAGCCTCGCATTATGACACAGATTTTGTGAGGGCGTCAAATTTCAGAAGAAATTTTTTGCCTCGGTCTGTGCCGCTTCGTCAACCACCTCGGTGTGCCAGCCAGGCCAGCGACCGTTGTCAGTGATCAGCGAAGCCTTGCAGTATACACAACTTTCTGCGCGATGGTCAAAGCCATCCGGCACATTGTTTCGAGGGTTCGATAATCACCGCCCGTCCCGCCCTCTGCACACCTTCTCATGGCTTTGCTCACTCTGCAGAACGCCCAGCTGGCCCACGGCCACTGGCCGTTGCTGGATCACACCGACCTCGCACTCGAAGCCCGCGAGCGCGTGGGATTGATTGGCAGGAACGGAGCGGGCAAATCGTCTCTGCTTCGCGTCCTGGCGGGCCATGAGCGCCTGGATGACGGCGCGCTGCAAGTGCAAACGGGACTGCGCATCGCCTTCGTGGCTCAGGAACCGTCGTTGCAGGATCAGCACACGGTGTTCGAGGCGGCAAGTGTCGGCCTCGCGGAGGCCATGGCGGCACGCGAACGCTACACCCGGGGCGCCCCGGGCGAGGATCTCGATGCCTTGCAGGCGCGTATTGAAGCATTGGACGCTTGGAATTGGGAGGCCCGTGTCGCTGAGACCTTGGATCGCCTGCACCTGGACCCTCAATCGCAGGTCGGCGCGCTGTCGGGTGGCAATCGCAAGCGCGTGGCGCTCGCGCAGGCGCTCGTCAGCCGCCCCGACGTGCTGCTGCTCGATGAGCCCACCAACCACCTGGATCTCGACAGCATCGCCTGGCTGGAGTCGCTGCTGCTCGAATTCCCGGGCTGTACCGTGACCATCAGCCACGACCGCGCTTTTCTGGACGCGGTGACCACGCGTATCGTGGAACTGGACCGCGGGCGCCTGCAAAGCTACCCGGGCAACTTCGCGCAGTATCAGGCACTCAAGGAGGAGCAACTGGCGCAAGAAGCCGTGGTGAACGCCAAGGCCGACCGCCTGCTGGCGCAGGAAGAGGTCTGGATCCGCAAGGGCGTGGAGGCGCGACGCACGCGCGCTCAAGGGCGCATCACCCGGTTGGAGCACCTGCGCACGCAACGCGCCGGCCGGCGCGAGGCGCTGGGTCGCGTGAAGCTGGAGCTCGACAGCGGCGCCGCCAGCGGAAAGCTGGTGGCCGAGCTGCTGAACGTGGGCAAGGGGTTCGAGCAGGCCGATGGCCAGCGCAGAGTGGTGGTGCGGGACTTCTCCGCCACCATCCTGCGGGGCGACAAGGTGGGAGTGATCGGCCCGAATGGCGCAGGCAAGACCACGCTGCTGAAGCTGATCCTCGGCGAATTGCCGCCCGACGCCGGCACGGTGCGCCTGGGCAGCCGGCTCACGGTGGCGTACTTCGATCAGATGCGCGAGCAGCTCGACCTGAACGCCACGCTGGAGGACTTCATCAGTCCGGGCAGCGAGTGGATCGAGATCAACGGCAAGCGCACGCACGTCAAGAGCTACCTGGGCGACTTCCTGTTTTCGCCCGCGCGCGCCAACGCGCCGGTGCGCACGCTCTCGGGCGGCGAGCGCAACCGACTGCTGCTGGCCCGCCTGTTCGCGAGACCGGCCAATGTGCTGGTGCTCGACGAACCCACCAATGACCTCGACATCGACACGCTCGAGCTGCTGGAGGACCTGCTTCAACGGTATGAAGGCACGGTTTTCCTGGTGAGCCACGACCGGCGCTTTCTCGACAACGTGGTGACGAGCACGCTGGTGGCCGAGGGCGAAGGCCGCTGGCGTGAGTACGTGGGCGACGTGCAGGACTGGCTGACCCAGTCGGCGCGCGCCACACCAGCGACACCGCCGCTCGCGGCCACACCGCCCAAACCGACGGCAGCCGCCCTCCCGGCGAGCGAGGCGCCGCGCCGCAAGCTCAGCTACAAGGAACAGCGCGAACTCGACGCGCTGCCCGCGCGCATCGCGGCGCTGGAGGCCGAACAGGCCTCACTCTCGGCCGAGCTTGGCGACGGCAGCCTCTACGGCACCAATCCCGCGCGCGCGGCCGACGTGTCGCAGCGTCTGGTGGCCGTGGAAGAGGAATGGCTGGCCGCGCTGGAGCGCCAGGAAGCGCTGGGCACGCGCTGACCCCTCACACGATCAGGACGCGCCCACGCGGCGCGAGAAGGTGCGCCAGAACGTCGCGTCCTGTGTGGTGGCGAAGTTGATGCGCATGAGCGTGCTGGGCGTGCGCGCCGCGTGAAAGAGTGCCCCCGGTGCGATGAGGTAGCCGTCATCGAGCAAGCGCTGGGCGAGCGCATCCGTGTCCACGCCGGTGTCAACCCAGCCGAACAAGCCCAGGGGTTCGGCCGCGAAGCGGCAGCCCGCGCCCAGCGCCAGCTTGACGCTGCGCGTGCGAGCGGCATCGAGCCGCGTGCGCACACGCTCGGCGTGCCGGCGCAATTGCCCTTGCTCGATGCAGTGCGCCAGCGCCTTCTCCAGCAAGGCGGGCGTGGTCAGGGTGCTCAACAGTTTGGTGTCGAGCAGCGGCTCGAGCAGGCCCGGCGGCGCGGCCAGGAAACCAATGCGCCAGTTGGGCGCGAGGATCTTCGCGAAGCCGCTGACATAGATGGTGCGCTGCAGGCCGTCCAGGGCGCTCAGTCGCGTGCTGTGCTCGGGGGCGAGGTGGCTGTAGGTGTCGTCTTCGACGATGTGGAAGTTGTGTTGCTGGGCCAGTTGCAGCAGGCGGTGCGCCACGCCGGGCGAGAGGCTGTAGCCCGTGGGGTTGTGCAGCACGCTCACGCTCACGAATAGCTTGGGCCGGTGCGCCTCGGCCAGGCGTTGCATCACCGCCAGGTCCGGGCCATCGGGACCGCGCGGCACGGTGAGGATGCGCATGCCCAGCGCCGCGAGGCGCGCGAACTCCACCGCCCAGCCGGGCTCTTCCACCATGACCGGATCGCCAGGGCGCAGCAGGGTGCGGCTGACGATGTCGAGCGCGTGCGTGGCGCCTACGGTGGTGATGATCTGCGCAGGATCGACCGGCACACTGATTGCAGCCAGCTTCTGCGCGAGCACGCGGCGCAGCCCCTCGTCGCCGCGCGGCTCGCCGTAACTCAGCGACGTTTCATTGAGCGCGCGCGTCGACGCCACGCGCCGCACGGCGGCCGGCATGAAGGTCGACTCCAGCCAGTCGGGCGGGAACACGCCCATCCCCGGCTGCGGCTTGTCGCTCACCTGGTGGAACATGCCGCGAATGAGCGCCGTGGCGTTGATGGGGCCTTGGGCTGGCGGTACGGGCGCCGCGTGGCGCGGCTCGCTGCGCGGCGCGATCGGCTCGCGCACGAAAAAGCCCCGCTGGCGCTGCGCCTGCACCAGCCCCTGGGCCAGCAACAGATCGTACGCAGCCACCACGGTGGACGGGCTCACGCCGTGCTGCGCGGCGCAGGCCCGCACGGAGGGCAGGCGAGCGCCCGGCACCAGCAGCCGCTGCCGGATGCGGTCGGCGTAGCGCTCGGCCAACTGCTCGGTGAGCGACTGGTTCGCGGTTTTCATCAGCATGGGCGGGCTCCTCACTGTATTGCCTCTTGCGGCCATACAGAACACGAGATTGAATGGGCGAACTGTACTGGTTCTGTATTGATCTCCGAAGGTACATTGAACCTCCCCACTGCGCCAGCCTGTTGTCCATGTCCGCCCCCGAACTGACCGCCCTGCTGATCTTTTGCACCGCGATGAGCTTTTCGCCGGGCCCCAACACCACGCTGTCCACCGCGCTGGCGGCCAACTTCGGCCTTCGGCGCGCCCTGCGCTTCTGTCTGGCCGTGCCCACGGGCTGGACGCTGCTCATGCTGGCCAGCGGCCTGGGCGTGGGTGCGCTGATCGCCGGCGTGCCGCCGCTGCGCTGGGCCGTGAAGCTGCTGGGCGTGACCTACATGCTTTGGCTGGCCTGGCAGCTCGCGCGCACCGCGCGCCTGTCGCAAGCGGACCCCGCCCGCCTGCAGGTGGGCTTCTGGCAGGGCGTGGGACTGCAGTTCGTCAACATCAAGGCCTGGATGCTCGCGCTCACGCTCAGCGCGGGCTGGGTGATCAGCAGCGCGGGCGCGCCCGCGCCGAACCCGGGCGAGCGGCTGTTCATCGTCTGTCTGGTGATGCTGTTCTTCGCCTTCGTCAGCAACTTCCTCTACGCCCTCATCGGCTCGCTGCTGCGCGAGTGGCTCGCGCGAGGCGCGCGCCTGCTGTGGTTCAACCGCGCACTGTCGGGCGTGCTCGTGGTCACCGCCTTGTGGATGCTCACCGTATGACGAACGACGAAACGCGCGGCTGGTTGCTGGGCCTGGTCGGCGTGGCGGTCTTCGGCCTCACGCTGCCCATGACGCGCCTGGCCACTGGCAGCCTGGAAGCGCCCCAGCTCTCGCCCTGGTTCGTCACCTGGGCCCGCGCGGCCATCGCCGGCGGGCTGTCGCTGGCCTACCTGTGGGCCACGCGCTCGCCGTGGCCGCAGCGGGCGCACCGCGGTCCGCTCGCGCTCGCGGTGCTGGGCAATGTGATCGGCTTCCCGCTGCTGCTGGGCTGGGCGCTGCGCCACGTGACGGCCAGCCACGCCGCCGTGTTCACCGCGCTGCTGCCGCTGGCCACCGCGGCGGTGGCCGCCTGGCTGCTGCACCAGCGCGCACGCCTGGGGTTCTGGCTGTTCGCCGGCCTGGGGAGCGCGCTGGTGGTGGTCTACAGCCTGCTGCGCGCGCACCAGATGGGCCACGGCTTCGGCTTGAGCTGGGCCGACACGCTGCTGGTGGGGGCGGTGCTGGCCGCCGCCCTGGGCTACGTGGGCGGCACGCGGGTCACGCCTGCGCTGGGCGCCGAGCGCGTCATCAGCTGGGTGTGCGTGCTGGCGCTGCCCGTCACCGTGCCGGGCGCCCTGCTCACCTGGCCCGAACAGGCGGTCAGCGCGAGCGCCTGGCTCGGGCTCGGCTACGTGGCGGTGTTTTCCATGTGGGCCGGCTTCTTCGCCTGGTTCCGAGGGTTGGCCCTGGGTGGCGCCCTGCGCGTGAGCCAGCTCCAATTGCTGCAACCCTTCATCAGCATCGCCGCGGCGGTGCCGCTGCTGGGCGAGCGCCTGGACGCGCTCACCCTGGTTTTCTCGCTGGCTGTCGTGGCCAGCGTGTTCGTGGGCCGGCGCCTGGGTGCAGCGCCGGCCTCGCCCTCCCTGCCCACCACCAAGGCACTCACATGACCGCCACCACCCACTGGACCCTGGCCCGCCGCGCCGAGCGCATGAACCCCTCCGTGATCCGTGAAATCCTCAAGGTCACCGAAAAGCCCGGGATCATCAGCTTCGCCGGCGGCCTGCCCTCGCCGCAAACCTTCCCGGTCAGCGCTTTCGCCGAGGCCTGCGCAGAGGTGCTGCAAAACGACGGACGCGCCGCGCTGCAGTACGCCGCCAGCGAAGGCCATGCACAACTGCGCGAATGGGTGGCGAGGCAACTGCCGTGGACCGTGGACCCGGCGCAGGTGCTCATCACCACCGGCAGCCAGCAGGGCCTGGATCTGGTGGCCAAGGTGCTGATCGACACCGGCAGCCGCGTGCTGGTGGAGACGCCCACCTACCTGGGCGCGCTGCAGGCCTTCACGCCGATGGAGCCGCGCTTCGTCGGCGTGGCCAGCGACGCCGAGGGCATCGACGTCGACGACCTGCGCCGCCAGGCCCCGGGCGCACGGTTCCTCTACGCGCTGCCCAACTTCCAGAACCCCACTGGCCGCACCATGAGCGAGGCGCGCCGCGCCGCACTGGTGCAGGCCGCGGCCGAGGCCGGCCTGCCCATCGTGGAAGACAACCCCTATGGGGACCTGTGGTTCGACGCGCCGCCGCCCGCGCCGCTGACCGCCCGCAACCCGGACGGCGGCCTCTACCTCGGCTCCTTTTCCAAGATCCTGGCGCCCGGCCTGCGCCTGGGCTTCCTGGTGGCACCGCCCGCTCTGTACCCCAAGCTGCTGCAGGCCAAGCAGGCCGCCGACCTGCACAGCCCCAGCTTCAACCAGCGCCTGGTGAGCGCGGTGCTGAAGGACAGCTTCCTTGAGCGCCACGTCCCCACCATCCGCGCGCTCTACGCCTCGCAGTGCCGGGCCATGCTGGCCGCCCTCGAGCGCGAGATGGCCGGCCTGGGCGTGCAGTGGAACGCGCCCGATGGCGGCATGTTCCTCTGGGTGCGCCTGCCCGAGGGCATGGACGCCACCGCCCTGCTGCCGCACGCGGTGGAGCGTGGTGTGGCCTTCGTGCCTGGCGCGCCCTTCTTCACCGACGCGCCCGATACGCGCTCGCTGCGCCTGTCCTTCGTCACCGCCACGGTGGAGCAGATCGACCGCGGCATCGCCGCGCTGGCGCAAACCGTGCGCGAACACCTGCCCACACCGGTCCCTGCATGAGCCTGCACCTCTGGGGCCGACTGAGCTCCATCAACGTGCGCAAGGTCGTGCTGTGCGCGCAGTGGCTCGGCCTGGAGCTGCCACGCAGCGACGCCGGCCTGTCGTACGGCGTGGTGGACACGCCGGCCTACCGGACCATGAACCCCAATGGCCTGGTGCCCGTGCTGCAGGACGGCGACTTCACCCTCTGGGAAAGCAACACCATCCTGCGCTACCTGTGCGAGCGCCAGGGCCGCGGCATGCCCGCCGACCTGCGCACGCGCGCCGAGGCCAATCGCTGGCTCGACTGGCAACAGACCACGCTCAACCGGGCCAGCGGCCCCGCCTTCGTGCAGTGGATCCGCACCCCGGCCGAGCGGCGCGACATGGCGGCGATCGAGGCCTCGGTGCGCGCCAGCGAGCCGCTGTTCGAACTGCTCGACGCCCATCTCGCTCATCGCCCGTACATGGCGGGCGACGAGGTCTCCGCGGCCGACTTCCCCATCGCCTGCGAACTCCACCGCTGGTTCGGCCTGCCGCAGGCGCGGCCGGCCTGGCCCCACCTTGAACGCTGGTACGCCGGCTGGCTGGCGCAGCCCTGCAGCCGCGGCGTGCTCGATCTCCCTCTTGCCTGAACCATGACCACCCGCCCCTTCCAGCAAGTCGACGTCTTCACCGCCACCCCCTGCCTGGGCAACCCGCTCGCCGTGGTGCTCGATGGCAGCGGCCTGAGCACCGGGCAGATGCAGGCCTTCACCGACTGGACCAACCTGTCGGAATGCACCTTCGTGCTGCCGCCCACGCAGGCCGGCGCCGATTACCGCGTGCGCATCTTCTGCCCCGGGCGCGAACTGCCCTTCGCGGGCCACCCCACGCTGGGCACGGCGCACGCCTGGCTCGCCGCGGGGGGAAAGCCCCAGGGCGAGGACATCGTGCAGGAATGCGGGGTGGGCCTGGTGCGCATTCGCCGCGACGGTGCGCGCCTGGCCTTCGCGGCGCCGCCGCTGCGCCGCTCGGGACCGCTCGACGAGGCCGACGTCGCGCTGATCGCGCGCGGCCTGGGCATCGCCCGCGAGGACGTGCTGTCGCACAGCTGGTGCGACAACGGCCCAGGCTGGCGCGCGGTGATGCTGCGCAGCGCCGAGCAGGTGCTGGCGGTGAAACCCAATGCCACCGTGCTCGCCGGGCTGGACATCGGCGTGGTCGGCCCGCGCGCCAAGGTGGGCGTTGTCGGGAAATTGGAATCGGACCCCGATTTGCTGTTCGAATCTGACCCCGATGTGCTGTTCGAGGTGCGCGCCTTCTTTCCGGGCAACAACGGCATCGCCGAGGACCCGGTGACGGGCAGTCTGAACGCCGCGCTGGCGCAGTGGCTGATCGGCGCGGGCATGGCTCCCGAGCGCTACGTGGCCAGCCAGGGCACCGCGCTGCGGCGCGCCGGGCGCGTGCACATCCGGCGCGACGCGGACGGCACGGTCTGGGTCGGCGGCGACTCCGTCACTTGCGTGCAAGGCACGGTGCAGCTATGAACGCCGCCTTCGACCACCTGGTGGTCGCGGCGACCACACTGGCCGAGGGCGTGCACTGGTGCGAAACCACCCTGGGGCGCCCGCCCGCGCCCGGCGGCGCGCACGCGCTGTTCGGCACCCACAACCGCCTGCTGCGGCTCGACGGCGCCGAGCGCACCTACCTCGAGCTGCTCGCCATCAACCCGGCGGCCAGACCCACGCGCGCGCCGCCGCTCAAGCGCTGGTTCGACCTGGACGATCCCTCTCTGCGCGAGCGCCTGCGCGCGCACGGCCCGCAGCCCATCCACTGGGTCGCGCGCGTCGACGACATCGAAGCCGCCCGCACCGCCTGGCTCGCCCAAGGCATCGACCCCGGCCCGGTGCTCACCGCCTCGCGTGAGACGCCGCGCGGCCTGCTGCAATGGCGCATCACCGTGCGCGACGACGGCGCGCGCGGCTTCGACGGCCTCCTGCCCACGCTGATCCAGTGGGGTGGCATCCACCCCGTCGCCACGCTACCGCCCAGCGGGCTGCAACTGCGCGAGCTGTCGCTGGCGCACCCGCGCGCGGCGGCACTCAACGCCGCCCTGGCCGCCATCGGCCTGCCCGGACTGCGCGCGCGCGAAGCCGAGGCATCCCTCGGCGTACACCTGCACGACGGCCGGCTGTCCCTGCGCCTGAGCACCACCCCATGAGCATCACCCTGCCCTCTCTTGACGAGATCGAACGCGCCGCCGAAACGGTGTACCGCGACTTCGCGCCCACGCCGCAGTACCCCTGGGCCACGCTGAGCGCGCGGCTGGGCGCCACCTGCTGGATCAAGCACGAGAACCACACGCCGGTGGGCGCGTTCAAGATCCGCGGCGGCCTGACGTACTTCGACCAACTCGCGCGACGCGGCGCGCTGCCGCGCGAGGTCATCTCCGCCACGCGCGGCAACCACGGCCAGAGCGTCGCCTGGGCCGCGCGCGCGCATGGGGTGGCGTGCACCATCGTCGTTCCGCACGGCAACTCGGTCGAGAAGAACGCCGCCATGCGCGGCCTGGGCGCGACCCTCATCGAACACGGCGACGAGTTCCAGGTCGCGCGTGAACACGCCATCGCGCTCGCCGCTGAACGCGGCGCGCACATGGTGCCGAGCTTTCACACCGAACTGCTGAGCGGCGTGGCCACCGCGTGGTGGGAGTTCTTCCGCGCCGCGCCCGGACTCGACGTGGTCTACGTGCCCATCGGCCTGGGCTCAGGCGCCTGCTCGGCCATCGCGGCCCGCAACGCGCTGGGTCACCGGGCGCGCATCGTGGGCGTGGTGAGCACGGGCGCCACCACCTACGCCGACTCGCTCGCCGCGCGCCGCGTGGTGGAAGCGCCGGTGAGCACGGTGCTGGCCGACGGCATGGCTTGCCGCGTGGCCGAAGCCGCCGCCCTGGCCCCGCTGGCCGATGGACTGGACCACCTGGTGAAGGTGAGCGACGAAGAAGTGGCCGAGGCCATGCGCGCGCTGTTCGCCGACACGCACAACGTGGCCGAGGGGGCCGGCGCCGCGGGCTTCGCGGCGGCGTGGCAGGAGCGTGAGCGCATTCGCGGCCAGGTGGTGGGCGCCGTGCTGAGCGGCGGCAACGTGGACAGCGCGGTGTTCGCGCGCGTGCTCAGCTCTGGGGCGCGTTGACCAGGCGCGCCACGATCTCGCAGAACTGCTCGACCGCGTCGGTCTTGAACACCACCTCGCGCACACCGGCGGCGCGCGCCTCGGCCTGCAGCTCGTCGGTGATGTAGCCCGAGGCCACGGCCACCGGCAGGCGGGGATCGAGGGCCAGCGCCTCGCGGGCCACCTCCAGGCCCGACATGCCCGGCATGTTGTAGTCGGTCAGCAGCAGCGCGAACTCGCCGGGCTGGTCGCGCAGCGCGGCCAGGGCATCGGCCTGCACCGACAGGGCCGTCACGCGGTAGCCGCGCCGCTCCAGCAGGCGGCGCACCAGGAAGACGAGCGTGTCGTCGTCGTCGAGGTAAAGGATGTGGGGCTTGGCCTCGCTCGGGGCCGGCGCGTCGGGCTGGGGCTGGGTGTGTTCCACGGCGGGCATTGTGACGGGTTTGTCCCCGGCTGTGAGCGCCTCGGTGGCCAGGGGCGGCAACCACAGCGAGATGGTGGTGCCCTTCTGTGGCGTGCTGCACACCTCGATGTGGCCGCCGTGGGCCTCCACCAGCCCCAGCACCACCGACAGGCCCAGGCCGGTGCCCTGGCCCACGGGCTTGGTCGTGAAGAAGGGTTCGAACATGCGGCGCTGCACCTGCTCATCCATGCCGCAGCCGTCGTCGATGACGCGCAGGCGCACCGCCGGTTGCCCGGCCTCGCGGCAGGCCTGGGCCAGTGCGGCGGGCAGGCGCGGGTCCGCCGCGGGCACGCCATCCAGCGCGATCTCGATGCGTCCGCCGCGGGCGGGCAGCGCGTGCAGCGCATTGGTGCCCAGGTTCACCAGCACCTGCTGCAGTTGCGTGGCGTCGCCGGAGACCTCGGGCAGCGGCGGCTCGATGGACTGCACCAGTTGCACCTGCGAGGGCAGGGCCGCGCGCAGCAGTGCGCAGGACTCCACCACCACCGCGGCCAGCGGCACCCGCGCGCGCGCCAGCGGCTGCTGGCGGCTGAAGGTCAGGATCTGGCGCACCAGCTCGCGCCCGCGCCGCGCGGCGGTGCTGATCTCGCCCAGGCTCTCGTGCGCCGGCGCGTCGGCCGCCAGGTCCTCGCGCGCGAGGTCGGCGTTGCCCAGGATCGCGGTGAGGATGTTGTTGAAATCGTGCGCCACGCCGCCGGCCAAGGTGCCCAGCGCCTGCATCTTCTGCGACTGCGACAGCCGCGCCTCCAGCGCCTTCTGCTCCGACTGCGCGTCCTTCATGGCGGTGATATCGATGAAGGTCAGCACCACCCGGCGCAGGCCGCCCTGCGAGTCGCTTTCCGGGTAGCCGCTGCACAAGGCCCAGCGCAGCCGCGCACCGCCGTCGATGGGCAGGCCCACCACCACGTCGCGCACCGGCTGGCCCGTCAACAGCACGCGCTCGAACGGCCGGTCGTGCCGGCGCAGCGGCTGACCGGACTCGTCGAGCATGCGCCAGCTTTCGTAGCTCGGCTCGGGCACCACGCCGTCGGCGCCCACCTCGCTCCAGGTGAGGAAGCGCCGCGCGGCGGTGTTCATGCGCCACAGCGTGTGGTCGGGGTGGAACACCATCACGCCCGCGTCCAGGTTGTCCACCAGGCGCTGCAGATCCGCCTCGCGTTGGCGCTGCACGGCACGCGCGGCCTGCGCCTCGTCGCGCAGCCGCAGCATGAGCAGGCACTGGAAGGCCAGCGCGCACAGCAGGTAGGCGACGAGAAAGCAGAAGGTGAGCAGCGTGATCGTCGGCAGGAAGGGCCGCTGCAGCACCACGCCCAGCAGCAGGTACCCCAGCAGGATGGCCACCTTCAGCCACAGGACCCAGCTCAGGGTGCGGAATTCCACCGGCACCGGCCAGGGGCGGTGCGTGCGCGCATCGCCGATCATCATCAGCAGCAGGGCCAGGTTGGTGCCGATCCACAACAACTGGCGCGCGGGCAGGCTGTCGACGACCTCGATGAAGACGATCATCACCAGCCACTCGACCGCGATCAGGGCCAGCACGCCGGTCATCAGGCGGCGCACCGACAGGCCCAGATAGGCGCGGAAACCCACCCACAGCAGCGCGAAGGTGAGCGTGAACAGCAGGTTGCTCAGCGGCAGCCCCACCCAGGCGGGCAGCAGCGGACGCACGCTCATGGCAATCGACGCGATGGTGTGCGTGAGGCAGGCCAGGGCCCACCAGCCCAGGCCGCCCACGTGGGGCAGCCGCCGGTGCTGGGTCCAGAAGGCCAGGCCGATGACGATGTCGATGCCGGTCCACACGGCATACAGCGTGGGCAGGTGAAGCGACATGGAAGGGGCGGGAAACCGGTGGGAATCGGCGGTGGCGGAACGCGGCCCGCCGGCGCGGGGCGCGCCTTTGGGGAGAATGGACCATTGCAGCACGCGCTCCCGCGCGCGAGCGCCGGATAAGCGGCACGAAAACCGCGCAAACGCCGGCCTCGCGCCGCCGGCACTTTCACCCAGGTGACACCTCGGCTCGAGGCAGTCGCTGTCGAGACAAAAGCGATCGCGCCGCGCCGCCCAGAATCGCGCCATGGGAACGCTATACCTCGTGCGGCACGGACAGGCCTCCTTCGGTGCCGCCGATTACGACCAACTCAGCGAGCTGGGCCAGCGCCAGTCGCAGCGACTGGGGCGCTACTGGGCCGAGCGCGGGCTGCGCTTCGACGCCGTGGTCACGGGTTCGCTGCGCCGCCACGCGCAGACCTGGGCCGGCATCGCCGAGGGCGCCGGCCTGGCGCTGGAGCCGTTGGTGATGCCGGGCCTGAACGAGTACGACGCCGACGCGGTGATCCGCTGCATCCACCCGCAGCCGCTGCAAAAGCCCGACACGCCCGAGCTTTACCGCCACCACTTCCGTCTGCTGCGCGACGGCCTCGCGCAGTGGATGGCCGGCACCGTGAGCCCGCAGGGCATGCCGTGCTACGACGACTTCGCGCGCGGCATCGCCGACGCGTTGGACCACGTGCGCGGCACGCACCACCAGCAGAACGTGCTCATCGTCTCCAGTGGTGGGCCGATCGCCACCGCCGTGGGCCAGGTGCTGGGGCTCAGCCCCGAGGCCTCGATCGAGTTGAACCTGCGCATCCGCAACAGCGCCGTGACCGAGTTCCAGTTCACGCCCAAGCGGCACAGCCTGCTGACGTACAACACGCTGCCGCACCTGGATGGGGCGGACTACAAGGACTGGGTCACGTATGCGTGAGCCCCGGGGGCGGGTCACATCCGCCTGAGCGTATCCGCCGGCAGCTGATCCATCTCCACCAGCAGCTTCGCCAGCGCCCGCCCCGCCGCGTCCAGCAGCGCGCGGCCGTTCTCGGCCGTGGCCGCGCTGGCGTTGCCCACCGCGCCTGAGGGGTTGAGGTCCTGTGCCTGCCAGGCGAACTTTGCGCTGCGCCCGTTGCCCAGCGTCTCGAAGCGCTGCGCGCGCTGCTCGCTGCTGGAGGCGAAGTTGCGCGCCAGCTCCATGCGCACGCGGCCCGGGTTGAGCACGCGCATCAAAGCCGTTTCCACCTCGCCGGCGTGCGCGCCGAAGCGCTGCTCGTGCGCGGAGAACCGCGCATTCACGTCCTGCCCCTGCGCGTCGAGCAAGGGCAAGTGGAACCAGCTCGTGCTCACCACCAGCAGGCCGCGTCGCGCGCGCAGGTCGCGCGCCACCGGGTCGAGCAGGCCCACCTGCCCGCCGTGGGTGTTGAAGATCAGCAGCTTCTTGACGCCGGCGTCGGCCACGCACTCGGCCAGCTCGGTCCACAGGCGGATCAGCGTCTCGGCCTTGAGCGTGAGCGTGCCCGCGAAGGCCGTGTGCTCGGGAGAAAAACCCACGGCCTGCAGCGGCAGGAACAGCGCGGGCAACTCGTCAGGCAAGTGCGCCAGCGCGGTCTCGATCACGCCGCGCGCGATGTCCGCGTCCACCGACAGCGGCAGGTGCGGCCCGTGCTGCTCGGTGGCGGCCACGGGCAGCACGGCGATGGCGCGCTCGCGGTCGAGCGCCGCGAACTCGGCGGCGCTCAGGTCTTGCCAGTAGCGCGAGGAAGGGGTGGCGGCGGACATCGTCCGATCTTACGGGCGACGCCGCCTGAATGGCTCACGCCCGCGCGTCAGCGATACAGCCAGCCGCGCGACCACGGCAGCTCGCTCGCCATCCGACCCGAGGGCCGGCACAGCACCTGGAACAGGGCGATCTCGTCGTGCTCGAAGGCCCAGGCGCAGCCGGCCAGGTACACGCGCCAGATGCGCCAGGTCTTCTCGTCCACCATGGCGCGCAACGCGGCGGCCTTCGCTTCGAAGCGCTCGCTCCACAGCCCGCAGGTACGCGCGTAGTGGCGGCGCAGGTTCTCGATGTCGAAGGCCTCCAGACCGCCCTCCTGCAAGGTGCGCAGCACGGTGGCGATGTGCGGCAGCTCGCCGCGCGGGAATACGTAGCGCTCGATGAAGCTGCCACCGCCATGGGCGGTCTCGCCGTCGTTGGCGTCGGTGCTGGTGATGCCGTGGTTCATGGCCCAGCCGTCGGGCTTGAGCAGTTGGCGGATCTTCTGGAAGTAGGGCACCAGGTTGTCCAGGCCCACGTGCTCGAACATGCCCACGCTGGTGATGCGGTCGAAGGGCCCGTCCTTCACGTCGCGGTAGTCCTGCAGACGGATCTCGATGCGGTCCTGCAGGCCCGCGCGTTTCACGCGCTCGGTGGCCAGGTCGAACTGGTTCTGCGACAGCGTGACACCCACGCAGTGCGCGCCGAACCGCTGCGCCGCGCGCAACACCAGCGCGCCCCAGCCGCAGCCGATGTCGAGCAGGCGCTGGCCCGGTTGAAGCTGGATCTTGCGCAGGATGTGGTCGATCTTTTTCAGCTGCGCCTGGTCCAGCGTCTCGTCGCCGTTCTCGAAGTAGGCGCAGGAATAGACCATGTTCTCGTCCAGCCACTCGCCATAGAAGGCGTTGGAGACGTCGTAGTGGTACTGGATGGCCTCGGAATCGGTCTCGCGCGTGTGCTGGAAGCTGCGCTTGATGCGCCCCATGAGGCCGTTCTCGGGTTGGGCGTTGTCGGCCAGGCCGTGGGCCGCGGCCAGCACGTCGGCCAGTGAGCCCTCGACGTCGATCAGCCCTTCCACATAGGCGCGTCCGAGCGTGTCCAGGTTGGGGTCGATCAGCAGCGGCAGGCCGCTCGCGTCCTTCACGCGGATGGTGACCTGGGGCTGCTCGAAGCGGCCCAGGTCGATCGGGGTGCCCCCGTCGCGCCAGTACAGCCGAACCGGCAGATTGACCTTGTCTTGCATGCGCCGTGCCCAGGGCATCAGCGCCATTTCCACGATTGCTCCCATGCAGGCCCTCCAAAGGTGGTTTGACGTCAAGCCAAGTTGCGGTTGTACCGAAAAAACCGCGACCGTGAATCGCCGATGACAGTTCGGCACCATCGGCCCAATGGCAAAACCCGTGCCCGCCCAAAGACCCGGGCGGAACTCGGGCGCTGGCCTCCGCTCTTACCGCGGCGTTCACCGGCGCCCGACAATCCCCTGGTCATGACCCTGCCCCTCCCGACCCTGGCCGCGCGCGCGCGGCGCCTGCTGCTGGCCACCCTGGGCGGTCTGGCCCTGTGCCTGCCCGCCGCCGCGCCCGCACAGAACCTGGCCGCCCTCATGAAAGGCGCGCCCGCTAGCGGCGTGTTTCAGTCGGAGCAGACGCGCGCCGAACTGCTGGCCCACGCGCCCGAGGGCGCCGCCGCCGGCCGCACCGTCTGGCTGGGCCTGCGCCTGGACCACGCGCCGCACTGGCACACCTACTGGAAGAACCCCGGCGATTCCGGGCTGGCCACCGAACTGCGCTGGACCCTGCCCGAGGGCGTCAGCGCGGGCGACATCGACTGGCCCACGCCACGCAAATTCCCCATCGGCACCCTGGCCAACTACGGCTACGACGGCACCGTGGTGCTGCCCGTGCCGCTGACGGTGAGCGACAACTTTCGCGGCGAGGCCGTGGACGTGCGCCTGGACGCGAGCTGGCTGGTGTGCCGCCAGGAGTGCATCCCGGAGGAAGCGAGCTTCAGCCTGCGCCTGCCCGCCAACGCCGCCACCGGCGGCCACGGCGAGTTGTTCGCGGCCATGCGCGACGCCCGGCCGCGGGACCTGACAGCGGCCGGCAGCCAGGTCGAGCCCCAGGACGGCTTCCTGCGCGTGGCCCTGGACGGCCTGCCCGCCGCCTGGCGCGGGCGCGAACTGGAGTTCTTCCCCGAGCTCGGCGGCGTGATCGAGCCCGGCGCCGCCTGGACCCAGGCCTGGGACGGCGCGCGCTGGACCGCGCGCGTGCCGCTGTCGCCCCAGCGCTTCGACAGCCCGAGGGCCATGGACCTGGTGGTGGCGCCCGCCAAGCCCGCGGGCGACGGCCCCGGCGAGACCGGCGCGCGCCTGGCCGACGTCCCTGTGCAGGGCACCTGGCCGGCACCGGCACCGCTGCCCACGGCCGGCCTGCCCGACGCCCTGCAGGCCGCGCTCGACGCCAACGCCGCGCGCTCGGCCGCCGCCGCCTCCGCCGCGCCGGCCAATTCGCTCACCCTCGGCGCGGCGCTGATCGGCGCGCTCATCGGCGGCCTCATCCTCAACCTCATGCCTTGCGTGTTCCCGGTGCTGGCCATCAAGGTGACCGGCTTCGCGAAGCACGGCGGCGATGCGCGTGCGCACCGCGCCCACGGCCTGGCCTACACGGCGGGCGTGGTGCTGTCCTTCCTGGCGCTGGGCGGGCTGCTGCTGTCGCTGCGCGCGGCGGGCGAACAGCTCGGCTGGGGCTTCCAGTTGCAGAGCCCGGCGGTGGTGGCCGCACTGGCCACGCTGTTCACCCTCATCGGCCTGAACCTGGCGGGCCTGTTCGAGTTCGGCAAGGTGTTGCCCAGCGGCTTGGCCAGTCTGCAGGTGCGCCACCCCACGGCCGACGCCTTCCTCACCGGCGTGCTGGCCACGGCCGTGGCCTCGCCCTGCACCGCGCCGTTCATGGGCGCCTCGCTGGGCCTGGCCATCGCACTGCCCGCGCCGCAGGCCCTGCTGATCTTCGGCGTGCTGGGCCTGGGCATGGCCCTGCCCTACCTGCTCGCGAGCTGGGTGCCCGCCGTGGCGCGCGCCCTGCCGCGCCCGGGGCCGTGGATGGAGCGCTTCAAGCAGTTCATGGCCTTCCCCATGTTCGCCACCGTGGTGTGGCTGCTGTGGGTGCTGGGCCAGCAAAGCGGCATCGACGGCGCGGCCGCGCTGCTCATGCTGCTGGTGGCGCTGGCCCTGGCGATCTGGTCCCTCGGCCTGCGCGGCAAGGGCCGCGTGGTGATGGGGGGCGTGTCGCTGGCGGCGCTGCTGGCGCTGGCGGTGGGCATCGGCCCCAACGTGCTGCGTCCGCCGGACGGTGAGGCCAGCGCCAGCACGTCCACCGGCGTGGCCGGTCTGGCCTGGGAGCCCTGGAGCCCGCAGCGCCAGGCCGAGTTGCTCGCGCAAGGCCGTCCGGTCTTCGTCGACTTCACCGCCGCCTGGTGCGTCACCTGCCAGTACAACAAGCGCACCACGCTGGCCGACGAGCGCGTGCTGGGCGACGTGGCCGGCAAGAACGTGGCGCTGCTGCGCGCCGACTGGACCCGCCGCGACCCCGCCGTGACGCAGGCCCTGGCCGCGTTGGGCCGCAACGGCGTGCCGGTGTACGCCATCCACAAGAACGGCCAGCCCGTGCAGGTGCTGACCGAAGTGCTGAGTGTCGAGGAGGTCCGCACGGCGCTGGCCGCGCTCTGATCGCGCGCCGCCCGTCTTCCGTTGTTCGTCCACCGCAACCGTCCGACTGGAGCCACCATGAAACGCCGTCCGCTGATTGCCCTGGGTGCGCTGTCGCCCCTCACCGCCTTCCTGCCCGCCGCGCACGCGGCCGCCGTGGGCCAGGCCGCGCCCGACTTCACGCTCACCGACACGGCGGGCAAGCCGGTGAAGCTGTCCGACTTCCGCGGCCGGCACGTGGTGCTGGAATGGAACAACCCGGGCTGCCCCTTCGTGCGCAAGCACTACCAGGGCAACATGCAGGCGCTGCAGAAGGAAGCGGCGGACAAGGGTCTGGTGTGGCTGACGATCAACTCCACCGAAGACGCGAGCAGCGACTACCTGACGCCGCCGCAACTGGGCCGCTGGATGAGCGAGCAGAAGGGCATGCCCACGGCCACGCTGATGGACGAGGACGGCAAGGTGGGCCGGGCCTACGCGGCGCGCGTGACGCCGCACATGTACGTCATCGATCCGCAGGGCAAGCTGGCCTACGCGGGCGGCATCGACAGCATTCCCTCGGCACGGGTGGACGACATTCCCAAGGCCACCAACTACATCCGGCAGGCGATGACCGAGATCGCGGCTGGCAAGCCCTTGAGCGTGACCACCAGCCGGCCCTACGGCTGCTCGATCAAGTACGCGGTCTGATTGCCTCCTTCTTTCGCGTTGCAGCGTTCTTGGTTGGCGAGGCGGTTGCGCGCTTCTTCCTCGCGCTGACGGCTGGCGTGGTCCGCGTTCTCCGGCCCACGCTCGCGCAGATGTCCCCGGGCGCTCCGCCGGGCCTGCGTCAACACCGCTGTTGGCGCGCCCCCTCTGTGGCAAGCGCGAATGGGGCCTGCGCCCGCGAACCCCACCATCCGTCGAGAGTGACGCCCGAGCGCGCCACGACGAATCCGGGCTCCCCTTATTGGGGTCAGATTCCCCTTATTGGGGTCAGATTCCATTTAATCGCCAAGCGAAGGGAAGTCCGGTCTTCTTTGGCTGGCCCGTGCGCTACTGGGGTCGATGGTGCGGGTGTCCGGGCGCAGGCCCCATTCGCGCTTGCCACAGAGGGGGCGCGCCAGCCGCGGTGGTGACGCCAGCCCTGTTCGAGCGCTCGGGCGCCTCTGCGCGAGCGTGGGCCGGAGAACGGGCACACGCATCAGCGGCCCTCGCGACCAAGCAGGCAAGCAACGCCGCGCGAGCCCCACCGTCACCCAGAGCGCACCACCCCCAAGGGGATAATCCCCCGATACCCCCTGGCCCTCAGTGACCTCATGCCTTTTGCTCCCCTGAAGAACGACAGTTTCCTGCGCGCCTGCCTGCGCCAGTCCACCGACCACACCCCCATGTGGTTGATGCGGCAAGCCGGCCGCTACCTGCCCGAGTACCGCGCCACGCGCGCCAAGGCCGGCAGCTTCATGGGCCTGGCCACCAACGTCGACTACGCCACCGAAGTCACCCTGCAGCCGCTGGCGCGCTACCCGCTCGACGCGGCCATCCTCTTCTCCGACATCCTCACCATCCCCGACGCCATGGGCCTGGGCCTGTCCTTCGCGCTCGGTGAGGGCCCCAGGTTCGAGAAGACCGTGCGCACCGAGGCCGACGTCGGCGCCCTCGCCGTGCCCGACATGGACAAGCTGCGCTACGTCTTCGACGCGGTCACCTCCATCCGCCGCGCGCTCGACGGTCGCGTGCCCCTGATCGGCTTCTCCGGCAGCCCCTGGACCCTGGCCTGCTACATGGTCGAGGGCGGCGGCTCGGACGACTACCGCCTGGTCAAGTCGCTCATGTACTCGCGGCCCGACCTGATGCATCGCATCCTCACCACCAACGCCGACGCGGTGGCCGCCTACCTGAACGCGCAGATCGAGGCCGGCGCGCAGGCGGTGATGGTCTTCGACAGCTGGGGCGGCGTGCTCGCGGATGGCGCGTTCCAGACCTTCAGCCTCGCGTATACCCGACGCGTGCTATCGCAACTGAAGCGCGAGTACGAAGGCACGACCATTCCGCGCATCGTGTTCACCAAGGGCGGCGGCTTGTGGCTCGACGACATGAAACCGCTGGACTGCGACGTGCTGGGCCTGGACTGGACAGTCTCCCTGGCCCGTGCGCGCGCGCAAGTTGGCGAAGGCCCGCACGCCAAGGCCCTGCAAGGCAACATCGACCCCAACGTGCTGTTCGCCCCGCCGGCTGCCATCGAGGCCGAAGCGATCAAGGTGCTGGAGAGCTTCGGCCGGCCGCACACGGGCCCGGGCACCGGGCCCACGCACATCTTCAATCTGGGCCACGGCATCAGCCAGCACACGCCGCCCGAGCACGTGAGCGCGCTGGTGGATGCGGTGCATTCGCATTCGCGCCGGATGCGCCAGGCCGCGTGAAGGCGCAGCGCCGCGCGCTCCGATTTCAGGAGTGCGACGACCGGCGATGCCTTGTCATCGCCCGGTCATCGAGCCTTGCTGCAAGCTCACTTAGCACAAAAACGGCCAGAAAAAGCACTTGACAAGGCTCAGTTATGCACAAAATTTGTGCTGCGGTGCGCCATCCTGGAGGAAGTCCGAATGCGCCCGGCACCACCGCCTGTTCACGCACTAAACCTTTGATTTCATTGAGTTTTGTCAGCTGCCTTTTTTTGAGGCACTTTAAGCAAGGTGTTGATTTTCAAGGCCTGCGGCGCGACAGAGGCAGACTATCAACAAAGTTATCCACAGAACCGTTGGATATGTTCGCCAACTGTTTCACATCAAGCACTTAGCGGCGATTTCGCCGACGAACGTGAGGAACTCCCGCTAAGCATGTGTCACTGGCCCGCCGTGGTCGTCGCCACCCCCGCGCACAGCGGCGTGGGCGACACCCTGAGCTACCGCAGCGAGCGCGCCCTGGCGCCCGGCACCCTGGTGCGCGTGCCCCTGGGCGCGCGCGAGGTGCTGGGCATCGTGTGGCGCGACGACACCACGCCTCCCGAGGGCCTGGCCGAGGGACAGGCGCGCGACGTGACCCAGGTGCTCGACGCCCTGCCCCCGCTGGACGAGGCCTGGCGCGAGCTGGTGGGCTTCGCCGCGCGCTACTACCAGCGTGCCCTGGGCGAGGTGGCCCTGGCGGCCCTGCCGCCGCCGCTGCGCGAGCTGGACCCGACGCAGCTCGCCCGCCGGCTCAAGCGCCCCGCGCGGGCCGAGCCGGCCGCCGTGGCGCCCGACAGCGCCCGCGCGCTCACGCCCGAACAGGCCGCCGCACTGGACGCCCTGGCCGCCGCCGACACCGCGCCGGCCCTGCTGTTCGGCGCCACCGGCAGCGGCAAGACCGAGGTCTACCTGCAGGCCACCGAGCGCACCCTGGCCGCCGACCCCGCCGCCCAGGCCCTGATCCTGGTGCCCGAGATCAACCTCACGCCCCAGCTCGAAGCGCGCTTTCGCGCCCGCTTCGGCCACGACGCCGTGGTCTGCCTGCACAGCGGCATGACGCCCGCACAGCGCCTGGCCGCCTGGATCGCGGCGCACACCGGGCGCGCGCGCATCGTGCTGGGCACGCGGCTGGCGGTGTTCGCCAGCCTGCCGGGGCTGAAGCTGGTGGTCGTCGACGAGGAGCACGACCCCAGCTACAAGAGCCAGGACGGCGCGCGCTACTCGGCGCGCGACCTGGCCATCTACCGCGGCAAATTGCAGAACGCGCGCGTGCTGCTGGGCTCGGCCACGCCCTCGCTGGAGAGCTGGCACGCCAGCGAGCAGGGCCGCTACCGGCGGCTGGAAATGGCCGCCCGCATCGGCGGTGGCGCGCTGCCGCGCCTGCGCCTGGTGGACATGAACCACCAGCCCAAGGGCGCCCTGCTGGCGCCGCCGCTGCTGGCCGCCATGGGCGAGCGCATCGCGCGCGGCGAGCAATGCCTGGTGCTGATCAACCGCCGCGGCTACGCGCCCGTGCTGGCCTGCCACGCCTGCGGCTGGAAGAGCGGCTGCCCGCACTGCAGCGCCTACCGGGTCTTCCACAAGCTCGACCGCACCCTGCGCTGCCACCACTGCGGCTTCACGCAGCGCGTACCGCGCGCCTGCCCCGACTGCGGCAATCTCGACATCGAGCCCATCGGCCGCGGCACCGAACAGGTGGAAGAACAGTTGGCCGGCCTGCTGGCCGACGCGCGCCGCCCCGACGGCGGCCCGGTGCGCGTGGCCCGCATGGACGCCGACACCACCAAGGCCAAGGGCAGCCTGGAGGCGCAACTGGCCGCCCTGCACGCGGGCGAGGTGGACGTGCTGGTGGGCACGCAGATGATCGCCAAGGGGCACGACTTCCGCCGCATCACCCTGGTGGCCGCCGTGCAGCCCGATGCCGCCCTGTTCGCCGCCGACCACCGCGCGCCGGAGCGCCTGTTCGCCCTGCTGATGCAGGCCGGCGGACGCGCCGGACGCGACGCCGCGCACAGCGGCGCGGCCGAGCTGTGGGTGCAGACCTGGGTGCCCGAGCACCCGCTGTTCGCGCACCTGTGCGCGCACGACTTCGCCGGCTTCGCGGCCACCGAACTGGCCGAGCGCGAAGCCGCCGGCATGCCGCCCTTCGGGCATCAGGCCCTGCTGCGCGCCGACGCGCGCACGCAGGAGGCGGCGCAGGCCTTCCTGAACGCGGCGGCCGCCGCCACGCACGACCTGCCGCACCGCGAGTCGGTGACGCTGTTTCCGGCCGTGCCGCTCACCATCCAGCGCGTGGCCAACGTGGAGCGTGCGCAGTTGCTGGTGGAAAGCCCCTCGCGCGTGGCCCTGCAGCGCTTCCTGGCCGCCTGGCAGGCGGTGCTGCTGCAATGCCGCGCCCTGCCCGAGGCGCGCGGCCTGATCCGCTTTGCGGTGGACGTGGACCCGCTGAGCCTGTGATCCCGCTAGGGGCCCGCCGTGGCGGCCAGCGGCAGCACCTCGCACAGGGCCTCCACCGTCATCACCACGTCGCGGATCTTGAACGGCTGCAGCAACAGGCGGCGGATGCCCAGGGCCTTGAGCTGCTGAACGATGGCGGCGTTGGCGCTGGTGGCCATCACCGCCATCTGCATCTTCGGGTGGCTTTCCCGCAAGCGCGCCAGCAGGGCCAGCGCGGCTTCGCCCTCGGCCAGCGACAGCAGCAAGGCGTCCATGCGCTGCGCCTGCAACATCTGTTGCCCGATGGCCAGGGTGGCGGCCTGGTGCACCTGCGCCAGGTCCATGCCGCGGCACACGCTGGACACGGAGCTGCGCACCATGCGGTCGGGCTCGATCAGCAGCAATTGCGGCAAGGCGCCATGCACGGAGCTCGTCATGAGGTCGCCTCCTCGCGGCGCACCAGCTCGTCCACCACCAGGTCGCGCAGCGAGCACAGGATGCTCAGGCCCAGACGGTCGATCTGGCGCGGGCGGCGGTCCATGATGCACAGAGTGCCCACCGCCGGGCCCCAGGGCATGCGCAGCACGGCGCCCGCATAGAAGCGCACCCAGGGCGGCCCCACCACCATCGGGTTGTCGAGGAAGCGCTCGTCCCTGAGCGCGTCGGGGACCACCAGGGTCTGGCGCTCCAGGATGGCGTGGCCGCAGAAGGACACGTCGCGCGGCGTCTCGATGCTGTCCAGGCCGAACTGCGACTTGAACCACTGGCGGTCGCGGTCGACGAAGCTGACCGTGGCAATCGGCACCTCGAACTCGTTCATCGCGAAGCGCGTGATGCGGTCGAAGCGCTCCTCGGCCGGGGTGTCGAGCAGCAGGAGGTCGCGCAGGGCCTGCAGGCGGATCTCCTCGTCGCTGGGGATGGGGGCGGTGATCATGGGTCAATCCCGGGCACGGACGCCGTGCCCATGCCCGGGATATCGGCCGCCCATGGCCGGGGCTTGAGCCCCCGGCCCATGCGCGGGATCAGGCCAGGTCGAAGCGGTCCAGGTTCATGACCTTGACCCAGGCAGCGACGAAGTCCTTGACGAACTTGTCCTTGCCGTCGGCGCTGCCGTACACCTCGGCCAGGGCGCGCAGCACCGAGTTCGAACCGAACACCAGGTCCACGCGGCTGCCGGTCCACTTCACCGCACCGCTCTTGCGGTCGCGGCCCTCGAAACTGTCACCGGCCGGGCCCCAGACGGTGCCCATGTCGAGCAGGTTGACGAAGAAGTCGTTCGTCAGCGTGCCGGGCCGGGCCGTGAGCACGCCCAGCTTGCTGCCGTCGAAGTTGGCGCCCAGCACGCGCAGGCCGCCGACCAGGGCCGTCATCTCGGGCGCGGTGAGCGTCAGCAACTGGGCCTTGTCGACCAGCAGGTGCTCGGCCGGCACGGACGAGGGGCCTTTGAGGTAGTTGCGGAAGCCGTCGGCGTAGGGCTCCAGGTAGCCGAAGGATTCGACGTCGGTCTGCTCCGCCGTGGCGTCCACGCGGCCCGGCGAGAACGGCACCTCCAGCGAGGCACCCGCCGCTTTGGCCGCCATCTCGATGCCCACGCCGCCGGCCAGCACGATCACGTCGGCCAGCGAGAGCTTGCCGCTGGCCTTCTGGATGGCCTCCAGCCTGGGCAGGGTCTTCACCGCGATGGCGTTGACGGCCCAATCCTTCTGCGGCGCCAGGCGGATGCGCGCGCCGTTGGCGCCGCCGCGCTTGTCACCGCCACGGAAGGTGGAGGCCGAGGCCCAGGCGGTGGTCACGAGGTCGGACACGGGGATCCCGGCGGCGGCGATCTTCGCCTTCGCGTCGGCGATGTCGGCCGCCGTGGGCCGGTGCGTGGGCGCCGGCAGCGGGTCCTGCCAGATCAGGTCTTCCTTCGGCACCTCGGGCCCCAGGTAGCGGGACTTCGGACCCAGGTCGCGGTGCGTCAGCTTGAACCAGGCGCGCGCGTAGGCGTCGGCGAAGGCCTGGGGGTCGTTCAGGAACTTGCGCGAGATCTTTTCGTAGGCCGGGTCGAAGCGCAGCGAGAGGTCGGTCGTCAGCATGCTGGGCTTGCGTTTGGGCGAGTCGGGCGTGGGGCCGGGGATGAAGGCCTCGGCCCCCTTGGCCTCCCACTGGATGGCGCCGGCCGGGCTGCGGGTCTGCTCCCACTCATATTTGAAGAGGAACTGGAAGAAGTCGTTGCTCCAGCGCGCCGGGGTGCTGGTCCAGGTGACCTCCAGGCCGGAGGTGATGGTGTCGGCGCCCATGCCGCTGCCGTGCTTGCTGGCCCAGCCGAAGCCCTGCGCTTCCAGCTCGCCGCCCTCGGGCTCCACGCCCACGTGGCTGGCCGCGCCCGCGCCGTGGGTTTTGCCCAAGGTGTGGCCGCCGGCGATCAGCGCCACGGTTTCCTCGTCGTCCATGGCCATGCGCGTGAAGGTCTCGCGGATGTCCTTGGCCGACGCGACCGGATCCGGGTTGCCGTTCGGGCCTTCCGGGTTCACGTAGATCAGGCCCATCTGCACGGCGGCGAGCGGATTCTCGAGTTCCCGGTCACCGGGCTTGTTGTGCGAGTAGCGGCTGTTGGGCGTGGTGCTGCCGGCCAGCCAGGCGGTCTCCCTGCCCCAGTACACGTCCTGGTCGGGCTCCCACACGTCCTCACGTCCACCGGCGAAGCCGAAGGTGCGAAAGCCCGCGTTCTCCAGCGCCACGTTGCCGGCCAGGATCATGAGGTCGGCCCAGGAGATCTTCTGTCCGTACTTCTGCTTGATGGGCCACAGCAGGCGGCGCGCCTTGTCCAGGCCCACGTTGTCGGGCCAGGAGTTCAGCGGCGCGAAGCGCTGCTGGCCACGCCCGGCGCCACCACGCCCGTCGCCCACGCGGTAGGTGCCGGCGCTGTGCCAGGCCATGCGGATCATCAGGCCGGCGTAGCTGCCGAAGTCGGCGGGCCACCAGTCCTGCGAATCGGTCATCAGCGCATTGAGGTCGGCCTTGAGGGCCTTGTAGTCGAGCTTCTTGAACTCGTCGGCGTACTTGAATGACGTGCCCAGGGGGTTGGAGCGGCTCGAGTGCTGGTTCAGCAGGTCCAGGCGCAACTGGTTCGGCCACCAGTCCTTGTTGGACGTGCCGCCGCTGGCGGGGGCGTGGAAGGGACACTTGGCTTCTGACATGGTCGTCTCCTGGTGGGGCGGGTTGGTATGGGTCGCTGCCGTGCCAACGCCTGGCAGCGACTGCTGGCATTCTGTTCAGCCACCCTTCCAACGTCTACGCAATTGAATGCATATCATCAATAGTTCATAACTATTGAGCGGAGGCGGGGCTTCCTTGATGGAAGCAGGGCTTCAGGTCAGCAGCGTGACGGCGCCGGAGAAGGTGAGGAAGGCCACCGCGGTGGTGACCAGGATGATGCGGGCGATGCGCCCGTTGTCCGCACCGAAACGCTCGGCCAGCAGGGAAACGTTGCTGGCGCTGGGCAAGGCCGCCGTCAGCACCACCACCGTGAGCGCGGCGCTGGTGAGCCCCAGGCCCAGGCGCATGGCCACCAGCCCTGCGCCGAGCACCAGCAGCGGGTGCACCACCAGCTTCAATACGGCCACCGGCAGGTAGTCGCTCACCGGCATGGGATGGTTGGCCGTCATCTGCGCGCGCGCCAGCACCGCGCCGATGGTGAACAGCGCCACCGGCGAGGCCGCGTCGGCCAGCAGCCAGACCGTTTTCTCCACCGGCCCCGGCAACTGGAAGGCCCAGGCCGAGGCTACGCCGCCCAGGCCGATGGCCCAGGGCATGGGGTTGGTGAGCACGCCGCGCAGCGCCTTGCGCGCGGCGCCGAACACGGCGGCGCCGCCGCTGCCTTGGGCACCGTCCAGGCGCGAGAGCGCGATGCACAGCGAGCTGGTGACCACCATGTCCACCACCATGGTGAGGATCACCGTCCCGGCGGCTGCATCCCCCAGCAGGGCCACGATGAGGGGCACGCCCATGAAGCCCGAGTTGGGGAAGGCCGCCACCAGCGCGCCGAAGGCGGCGTCGTTCCAGCGGATGCGGGCGTTCAGCGTGAGCGCGATGGTGGCCGCCACCACCAGCAGCCCGCACAGCACATACAGGCCGGCGACCTTGGCGTCCAGCAACTGCGCGATCGGCGTGGTGGAGCCGAAGCGGTAGAGCATGCAGGGCAGCGCAAAGAACAGCACGAAGCCGTTGAGCCCGGGGATCGCCTCCAGCGGCAGCAGACGCCGCCGCGCGGCCAGGTAGCCGGCCAGCACGAGCGCGAAGAAGGGGAAGGTGATGAGCAGGACCTGCAGCACGGGCGGCATTGTGTCAGGCCGTGACACCCCCGCCCGCTATGATCCCCCGCTTTGCCTCGCCGCCTTCCATGTCCGCCGGTCTGAACCTCGCCCAGCTCGAAGCCGTGAACCACCTGGGCGGGCCCTGTCTGGTGCTGGCGGGCGCCGGTTCGGGCAAGACGCGCGTGATCACCCACAAGATCGCGCGGCTGATCCAGGCCGGGCTGGAGGCCAACCGCATCGCGGCCATCACCTTCACCAACAAGGCCGCGGCCGAAATGCGCGAGCGCGCCGGCCACCTGGTGGGGCGCGAGGCGAAGAAAGTGCTGATCTGCACCTTTCACGCGCTGGGCGTGCGCCTGCTGCGCGAGGACGGCGCGGCACTGGGCTTGAAGCCCCAGTTCAGCATCCTCGACACCGATGACATCACCAGCCTGCTCAAGGACTGCGGCACCACCACCGATGCCGCCACCGCGCGCCAGTGGCAGTGGACCATCAGCGCCTGGAAGAGCGCCGGCCTCAACAGCGCCGCCGCGCTGGCGCAGGCGCGTGACGAGAACGAGCGCAGCACCGCGCTGATCATGCAGCGCTACGAAGAGCGCCTGGTGGCCTACCAGGCGGTGGATTTCGACGACCTCATCGCCCTGCCGCTGAAGCTGCTGCGCGAGCACACCCAGGTGCGCGAGAAGTGGCAGAAGAAGATGGGCCACGTGCTGGTGGACGAGTACCAGGACACCAACGCCACGCAGTACGAGTTGCTCAAGCTGCTGGTGGGCGAGCGCGCGCGCTTCACCGCCGTGGGCGACGACGACCAGTCCATCTACGGCTGGCGCGGCGCCACGCTGGACAACTTGAAGCGCCTGCCGCAGGACTTCCCCGAGCTCAAGGTCATCAAGCTGGAGCAGAACTACCGCTCCACCAGCGCCATCCTGCGCGCGGCCAACAACGTCATCGGCCCCAACCCCAAACTGTTCCAGAAGACGCTGTGGAGCGAGCTGGGCGAAGGCGAGCCCGTGCGCGTGGTGGACTGCGACAACGAAGAGCACGAGGCCGAGCGCGCGGTGGCACGCATCCTGAGTCTGCGCGCGAACTCGCAGCACAAGGAGTGGCGCGACTTCGCCATCCTCTACCGCGCCAACCACCAGGCGCGCTCGTTCGAGCAGTCGCTGCGCCGCGCGCAGGTGCCCTACAAGGTCTCGGGCGGACAGAGCTTCTTCGACAAGGCCGAGATCCGCGACCTGTGCGCCTGGCTGCGCCTGCTCACCAACAACGACGACGACCCGGCGTTCTTGCGCGCGGCCACCACGCCCAAGCGCGGCATCGGCCACACCACGCTGGGGCAGCTCGGCGGCTTCGCCACGCAGTACAAGCTGAGCCTGTTCGCGGCGCTCTTCTCGCACTCGCTGCCCAGCGCGGTGTCGGGCCGCGCCATCAGCGCCCTGCACGAGTTCGGCCGCCAGGTGAACGATCTGGAGTACCGCGCGCGCCACACCGTGGGGCACGAAGCGGCGCGCGCCTTCCTCACCGAATGGCTCAAGGACATCGGCTACGAGCAGCACCTGTACGACAACGAGGACAACGAAAAGGTGGCCGCGGCGCGCTGGACCAACGTGATGGAGTTTTGCGACTGGGTGGCGGGGCGTTGTGGCGGGCAGATCGACGACGCGGCCGGCACCGCCACCGAGACCGAGACCGAGCGCAAGACGCTTCTCGAGGTGGTGCAGACCATCGCGCTGATCTCCACGCTGTCCGAGCGCGAACAGGACCAGAACGTGGTGACGCTGTCCACCCTGCACGCGTCCAAGGGCCTGGAGTGGCCGCACGTGACGCTGGCGGGCGTGAACGAGGGCCTGCTGCCCTTCAAGGTGGACGACGACGACATCGGCGGCGAGGTGCAGCAGCAGCGCATCCAGGAGGAGCGCCGGCTGATGTACGTGGGCATCACGCGCGCGCAGCGGACGCTGGCGGTGAGCTGGCTCAAGCGCCGCAAGAAGGGCCGCGAGAGCGTGCCCGGCGCGGCCAGCCGCTTCATCGCCGAGATGGCGCTGGACAAGGAAACCGTGAAGGAAGACCCGCGCGAGAAGCTGCGTGCCCTGCGCGCGGAGTTCGCCAAACGCGCGCAGGACGGCGCGGCCGAGCAGAAGGCGCAGGCGTGATGCGGCGCGCGCTGCTGAGCCTGGCCCTGGCCGCCCTGCCGCATTGGGCCGCCGCGCAGAACGCGAGCGCCTGCACGGTGCCCGACCACGTGCCGCCCGCGCGCTTGAGCGGCGAGTGGACGGTCCGGTTCTGGAATGAGGGCGGCTCGCCCGAGCGAGCGCTCGACACCGGTGTGCTGAGCCTGGAGCGCCATCCCGAGTACGCCGGCAGCGTGCGCGGCGAGCTGCTGCGCGGCACGGGCGGACAGATGCGCCGCTCCATCGTCTCCGGCGATGTCACCGAGGGCGAATTCCACTTCGACGAATCCGAGGACGGCGTCGACATGGCGGCTGTGTGGAACGGCGTGGCCGAAGACTGCGGCGGGCGCCTCACCATCACGGGGACGCGCCGGCCCGCCACCGGCGCGGACTCGCCCGACCCCGAGCTCCGGTTCCGGCTGACGAAGCCCTCGGGCTGGCGCTGAGGCGCCGCCTGCAGCGATGCCTCAGATCACGCCCTGCGCGAGCATCGCGTCGGCCACCTTCACGAAGCCGGCGATGTTGGCGCCGTCCACGTAGCTCACCGTGCCGTCGGCGCGGCGGCCGTGGCGCACGCAGGCGGCGTGGATGCCCTGCATGATCTGCAGCAGGCGGCCGTCCACTTCGTCGCGCGGCCAGGACAGGCGCAGCGCGTTCTGGCTCATCTCCAGGCCCGAGGTGGCCACGCCCCCCGCGTTGCTGGCCTTGCCCGGGCCGAACAGCACGCCCGCGTTCTCGAAGGCGGTGGCGGCCTCCATCGTCGAGGGCATGTTGGCGCCCTCGGCCACGCACTTCACGCCGTTGGCAATCAGCGTGGCCGCGTCGTTCGCGTCGAGTTCGTTCTGCGTCGCGCAGGGCAGCGCCACGTCCACCGGCACGTGCCAGGGGCGCCGGCCGGCCTCGAAGTGCGCGCCGGTGCGCAAGGCGTAGTCGCTCACGCGGCCGAAGTGGTGGTTCTTCACGTCCATCAGGATCGCGAGCTTCTCGGGCGAGAAGCCGTCCTCGTCGACGATGGTGCCGCTGGAGTCGGACACGGTGACCACCTTGGCGCCCAGCGCCATGGCCTTCTCCACCGCATACTGCGCCACGTTGCCCGAGCCCGAGACCGACACGCGCAGGCCCTGGAAGGACAGGCCGCGCGTCTTGAGCATCTCCTCGGCGAAGTAGACCGTGCCGTAGCCCGTGGCCTCGGGGCGGACCAGCGAGCCGCCGAAGCTCAGGCCCTTGCCGGTGAACACGCAATCGGCGCGGTTGCTGAGCTTCTTGACCATGCCGGCCATGAAGCCCACCTCGCGCCCGCCCACGCCGATGTCGCCCGCCGGCACGTCGGTGTCCGAGCCGACGTGGCGAAACAGCTCGCTCACGAAGGCCTGGCAGAAGCGCATCACCTCACCGGGGCTCTTGCCTTTGGGGTCGAAGTCGGCTCCCCCCTTGCCGCCGCCCATGGGCAGGGTGGTCAGCGCGTTCTTGAAGGTCTGCTCGAATGCCAGAAATTTGAGCACCGACAAGTTGACCGAGGGGTGGAAGCGGATGCCACCCTTGTACGGGCCGATGGCCATGCTGTGCTGGATGCGGTAGCCCCGGTTGACGCGCACCGTGCCATGGTCGTCCACCCAGGACACGCGGAACATGACCACGCGCTCGGGCTCCACCAGGCGCTCCAGCAGGCTGTGTTCGGCGTATTTCGGGTGCTCGGCGATGAAGGGCCACAGGCTCTCCATCACCTCGGTCACGGCCTGCAGGAATTCGGGTTGGCCGGGGTTGCGCTCGGCGACGGTGTGCAGGAACTGCTCGGCGGTGGTGGTCTTCACGGGGATTCCAAAATGGTGCGTTTGAGACAAAAACGCACCATTTTGCAACGTCAGCGCACCACTTTGCGCCGCGGCGCCCCATGCCGCTGGCGCAGCAGGCTCAGGAAGGCCGCGCCCGCCGGCGACAGCGACTGCCCCTTGCGCTGGTAGACGAAGTACTCGCGCTGCACCGCCGGCCCGCGCAGCGGAATGAAGCGCACGCCGAAGTTGCCGGCGAAGGACCGCGCGTACTCCGGCGCCACCAGCACGCCCATGCCATGCCCCGCCAGGGCCAGCGCGGTGGTGAGGTAGTCCACGTCGCTCACCGTGTTGAGCGCGAAGTCGTGCCCGTGCGCGTGCAGGCTGCGCTCCAGGTGGCGGGTGAACTCGTTCGAGTAGCCGATCCAGCGCTCGTTGCGCAGGTCCTTCCAGGCCACGCTGGCGCGGTCGTAGGCCGGGTGGCCCTGGGGGCAGACGAAGCGCAGCGGCACGTTCATGAGGAAGCTGCGCGTCACGTCGTCGCCGGTGAGCCGGTCGGGGCCGATGCCCAACTCCACCGCGCCGTGGCGCACCGTGTCCACCACCTCGTCGGCCACGGCGTCCTTCAGCCGCACGCTGATCTGCGGGTGCTGTTCCCCGAACGCGTTGAGGATGGAGGCGACCCAGGTGCAAGCCATCATCTGCGAGGTGGCCACGCGCAGGAAACCGCGGCGCAGGGCGCGGATCTCGGACGCGCCATCGAGCACCTGGCGCACGTCCTCCAGGATGCGCTGCGCCAGCGGCAGCAGGTTGCGTCCTGCCTCGGTGAGCGTGATGGCGGAGCGGCCACGGTCGAAGAGCTGCAGGCGCAGCTCCTGTTCGAGCTGCTGCACGAGCATGCTCACCGCCGACTGCGTGAGGTTGAGCTGGCGCGCGGCGCCAGTGAAGCTGCCGCTGTGCGTGACGGCGGCGAAGGCGCGCATCTGGCGCAGGCTGATGTTCATGGCTGACTCCGTGATCGACAACGGTGCACGCGTGCGAGACGCGCACCGCCATCAGGTTCTCTGATTGATACATCAAAAGAATTGGCTTGGTTGATGGTAAGGCCGTTCCTAGAATGCCCCGGCACCTTCCGATCCCCTTCCCTTCGTCCCAGATTCCATGCACATCGCCGTCATCGGCACCGGCATCGTGGGCGCCTGCAGCGCCGCCTGGCTGCAGCGCGACGGCCACCAGGTCACCTTCGTCGACCCGCTCGAACCGGGCGAGGCCTGCTCCTTCGGCAACGCGGGCTCGCTCTCGCCCAGCGCCTGCCTGCCCGTGGGCATGCCCGGCATGTGGCGCAAGGTGCCCAAGTGGCTGCTCGACCCGCTGGGCCCGCTCACCGTGCGCACGGGCTACCTGCCGCGCGTGCTGCCCTGGCTGGTGCAGATGCTGCGCCACTCCACGCCGCAAGAGGTCACGCGCATCGCGGGCGCGCTGCAGACCCTGCTGCGCCCCATCTTCGATTGCTACGGCCCGCTGCTCGACCACGCGAACGCCAACGAGCTGGTGCGCCGCACGGGTTGTCTGTACGTCTACTCCTCGCGCGAGGCCGCGGCGCAGTGGAAGTGGGGCATGAACCTGCGCCGCTCGCTGGGCGTGAACCTGGTGGACGTCGAGCGCGACGAGCTCGAATCGCTGGAGCCCGACCTGAAGGGCCAGTTCCGCTTCGGCATCCTGGCGCCCGACAACGGCTCCACGCGGGACCCCTCGCAACTGGTGAAGGCCCTGTGCCGCCAGGCCTTGCGCGACGGCGCGCGCCACGACCACCGCTCGGTCACCGGCTTCGAGCGCGAAGGCCGGCGCGTGACCGGCCTTCGCATGGACAGCGGCGAGCCGCTGGCGGTGGACGGCGTGGTGATCGCGGCCGGCGCCTGGTCGGGCGCGCTCGCCGCGCAACTGGGCGACCGCGTGCCGCTGGAGACGCAGCGCGGCTACCACGTCACGGTGCGCAGCGCCAACCTGACGCTGCGCCACACGGTGATGGCCTCCGAGGCCAACCTGATGATCAACCCCATGGCCATGGGCCTGCGCCTGGCGGGCACGGTGGAGTTCGCGGGCCTCAAGCGCGCGCCCGACTACGCGCGCGCCCAGGCCCTGCTGCGCCAGGGTTTGCGCCTGTTCCCGCACCTGGACACCTCCAAGGTGACGCAGTGGATGGGCCACCGCCCCTGCATGCCCGACAGCCTGCCCGTCATCGATCGCAGCCGCGACGCGGACAACGCCTGGATGGCCTTCGGCCACGGGCACATGGGCATGTGCATGGGCGCCACCACGGGCCGGGAGGTCGCGCACCTGGTGGCGGGCCGCGCCACGCAGGTCGACCTCTCACCTTTCAGCGCGTCACGCTTTCGCTGAAGGAACGGCATGACAGCGTTTTGGGCCATCGGCGTGGACATGGGCGGCACCTTCATCGACGTGGTGGCCTGCTCCAGCGCGGGTGAGCTGCGCGCGCTCAAGCACCCGCGCGAGGCCGGCGAACTGGTGCAACCCATCCTGGCGGCCGTGCAGCGCCTGCTCGATGAACAGCGCATCGCGCCCGCGCAGGTGGCGCGCGTGGTGCACGGCTCCACCGTGGTCACCAACCTGCTGCTCGAGCAGGGCGCAGGCCCGGTGGCCGTGCTCACCAACGCCGGCCTGCGCGACGTGCTCGCGCTCGCGCGCCAGGACCGCCGCGACCTGTACACGCCCGCCGTGGCGCCGCCAACGCCCGAGCGCCGGCTGTTCCCGGCCGAGTTGCGCGTCGAGATACGTGGCCGCATCGACGCGCATGGCGAAGAAGTCGAGCCGCTGGAGCGCGAGCAGGTGATCGCCATCGCACGCCAACTGCGCGCGCAAGGCATCGCCTCGGTGGCGGTGTGCCTGCTGTTCGCGCACCTGCGACCCGCGCACGAGCAACAGGTGCGCGACTGGCTGCTCGAGGCCGAGCCCGACCTGCTGGTCTCGCTGTCCAGCGAGGTCGATCCCAAACCACGCGAATTCGAGCGCTTCCTCGTCACGGCCTTCGACGCCTACTGCAAGCCGATGGTGCAGCGCTACCTGCAGTCGCTGGGCGAGGCACTGCGTGCGCGCGGCCTGCCCGAGCCCGCGCTGATGCGCTCCGAGGGCGGCATCGCGCCCTGTCCCGAGGCGGCGCTGCGGCCCATCGGCCTGGCGATGTCGGGCCCCTGCGCCGCGTTGCAAGGCGTGGCCTCAAGCCTGCCCGCGGACAGCGAGGACAGCGCGCGCGTGGTGATGTCGGTGGACGTGGGCGGCACCAGCACCGACATCGGCCTGCTCGACGCCGGCCGCCCGCTGTTCAGCGACACGCTGTTATGCGGCGAGCTCGCGCTGCGCCTGCGCTGCGCCGACGTGGAGTCCCTGTCCATCGGCGGCGGCAGCCTGGCCACGGTGAACGCCGGTGGCGGGCTGCGCCTGGGTCCGCGCTCGCAGGGCGCCTGGCCCGGCCCCGCGGCCTACGGCCTGGGCGGCACCGAGGCCACGCTGACCGACGCGCTGGTGCTGCTGGGCCGCCTGCCCGAGCGGCTGTCCGGCGGCGTGGCGCTGGACGCCGCGCGCGCCCGCGCCGCGATCGAGAAAGACGTGGCCCGGCCGCTGGGCCTGGATGCGCAAGACGCCGCGCGCGCCATCGTCGCCACCGCCGCGACCGCCATGGCCGAGAGCGTGAAGATGCGCGCCTTCCAGCGCGACCTGCACCCCGCCGACTGCGTGCTGGTCGCGGCGGGCGGTGGCGGCGCACAGCACGTGGCCGAGGTGGCCGAACTCGCGGGTGTGCCGCGCGTGCGCGTGATCCCGCACGCGGGCGTGGTCGCGGCGCTGGGCCTGCTGGCCTCGCCACCCACGCGCACGGTGGAACGCTCCTGCGCGCTGGCGCTCGACGCGAACGGCCTGGCCGCGCTGATCGAGCACCGCGAGGCGATGCACGCTTCGGCACCTGAAGGCGAGGCGCGCTGGAGCCTGGAGCTGCTGATCGTGGGCCAGGGCAACCCGGTGGAGGTGGCGTGGGAAGTGGACGACGACCTCGCCACGCTGCGCGCGCGCTTCGCCGCGCGCTACGAAACCCTGCGCGGCCAATTGCCCGCGCGCTTCGAGGTGCGGGCCCTGCTGCTGCGCGGCGTGTTCGAACAAGCCGTGCCCGCGCCGGGCATCAACGCCCACCACCTGCGCCCCGACCCCGCGCTGTGGGCCGGCTGCCCCGCCGAGGGCGCGGGCCCGCGCGCCATCTTCGCCGCCACCACCACGGTGTGGGTGCCGGCGGGCTGGCACTGGACGCTGGCACCCGACGGCGCGCTGCTCATGCACCGTAAGGAAGAAGAAGCATGAACCGCGAGCACCTGATCCTCATGGAGCCCGTGCGCCTCGCGCTGCAGGGCATCGTGGACCGCATGCAAAGCCGCATGATGCGCGCGGCCTATTCCTCCATCGCGCGCGAGGGCGGCGACTGCGCGGCCGCCGTGTTCCTGCCCGACGGCCGCCTGCTCGCGCAGGCGCGCTCGCTGCCGCTGCTGCTGGGCTCGCTGATCCCCGCCATCGCCGGCTTGCTGCAACGCTGCCCGGTGGACGCGATGGCCGAGGGCGACGCCTGGCTGATGAACGACCCGTGGTCGGGCGGCACGCACCTGCCCGACCTGATCGTGGTGCGGCCGGTGCTGATGGATGGCGCGGTGATCGCGCTGGCCGCGGCCATCCTGCACCACCAGGACGTGGGCGGCATCGCCGCGGGCTCGATCCCGCCCAACGCGACCGAGATCTACCAGGAAGGCCTGCGCATTCCGCCCGTGCGCTGGCGCGCGAACGGCGAGCCCGATCCCGGCATCGAGGCCTTGCTCACGGCCAACAGCCGCACGCCCGGCAAGCTGCTGGGCGACCTGAACGCGCAGTGGTCGGCCGTGAGCCTGGGCGCGAGTGAGATGGCCGCGCTGCGCGCGCGCACCGGTGCGCCCTTCGAGGCGGTGTGCGACGCGCTGCTCGCGCAGTCCGAGCGCCTCACGCGCGAGGCCTTGCGCGCCGCGCCCGATGGCGAGTGGCACTGGCAGGACCAGCTCGATGGCGACGGCATCAGCGACACGCCGGTGCGCATCGCGGTGAGCCTGCGCAAACAGGGCGAGGCACTCACCATCGACTTCACCGGCTCATCGCCGCAGACGCGCGGGCCGGTGAACGCCTCGCCGTCCAGCATGATGTCGGCGATCCTGTTCTTCATGCGATCACTCGCGCCGCAGGCACCCAACAACGCGGGCTGCCTGGCACCGGCGAGCTGGGTCCTGCCCGAGGGCAGCGTGGTCAACCCGGCCCTGCCGGCCGCGGTGAACGCGCGCACCGCCACGCTCAAGCTCGCGTGCAACGCCATGCTCGGCGCCTGGTCCTCGGGTGCGTCGCGCGACCCGCTCGCGGCCAACGCGGGCGTGGCCACGGTGCTCTCGCTCAGCGGCGTGCGGGCCGACGGCCAGCGCTGGCTGCTCACCGAGATCATCGCCAGCGGTGCCGGCGCGAGCGCGCATGGCGACGGCACCAGCGGCGTTTCCACCGACGTGGGCAACGCGCGCAACACGCCCATCGAGGTGATCGAGTCGGAAGCGCCGCTGCGCGTGCACGGCTACGCGATCCGCGAGGCCTCGGGCGGCGCGGGCCGCTTCCATGGCGGCCACGGGGTGCGGCGGGTGTATGAATTGCTGGAAGGACAGGGCAGCGTCTCCTACCGGGGCGAGCGCCATGTCAGCCGCGCGCGCGGCAGCGAAGGGGGCGGCGACGGCGCGCCCTCGGCCGCTCGCGTTGAAAGATCCGATGGACGTGTCGACGCGTTGCCCGCCCGGGCGCGCGTGGACTGGTCCGCTGGAGACAGGCTCGTCATAGAAACGGCCGGAGGAGGCGCGTGGGGCGAGGCCATGCCACGCCACTGAAACCATCCACTTGAAAGCGAGAACCCGATGAAACGCATCACCCTCACCCGCAGAAGCCTCGTCAGCGCACTGACCGTGGCCAGCACCCTCACCCTGGCCGCGCTCGCGCCGGTGGCCGCGTCCGCGCAGGACGCCTACCCGAGCAAGATGGTGCGCATCGTCGTGCCCTTCCCACCCGGCGGCAGCACCGACCTGCTCGCGCGCAAGATCGGCGAGAAGCTCTCCGCGCAATGGAAGCAGACCGTCATCGTGGACAACCGCCCCGGTGCGGGCGGCACGGTGGGCGCGGACCACGTGTCCAAGGCCGCGCCCGATGGCTACACCCTGCTCATCGGCGTGACGGGCAGCAACGGCATCGCCGGCTCGCTCTACCCCAACCTGCCCTACGACCCGATCAAGGGCTTCACGCCCGTGACGGCGGTGGTGAGCGCGCCGCTGCTGATCGTGAAGAACGATCGCGTGCCCGCGAAAAACCTGAACGAGCTGATCGCCGCCGCCAAGGCCAAGCCGGGGTCCATCACCTACGGCTCGCCGGGCACCGGCACCTCCATGCACCTCACGGGCGAGATGTTCGAGCTCGCGACCAGGACGGCGCTGCTGCACATCCCCTACCGCGGCAGCGCGGGCGCGCTGACCGACCTCATGGGCGGCCAGATCGACCTGATGTTCGGCGACGTGCTGGTGGTGATGCCGCAGATCGAGGCGAAGAAGATCACGCCGATCGCCGTGACCTCGAAAGAGCGCCACCCCCTGTTCCCCAACGTGCCCACCGTGGCCGAGAGCGGCTACCCGGGCTTCGAGGCCCTCTCCTGGCAAGGCCTGTTCGCGCCGCCCGGCACGCCCGCGGCCATCGTGGACAAGATCAACAAGGACGTGAACGCCGCGCTCGCCAGCCCCGACATCCAGGAGTACTTCGTCTCGCGCGGCTTCAAGCTGGGCGGCAGCGGGGCGGCCGAGTACAAGGCCTTCATCGAGGCCGAGAACAGGAAGTGGGCGGGCATCGTGAAGACGGCCGGCGTCAAACCGGACTGACGGCGGATTCATCGCGCGCATGCCGGACAACACCGACATCGAACACATCGGCCCGCCCGTGCAGCGGGCCGGCGTGGTGCAACCCATCTCGCCCGCCGTGGTGGCCGACGGGCGCCTGGTCTTCGTCGCGGGACAGGTGCCCATGCGCAATGGCCAGCCCGCGGGCGAGGACATCGTGGCCCAGACGCACCACACGATCGACCTGATCGAGGACATCCTGCGCGACGCTGGCTGCACGCTGGCCGACGTGGTGAAGACCACCGTGTGGCTGGTGGACGGGCAGGACTACCCCGGCTTCAACGCGGCCTATGCCGAGCGCTTCCCGGCTGCGACGGCGCCGGCGCGCTCGACGGTGATCGCCGGCCTGATCGCGCCGGTGCGCGTGGAGATCGAGGCGGTGGCGCTGCGTCCGCGCGGCTGAGGTCCCGCGCCGCGCACGCCGCCACAGCGACTCAGGCGGTCGCGAGCAAGGCGTCCAGATCCAGCGGGGCGCTGTCGCCCAGCGCGTGCTCCGCGCAGCGCTCCAGCCACTCGCGCGCGATGCAGCACAGCACGCGCGAGCCCGCGTCCGTGCCCGGTGCGTCCACCGCCACAAGGGCGTCGATCAGCGGTGTGCCCCCGCCCACCGGGGCCAGGCCGAGGCGCTGCCGCCGAGACGGCGCCACGTCCACCATCGGCCCCAGGCCGTCGACGCGCAGCGCGAAGCGGCGCTCCACGCCATCGGCTCGCGGCACGCGCACCACGATGAGCTGGCGCTCCGTCTCCGGCTCGCGCGCGGCCGGCGCGTCCAGGCCCGCCACCACCTGCCGCAGATCGACCACGGGGTACACCTGCCCCGCCATTTGAACCAGTCCGCAAAACGGCGCGCGTGCGCTGCTTCGCCCCAGCACCGGGGCGTCGGGCGCCGCCATGAGCACATGGCTCGCGTCCAGCGCAAGCCAGTGGCCGCCGAGCAGGAAGCTGGCCAGGCGCAGGCGGGCCGCACCGGCCTCGCGCGCGCCATCGGGCGGCGGCAGCGGCACCGCGCGCGGCGTCGGCCGCCGCTCGCACAGGTGGCGCAGGCTCAGGCAACTCAGGCCGTGGTCGTGGCCGTCGCGCGCGCGGTACTCGCGGTAGCCCTGGCCCCGGCTCACGCTGGCACCGAACACCTGGCCGGCGACGTTGACCAGGCGCCCGCCCGTGCGGCAGGCCTCCACCACACCGTCCGCCTGCAGCGGCGCCGACGCGCCCACGCTCAGCACCACGCGGTTCCGCGCGTCGACGAAGGCCAGCGCGTCGCGCGGCCCGCAGCCGCTGGAGACATCGTCGAGGATGGAGCGCAGCTGCGCCGCCGCGTCCCAGACCACGGCCACGCCGCCCAGCACTTCGCCGCCCTCACCGCGCACCGCGGCCGCATAGACGAAGGCAGGCGCCGCGCTGAAGCGGTTGGGTTCGAAGTCGCTCACCACGTAGCCCTGCTCGTCCGCCAGGGCCAGGCAGCGCGCCACCCAGGGCGCATCACCGATCGGCCCGCCGACCTGCGGCTCGTGTTCGGGTTGCGACACCGCCACCACGCGGCCCTGGCGGTCGAACAGCACGAGGCCGCTGTAGACGGTGTAGAGCGCATTGATGTCGCGCAGCACGGCGCTCGCTCGCGCGCAGCCTGTCTCGCCGGTGCGCAAGGAGCTGGCGAACTGCGGTGTCAGCGCCCACCAGCGGCAGTCGTTCGCGCGCTCGTAGAGGTTGCGATCGAGGATCTGCATCGCCAGCGCGGCGCGGCTTTGCGCATCGCTCAACAGGGAGCGCGTGACCATGGCGTAGAGGTCCTGCAGCGCACCCGCGAAGACCCGCGCCGTGCGCCGCGCGGCGCCGCCGATCTCCGACAGCAGGGTCTGAGCGAACAGCAGCTCGCGCGGCGCGAGCGCGCCTTCGCGCCCGCCGTCGTCCATCTGGCGCAGCTCCAGCAGGCCGTTCCACACCGAACGTTCCAGCGCGGATTCGATGGCCGAGGCCCGGCGCGGAATGTCGCGCAGCCCGGCCGACAGCACCTCGGCGTGGCCAGCCAGGGCCTCGCTCAAGGCGGAGGGGTTGTCGCCGCGCGCGGGCTCGTCGAAGGCCAGGTCGATCGGCAACAGCGCCACGCCGCGCCAGCCCGGCCCCGCGTAGCCCTGGAAGCCGTGGGTGTCGCGCACCACCGCCAGGTAGCGCCGGCTCAGGTGGTTCACCACGCGCGCGCCTGCCGCGCCGGCGCGCGGCAGGCGCCAGCCCGCAGGCAGTTGCAGGGCATCGCTGGAGCCGAGCACCCGGCCTTCGCCATCGATCAGGGCCAGCAGCACGCCCTCGCCCTCGCTGGCGTTCGCGCCGCGCAGCGAGTCGAAGACCGTCGGCAGCTCGTCGGCGAGGTCGAAGACCAGGCACAGCACACCCAGGGGCCGCCGCTCGGTCTCGACGCGGCGCGCGTAGACCAGGGCCGGCCCGGGCCGCCCGCCAAAGCCCTGCGCGGCGAAGCGCTCCACGTAGGGCGCGCCGCTGCGCATGGCTTCGCGCAACAGGTCCTGTGCAGCGGCGTCCGCGTGCGGGTGCGCGGCCTCGCACAGGCTCGCGCACAGCTGGCCCTCGGCGTCGAACAGCACGATGTCGCGGTAGACCGTGTACTTGCTGGCGTAGGCGCGCAGGCGTTGTTCGATGCGCGGTCGCAGCGCGGGCTCGGGCCGCTCCAGGTACCCGGCCACGCCCACGTCGGTGGCGAAGAAGCCGATGTCGGCCGTGCGCTCGAACAGGTTGCGCACCAGCACGTCGATGCAGACCTGGGCGCGGGTGCCGAGGTCGTCGATGCGGTGCTGCAGCGCCTCCGACACCAGGCCTTGCAGAAGTTCGTCCGACAGCGCGGCGAAGTCGCGGCGTGCCTGCGCAAGGTCGTCGCCCGAGGCGGCGCGCGCGGACAGGGGCGACAGCGAGGACAGCAAGGCGAGCTGGTCCCAGGCGCTTTCGACGAGGCGCAGCTCCTGGCGCTGGCGCTCGACGCCGGGCATGTGCCGCAGCCAGTGCTCGGCGGAAGTGGGTAGGTCGTGCGCGTGCGCCATGGTCGTCGGGCCTGTGCGGACGGTGATGGGTTGGTGGGGCGGGCCTCGACGGGTTCGGCCCAGTCCCGCTTATCGGTCGCGGGCGCGGCATCTTGATGGATGCCGCGCGTCCCGGCGGCAAATGCACCAAGCTGGTCCTTGAATGCACCGCATCAGGGCGCAAACCGCGCGGCGACAGGTCGCCCTGCTATCACTATTGGGGAGTACCGCGCTGAGCCGAGCGGCCGAAGGTGCCTAGGCGCGCTTCATCCGCGGCAGCGCGCGCGTGAGCAGGGGCATGCAGCGGTCGCACACCCGCTGCACCGCCGTGCCGAGCACGATGGCGGTGGCCCAGGCCAGGGCCGTCCACAGCCATGCGGGGCCAATGCCGGCGAAGTCCAGCCGCGCCCACAGGCCGCTGATCAGGATGATCACGGCGAAGTGACAGACGAAGACGCTGTAGGACACGTCGCTGAGGTGTTCCACCCAGCGGCGCGCGGGGGCCAGCACGGACCGCCACCCGAGCGGCGAGCCACCGGCGAACAAGGCCAGCGCGGTCGCCAGGGCAAGGAGGGGCCGGGCCCTGGGTTCCTGCCACCAGTCCGCCACCAGCAGCGCGGCCGTGAGCCACCAGCACACCGCGGCCCGCGCGCTGTCGCGCGACCACGCGGCCAAGGCACCCAGGCCATAGGCGGAGAGGAAATAGAGGGCCCACGCGTCGAACGCCGGCTGGCGGCTGAACACCTCGATGGACGCGACCGTGGCGGCAGCCACCACCGGCGGCAGGAGCGAGTCGGCCAGGGGCGTGGCCGGGCGTGCCACCCCGTGGGCCAGAAGGGCCAACAGGCCGAACAGCTGCAGGTCGATGGCGACGTACCAGGCCCCTGCCGAGAGGGACGGCACGCCGAGCACGTCCTGCAGGAAGAACAGGTGCGCGAGAAACTGGCCCACCGTCGGCAGGGGCGAGACCCAGTCCTCGTGCGCCAGCTCCGGGCCCAGCCACGCGGTGGCGAGCACCACCAGCGCCAGCGCGACCAGGAACTGCGGCGCGAGACGCAGGTAACGCTGCCAGATCAGCGGCGCTGGCGCCTGCCCGCGGCGCCTGGCCAGAGACTGTGCGGTGAGGAAGCCACCGATGACCAGGAAGGGCTGCACCGCGTAGCGGCCTTCATCAACGAGGAAACGGACCAGTCGGGGCCATTCGACCGCGATCCAGTCGGTCATGGGCGCATAGAGGGAGAGGTGGTGCAGCACGATGAGCTGCGAGGCCAGGGCCTTGATGCCGTCGATCAAAGCGGAGCGGTTCATCTGGCAGGTGATCTGGCAGGTGTTCTGCGGGGAGTCCCGGAAAACAAAACGCCCAACCGGAGCGGTTGGGCGTGGAATCTTGGTGGCCTGGGGCGGAATCGAACCACCGACACGCGGATTTTCAATCCGCTGCTCTACCAACTGAGCTACCGGGCCTTGGGAAGCCCAGGAGTATAGCAGTTCGGGCGGGCCCTCAGCCCAGGCTGCCGCGCTTGGCGCGCGCCAGGTCCACGCCCAGTTGCTTGAGCTTGCGGTAGAGGTGGGTGCGCTCCAGGCCGGTCTTTTCGGCCACGCGGGTCATGGAGCCGGATTCCTTGGCCAGGTGGTACTCGAAGTAGGCCTTCTCGAAGTCGTCGCGCGCCTCGCGCAAGGGGCTGTCGAGGTTGAAGGTCTGCTGCGCCTGGGGGCCGATCGGCAGCGTGGGCATGAGGCCGTTGCCATTCATCACGGCCGCGCCATTGAGGATCTGGTGGTGGGTCATCGCCTCTTCGACGGTGACCTCGGCGCCCACGAGACGCGTGGGCATCAGCGCCGGGGCCAAGGTGCCGGCGGCCTTGGGAGCCACCTTGTTCAGGCCCTGGTCGACGGCCTTGAGCAGCTTGGCCAGGGTGATGGGCTTTTCCAGGAAGGCGGTGGCGCCGATGCGGGTGGCCTCGACGGCGGTGTCGATGGTGGCGTGGCCGCTCATCATGATCACCGGCATGGTGAGCAGGCCATTGCTGCTCCATTCCTTGAGCAGCGTCACGCCATCGGTGTCGGGCATCCAGATGTCGAGCAGCACGAGGTCGGGCCGCATCTGCTGGCGCAGCGAGCGCGCCTGCGCCGCGTTCTCCGCGAGTTCGACGGCGTGGCCCTCGTCGTTGAGGATTTCGGACAGCAGGTCCCGTATGCCCAGTTCGTCGTCTACAACCAGAATCGTTGCCATTGCGTGCGGAGTCCCTCGGTGCCTGTTGTCAATTTGCAACTGCGAATGATAACGACACTTGCGCGCCGATGACGCGCCCTTCTGTCACGCGGTTGCCCAGATCCACGCGGCCGCCGTGTTCGTCCATGATCTTCTTGACCACCGCCAGGCCCAGGCCGGTGCCCTTGGCCTTGGTGGTGACGTAGGGTTCGAAGGCGCGCTTGAGGATGGGTTCGGCGAAACCGGGTCCGCTGTCGATGACCACCAGGCGCACCCACTGGCCGCTGTCGGAGCGGCGGGTGCGCAGCAGCACCTCGGCGCCGGCCACGCCGCCCATGGCGTCCTGCGCGTTCTGCACGAGGTTGTGGATGAGCTGGCGCACCTGCTGGGCGTCGGCGCGCACCTTGGGCAGGTCCTCGGCGAGTTCGCAGCGCACGGGCACGGCCGCGTGGTCATACAGGCCGAGGATGTCGCGCACCGCGGCGTTGAGGTCCAGGGGCGCGAGCTGGGCGGCCGGCAGGCGGGCGTAGTCGCGGAACTCGTTGACCAGGCGCTTCATGGCCTCGACCTGGTCGCCGATGGTCCGAACGGACTTGTTCAGCAGGGCCTGCTCCGCGGGCTGCAACTTGCCGTCGAGCTTCATGGCCAGGCGCTCGGCCGAGAGCTGGATGGGTGTGAGCGGGTTCTTGATCTCGTGCGCGAGGCGGCGCGCCACCTCGCCCCAGGCCCGGGCACGCTGGGCCGAGACGACTTCGGACACGTCGTCGAAGACCAGCAGGCGTTCGTTGTTGGGCAGCAGGGCGCCGCGCGCGATGAGGGTGATGCCCTGTTCGGCGGTGGCACCTTCGCCCGCGCTGAGCTCGAAGGACTGCTGCCAGTAGCCGCCCTCGTGCGGCGAGTCCTCGGCGAGGAAGCGCTCGAACTGCTGCTGCACGCCGCCGGCGATCTGCTCGAGGCCGGGAATCTGGTCGAGCGGCTGGCCGACGTGCGCGTTGAGCGCGGCGTGCAGGATGCGGGCGGCGCCGGGGTTGGCCGTGACGAGGCGGCCCTGTTCGTCGAACACCAGCACGCCGGCGGTGAGGTTGTCCAGGATGGTCTGCAGGTTTTCGCGCGCGGCGTCCACCTGCTCCATGCTGTGCTGAACGGCCTCGCGCGCCTCGGACAGGTCCTGCGTCATGAGCGCGAAGGTGCGGGTGAGGCCGGCGAGTTCGTCGCGCGAGGGCAGCGCGGCCTTGGGCGCGAGGTTGCCGGCCGCCACCTCGCGCATGCCCTCGGCCAGCACGATGAGCGGGCGGATGAGCTGGTTGCCCAGCAGCACCGCGAGCAGCACAGCGCCGAACACGGCGAGGAACAGCGCCAGCGTGAGCGTGCCGATGTACATGCGGCGCAGGCCGTCGCGCGCCAGCGCACGCTCCTGGTACTCGCGGTTGGCCACCTGCACGGCAAGCGCATCGACGATCAGCGCCGAGGGCAGCGGCGAGGACACCTGCAGGTAGCGCGGCTCGGCGTTGACGGCGAAGCTGGGCGGACTCACGAGCGCCAGCACCTTGATGCGCGCCTGCCCGGCGGCCAGCGCGGCGTGCAGGTCTCCGCCCTCGCCTTCTTCCAGGCCTTCGATCTGCGCGAGCACGCGGTTGGCGCGCACGTTGCGCAGCGTGGCGGCGCTGGGGCGTTCGGGTGCGAGGTCGAAGCGCGAGCTGCCCGAGCTGCCCAGCGGCTGGCCGTTGGCGCTGAAGAGCACGACGTCGAGCGCATCGACCTGCTCGCGCACCCGGTCGAGCGCGAGCACGGCCCCGCTGTTGCTCTGGCGGGCCAGACCGTCGGCGGCCAGGCGGGTCTTGTTGGACACGTCGGCCATCAGGGTGTCGAGCGTGGTGCGACCGAGGTTGAGGCCGGCGGTGAGCGCGGACTCCACGCGCACGTCGAACCAGCTTTCGATGGAGCGCGAGACGAACTGGTAGGAAACCGTATAGATGAGCAGGCCCGGCAGGATGCCCACGAGGCCGATGATGGCCGCGAGCTTGACCAGCAGCTGGCTGCCGAACTTGCCGCGCTTGAGGCGCATGAACAGGCGCACCCCCAGCCACACGATGACCAGCCCCAGGCCCACGGCAGCGGCCACGTTGATGCCCACGAGCAGCTCGAAGTTGCGCTCGTAGAAGGCGCTGTTGCGCGTGGCCAGGGTGAGCAGGAACAGCAGCACCATGCCCAGGCCGGTCATGAAGATCAGGCCGGCCACCACCGCCCAGCGGGTGGCGGCGGGTTTGCGCGGGTGGTGCGGGTTCAGCGGGTTCACGGCACGGTCACGGCACGAAAGGCCTGCGGGGGGAGACGTGGCGGAGACTCAACGGCCCGGCGTCTCGGTGGCGCCAGAGGGTTCCACCGCCTTGGCCTCGGTCGCAGGCTGGGTGGCGGGCGCTGGGGCCTCGGGCGTGGCGGCCGCGGGCACCGCCAGTTCGCGCTCCAGGGCCATGGACCACTCGGCCTGGTTGCCCAGGCCGATCTGGAACGGCCGTGGCAGGAGGCTCAGGTCGAGGCGAAAGCCGAATTCCACCACATGGGCGCTGTCGGGCTCGAGCTGGCCGGCGTCGGCCAGCCGCCAGCGCGAGACCCGGCCAACGGCCGCGAGCGCTTCTTCCAACGTGTCGTGGTTCTGGTGAAGCGCATAGGGCAGGCCGGCGCCGCCGCCGGTGCCGCCGCCGGGTTCGGTGGAGATGCTGACGCGCCAGCGCCGGGTGAGCGGCTGATAGGCCAGCCGCAGGGTGCGTGTGGCGCCGGCCACGCGCTTGTCGGTCCAGTACCAGCGCTCGCGCAGCACGTCGGCCTGCCAGACGAAGTAGAGGGGCACCCCTTTGAGCAGGGCATCCTGCACGGTGCCATGCGGTTCAACGTCGAAGCGAGCGCTCATGTACAGACCGTCGGGCGTGCGCTGCAGGGCGAGCTGCTGCACCTGGGGCGGCTGGGCACGGGCCAGGATCAGGGTCAGCCCGGCCAGGATGAGCAGACCCCAGCAGGCCCACTGGCGGGCACGAAGAATGCACCGGACCCGATCAGCCGCCGCTGGCCTTGTCGAAGCGCGCGTAGAAAAAGCCGTCCGGTCCACCCGGACGATTGTCGTTGAACTGCCCGGCACCCCCGGGTGTACCGGGAAACAGATGGCCCGGCGCGGGGGCTGCCCGGGCGTCGGTGTGGCGCTGAAGAAACGCCTCGGCCTGATCGCTGCCTTCGGCGCGAAACACCGAGCAGGTGGCGTAAACCAGCCGCCCACCCGGGCGCACGAGGGGCCACAAGGCGTCGAGCAGGGCCCGCTGGGTGCGCGCCAGGGCGTCCACATCGCTGTCGCGGCGCAGCCAGCGCACGTCGGGGTGGCGGCGCACGATGCCCGAGGCGGTGCAGGGGGCGTCGAGCAGGATGGCGTCGAAGGGCCGGCCGTCCCACCAGTCAGCGGGCCGGGCGGCGTCGGCGCAGCGCACCTCGGCGGCCAGGCCCAGGCGCTGCAGGTTGTCGGCGATGCGGGTGCAGCGCTGGGCATCGACGTCGAGCGCGAGCAGCTCGGCGTCGACCCGTTCGAGCAGGTGCGCGGTCTTCCCGCCGGGCGCGGCGCAGGCGTCGAGCAGGCGCGGGCGGGTGGCGCCGGGCAGGCCGTCGAGCAGCAAAGGTGCTGCCATCTGGGCGGCTTCGTCCTGCACCGAGCAGCTTCCGTCGGCAAATCCGGGAATCTGCTCGACCGGCAGGGGGCGTGCAAGCTCCAGCCCGTCGTCGCCCACGGGATGGCTGGCCACGCCCTGAGCGGCCAGCGCCTGCGCCAGGGCTTCGCGGTCGGTGCGGCGGCGATTGACCCGCAGCGTCATGGGCCCGGGCCGGTTGTTGGCGCGCAGGATGGATTCCCAACGCTCGGGGTGATCGCGGCGCAGGCGCTCGATCCACCACAGCGGGTGGTTCCACAAGGCGAGCGGGTCGCGCGCCACCAGCGCCCGCAGCGCATCGGCCTCGCGCAGGTAGCGGCGCAGGCAGGCGTTGAGGAAGCCGGCCTGGCGCTGCCAGCGCCGGTCGGCCCGGGCGGCCCGCACGGCCTGGTCCACCACGGTGTGCGCCGGGTAGCTGGCGCCCGGGGCGTCGGGCGCCACGAGCAGGGCGAGCGCCGCGCTCATGAGCGCGCGCAGGGGCGGTGGCGGCGCACGATCGGCGAGTCGCGTGACGAGCGCTTCGCAGGTGCCGAGCTGGCGAAGGGTGTGGAACGCCAGTGCCTGGACACCGGGGCGCAGCGGCGCTGGTGCGGTGGCGAGCGCATCGCCGAGCGAGCGGCCCTGGCGCACCGCGAGCACGGCGGCGGCCACATGCGCGAGTTGCTGGCTGAGCGCGGGCGCCTGGGCAGCGCTCATGCGTGAAGCACCGTGGGATCGCCCACCGTTGCGGCCGGCTTCGCCAGAGGCAGCGGCCCCATGGTTCGCCCATAGATGCGGCGCACGCGCTCGCCCAGCGGCGGATGCGAATCGAGCCAATGGGCCAGGCGGCCGTCCTCATTCCCCACCAACAGCAGGTGCTGCAGCGGCGAGCCGATGGCGTTCGCACGGACGCGCTCGCGCTGCTGCGTCATGACCTTGCGCAGCACACCGCCCAGGCCGTCGCGGCTGCGCGTCCATTGCACGGCGCGCGCGTCGGCCAGGAACTCGCGCTGGCGCGACACCGCGGCTTGCAAGGCGTGGCCAGCGAGCCAGCCCAGCCAGCCCACGGCCATGAGGAAGACGCCGATCACGAACCACGCCAGGCGCCCACCCCGCTCACCCGGCTCCATGAGGCGTTGACCCAGGCGGTAGATCATCTCAAGGCCGAACACCATGCCCGCCAGACGCAGGTTCAGGCGCGTGTCGCCTTCACCGATGTGGCTCAGCTCGTGCGCCACCAGCCCTTGCAGTTCTTCACGCGTGAGGTGGTCGAGCGCGCCACGCGTGACGGCCACGACCGCGTCGTCGGTGTCCCAGCCGGTGGCAAAGGCGTTGATGGACGCGTCGCGCGCGACCACCATGGCGGTGGGGCGCGGCAGGCCGGAGGCGATCGCCAGTTCGTCCACGATGTTGACGAAGCGCTGCTCGTCGAGCTGCCCCGAAGGCTGGGCCGCGCGCGCGCCCATGCGCTCGGCCAGGCGCACACCACCCTGGTGCTCGAGCTGCGAGGTCTCCAGCCACCAACCGCCCAGCACGAAGAGCAGGGTCAGGCCGGTGTTCACGGACCAGAAGTGACGCGGGAAGTAGAGCTCGCCCGGCAGCCAGAGCGGCCCCGTGAGGACCCAGCCCAGGGCCACCGCCGCGTTGACGGCAAGCACCAGCAGCGCGACCGTGAAGCCGAAGAGCACCACCAGCCAGCGGCTTTGCGCCCGGGCCTCGCGCTGGGATTCGGCAAAACGCATGCGTGACCCGCTTCCTTCGCGGTGGCTCAGAACTGGACCTTCACCGGCTGGCGCTCCGCCTCGCTGGTGGTCGACTCCAGCATGGACTGCGGCTGGAAGTTGAACAGGCGCGCGACGATCAGCGTGGGGAACTGCTGCGCGGCGTCGTTGTAGTCATTGGCCTGGTCGTTGTAGGCCTGGCGCGCGAAGCCGATGCGGTTCTCGGTGCTCGAGAGCTCCTCGCTCAGTTCGCGCATGTTCTGGTCGGCCTTGAGCTCGGGGTAGTCCTCCACCACGGCCATCAGGCGACCCAGCGCGCCACCCAGCATTTGTTCGGCGCCCGAGAGTGTGCTGATGAGCGCGGGATTGAGCGGCGCGCCGGACGCCGCCTGCTCGGCGCTGCGCGCCTGGTTGCGCGCGGCGATCACCGCCTCCAGCGTCTGCGATTCGTGCTCAAGGTATTTGCGCGCCACCTCCACGAGGTTGGGGATCAGGTCGTGCCGGCGCTTGAGCTGCACGTCGATCTGCCCGAACGCGTTGGCGATGCCGTTGCGCAGGCGCACGAGCCGGTTGTAGGCACCCACCGCCCAGAAGAAGATCAACAGCGCCGCGAGCAGCAGCACCCATTGCAGAACGCTCATCGTGTTCACTCCTTGGCCCACCCGCGGTTTGCGGGCGGGGGACTATAGCGTGCGGAATAACGCGGCCCAAAGAAAAAGCCCCCGGGCTGTCGACCGGGGGCTTTGGAGCGGGGATGAGCGTCGGACCGCTTATTCGGCGGACTCACCGGCCGCCGCGTCGGCCTGATCGGCCGCCAGCGACAGGGCATCGGCCTCGGCGATGGCTCGGCGTTCCTCGTCGTCCATCTTCTCCTTGACCTTGCGCGCCTCGTGGTACGCCATGCCGGTGCCCGCAGGGATCAGGCGGCCGACGATGACGTTCTCCTTCAGGCCACGCAGCTCGTCGCGCTTGCCCATGATGGCCGCTTCGGTCAGCACGCGCGTGGTCTCCTGGAAGGAGGCCGCGGAGATGAACGAGTCGGTGGACAGCGAAGCCTTGGTGATACCCAGCAGGATGTTGCTGTAGGTCGCGGGGATCTTGCCGTCGGCGCGCAGGGCGTCGTTGGTGTTGAGGATCTCCGAACGCTCGACCTGCTCGCCGCCGATGTAGGACGAATCGCCCGGGTTCTCGACCACGACGCGGCGCAGCATCTGGCGAACGATCACCTCGATGTGCTTGTCGTTGATCTTCACGCCCTGCAGGCGGTAGACGTCCTGCACCTCATCGACGATGTAGCGCGCGAGTTCTTCCATGCCCAGCAGGCGCAGGATGTCCTGCGGGTCGGCCGGACCGTCGACGATGCTCTCGCCCTTGTTGACCACCTGGCCTTCGTGCACCAGGATGTTCTTCTCTTTCGGGATGAGCTCTTCCCAGACCTTGCCCTCGGGGTCGGTGATCTGCAGGCGGATCTTGCCCTTGGTCTCCTTGCCGAAGGACACGGTGCCGGTCATCTCGGCGAGGATGCCGGCGTCCTTGGGCGAACGCGCCTCGAACAGCTCGGCCACGCGCGGCAGACCACCCGTGATGTCGCGGGTCTTCTGACCTTCCACGGGGATGCGGGCCAGCACCTCGCCGGGGCCCACGTCCTGGCCGTCGCGCACCTGGATCAGCGCGCCGACCTGGAAGCCGATGGTCACGGCGTGGTCGGTGCCGGGGATCTTCACCTCGCTGCCGGAAGCGTCGATCAGCTTGACCTGCGGACGCACCACTTTCGTGGCGCCGCGGCGCTTGGGATCGATCACCACCAGCGTGGACAGACCGGTCACGTCGTCGACCTGCTTGGCGACCGTGAGGCCCTCTTCCACGTTCTCGAACTTCACCGTGCCGGCGAATTCCGTGATGATGGGTCGGGTCAGCGGATCCCAGTTGGCCAGGATGGTGCCGGCCTTGATCTGCTGGTCGGGCTTGATCGTGAGGATGGCGCCGTACGGCACCTTGTGGCGCTCGCGCTCGCGGCCGTGTTCGTCCTGGATGATGATCTCGCCCGAACGCGCGATCACCACCAGCTCGCCCTTGGAGTTGGTCACGTAGCGCATGGTGGCGTTGAAGCCGATCACGCCGCTGGACTTGGCTTCCACGCTGGAGGCCACGGCCGCACGCGAGGCGGCACCACCGATGTGGAAGGTGCGCATCGTCAGCTGCGTGCCGGGTTCGCCGATCGACTGCGCGGCGATCACACCCACCGCTTCGCCGATGTTGGCCAGGCCACCGCGGCCGAGGTCGCGGCCGTAGCACTTGGCGCACAGGCCGTAGCGGGTTTCGCAAGTCAGCGCGGTGCGCACCTTGACTTCGTCGACCCCGGCGGCCTCGAGCACGTCGAGCGTGTCCTCGTCGAGCATCTCGCCCGGCTGAACCAGCACGGCGCGCGTCTCGGGGTGGATCACTTCCTCGGCCGTGGTGCGGCCCAGGATGCGGTCGCGCAGCGACTCGATGACTTCACCGCCCTCGACGATGGCGCGCATCAGCGTGCCGTTGGAGGTACCGCAGTCCTGGTGGGTGACCACCAGGTCCTGCGTCACGTCCACCAGGCGGCGCGTCAGGTAGCCCGAGTTCGCGGTCTTCAGCGCCGTGTCGGCCAGGCCCTTGCGGGCGCCGTGCGTGGAGATGAAGTACTGCAGCACGGTGAGGCCTTCACGGAAGTTCGCCGTGATGGGGGTTTCGATGATGGAGCCATCGGGCTTGGCCATCAGGCCGCGCATGCCGGCGAGCTGGCGGATCTGCGCCGCGGAACCGCGGGCGCCGGAGTCCGCCATCATGTAGATGGAGTTGAACGACTCCTGGTCCACTTCCTTGCCGGCGCGGTCGGTGGTCTTCTGCTTGGCCAGCTGGGCCATCATGACCTTGGAGATCTCGTCACCGGCCTTGCCCCAGATGTCCACCACCTTGTTGTAGCGCTCGCCAGCGGTCACGAGACCGGAGGCGTACTGCTGGGCGATCTCTTTCACCTCGGACTCGGCGCGCTCGATGATGCCGCTCTTCTCCTTCGGCACCAGCATGTCGTCCACGGCGATGGAGATGCCAGCGCGCGTGGCCAGGCGGAAGCCGTTCTGCAGCAGCTTGTCGGCGAAGACCACGGTCTCCTTCAGACCGCACTTGCGGAAGCTCGCGTTGATGAGGCGCGAGATCTCCTTCTTCTTGAGCGGCTTGTCGAGCACCGAGAAGGGCAGGCCCTTGGGCAGGATCTCCGACAGCAGGGCGCGGCCCACGGTGGTGTCCACCAGCTTGAGGCCGGAGACGAATTCGCCGCTGGCCTTGTCCTTGGTCCACTCCACCAGGCGCACGCTCACGCGCGCGGTGAGTTCCACCACGCCGTTGTCCAGCGCGCGCTGCAGCTCGGGCAGGTCGGCGAAGATCATGCCTTCGCCCTTGCCGTTGATCTTCTCGCGCGTGGCGTAGTACAGACCCAGCACCACGTCCTGCGAGGGCACGATGGAGGGCTCGCCGTTGGCCGGGAACAGCACGTTGTTGGAGGCCAGCATCAGCGTGCGGGCTTCCAGTTGCGCCTCCACGGACAGCGGCACGTGAACGGCCATCTGGTCACCGTCGAAGTCGGCGTTGAAGGCCGCGCAAACCAGCGGGTGCAGCTGGATCGCCTTGCCTTCGATCAGGATGGGCTCGAAGGCCTGGATGCCCAGGCGGTGCAGCGTGGGCGCGCGGTTCAGCAGAACCGGGTGCTCCTTGATGACCTCTTCGAGGATGTCCCACACCACGGGGGTGCCGGCTTCCACTTCCTTCTTCGCGGCCTTGATGGTCGTCGCGATGCCCATGGCTTCCAGGCGCGAGAAGATGAAGGGCTTGAACAGCTCCAGCGCCATCCGCTTGGGCAGGCCGCACTGGTGCAGCTTGAGCTTCGGGCCCACCACGATGACCGAGCGGCCCGAGTAGTCGACGCGCTTGCCCAGCAGGTTCTGGCGGAAGCGACCGCTCTTGCCCTTGATCATGTCGGCCAGGGACTTGAGCGCGCGCTTGTTCGCGCCCGTCATGGCCTTGCCGCGGCGGCCGTTGTCCAGCAGGCTGTCCACGGCTTCCTGCAGCATGCGCTTCTCGTTGCGCGCGATGATCTCGGGCGCTTTGAGTTCGAGCAGGCGCTTCAGGCGGTTGTTGCGGTTGATGACGCGGCGGTACAGGTCGTTGAGGTCGGAGGTCGCGAAGCGGCCGCCGTCCAGCGGCACCAGCGGGCGCAGATCCGGCGGCAGCACGGGCAGCACGTCGAGCACCATCCACTCGGGCTTGATGCCCGAGCGTTTGAAGGCCTCGATGACTTTCAGGCGCTTGGCGTTCTTCTTGATCTTGAGCTCGGAGCCGGTCAGGTCGTTGCGAAGCTTCTCGATCTCGACATCCAGATCGATGGCTTCGAGCAGTTCCTTGATGCCTTCGGCGCCCATCTTGGCGACAAACTCGTCACCATATTCCTTGCGCTTGGCGTCGTAGTCGTCCTCGGACATGATGCCGAACTTCTTCAGCGGGGTCATGCCGGGGTCGGTCACCACATAGGCTTCGAAATACAGCACGCGCTCGATGTCGCGCAGCGTCATGTCGAGCACCAGGCCCAGACGCGACGGCAGCGACTTCAGGAACCAGATGTGCGCGCAGGGCGCGGCCAGGTCGATGTGGCCCATGCGCTCGCGGCGCACCTTGGTCTGGGTCACCTCGACGCCGCACTTCTCGCAGATCACCCCGCGGTGCTTCATGCGCTTGTACTTGCCGCACAGGCACTCGTAGTCCTTGACGGGGCCGAAGATCTTGGCGCAGAACAGGCCGTCGCGCTCCGGCTTGAAGGTGCGGTAGTTGATGGTCTCCGGCTTCTTCACTTCGCCGAAAGACCACGAGCGGATTTTTTCCGGCGAGGCCAGACCGATGCGGATGGCATCGAAATGCTCGTCGGGCGTGAACTGCTTGAACAGGTCGAGCAAGGATTTCATGTGAGCTTTCCTTTACTTCTGTGGATCACGAACGCTCGAGTTCGATGTCGATGCCGAGCGAGCGGATCTCTTTGACCAGCACGTTGAACGACTCGGGCATGCCCGCGTCGATGGTGTGCTCGCCCTTGACGATGGACTCGTACACCTTGGTGCGGCCCTGAACGTCGTCGGACTTGACGGTGAGCATCTCCTGCAGGATGTAGGCGGCGCCGTAGGCTTCCAGCGCCCAGACCTCCATCTCGCCGAAACGCTGGCCGCCGAACTGCGCCTTGCCGCCCAGCGGCTGCTGGGTGACGAGCGAGTACGGGCCGGTGGAACGGGCGTGGATCTTGTCGTCGACCAGGTGGTGCAGCTTCAGGAAGTGCATGTAGCCCACGGTGGTCTTGCGCTCGAAAGCGTCGCCGGTGCGGCCGTCGTAGAGCTGCGCCTGGGTGCGCGTCTCGGTCAGGCCCTTGAGGGCGGCGATGTCGTCCGGGTAGGCCAGCTTGAGCATGGCGCGGATTTCGTCCTCCGAGGCACCGTCGAACACGGGCGACGCGAACGGCACGCCGTGCTGCAGGTTCTCGGCCATTTCCAGCACCTCGGTGTCGGACATGGCGGCGAAGTCTTCCTTCTTGCCTGCCTGGTTGAAGATGGTCTCGAGGTACTGGCGCACTTCGGCGACCTTGGCTTCGCGCTGCAGCATGTCGCCGATGCGCTGACCCAGGCCCTTGGCAGCCCAGCCCAGGTGCACTTCGAGCACCTGCCCCACGTTCATGCGCGACGGCACGCCCAGGGGGTTGAGCACCACGTCGGCGGGGGTGCCGTCGGCCATGTGCGGCATGTCTTCCACGGGCACGATCTTCGAGACCACGCCCTTGTTGCCGTGGCGGCCGGCCATCTTGTCGCCGGGCTGCAGACGGCGCTTGACGGCCAGGTAGACCTTGACCATCTTGAGCACGCCTGCGGGCAGCTCATCGCCCTGGGTGAGCTTCTTGCGCTTCTCTTCGAAGGCGAGGTCGAAGCTGTGGCGCGTCTGCTCCATCGAGTTCTTGATGGACTCGAGCTGGGCGGCCACGTTGTCGTCCGCCGGGCGGATGTCGAACCAGTGGTACTTCTCGACGTCGGCCAGGTAGGCCTTGTCGATGGTCGTGCCCTTGGCGAGCTTCTTCGGGCCGCCGTTGGCGACTTTGCCGGTGATCAGCTTCTCGATCCGGTCGAAGGCGTCGGCCTCGACGATGCGCAGCTGGTCGTTCAGGTCCAGGCGGAAGCGCTTCAGTTCATCATCGATGATCTGTTGCGCGCGCTTGTCGCGCTGGATGCCTTCGCGGGTGAACACCTGCACGTCGATCACGGTGCCCTGCGAGCCCTGCTCCACGCGCAGCGAGGTGTCCTTCACGTCGGAGGCCTTCTCACCGAAGATGGCGCGCAGCAGTTTCTCTTCCGGCGTGAGCGTGGTCTCGCCCTTGGGCGTGACCTTGCCGACCAGCACGTCGCCGGGCAGGACCTCGGCGCCCACGTAGATGATGCCGGACTCGTCGAGGCGGTTGAGCTGTTGCTCGGCCAGGTTGGGGATGTCGCGGGTGATTTCCTCGGCGCCCAGCTTGGTGTCGCGCGCCATCACCACCAGCTCCTCGATGTGGATGCTGGTGTAGCGGTCGTCCGCCACCACGCGCTCGCTGATGAGGATGGAGTCCTCGAAGTTGTAGCCGTTCCAGGGCATGAAGGCGATCAGCATGTTCTGGCCGATCGAGATCTCGCCGAGGTCGGTGGAGGCGCCATCCGCGATCACGTCACCCTTGGCCAGCTTGTCGCCCTTCTTGACGATGGGGCGCTGGTGGATGTTCGTGTTCTGGTTGGAGCGCTGGTACTTGATGAGGTTGTAGATGTCCACGCCCACTTCACCGGCGACCGCTTCCTCGTCGTTGACGCGGATCACGATGCGGGTGGCGTCGACGTAGTCGACCACGCCGCCCCGGTTGGCCGTCACCACCGTGCCGGAGTCGATCGCGGCCACGCGCTCGATGCCGGTGCCCACGAAGGGCTTCTCGGGGCGCAGCACAGGCACGGCCTGGCGCGACATGTTGGCGCCCATCAGCGCGCGGTTGGCGTCGTCGTGCTCCAGGAAGGGCACGAGCGAAGCGGCCACGGAGACGATCTGCGCGGGCGACACGTCCATGTACTGGATGGTGTCGGGACCGGTCAGAATGGATTCACCCTTCTCGCGAGCGGAGACCAGTTCGCCGACCAGCTTGCCGTCCTTGTCGAGCGCGGCGTTGGCCTGGGCGATGACGTACTTGCCTTCCTCGATGGCGGACAGGTAGTCGATCTGGTTCGTCACCTTGCCATCGATCACGCGGCGGTACGGCGTCTCGATGAAGCCGTACTCGTTGAGGCGGGCGTACAGGGCCAGCGAGTTGATCAGACCGATGTTCGGACCTTCCGGCGTTTCGATCGGGCACACGCGGCCATAGTGCGTGACGTGCACGTCACGCACCTCGAAGCCGGCGCGCTCGCGCGTCAGACCGCCCGGGCCCAGGGCCGAGAGGCGGCGCTTGTGCGTGATCTCGGCGAGCGGGTTGGTCTGGTCCATGAACTGCGACAGCTGCGAAGCACCGAAGAACTCCTTGAGCGCCGCAGAGATCGGCTTGGAGTTGATCAGGTCGTGCGGCATGAGCGGCTCTTGCTCGGCCTGGCCCAGGCGCTCCTTCACGGCCTTCTCGATGCGCGCGAGACCGGTGCGGTACTGGTTCTCGGCCAGTTCGCCCACACAACGCACGCGGCGGTTGCCCAGGTGGTCGATGTCGTCCACTTCGCCACGGCCGTTGCGCAAGTCCACCAGGATCTTCACGACGGCCAGGATGTCGTCATTGGACAGCACCATGGGGCCGGTGGCCTCGTCGCGGCCCACGCGGGCGTTGAACTTCATGCGGCCCACGCGGGAGAGGTCGTACGTGTCCGGGTTGTAGAACAGGCGGTGGAACAGGGCCTGCACCGCGTCTTCGGTCGGCGGCTCGCCGGGGCGCATCATGCGGTAGATGGCCACGCGCGCGGCGAACTCGTCGGCGGTCTCGTCGATGCGCAGGGTCTGGCTGATGTAGGCGCCCTGGTCGAGCTCGTTGGTGTAGATGCAGGCCAGGTCCTGGATGGACGCGGCGCGCAGCTTCTTGAGCAGCGCCTCGGTGATTTCCTCGTTGGCCTTGGCGATGATCTCGCCACTGTCCGGGTCAACGATGTTCTTGGCCACCACGCGGCCGATGAGGAAGTCCTCGGGCACGCTCACGTGCGTGGTGCCCGATTGCTCCAGCTCGCGCGTGTGGCGCGCGGTGATGCGTTTGTCCTTGGCCACCACCACCTTGCCCGACTTGTCGGTGATGTCGAAGCGCGCCACTTCGCCGCGCAGGCGCTCGGGCACGAAGGCCATTTGCGCGCCGCTGTCCATGATGCGGAAGTGGTCGTTGACGAAGAAGTTCGCCAGGATGGTTTCCGGCGTCAGGCCGATGGCCTTGAGCAGGATGGTGACCGGCATCTTGCGGCGGCGGTCGACGCGGAAGAACAGCACGTCCTTCGGATCGAATTCGAAATCAAGCCACGAACCACGGTAGGGAATGATGCGGGCCGAGAACAGCAGCTTGCCCGAGCTGTGCGTCTTGCCCTTGTCGTGTTCGAAGAAGACACCCGGCGAGCGGTGCAGCTGCGAGACGATCACGCGCTCGGTGCCGTTGATGATGAAAGAGCCCTTGTCCGTCATGAGCGGCACTTCGCCCATGTAGACCTCTTGCTCTTTCACTTCCTTGACCACCTTGGACTGCGGCGTGGAGGACTCGCGATCGTAGATGATGAGCTGCACGCGGGCGCGCACGGCGGACGCGAAGGTCAGGCCGCGCGTCTGGCACTCGCGCACGTCGAATGCGGGCTTGGCGAGGTTGTACTCGACGAACTTCATCTCGACGAAGCCGTTGTGCGAGACGATCGGGAAAGCCGCCGTGAACGCGGCCTGCAAACCCTCGTCGGTGCGCTGCTTGGGCAGCACATCGGCCTGCAGGAAGGCGGTGTAGGCATCCTTCTGCATCTGCAGCAGATAAGGAATGGTGAGCACGTTCTCGCGCGTGCCGAAGCTTTTTCGGATGCGCTTGCGTTCGGTGTAAGAGTACTTCGATGCCATGAGATCTCCGGGCTTGAGGTCTTGGCGACTGTCGGTCAGCGGCGTGCGGCGCTGACGAGCTTGGTGGCTGGCCTCTACCAACCCATGGCGGACGGCCCACGCGTTGCACGCGGGCCCGAACCAAGTGGTTTTCTGCAGTCGGGTTCAGAAAACACTGATAAGAAGACTCGCCAGAGTCTGCTTATCGGTGCTTCATCAAAGCACCCGGACGGGTCGCGAAGCGGCCATTCCGGGTGTGCTCTGAAAGCACACAAGGCTGGAGGCCCTTGCGGACACTCCAGCCTGCGGGGTCGAGCGGATTACTTCAGCTCGGCCTTGGCGCCGGCTTCCACCAGCTTCTTCACAGCGGCTTCGGCGTCGGCCTTGGCGATGCCTTCCTTCACGTTCTTCGGCGCGCCGTCGACCAGGTCCTTGGCTTCCTTCAGACCGAGGCCGGTGATTTCGCGCACGGCCTTGATCACGGACACCTTGTTGGCGCCGGCTTCGGTCAGCACGACGTTGAACTCGGTCTTCTCTTCAGCGGCGGCCGCGCCACCGCCAGCAGCGCCACCGGCGGCCGGAGCGGCCATGGCGGCGGCGCTCACGCCGAACTTCTCTTCGATGGCTTTCACCAGGTCGTTGAGTTCCATGACCGACATGCTGTCCAGGGCGGTCAGAAATGCGTCTTTATCGAATGCCATTTGAATTTCCTATCAATCGGTTGATGTTTGCGGGAAGCTGCGGCCATCAGGCGGCAGCGGTTTCGCCTTCGCCTTTTTTCTTGGCCAGCGCGCCGAGCACCACTGCGGTGCGCGAGATCGGCGACTTGAGCAGGCCACAAAGCTGTGCCAGCAGGACCTCTTTGGAGGGGATGCTGGCCAGTTGCTTCACCCCCTCGACGTCCAGGGCCTTGCCGCCGTAGACACCGCCGCGAATGACCAGCTTGTCGTTGGTCTTCGCGAAATCGGCCACCACTTTCGCGGCGGCCACGGCGTCTTCGGAGAAGCCGTAGACGAGCGGACCGGTCATCTTGTCGGCCACCACCTCGAACGCGCTGCCGGCGACCGCGCGGCGGGCCAGGGTGTTTTTCAACACACTCAGGCTCACGCCGCTCTTGCGGGCGCTGATGCGCAGCTGGTCCATGGAGGCGACCGTGATGCCGCGGTATTCCGCCATCACGAGGGTTTGAGCTTTGGCGGCGAGGCTGGTCACTTCATTGATGACCGCTTCTTTCTCACTGCGATTCAGACTCAAGGTTCACTCCTTCAATGTGTGGAGGTGTTGCCACCCGCCACACGCCTCATTGCAGCGATCAACCGTTGCAGGACACTCTCGAATCCTTCAGCGGCGGGATCGCCATCTGCGTTGGCCTTTGACGATTAAGCCGACCGATCAAGGTCGGCGCCAACGGTCTTGGATGGCTTCGCGGCCTGCCCGAAGGCACACCGCGAACCCACCACACCCGGGCGCCCGAAAGCGCCCGAATCCATCACGCCGAGATGGTCTGGGTATCCACACGGACACCCACGCCCATCGTCGACGACACCGCCACCTTGCGCAGGTAGATACCTTTGCTGGTGGCTGGCTTGGCCTTGTTCAACGCGTCGAGCAGCGCCACCAGGTTGCCCTGGAGTTGCGCCGCGTCGAACGAGCGGCGGCCGATCGTGCCGTGCACGATGCCGGCCTTGTCGACGCGGAACTGCACCTGGCCCGCCTTGGCGTTCTTCACCGCGGTGGCCACGTCGGGCGTCACGGTGCCGACCTTGGGGTTGGGCATCAGGCCACGGGGACCGAGCACCTGACCCAGGGTACCCACGATGCGCATGGCATCCGGCGAGGCGATCACGACGTCGAAGTTCATGTTGCCGGCCTTGATGTCGGCCGCCAGGTCGTCCATGCCGACGATGTCGGCACCGGCGGCTTTGGCCTCTTCGGCCTTCGCGCCCTGGGCAAACACCGCCACGCGTTTGGTCTTGCCGGTGCCGTTGGGCATCACGACGGCGCCACGCACCACCTGGTCGGACTTCTTGGCGTCCACACCGAGCTGGATCGCCACGTCGATCGACTCGTCGAACTTGGCGGTGGCGGCATCCTTGACGATCTTCAGCGCGTCGGCCAGGGAGTACAGCTTGGTGCTGTCGACCTTGCCTTCAAGGGCCTTCTGTTTTTTGGTGAGCTTGGCCATTTACACGCCCTCCACGATCACGCCCATCGAACGGGCGGAGCCGGCGATGGTCTTGACGGCTGCGTCGATGTCGGCAGCGGTCATGTCCTTCATCTTGGTCTTGGCGATTTCCTCGAGCTGGGCGCGGGTGATCTTGCCGACCTTGTTCTTGTTGGGCACCGAAGAGCCCTTGTCGAGCTTGATGGCCTTCTTGATCAAGGTGGTCGCCGGGGGCGTCTTGATGATGAAGGTGAAGCTCTTGTCCGCGAATGCGGTGATCACCACGGGCAGCGGCAGACCGGGCTCGACACCCTGGGTCTGGGCGTTGAACGCCTTGCAGAATTCCATGATGTTGAGGCCGCGCTGACCGAGCGCCGGGCCGATCGGGGGGGAGGGGTTGGCCTTACCAGCTGGCACCTGCAGCTTGATGAAGCCGACGATCTTCTTCGCCATTTTTCAGCTCCTGCGAGTGCAAACGGTGGGGTTTCAAGCCACCTCCTCGCGGTTGGGACCCGGTGGAAACAACGGCACAGGTGTCGGGTCGACCCACCGGTGCCTGAAAGTGATCAGGTCTTCTCGACCTGACTGAACTCGAGCTCGACCGGCGTGGCGCGACCGAAGATGGTCACCGACACGCGCATCTTGTTCTTCTCGTAGTTGACTTCCTCGACCGTGCCGTTGAAGTCTGTGAACGGGCCTTCCTTGACGCGCACGTACTCGCCAACGACGAACTCCACCTTGTGGCGGGGTTTGTCCGTGCCTTCCTGCATCTGGCTGACGATCTTCTGGACGTCTTCTTCAGAGATCGCCACGGGGCGGTTCTTGGCGCCGCCCACGAAACCCGTCACTTTGTTCGTGTGCTTGATCAAGTGCCAGGTGTCGTCATCCATCACCATTTCCACCAGCACGTATCCGGGGAAGAACTTGCGTTCGGTGGTGCGCTTCTGTCCGTTCTTGACCTCGACCACCTCCTCGGTGGGCACGAGGATGCGGCCGAACTTGCTTTGCATGCCGGCGCGGTTGATGCGCTCGATGATGTTGCGCTCGGCCGCCTTTTCCATGCCCGAGTAGGCGTGCACGACATACCAGCGCATGCCTTCGGCGGGCGCCAGGGTGGCCACGGGGCTCTGTTCTTCGGTCATTGCTTATTTCCTCCAGCCCAGGATCAGGTCATAGAAGACCCACTCCAGCGTCTTGTCCGTCAGCCACAGGAACAGTGCCATCACCACCACGAAGGCGAAGACGTAGGCCGTCATCTGCATGGCCTCCTTCCGGGCGGGCCAGACAACCTTCTTGACTTCCTTCCACGAATCGCGACCGAAGGCGATGAGCTGGCGACCCGATTCGGATGCCACGAACACCCCTATCGCCGCCCCGAGCGCCACCAGCAAGGCACCCCATTGCGCCAGGGCGCCACGGCCGCCGAGCAGGTAGAAGGCCACAAAGCCGACGACCACGAGCGCGACGGCCAAGCCGAGCTTGGCCTTGTCGGCGCCGGAGTGAACGGTTTGAACGTCGGAGGAAGCCATGCGGACTCAAACTAAAGTTTTCAAATGATGCGCCTCTCGCCAGTGGGCATGAGACACGCAAGCCCACCAGAGGTCTTGACGACTTCGGTGGGCTTGTGGGCCACGAGACAGAGAGCGCTATTGGGCTCTATCGGTTCCTGTCAGGTGGCAGGGGCAGAGGGAATCGAACCCCCAACCTTCGGTTTTGGAGACCGACGCTCTGCCAATTGAGCTATACCCCTACGTTGCTTTCTCTAATCGGGCGGCCTGAACCGATTACTCGATGATCTTGGCCACGACGCCGGC